>LNAP01004801.1_pt1 | contig 12267 bp, 14 predicted proteins | sample 602601 | NCBI WGS metagenome assembly LNAP01 (sample SAMN02440304, study PRJNA202911) | soil metagenome | biome: Subtropical and temperate rainforests or woodlands; isolation source: soil samples (1 kg each in a 20% v/v slurry with milli Q water) were... ... | reverse complement strand
AAGTAGATTGCATTCAATGCCGTGAGACTGGCAAATGTTGCGGGTAAGGTGCCGTCGAAGTAGTTTTTATTCACGGCGAGCTGTGTCAGCTGGGTGAGTTGTCCCAAACTGTCTGGGATGGTTCCCACGAGAAAGTTAGTGCCGATGTTAAGAATAGTGAGCTGGACCAAGTTGCCATAGCTGGAAGGGATGGTGCCGATGAACTCATTGTTATTTATGGTCAACTGCTTCATGCCTGTGAGCTCGCTGAGTCGCTCTGGTAGTGGACCAGTGAAGTTGTTGTTGTTCAGTGTGAGTACGTTCAGCTCAGTGCATCTGGCAATGTCATTTGAAAGCGTGCCGTTCATGAAATTTGCTCCCAAATCGAGAAAAGTGAGCTGGGAGAGACTGTATATCGTTTCCGGAATAGTCCCACTGATTGAGTTTGTCAAGAAATTGAGGACTTTAAGCTGAGTCAAATTGCCGATGGTCAGTGGAATCGTGCCCTGAAGGTTAATCTCAGAAAGTTTTATGCCTTCCACGTTCAATTGTTCTGTACCATTCACAAAGGAAGTGGTACACGAGATTCCCTGCCAGTGATCTGTGCAGGGATTGGCAGTGGCTGAGAAGTTCCAGGGAATGCCAATATATGAGTTGTTCACCCACGCCCATTCGTCGCCATTAAGTGCATTGTACAGATCGTGCAGTGCGCTCATTTCACTCGGGGGTATGTTCGCTTCCCCAATGCCGTAAGGTTCGTCCTCATCCAAGACTAGTCCGTGATATCTATAAATATAGAATTGTGTGAGAGGCGAGCTCTGAAAAACCGTATGTGCAATACTGGCGACTTACTTTAGATATGCGGCAGGGTCAGTTTCGTCGACCTCTTCCTCGCCGAAGAAATTCCTCAAAAACGTGTCGACATTGAACGCATGAGCGCTTATGATAAAAAGAACGGCTACGATCACGAAAATATTGATAAAGCGAGCCATGACTTTCATGGAGCTTGCTCTGGATGTGCCAAAGATTTTGCTTCAAAGCAAGCCGCAAACAAAGCCAGCAGAGGTGCTCCTGCAAATCACGGGAATTCCCTGTATCAATTTATTTGCGTAATATAGCCTACTCGGGTAGATAACGTTGCATATTCATAACACTAGATCTAGAAGTGTAACGGTTTTCAACCCTCTCCGTTTCAAAGTGTTGAACATTCAAAAGCGAGACATAAATTTAGCTGGGTTTACCAGGTTTACTCACCTGAAGATGGTGAGTTCAACGCCTTTTGAAACACCCTGTATAATGTCTTCGCACTTTTTCTTAATTTCAATATATTCGTACCTTCTCTACCTCAGGAGTCCGTCAATGACGCCATCACAAGTTCCCTATACCAAATCCTCAAGAACAAGCAGTATATTCCATTGTACCCTTTTAAAAGTATAATCCAATGTGTTCTCCGCGAAGAAGCAGCATCAGGTATTTGCCACTCATAGTTCCATGGAGTAGGAAAAGTAGTTCATTGAATGCTTCACCATCTTCATTAATTGCAGGCGTAACCGGGCAACAAATTGTTGATTATGCCACCATTCCCACGGAAGAATTGAACCTACAAATCAAGATTGTAATGTTTGGCGACTCTAAATTTGTGGGTACTAAACACTTGGTCAAATTGGTGAATGCTTTGTCTGTTAAAGAGCTCCAACCTGTCAGCGACCACATCACCAAAGTCTTTGGAAACCAAGCCCAAAACTACAAAACGGACCGGATGGAGGCCAATTTTATTGACGTGTACCTGGTCACCAGCTGTCTCAGTCTGACTTTGGTGAAGCCCCTGCAGCATCGCGTGGATATGATCATTGAAGTCGTGATCAAAGGAAAAGTTGATGAGTGTTTGAATTTGTTTATTCGCCGGATTCTTGAGGATGCACACATAACGGAAACATCCAACAGCATCATCACTTCCAAATTAACTGTCACGTTGCACGATGTGACGGAAGAAATAAATGTATATTCGATGCGCGAGCGTCGCCAGTTTGTGATCAATGCCTTAAAATCGGCTGTTTTGGACGAGGGCGACATCGTACTGGAGTGCTACGTACTGACCGAAAAGTCCCTTTTTACGTACAACACAAACGGTGTAAAGGCCACAGAACCCAGTGAAGGATTCATTCACCTCCGGCGTACCTACAAGTTGAGCTGCATTGATGAGTCCATAAAAGACAACATAGTGACACGCTGCTTTGCGAAAAACCCTCTCGAAAGTGTCGCTCTGGGGGTGTTTAATAGCCTCAAAGATGCTGATATGTATTTGCATTGCGTGAGTGAACATTTAAAGCGTATGAAAAGTCGGATGAGTGGAGCCACAGGTAAGAAAAGATATTTCGTTTCTATTTGTAGCGTGTTACTATTGTTTTGTTTAATATTTACTGTACGCGTTCGCTGTTTTCAGATGCAAAGGACGAAGCTGCACTGGAAGCTGCATCCGTGGACAACGCCACATTCATGTTGAATGACACCATCAATATGCTTTCGAACAATATCATCCAGAACCTCCAGCACGGCGAATTAGCCGACTGTGCCCTACAAATGTTGTTGGTGCTGGCCTTGCAGAGTGGTACGGACAGTACCATCACTTATGCGATGCAGCAGGCTGGCTATTTGACATATAGTATCGTAATGCACCTTCGGGCCGTGCGCGATGCCGTGTTCAACGTGCACCATGTGATGTCGCTGTTGGTAGGGCTGATTCAACAGTCCCCAGCTGTGCTGGCTCAATTGCGCGGCAATGCCCTCAACCCCGCCGAGCTGACGCAATTAGATAAGATACACGCCATCTACCACTCCCTCACGCCGGCCATCAAGCAGATACGGTATTTAATACTAGAGCTGCTGAGCACTACTCAGAATTCGGCGCTTTCCTACCTAGCACCTCACATAATGAACACCTTGTGGTGTTTATTTGACCCTGTTACACGCTCACAGACCCTCCTTGCGATGCCAGAAAAAGGCGTCTCCCATGCCGTACACACTATACAATACTGCGCCAATGTTCTGCACAAGTTGAGCTGCACACTACATATGGTGGAAACCACCATTGGTACAGAGATTCTAGTGTCTACCATAAAGCACGACATGTTAAGCTACAAATCTTATTCCAGGATGAACCCTGCGAGTACAAGCATCATGAACTCCATCCAGAACACTCTTTATAGTACGAATAACAACAACGTTACCCCTAATACCAGTGCAGATCTGCCCAAGTGCCTCTCCGACCTCATCGGTTATGCGCGGGAGCGTTTGTCTTATTTGTTTCACCATGTCAAGAACGTGCAAGCTGGAGACTACAGTGCGTTCACCTGGCGGCCGGTGGCGGTATCCAAGCAGCTGCACATGCAATTATTGCCGGAGGATGGCAAACAGTCATCGAAGCAAGCTATTCCCACTGGTACACTTGCATTACTACATTCTTGTCTATAACTGCGTTCTTAGGAAAACAACACATTGAAATTAATGCTTCATATGTATATTGTGCACCGACTTTAACAGATAATTTGGAGGACCGATTGAGCAACAGTCAGCAACTTTGGGATTTATACGCACTGTTGGGAGAATACAAGTAAGACTTATGCTCAAATCTATGTTTGAATATTGTTGCTTGTTTGTACACGAAAACTTACGATTTGTACAACATTTATTATTGTTTTATAGTGTACAGCGACTCGGAGGTGTCGACGCTCTTGCAATCATCCAGCGTGAATGGGACTTGTACGATAGTCCTCGATTTATGTGCGTCGAGGCCGCCAAACTGCGCTATTTGAGCGACATCAAAGTGCTCCAAGCCCTACAGAAAGGGCTATTTAACGCCACGACCGGTCCCACGCTCAGCAAACCGTTACAAGTGCTGGCGACATCGCTGTTTGAATACAGCCACAAAGTCAGTCTGTACCGCAACGTGCGCGACCACACCCTTGCTGACTTTGTGTTTTACAACGCACGACGGGATAAAATAGAATCCGAATCAACCGTACCGGCGCATGCGGGACTGTACAAAGTACCGATTTGCAGTGGTGCGGACAAGTTATATATCACCGGTGGGGTGTTGGGTTCAGACCGCGTGCTCTCCGCACTAGGACCACATGCTGACCGGATATTTGTGAATCTGTGGAACATTCCGGCTTTGTTCCATACTCCACCGGCCGCTCGTCCTGGGATGCAGATGAAAGTGTACTGTGGGGTGGCTCTGACCACAGCGCTTCACTGGACGGCCCCACACCTGCACTCACTACGTGAAGTACAGGAGCAGCAGGATTATCAGCAGGCGATGGTAAGCTCTGAGGAAGAAGGTGTAGATACGAGCTTGTTTCCGACCCCCGCACAAGTGGAGAAAAAGAGACTCTTTGCGAACTTTTTGGGAAGAAAAGCAAACAAAGCGGCTTCGTCGCGTAAATTGCGAAGAAAAATGACGACAAACGAAGATGCAGTGGAATCTGTGGAATATTATGCATCGGAGGACGAAAACGAAGCTTTATCTACCAATGACAAGGTCAACATCAACACCAACAGCAGCGGTGCGAATATCGATACCAGTGCATCTGCATCACCTAACCCTCAACGCACTTCGTCGGCTTCGGTGGTGGACGCGGACAGCGGGGTGCTGCGCAGTAGAGGTTGCATGGAGCTGGAGGTGGTGCTAAGGGTGAATTACGATAGCGCGGATCTGCTGCCACAGGTACTGCTAAGCTTTTGTATTTTCATCGCAACGTGTTAACTCCGTTGAAGCATGTCCTATACCCAGTTTTCTAATAGTTATTCATGTTTCTTATATAAATTGTCACAATTGTGGTTCATCTTCTTGTACAGGTGCAAGAAGCATTTGGTAGAGAGGTCGGCAACTGTCTTCAATATCTCACAGAGTCCCAAGCATGGACACCACAACGTATAGTAGTGTACAGAGAGCCTGAACAGTCCTGCAGTATGAACACCAGCAGCACAATTACTAATAACACTGCGGGTACTGGCGACAGCACCGGGGGTGGCAAGTGCAGCGTGTTTGAATGCAAAGAACTGGGTGACCGGCGCAGCAATGTCGGTTTACACACCAGCATGGAAGAATGTGTTGCCCAATACGGAGCATGTGTCTTAGAGACTGGCGTTGTGTATGCGGAGAGCGACAGTGCATTACGCAAACAGGAATTGCTTGCTGTGTTTGAAAACATTGTCTACCGACATGGAAAGCCTGACCACAGAGCGAAAGAAGGTCGCGGTGCTTCTGGTGGTGATGCTGGTGTTGACGCCGCTACTGCTGCAAGTCAGTTCTATAGTGCGGATTTCCAAGATATTACGACTGCCAAACCAAAGACATCTGCTATTGTCAAACAAGTATCAATCAATAGTCCAAGAGTGAACATGAATACGAAAGGTATGTTTGTATTGTAAACTTTTCTCGTGAGAAAAACTCAAATGTGTGATTGTTATGTGTGTTGGTCGCTTTCGTAGATGCGTTTAACAAAGAAAAAGAGGGTCAGCACTCGCTGGATCCCACTATTAGTGACGTGGACAGACTGTGTGACAACAGCTATGTGCGCCAACAACTGCAACAAGCTATTTCGCAGGTGAAAATAACGCCTCCTTTCTACTTGCATGTTTCTTGCGCGCTTTTGTCAGTAATTTTCGAAATCTCCCATTGTCAGAATTGGATCGAATTCATCAATTTATTTTCACGCATTCTGTTCTTCTTTTATATATAATAGAACCAGAAGGAGCGAGCGACCTGCTATGTGCCCTGTCGCATTCGTTTCAGCCTGTTGGCGCAGCTGAACCCACGCAATACCTGGGCGGGCAGCGTGGCGAAAAGTAAGATTAACAAACTATTAGGCGGGGCTAGTGCCGGGTCCGCTTTGCACCAGGTAAACAAGCAAACATTGCGTAGATTGTTGTTAGTGTGTGACCATAAGCCGTTATTCCGCACAGAATAGTTGTTGCTTTTTATTCGAACTTGTAAAATTGATAATTTTATTTATTCTTTACAGCGCGGTCCTACCGAAAGATACAGCTCTATTATCGGCCTGCAGGCCAGCCCTCTGTCGGTTGGCGCGGACCACACTATTGCCCGGTTGGTCGCCAGCACGTTATGGGTGTCTCCGGAAGCTGCGCGCAGTGTGTGGCTGTGCGCGAAGGACGGGGAGGCCCAGTGCATCCTCCATGAGGCGAGCCAGCGACACGCCGGGTATCATCAGTGCCTCACCAACGGCATGGTGTGCAGTGCCTATGAGCACGCCCTGGTGTGCAGCATGCTGACTCAGCAATACGCACATACCGTTGCCCTGAACCGCGCGCTGAACGGTGTGGCCTTTAAGTTTAAACGATTGGTGCATGCTGTGGAACTGTGCCGGTCTATCCTCAGCGCGGACAGCACTACTTATGACATAAGAACTCTAGGCATGACTTTTGCCCGATATGTGTGTCTTGGTTATCGCTACATCCTTACGTCGCCGCAGGTGGCGCATTTGCGGGGTGGTTGTGCCTATCTTCTGCAATGTATCACTGAAATCGAGACGCTGCTACAGTTAGCGCCTATTTCAATGACCGAAGCGGCAGTAAAGTTACCTACAAGACTGGTTGCGCGGGACAAGAGCACCCAAGACGAAACCACTTCAGCTGGTTCTTTTAGTTTCCTCTCGAGCAAGGACAAGAAATCCCACGCATCCACAAACAGTGCCACTCAAGCCACTCTTGTTTCCACAGGGGCCAATGCTCCGATTCAAGTAGCCCCGGACGACATTTTCTTTGAGGCGGCGCTCGCCGGACCCACTCAGCGGAACATCCTAGCTGCACAGTCACAAGCGCGAAGAAAAGTACCGCTGAAAGTCAACACGGAGGCGGCCCTGGGGGTAGGGGAAGAAGGGCTGCGCAGGAGTCTCACGCAGAATGAGGAAGTGAATGTACCCATTCCCGCAAATGACCCGGGCGGTGCGAATGGTAGCAATGGAAGTAATAATGTGCATGTGAGCGAAGGGGAGACGAATTTCCGCAAGATGTTAGGTCAGACCGGCATCGTTTCAGAGGTATTGTCGCTGTTGCACTCAGTGCAGGACATGTCTGACGCACTGTTGCACACACTCAGCGACGACCTGCACGCCAATTTTGCATGGGTCCATGAGTATATGTGTACAAAGGACGACGCAGCGATGGCGGCGCAGAGCATTCCCAGTGCGCTGCTGGGGCTGGGTGTGCAAAAACACAGTCTTGGAAGTGGTGTAAAAAGCGTGTATAAGCATCCCACTTTGGTGTCGTCTGGAGACTGCCTCGAGTATACACTTGGCGCGGATTGTAAGTAACATTTACCTATTTTCCTGAATATTTACGTATTTTGAGCGCAGATTTAAATTTTACCCCTTTCCATTTTCTTTGTAGACACCATAGAGGCGCTCGTGGCGTTCATACAGCGCGCAGAGACACCAGTTAATGTTGCACTTAGTGATTCAGCCTTCCGACACAACATCCACAATGTCGCGCAGCTGAAGAAGTTTAAAATAGCTGCTGCAGCGGTTATCAACAGTGCTGGCGACAGCACCGCTCGGGTAATTTTTGCTTATATTTGCCTTTCGCGCGGAAAACAATTTTACAAAGCATATGTTATTTTATTCTACAGCATCTGAATCTGCGCCGAGTGGTGGAATTGAGCCACACATTGAGCAAAGAAGAACAAGGAGCACTGAAGAATGTCGTGCGAGGGTCCACCCTCCCGGCGCTGCACTTTGACACCGTCGCTGCTGCGAGTAAGGGCGAAAAAATCACCACTACAAAGACCAGAGCTGTACCTTCCATCAGCACTAACACCACGGGTGATGCAACGAGTTCGATCGACGCTGCCGCTGGTGTTGCTGCTCCGCCTGGAATGCACAAATCGGCCTCTATGAAGCGTTTCAAGGCCAGTGCAGAGGTGATCAAATTGATGCTCGATGGAGCCACCAAGAGTGCTGTGTCGCAGGATGCTAACGACATCACTGTCAGTGAACCCACGGCTGCCACTGGTGCCACTTCTTCTGCCACTGGCGCCAGTGCCAATGAGAATATTCCGTTGGAAGATCGGGCTCGTGTGCAGCGAGTATTGAACGCCCTTGCCAAGGGCAACAATGATAAAGGCGTGGCTGGCCTGTTCAAGAAACTCAATCTGCAGATGAATAGCAGTGCCAGCAGCACAGCTCTTGGAGAGAAGGCCGACCCCAGCAGTGACGAGCGCACTTTGAGCAAAGGGGACATTGGAGTGAACAACACAAACAGCACGACTTCTCTTCATGCTGCTTCCACTGACAGCGCTGCGGCGTCAGAACAAGGACTGGGTGGGTTTAAAGACATGATGGATATGATGTTTCAAGAAAAAGACAGCGATCCGCATCCTCGCAAGGCCATAAAAGCTGCTTCTTCGTTTCTTCGGTTATCTTCGCCAGGCCCAGGCTGGCCTTCGTGCTGCGCTTCTTCCTGGGGCCGCCGTTGTTCATGTAGCCGAACGGATTGGCCGCTACGGGTACGTTTACCTGGAAGTCATGGCCGTTTAAGAAGCCAGTTACTACGAACTCGTTTTCATAAAGAACGCCAGAAGGTAATATTCGCCCGATTAGTTCCATTTGTTCCTGGGGCGTCATTTGCTCGTCCATGTACATCAAAGCGCGAAAATACTGGGCTACCGCTTCGTAGTTAAACATCTTCGCCAGGATGGTTTCTTTTTTGTTTTCTAGCTGCTTCTTCCTGGCTATGTGTACTTCCCGTTCATTCGCCAGGGCTGCCTGCTTCGTTTCCAGCAGGCCAGGAGAGAAGCCCACGCCGCCCTGTAAGACTAAATCTAGCAGATTGTCGTACTTCTGCTGTACGGCTGCCAGAAGCCGCCCTACGGCGTCTATATCGGCGTTAAGCTGTTCTATGTCCTGGGGGCTGTATTCGAACTGTACGTACCGCCTAGCCGTTTCTTCGTTGTTTAGAATATCCTTTACAGCCTGCAATAGATTAAAGTCTATACGAAGCGAATTTATGGACATATTACAGTTAGGGCTGTAGTCGGGCTTATGTTCGCGCCCGTGCTTGTAGTAAAAGTGCAACCCGTATTCCAGGCTGCCGCTTTGTTTAAGCGAGAGCTTACGTCCGCAGCTGCCGCACGTTATTGCTATATTACGGGTAAGCGCGGGGTAGATCGGGTTACGCCGCTGGTACTTTTCCTTTCGCCGTAGCTGGATTCTATGCCAGGTTTCTTCTGTACGCAGCGCCGGGTATACGCCAGGCGTCGTAATCGTTTCGCCGTTCGAAAAGGACTTTTCCATAACGCCATGATACGCTTTACTGGTTAGCCGCTTACTGATATAGGCCGTATTCCAGGGCTTCCCGGAAGGCGGCTTTTTTATGCCGTTTAACACTACGACTACCTTTTCGTCGCTTAAACCTTTGTTAAGGTATAAGTCGTCTATAAGCGGGATAACCCATCTGTAGGCGTCGTTAACGGTATGCTTCCCTGTATTCTTGTCGTAATGATATTCGAAAGGCGGCTTACCCCAGCCCTTACCTTCGCGGGTACGCTGCCGCTTCCCCCGCATCATGCGTTTAACTATTTTCTTCTTTTCCCGTTTAGCGAATAAGTTTTTTAAGTCGCTGAAAAATTCGTCGTCTTCGTCGGCCAGATCGGTAATTTTACCTGGTTCGGCTATCTTTACGCTGTTTTCGCGCAGCTGGCTTTTCAAGTATTCCCAGCTTACGGTATCCAGCCTGGATAGCCTGTCCTGGTCAATACATAAAACTACGTCGCCCCTATCGTCGTCTACGTCGTCCAGCAGCTGCGTAAGGCCTGCCTTATCCAGCTTCCCGCCGCTATCTACGTCGCGGTATATGCCGACAATTACCCAGCCTACAGAATTCGCGTACTGTATTAGTTCCTGTATCTGCGCTTTAAGACTGAAACGATGTTCCTGTAACTTTGTCGATACGCGGATATAAATAAATACCCGATAGTCTTTACCAGGCAGGGCGTCTTTCTTGAAGTAGTAAACCACGCCCCTGTTACTGCTAAAATAATCAGCTATGCGCTGTTCTATTGTTTCTTCCATGCTGCACCCCCGGCTTATTTTTTCGCGTTCGGGTTGAAAATAACGCTTATTACTTTCCCGCAGATACGGGCGCTTTCGTTGTTAATTACAATCGGTTCATAGTTCGGATTATCACTTATAAGCAGTACCTGGCCGTTTAAGTGCTTAACGCGCTTCAAGGTAGCGCGGTCGCCGTCTACGTTCACTACAGCTATTTCCCCGTCTTCGACTTCTGGCTGGACCTTAACGATAACCTTATCCCCGTCGTAAATCCGCGCGCCTATCATGCTATCGCCTTTCACTTGCAGGGCGAATACTTCGCCTTCCCGGAATCCAGCAGCAGCTGGAAAGTATTCGAAGTCTACGACCTGATCGGAAGCGAAGATCGGCTGCCCGGCTGCGATATGCCCCAGTACCGGGATACGGATAAACTGGGCGGCCTGTTCAACCTTATTATGCTTCGCTAATTCTTGCAGCAGTTTATATTCGGCTTCCTTCACTTCCAGGGCGGCGTCGTGTACACGCTTCGTAGCGTCCTGGACACCGCTACGGGCTTTTTCGTATTCTAAGGACCATTTCTTTAATTCCGTAAGTCGTTCTACTTTTTCCTGTAGTTCCGGGGTAAGAAGCCCGGCTGCTTCCAGAAATTCGAAGTAAGTAACATCATTATGCGCGGCGTCGGCCAGCTTTTTTATTGTCTTCCCTTCCGGTGGGTTCTCTTTTTTGCAATTAATGAGATTCGAAATATAGGAATTCGATACATCGGCCTGCCGCGCGTACTCATTTAGCGAACGGTTTCCTATAGCTTTTTGAAGCAATTCGGAAAAGGCCTTTTTATTAAAGCTTGTCATTTTAACTAACATCCTCCCAGGGAAATCAAAGTACGCTCATTATATCATTAGTGTTCTCCGCAGGCAACACTATCCATAATTCGACTTTTTTTGTTGACGACAGATAACGGTATGGCTTATAGTAGCAATCACAGGGTCGTTATCCCTGGATAACAGTAGCGGGGGGAGGTGTTATCTATGGAGATTAATAAAGACCGTTTATGGAAATTGCTGGACGAAGCCGCCGAAGGAAAATACCGCAAGCTGGCCCGCCTTCTGGACGTACGGGTATCGCAGCTTCATAAGGTACTGAACAAAGAAAGCAAGGCAGGCCCGGTATTACTGGGTAAGCTTCGGAAGTTCTGCAAGGACAACGGGCTAAACTTCGACGAATTCATTCTAGACGAAGCCAGTTAGGAAAGGGGGTGAAAGCCCATGCAACAGCATGACGCCGCACAGCTGCCGATTAACCGCGATTATATTTATAAATTGGCGTCGCTGCACAAAAAAATTAGCGAATTGTCGTACAAGAATCCCGACGCGGCCCTGGCGTTCCTGCGGGACTGGGCCGAAGGGAAGAAGCAAGTTACCCCGCTATGGGAGGAAGTAACGAAAGCGCTGGAAGAAGCGGCGTAACGGAAAGGACGGTAAGCAGCATGGACTTTGTAAACAGTACAGCCTGGAAAGCCCTGGGCGCGGTACTATTCCTAGCCTGCCTAATTGTTACCGCGTACTGCTGGTATGACGCCGACCAGGAAGCGAAGGGGGCCGGGCGCTATGCCGAAAATAGTAAGCGTTAAGGTATGGGGCTTCCAAAGCTGGATAAACGGCCAGTACGACCTGGTAGACGGGCTTAATGTTTTTACGGGGCCTTCGGGCAGCGGCAAGACAGCCGGGACCATTCGGGCGATACGCTGGCTGGCGAAGGGCGAACCCGCAGGCGAAAGCTTCCTGCATACGGTTTACGGCCCGGACGGCGAAACAGTAGAACGCCAGGCAAGCGAAGCAGGCGTCGAAGTAAAACTGGAAAATGACGTAACGATACGCAAGACCCGAAAGGGCGGTAAGACGAAATACTGGGTACTGCCGCTGTACGACGAACCTTTCGAAAAGGCCGAAGTACCAGAAGCAGTTAAGGAAGCCCTGGGAATCAGAAGCAGCGGCTTCGGCGACTTCGAAGCAGACTTAAACTTCGCTTACCAGCTGGCCGCGCCGTTCTTAATTAGCGAACCGGGCAGCGCCGGGGCGAAGGTACTGGGGAAGCTGGCCGGGACCGAAGCAGTAGACGGGGCCATAAAATCGACGGCAAAGGATACATACGCCGCCCGACAAGACAAGCAGGCCGCCGATAAGGAGTACGAAAGGAAAGTCGCGCAGCCGAGGGAATTCGAAGG
>LNAP01004800.1_pt1 | contig 12268 bp, 11 predicted proteins | sample 602601 | NCBI WGS metagenome assembly LNAP01 (sample SAMN02440304, study PRJNA202911) | soil metagenome | biome: Subtropical and temperate rainforests or woodlands; isolation source: soil samples (1 kg each in a 20% v/v slurry with milli Q water) were... ... | reverse complement strand
AAGTCCCCCCAGGGATGACCTCGACCCCTTACGGAGCGCGCAATGCAGACTTTGTACCCGCAGATCAAACCCCACGCCCGGCACGATCTGGCCGTCGATAAAACCCACACGCTGTATGTCGACGAAAGCGGTTCGCCGGAAGGTTTGCCGGTGGTGTTCATCCACGGCGGTCCCGGCGCCGGGTGTGATGCCCAGAGCCGCCGGTATTTTGATCCGAACCTGTATCGCATTGTCACCTTCGACCAGCGTGGTTGCGGTCGCTCCACGCCCCACGCCAGCCTGGAAAACAACACCACTTGGGATCTGGTCGCCGACCTCGAGCGGATTCGCAAGCACCTGGGCATCGACAAATGGGTGCTGTTCGGCGGCTCCTGGGGGTCGACCCTGGCCCTGGCCTACGCACAAACCCACCCGGAGCGCGTGCATGGTTTGATTCTGCGCGGGATTTTTCTCTGCCGTCCCCAGGAAATCGAGTGGTTCTACCAGTGTGGCGCCAGTCGTCTGTTTCCCGATTACTGGCAGGACTACATCGCGCCGATCCCGCAGGACGAACGCCATGACTTACTGTCGGCGTTCCACAAACGCCTGGTCGGCAACGATCAGATCGCCCAGATGCACGCGGCCAAGGCCTGGTCCATGTGGGAAGGGCGCACCGCGACCCTGCGGCCGAATCCGCTGGTGGTCGACCGCTTCTCCGAGCCTCAGCGTGCGTTGTCCATCGCCCGTATCGAGTGCCACTACTTCACCAACAATGCTTTCCTCGAGCCGAACCAGTTGATTCGCGACATGGCCAAGATCGCCCACCTGCCTGGCGTCATCGTCCATGGTCGTTACGACGTGATCTGTCCGCTAGACAACGCCTGGGAACTGCATCAGGCCTGGCCGAACAGCGAATTGCAGGTGATTCGCGACGCCGGCCATGCGGCGTCCGAAACAGGTATTACGGATGCCTTGGTACGCGCCGCCGATCTGATGGCCCGTCGTATGCTCGACTTGTCGCCTGACGAAGCATGAAGGGCCTGCTACAACGCGTGCGTGGCGCGCGAGTCGAGGTTGCGGGAGAGGTGGTTGGCGCGATAGATCAGGGCTTGCTGGTGCTGGTCGCGGTCGAGCCCGACGATACGCGGGCCAGCGCCGACAAACTTCTGCATAAACTGCTTAACTATCGAGTATTCAGTGACGCCGAGGGCAAGATGAATCTGTCCCTGGCGGACGTAGGCGGCGGGTTGCTGCTGGTCTCGCAGTTCACCTTGGCCGCCGACACCAAAAACGGGTTGCGCCCAAGTTTTTCGACTGCGGCTCCTCCAGGTTTGGGTGAGGAGTTGTTCGACTATCTAACAGGTAAAGCGAAACAGATGCATGGCACTGTGGCATCAGGTAGATTCGGCGCGGATATGCAGGTGCATCTGGTCAATGATGGCCCGGTAACCTTCCTGTTACAGACGTGAAAGCGCTTGAAACATCTTTTTAAGTGCATTTCGACTGAAAAACGAGGCTTTTCCCGATAAATACTTGGTTCCACCTGATGCGTTGTAACGCGGCCTGCTAGATAATCGCGCGCTACGGGGATCAGCGTTCGTTGGTCCGTTTTGACTTAGGTAGAGACTTGTCCGAGACCTGTTGGGGAATCATTTTGCCCCATAGGAGTCGGAACAATGCTCGCCAACTTGGCAAGAGTCGTTCGCAGGGTCGGTTTTTTTCCACCGCACACCGTGCTGGCACTTTAACTGGCCGTTGGTTTTTTGATCTGTTTTCGGCGAGGGTTGCTCGTGATTGTTAGTCCCTGTAATGCACCAAAATTGTCTGCCAAACGGTTTCGAAGCGCTCTGGTAGCAGGCTCTGCACTGCTCTGCCTGTTCAGCGCCGGCCAACTTTGGGCATTCAATCTGGATGACGTATCGGTCAAGGCAAAAGAGTTGGCCGGGCAAAAGTACGAAGCCCCGCGCAGTAACCTGCCGAATGAATTTCGCGAGATGAAATTCGCGGACTATCAAAAAATCCGGTTCCTTACGGAAAAAGCCGAATGGGCGAACCAGAAAACCCCCTTCAAGCTGTCGTTCTATCACCAGGGCATGCACTTCGATACGCCGGTGAAAATCAACGAAATCACGGCCAACACCGTCGAAGAGATCAAATACGACCCAAGTCGTTTCGATTTCGGCGACGTGAAGTTCGATCCTAAAGCCACCGAACAGCTGGGCTATGCCGGTTTCCGTGTGCTGTACCCAATCAACAAGGCCGACAAGCAAGACGAAATCATGACCATGCTCGGCGCGAGTTATTTCCGCGTCATCGGCAAGGGGCAGACCTACGGGCTCTCCGCTCGCGGCATGGCCATTGATACCGCGTTGCCATCCGGCGAAGAGTTCCCGCGCTTCACCGAGTTCTGGATTCAACAGCCCAAACCGGGTGACAAGCACCTGGTGATCTTTGCCCTGCTGGATTCACCGCGTGCCACCGGTGCCTATCGCCTGACCCTGCGTCCGGGCAGCGACACGGTCGTCGACGTCAAAGCCAAGATGTTCCTGCGTGACAAAGTCACCAAGCTCGGCGTTGCGCCGTTGACCAGCATGTTCCTGTTCGGCGCCAACCAGCCGTCGAAAGTGCTGAACTACCGTCGCGAGCTGCACGATTCCAGCGGCCTGTCGATCCATGCCGGCAACGGCGAATGGATCTGGCGCCCACTGAACAATCCGAAACACCTGGCGGTGAGCAACTTCTCGATCGAGAACCCGCGCGGTTTCGGCTTGCTGCAACGTGGCCGTGACTTCAGTCACTACGAAGACCTCGATGACCGCTACGACAAGCGCCCAAGTGCCTGGATCGAACCGAAAGGCGATTGGGGCAAAGGCTCCGTCGATCTGGTAGAGATTCCTACGGCCGACGAAACCAACGACAATATCGTCGCTTTCTGGAGCCCGGAAAAACTGCCAGAGCCTGGCCAGTCCCTGGACGTTGCCTACCGCATGCACTGGACCATCGACGAAGCCTCCCTGCATTCGCCGGACAGCGCCTGGGTTCAACAGACCCTGCGTTCCACGGGTGACGTCAAGCAGTCGAACCTGATTCGTCAGCCGGACGGCAGCGTGGCCTATCTGGTGGATTTCCAAGGCCCGTCCCTGCAAGTCCTGCCGGAAGATGCTGAAGTGCGCAGCCAGGTGAGCGTTGGCGACAACGCAGAACTGGTCGAGAACAGCGTCCGTTACAACCCTGAAACCAAGGGCTGGCGCCTGACTTTGCGGATGAAGATCAAGGATCCGGGCAAGGCCACCGAAATGCGCGCTGCGCTGGTCAAGAACATCACGCCTGCCGAGGCGCTCAAGACCGCTGCGCCAGCGTCCAGTTCTTCCGTTGCCAAGGCCGACAAGATTGCCGCCCGCCAGCAAGAGAAGAAGGACAAGGAAGCCAAGCAGGCTGAATCACAAGCCCTGCAAGTCAAGGATACCAAGGACAAGGACAACAAAGACGCCAAGCAGCCTGTCGCTGCCCAAGCGGCCCCAGCCACAACGGAATCGGCACCGACTGAACAAGTCCTGACCGAGACCTGGAGCTATCAGTTGCCCGCCGATGAGTAATTCACACGTACAGCCACAAACGCTTGCCGAGTACCTGGCGCATTTGCCGATGAGCGACGAGCAGCGCGCGGAACTCGCGGGCTGCAAGTCTTTCAGTGAACTGCACGAACGTCTGTCGTCCTCGACGTTCGACGCGCCAACCGAGGCTGCTCAAGCCTCGGTTGGCCGGCGCCTGACCCTGAACTCCGCCGAAGAACTGGCGGACGCGGAAATGCTGGTGCTCGACGCCAGTGGTCGGGTTTGCCTGAAGGCAACCCCACCGATCCGTCGGACCAAAGTCGTGCCCGAGCCGTGGCGCACCAACATTCTGGTGCGTGGCTGGCGTCGGCTGACCGGTCGCACCAATCCGCCGGCCCCGCCGAAGGATGAGAACGTGCTGCCGGCGGCTCGCTGGCGCACCGTCGGTTCGATCCGACGCTACATTCTTCTGGTGCTGATGCTCGGTCAGACGATCGTCGCCGGCTGGTACATGAAAGGCATCATGCCGTACCAGGGCTGGTCGTTCGTCGATCTTGAAGAAGTCCTGCATCAACCTCTGACCCAAACCGCCACGCAAGTGCTGCCATATGCCTTGCAAACCAGCATTCTGATTATGTTCGGGATTCTGTTCTGCTGGGTCTCGGCCGGTTTCTGGACTGCGCTGATGGGCTTCCTCGAGCTGATCACCGGTCGTGACAAGTACCGCATTTCCGGCGCCAGCGCCGGCAACGAGCCGATCGCGAAGGACGCACGCACTGCACTGGTGATGCCGATCTGCAACGAAGACGTGCCGCGGGTGTTCGCCGGTTTGCGGGCGACCTTCGAATCGGTTGCGGCCTCGGGTAACCTGGATCGCTTCGACTTTTTCGTACTCAGCGACAGTAACGACGCCGATATCTGCGTTGCCGAGCAGCAGGCCTGGCTGGACGTTTGCCGTGAAGGCAAAGGCTTCGGCAAGATCTTCTATCGTCGCCGCCGTCGCCGCGTAAAACGTAAAAGCGGCAACCTCGACGACTTCTGCCGTCGTTGGGGTGGTGACTACAAGTACATGGTCGTGCTCGACGCCGACAGCGTGATGAGCGGCGAATGCCTGAGCAGTCTGGTGCGCCTGATGGAAGCCACGCCGGACGCCGGGATCATCCAGACCGCGCCGCGTGCGTCGGGCATGGACACCCTTTATGCGCGTATGCAGCAGTTCGCCACGCGTGTGTATGGTCCATTGTTCACCGCCGGTCTGCACTTCTGGCAGTTGGGCGAATCCCACTATTGGGGTCACAACGCGATCATCCGCATGAAGCCGTTCATCGAGCACTGCGCCCTGGCGCCGTTGCCCGGTAAAGGCGCGTTTGCCGGTGCGATTCTGTCCCACGACTTCGTCGAAGCTGCGCTGATGCGCCGTGCCGGCTGGGGCGTATGGATTGCCTACGACTTGCCGGGCAGCTATGAAGAACTGCCACCTAACCTGCTGGACGAACTCAAGCGTGACCGTCGCTGGTGCCACGGTAACCTGATGAACTTCCGGCTGTTCCTGGTCAAGGGCATGCACCCGGTACACCGTGCGGTGTTCCTGACCGGCGTGATGTCGTACCTGTCTGCGCCGTTGTGGTTCTTGTTCCTTGTGTTGTCGACGGCCTTGCTGGCGGTCAACACGTTGATGGAGCCGCAATACTTCCTGGAACCGCGTCAGCTCTATCCACTGTGGCCACAATGGCAGCCGGACAAGGCGATTGCGCTGTTCTCGACGACCATCGTGCTGCTGTTCCTGCCGAAGTTGCTGAGCATCATCCTGATCTGGGCCAAGGGCGCGAAAGAGTTTGGTGGCAAGTTCAAGGTGACGCTGTCGATGCTGCTGGAGATGTTGTTTTCCATGCTGCTGGCGCCGGTGCGGATGATCTTCCACACCCGTTTCGTACTCGCCGCGTTCCTCGGCTGGGCCGCGACCTGGAACTCGCCGCAACGTGACGACGACTCCACGCCGTGGAGCGAAGCGGTCAAGCGCCACGGCCCGCAAACCTTGCTGGGCTTCTTCTGGGCGCTGTTGGTGATCTGGCTGAACCCGAGCTTCCTCTGGTGGCTGGTGCCGATCGTCGGTTCGCTGATGCTGTCGATCCCGGTATCGGTGATCTCCAGTCGCGTCGGCCTGGGCCTGAAGTCCCGTGACGAAAGCCTGTTCCTGATTCCTGAGGAATATGCCCCGCCACAGGAATTGCTGGCGACCGATCAGTACACCCACGAAAACCGTTGGCATGCACTGAACGACGGCTTCGTCCGGTCAGTGGTCGATCCGCAGCAGAACGCTTTGGCGTGTGCGCTGGCGACGTCTCGTCACCGTCAGGCCGAGCCGATCGAATGGTTGCGCATCGAGCGGGTTCGCCATGCGATGAAGGTCGGGCCTGCCGGGCTGACCAACGACGAGCGCGTGGCCCTGCTGAGTGATCCGGTGGCACTGGGTCGCTTGCATGAGCAGGTCTGGAGCGAAGGCCACGCCGAGTGGCTGCAAGCCTGGCGCACATCGGTGGATGCCGATCCCCATGCGCCGCTGTTGCCGCTCAAGCCTGTGAACGTGCAGCCTCAGTTGGCCTGATGAAAAGCCCCGCTTTCGAAAGGAAGCGGGGCTTTTTTTCGCCTGCTGCTTTTTGGGGCGGGCGCAAATTCTGTGAGAACGGGGGAGAAGCCTTCGCGGGCAAGCCTCGCTCCTACATGGATGGCAGGGTTCTGTGGGAGCGGGCTTGCCCGCGATGGCATCAGCCCGGTTTCAAGCGAACCGGGATGCCCGCATCAGCTCAAACCTTGAACCGCCCCACCAGCATCTGCAAATGCGTCCCCAACCGCGCCAGCTCGACGCTGGAGGCCGCGGTCTCTTCACTGGCTGCCGAGGTCTGCTCGGACACATCACGCACGTTCAGCACGCTGCGGTTGATCTCTTCAGCCACGGCGCTCTGTTGCTCGGCAGCGGCGGCGATCTGCTGGTTCATTGACTGGATCGCCGATACGGTGCGGGTGATGCTTTCCAGCGAGCCACCGGCGCGGCGGGTCAGTTCGACACTGCTGTCAGTCAGGCTGCGGCTGTTGTCCATGATGGTCGCGACTTGCTGAGTGCCGGTTTGCAGGCCGACGATCAACTCTTCGATTTCTTCGGTGGACTTCTGGGTGCGTTGGGCCAGGCTGCGGACTTCGTCAGCGACCACCGCAAAACCGCGCCCGGCTTCACCGGCGCGGGCGGCTTCGATGGCGGCGTTGAGCGCCAGCAGGTTGGTTTGCTGGGCCACGGACTTGATCACATCGAGCACGCTGCCGATCTTGTCGCTTTCGCGTTTCAGATCGCCCATGGCGGCGGTGGAGTTGCCGACTTCGACGGCCAGGCGCTCGATCTGGGCGATGGCTTCGCCGACCACTCTGTCACCTTCGCGGGCTTGTTGGTCGGCGGCGACGGCAGCTTCGGACGCTTCCTCGGCGTTGCGCGCGACTTCCTGCACAGTGGCGGTCATTTCGTGCATGGCGGTGGCCACCTGATCGGTCTCGACCTTCTGGCTGTTGACCCCGGCGCTGGTCTGCTCGGTGACGGCGGACAGCTCTTCAGCGGCGCTGGCGATCTGGGTCACGCCATCGCTGATGCCACCGATCAGTTCTCGCAGGCCCAGGGTCATGCTTTGCATGGCGCGCTGTAGCTGACCCAGTTCGTCCTGACGTTCTGACATGAGATTGTGAGTCAGGTCGCCCGCGGCGACACGTTCGGCCACTTTGAGGGTCTGGCTCAAGGGAATGACGATCTGGCGAGTGATGGCCCAAGCCGCGAACAAACTAAAGGCTGACGCCAGGACGGTGGCCAACAGCAGCAGGTTTTTTGCATGTGCCGCATCGGTGTCACGTGCGACGGTTTGCGAGGCAGTGAGCTTTTTGCTGACGTCCAACAGTATGTCGCCTTGCGCGCTCATGCGTTTGAGGGCGGCAGCGCTGGCGACTTGGGAGTCGCGGAATTGGCTGACCGCCGCGCGATAGGCTTTGAGCGAGTCGGTCGCTTGTTGCAGGTTGGCGATGTGTTGTTCCGGCAGTTGAGACGGCAGGCTTTCGAGGTTTTTCAGAGCATTGCCGATGGCGTCCAGCGCTGGTTGCTCGGCTTCGGGCTTGCCGCTGTAGGTGTAGCCGCGTACCTGGAAACGCGCTTGCTGGATCAGTTTGCTCAGGTCGATCACGCTGTTGAACTGGGCGACACTGTCGCCTTGCAGCAGGGATTTTTCGACTTCAGAGACTCGGGCCACGGCGTTATCGGCAGTGGCGCCCAATTTGCTGCGAGCATCTTCGCGGGTGGCGGTGGCCTGAGTCATATCAGCGAAGGCGCGTTTGTACTCGCTGACTGCGGCCAATTGCTGGTCGATCATGGCCACGTCGGCAGGCTGTTCGATCAGCGTACGGGCGGTTTTCAGGCCTGTATCGAGTTGACCGATCAGCTCGTTGACGGCGCCCGGGCCTTGTTCGCCACGGCGCATGTCGTAATCCAGACGGGCGAGGCGCAGGTCTTTGGTCAACTCATTGAGGCTGGAAATAAACCCAAGCGTATCGCCACGGCTGATCACACCGCTCAGGCCGGTCCAGCCGGTAAAGGTGATCAACAAGGTCAGAAGCAGCACCAGACCGAAGCCGACACCCAGTTTGCGATTGACGCTTACATTTCCCAGTTTCTCGGCCAGCCATCGGTACATGCTGCTACTCCCTCGGACCATTAATTGGTTTTATGGGAGCTGTATCGGCCGGCGGGCGAGATTCTGTAGGCGCGGCGCAATGCTCGGGCGGCGAGGGGTTTGCCCCAATGTTAAGAAATTTGAGCGACGAAGATCCTGTAGGAGCGAGGCTTGCCCGCGAAGAATGCACCGCGGTTTTTCAGGCATGACGCGTCATCGTTCTTCGCGGGCAAGCCTCGCTCCTACAGGTTGCCCCGTCGCCATAGGTGTGATGTTTGACGTTAAAACAGCCGCGAGAGCAGCGCGGTAACGGCAGTTTCAACCCGCAGGATGCGCTCGCCGAGTTGCACCGGTTGCAAGCCGGCCTTGCCCAGCAAGTCGATTTCGTAGGGAATCCAGCCGCCTTCGGGGCCGATAGCCAAAGTAACCGGCTCGTCCAGGCCGCGCGGGCAGGGCGGGTAGTTACCGGGATGACCGACCAGGCCAAGGGTGCCTTCGGTAATGGCCGGCAGACGGTCTTCGACAAAGGGCTTGAAACGCTTCTCGATGACGACCTCTGGCAGCACGCTGTCGCGGGCTTGTTCAAGACCCAGGACCAATTGCTCGCGAATCGCCTCGGGTTCCAGGAACGGGGTTTGCCAGAAGCTCTTCTCGACGCGATAGCTGTTCACCAGCACGATGCGCGGCACGCCCATGGCGGCCACGGTCTGAAACACCCGACGGAGCATTTTCGGTCGCGGCAAAGCCAGCACCAACGTCAGAGGCAGCTTGGCCGGTGGCGGCTGGTCGAGGGTGACGCGCAACTCGGCTTCATCGGCGTCCAGGCGCAACAACTCGGCCGAGCCCATCAAGCCGCCGATACGCCCGACTCGCAGGCTGTCGCCGACCACCGAGCGGTGGACTTCCTGCATGTGGGTCAACCGGCGATCGCGCAAGATCGCCCGGTCGGCCGCAATGAAGTCGGCCTCTTCGAGGAGCAGCAGGTTCACGCTTGGGTCGCTGGCGGCTGGTCGTTGTGATCGTCAGCCGGCTGATCGTCCGGGTGCTCGCCACGCTTGCTGATCAGGCTGCCGAACAGGATGCCGATCTCGAACAGCAACCACATCGGTACAGCCAGCAGCGTCTGCGAGAAGATGTCCGGCGGCGTCAGGATCATGCCGACCACGAAGCAGCCAATGATCACATAAGGGCGGATTTTCTTCAGGTAGGCGACGTTGACCACGCCGATCCATACCAGCAGCACCACAGCTACCGGAATCTCGAACGCCACGCCGAAGGCGAAGAACAGCGTCATGACGAAATCGAGGTAGCTGGTGATGTCGGTCATCATTTCCACGCCGGCCGGGGTGGCGGCGGCGAAGAACTTGAAGATCAGCGGGAACACTAGGAAATAGGCGAAGGCCATGCCGGTGTAGAACAGCAGAATGCTGGAGACCAGCAATGGCACTGCGATGCGCTTCTCATGCTTGTACAGGCCCGGTGCGATAAAGCCCCAGATCTGGTGCAGGATCACCGGGATCGCCAGGAACAGCGAGACCATCATCGTCAGCTTCAGCGGCGTCAGGAACGGTGACGACACGTCGGTGGCGATCATCGTCGCGCCGGCCGGCAGGTACTGGCGCAGCGGCGTGGAGACGAAGGTGTAGATCTGCTGGGTGAAGGCGAACAGCCCGGCAAAAATGATGAACACCGCCACGACACAACGCAGCAGGCGAGTGCGCAACTCGGTGAGGTGCGAAACCAGCGGCATGTGCTGGTCGTTTTCGGGGAGATCGCTCATGGGGCTCGCGGCGGCAAAGTGGTGTCGTGAGGCGCCGGCGTTGTCGGCGCGGCGGCAGGAGCAACAGGTTCTACTGAAGGTGCAGGTGCAGGTGCAGGTGCAGCGGCTGCAACTACCGGCGTAGCCTCAGTCGCAGGCGCATGAATTGTCTGCGTCGCCACAGGTTCCACCGGCGTCGGCTCCTGTTGAGTCGGCGTGAAGATCTTCCGCGCCTCCTGCTCCAGGGACAGAATGTGCTCGTTGTGCAGTTGCCGGCGAATCTCGTCGGCACCGATTTCACGTTCAACTTCCTGTTTGATCGCGTTGAAGCTGCGCTTCAGCCGGCCGACCCACAGGCCGGCGGTGCGCGCAGCACCCGGCAGACGCTCGGGGCCCAGCACCAGCAGGGCGACGAGGCCGACGAGCAGCAGTTCAGAGAAGCTGATACCAAACATTAGTCAGTGCTCACGAGTCTTTGCGGATCGGCTCTTCGACTTTTTGCGCCTGCACGTCGATGGTGTGCGGCGGGTTCACGGACTGTGTGGTCTGTGGCTGAACAGGTGGAACCGGTTGGGCCGGGGTCGCTGTCGGGTCGGCCGGTTTCTCGTCGTCGTTCATGGCTTTACGAAAGCCCTTGATCGACTCGCCCACGTCAGTGCCGAGGTTTTTCAGTTTCTTGGTGCCGAACACCAGCACCACGACAACCAGGATGACGATCCAGTGTTTCCAGTCAAAAATGCCCATGCTGCGTTCCTCTCTAATAGTTGTTCAGGCGGACGGGCGAGAGGCTTTCTCGACGTGTCCGGACAGACCGAAGCGACGGTCCAGTTCATCAAGCACAGCCTGTGGATGCTGCCCCAACTGGGCGAGCATGACCATGCTGTGGAACCACAAATCGGCGGTCTCGTAGATCACATCGCTGCAGTCACCGCTGATGGCGGCATCCTTCGCGGCAATGATGGTTTCGACCGACTCTTCGCCGACTTTTTCCAGAATCTTGTTCAAACCCTTGTGGTACAGGCTGGCGACATACGAGCTGTCGGCGGCGGCGCCTTTGCGCTCTTCCAGTACTTGAGCCAGACGGGTCAAAGTGTCACTCATGTTTGTGTCCTGCGGAATAGATAGCGTGCGGGTCTTTCAGCACCGGGTCGACGGTTTTCCAGTCGCCGTTTTCGAAGACGCGATAGAAGCAGCTCTGACGGCCTGTATGGCAGGCGATGTCGCCGATCTGCTCAACCATCAGGATGATCACGTCAGCGTCACAGTCCAGGCGCATCTCATACAGGGTTTGCACGTGGCCGGACTCTTCGCCCTTGCGCCACAGCTTGCCACGGGAACGTGACCAGTAAATGGCACGGTTCTCGGCGGCGGTCAATTCCAGTGCTTCGCGGTTCATCCAGGCCATCATCAGGACGCGTCCGGTCTTGTGATCCTGGGCAATCGCCGGCACCAGGCCATCGGCGTCCCACTTGATCTCGTCCAGCCAGTTTTTCATCTTCGACTCCGACGCGGGCTCTACTTCAATAGTTGAGGCCAATGTTCAAATTCAGCGTTCAAACAGTGTGCCAGCCGATCATCCAACTGGCTATCGGCGAACGACCAGATACAAGCCGACCGCCACCATGATTCCGGCGGGCCAGTGCCCCAGTTCGTTCAACGGGCCCCCGGCTGCGAGTATCGTGCCGCCCGCCAGGTGAGCGGTGCCGAGCAACCGCAGGAACCAGTCATCCTTGCGCTTGTGCCAAGGGGGAGGCGGGTCGTTGGCGTGGGGCTGGGACATGCGCTCGAGCAGGTCGCGGGCCATGTTGGCCAGGTGCGGGATCTGCTCGAACTGGCTCTGCACGTTGCCGATCAAGGCTTTGGGGCTGACGCGCTCGCGCATCCAGCGTTCGAGGAACGGCTGGGCGGTGTTCCACAGATCGAGGTCCGGGTACAACTGACGGCCCAGGCCTTCGATGTTCAACAGGGTTTTTTGCAGCAAGACCAACTGCGGCTGCACTTCCATGTTGAAACGTCGAGCGGTCTGGAACAGGCGCATCAGCACCTGACCGAAGGAAATATCTTTTAATGGTTTTTCGAAGATCGGCTCGCACACGGTACGGATCGCTGCTTCGAATTCGTTGAGTTTGGTTTCCGCCGGTACCCAGCCCGAATCGATGTGCAACTGCGCGACACGCCGGTAATCACGCTTGAAGAACGCGAACAGGTTGCGCGCCAGATAGTCCTGGTCTTCCGGGGTCAGGCTGCCGACGATGCCGCAGTCGATCGCAATGTAC
>LNAP01006370.1_pt1 | contig 12275 bp, 18 predicted proteins | sample 602601 | NCBI WGS metagenome assembly LNAP01 (sample SAMN02440304, study PRJNA202911) | soil metagenome | biome: Subtropical and temperate rainforests or woodlands; isolation source: soil samples (1 kg each in a 20% v/v slurry with milli Q water) were... ... | reverse complement strand
TGCTGATCGTCTGCCAGAGAACGAGGATTTCAGTCGTGGCTATACCCTTGGCAGCGAAGAAACTCGCGCTTTTGGCTTCCTGATCGACCCGCCCGAGGGGTTTGAAACACGCGGCGGCGAGGGTGCACGCATGCGGATGACCACCATCGACGCCGATGGCAGCAAGACCCTCACAGACACCATGTTCTTTTAGGAAACGCAACTGAGCCAAACAAGAACCAAAGTCGAAGTTAATCACCGAGGACGAAAGGATGACTGAGCAGATTTTGAAGCTCTCGACAGCACAGCTCTATGAGGTGTATAGCGCGATGTGGCGCGAGTTCGTTGCCTTGCACAAGCAAGCCACTGCCAACCCTAACGGGTTACACAAGGCCGTCATCGAGCGAGTACGGTTTTCGCGCACCGCCACGGCTCAAGTCTGCGACATGATCGAGGCAATGCAGCCCGACTTTGTGACAACCGATGAACGCTACGAGACGGCTCGCGCCCAATCAGATCCGGGGCCATCACCTTCGGTACAATGCCTTTCAAGGACATGACTAAATGAACATCAAAACTATGCATCACCGAAAAGGGATTTGACTATGTCGGAGTCCAATAAAAACACCGTCAAAGTTGGCGAGTTTCGCCAGCGCTACGAACATCTCTACCGCAAGCTGAATGACTACCACGCGTGCTGCTCTGCTGATGAGGTTCGCACCTGGAAGCGTGTTACCCAAGCGCTTCTGGACGAAGTATCCGCACTCAAATGTGGTCGAGCGTCCCCCGAGGATCTTGATGCACACAGGCATGCCGTTGCCGCTATAACCGAACGACTCGCGGCGGCTGACCAGCGCATCGAGGCTTACGCAACGAAAAACGCTGTTAAAACGGCGCTCCAACAACCCACCAGGCCAGCTCTGAGGCTGATTAAGGGTGGAAAGCTCCACTGACGCACTTCATGCATTGATGTGATCGCATAAGTCCCACTAAGCCCCGCACAGTTAACGCTGGCGGGGTTTTTCGTTGTTGGCTTCCGAGTTATTCCCCCTGTAGGTTGATGTGTCCCCGAATATGCAACACCTGGAAGGCGATGTTTCGGATCCTGCCCGAGAACTTGACTGGGACGATGCAGTTAAGGGCTGGATGATTTAAATGTTTGAACTACGGTTCAATATAATTCTTGAATTTGTTTGAATTGCAGTTCAAGCTAGGCCCATCACAGCTTTAGGGAAGTCATATGGCTGCAATCCAGCAGATTAACGCCACCAGTTACGCCCTTGAGGCACGTGGCTCTCACATGGTTCTGGAGCAGATTCAGTCAGGCTGGCGCATGAAAACCCGAAACGCTGCGACTCGTGCGGCGGGGCTCGGCGGTGAAAGCTGGAAGGATTTCGGCAGTCTTACTGATGTTGAAGCCAAGTACAAAAGCTGGAAAGGAATTGCCGCTTTGATCGGCACTACTGTCAGCAAGCCCAATGCGTAAGGTAAATCTCACCATGCTAACGATTGAAATCTCTCGCGAAGGCGGCTATGTCGTGGATGCTTCAGAACCCAACATCGGAAACTACCTGGAGCAGCACTCTAACTTTGCCGAGCTGGTAACCCACCGTCTTCGGGCCTACGGAGAGCGCGTTGCACTGTTGCGGAACATGAGCGTCGATGAGGGCCAACGCGGCAATGGGATCGGCACTCAGCTCGTCAGCGAGTTCATGGAAGAAGCCGGCAATGCCGGCGCCACCGTCTACATGCTGATCTGCGACATCAATGAAGGGCAGGCTCCTGGCTTCGATCTCAAGGCATGGTACGAGTCATTCGGCTTTGTCGCTGCGATGGATACTAGCGAAGGACCCCTGATGCTCATGCCCGAGTATCTGGCAGAGGAGCTGGTCGGATTTGGTCGGGACGAATGACAATCCGGGTATGTAAACTCAAAAGCAGATGGCAGGCGTGCAATGCCGCAGCTTGCAAGTACAGTGCGGTCGACAACAGCCACAGTTAACGGAATTTCGATCACGATGGAAGTAAAGCGGTTTGGCGATATTGTGTGGAGAATCATTTGATGGGCACTAGAATGACACCCGACCAGTTCAAGGCCGAGTTTCGGCGCAAGGGCTGGACGGGCCGTGCGCTTGCCAAGCACTGGCGGAAGTCGGAAGCGTGGATCAGCAAAATCGCAAGCGACCCGGACAGGGAGCCGCTTTGGGACGATGCAGTTAAAGGCTTGGATGACTTGAAATGTTTGAATCCCAGTTCAAAATAGCCCTTGCAGTTGTTTGAGCTAGAGTTCAAACTTAACTCCTCTTTTCGCCGGCCATCTACGATTTTCTGCGGTATTACGGAGCTGGGTTTAACTCCGGTTTTGTAGGAAAGGTCCGCTAAAGTGCGCCCAAGCCCTGCCGTAAAACCGTGGGGCTAAGGCCTTAGAAAATGCCACTTTTCCGTGGCTCGCAGTTAGGGGAAGACCATGCAGTTCAATAACGAATTTCACACACCTCTGAATGCCGAACAAACCACTTTTCGTGCGCTTGAGGCTCATTGGCAGAGTAACCCTGTGAAGTGGAAATTCTGGAAGCGACCACCCTCAGAGTGGAAGCAACTAGAGGCGCAGTTGATTGAAGACTATAAACAGGCGTGTTTGACTTTTAGCGACCGGCTGGACGCACAAACTCCTGGCCGAAAGAACGCACGGTACAAAGCACTGAAGTTCGGTGGGCTTTTCTCCATGATTTTCTTCGCAGGAGTTTTCGGCCTTGTAGCAAACCATTTTTTTTATGACGGCCAAGCAAACTGGATGGCGGCCATCAGCACTGTGATGATTGGCGTTGGTGCTGTGATCGCCCTCATGAACGCTTCTAACTTCGCTGAATGACCTGCTACACAGACACAATGGAATAGAGCATGAGCAAAGGTGGAGGCACGATGAAACGTTGGGACGTGTACCAGGACGGCAAATGGGTTGACGGTGTTCAGGCCCGCGACCATTCCGAGGCAGTGCTTGAAGCGCTTGGCAAACTCGACCTCGCCGACGAGTCAGGGTTGGACGTGCGGTTGGCCGCGCAGTGATCCGGGAAAGTTGAGCCATGTCCAAGCTGCCCCCGATTCAAGAGGTCCGTGCTTGCCCGCACTGCGGCAACAACGATGAGTTCTACGTCGTTCAGACCTACAGTGGTCGCGGCGTCTACCGTCGTTGCTTCGACGGGTACACCACGGACAACTCCCACATGTACGACTGCCTCAATGCGAAGGTCAGTAAGCGGGCGTTTTGCGGGAGCTGTGATAAGCCGGTGGCAAGCTGGGACGAAAACGCGGACCACCCGCACTACACCAAGGATCATTACCGTTGATAACCGGGAAAAGATCGTGGCTAAACGATTGACTGCCGCGCAAATGGAGGCTCGCTATGAGGCGCTTGTAGAGGCCTCGGAGCATCATGAACTGGACGAACAAACCCCTTGAGGCCGTTGAAGGATACGTCATGGCTGATTGGCTCCACGCCCAGGCAGTCAACTGGCTCGCCAAGGCACAAGCCGCTCGCGATAGCGGTTTGTGAAGGACAATTCCGCTGCACACCACCGGCCCTTGCGGGCCTTTTGCAGTACCAGGGCGTGGTTTTCGCGTCCGCGAAAAGCCCAAGGAATTACAATGAAAGATAGCGAGCAAGATGTTTTCCCCAAGGGAGGTGATTGCAAATCGGTTGGCGTAACTTCCCCGGCTTGTCGATTAATCGAAATATCATGGGGTGCATTCGATGACGTGCCTGCCCCGGAAAGTTTTTTGCCGGAGCTAGACCGTATGCTGCATGACATCCGACGCTCAGTAGACATGAACGACGCTGAGTGCATCCTTGCGCAGACCTACGGACTGACTAAGGCGCTGGAACTGTTGGGCGTAGATAAAACGATTGCTTTGGCCATATACCACCGCATGAAATTCCATTTTGAACATCGACGCTACGACCTGCTTCTGAAAGATCGTCCACAGGTCTAGGAAAGATACTGCAACACCACATCTTAAAAGGATATTGCCCGTGCTGCCGCGAGAGCCGCGCTAATGGTTCCAAGCTGGTGTCGTCGAGGTCATCATCCGCGACCTGGCGTTAGCATGAAGCCGCTACTGACCTAGCCCGGTACAATGTCCAGGTCGAGGACTTGGCGGCATTGCTGCGCCGCCAGGGCCTGGCCGATGCAGATTGTTCGGACCTGGAAGAATTGGATGAAGAGCAATTGCGCGTGCTGCGCGATGATTTTGGGCTGCGCCTGCGCGGCCACGACTGTTTCACGGAAAGCAGCGCCCATATTGCCCACACTGGCGAGGCTTCGCAGTAGGGCAATTCCCTTAGCTCTCCGTGTGCAGCACCGCCCACTGAACTTCCCAATTTTTGATCTGGCACTGGGGGGTAGTACCGCGGCCGGCGGAAATGCCATCGAGGTGATCATTCTTCCGGTCGATGAATTTGACCTCGCCGCACCCCTTAAAACGTAGCTTGAACCACTGGGCTCCGAGAGAGGTTTCTCCGGGGATCAAGCCCGTGGTGTCTTGCTGATTCTGGCCGGCGTACTGACGAACAGCGTCGACGATCAAGCCGTCTGCCGTTTTGCGAATGGTCAAGGTCGGTCCAACATCTTCAGTGCTGGCGGCCTGAGCTGTGGTCAGGGCTGCCGTGAGGACGAACAGGCAAATTAGCTTTTGAAGCATGCAGGTGTACTCGGTTATGGGTTCAACGACAGCATGCCGCGCCGGCAGATTTTTGCACGCCACAATAGAGGCTAGAAATTCCGGATCGAGGCGCACCTGGTTATTGGGTCTTGTTCAGCATCACAGCTGCATACAGACAACCCGCACCGGAGCCACACAATGAACAGCACAAAACCGACAGTCATCGCCTTGCTGCGCAACACTGCCCAGATCTATGTGGGACAAAGTCGTTTCAGCGACAAGCCAGTCTTCCTGGTGGAAGCGAAAAGCGAAAACTGCGTGTATGAGCTACGTGGTGATGCCACCACGGATGATCATTACGCCGCTCTGGTCGACGAGTTTGGCGACATCATTAGCAAACCCGGTCCCGACGCCCAATTGAATTCGATCGAGTTCAACACTGGTCGTAAGTACACGCCGGAGGGCCAGCATCTTGAAGCGTGGGTCGTTGCAATCGACCAATCGATCCCTGAATTACCACTCAAAGTGGTGTACTTCAAAGACCACAGCAGAATGATCGATGGCTTGGTACGCGTTCGCTCACTGACCGAAAAAGAGGTGATGGAGGAGTACGACAATGGTCGCTATCAGTAAGCCTGAACATCAACAAGACATTGAGGGTGTAACGATGGCAACCATCAACAAGTTCACGAAAATCAGTGGTTGGAAGGAGCGTGAGGAGGTTCAAGCGCTTGGCGATATTTCCACTATGGTTGCAGAGCCCGTTATTAAAACGATTTTATCCGGTCGTTTGGCCACCGTATTCGGTTGGTTCGATGAGGCCACTGGCAACGGCTATGAAATGGCCGAAATCGCTCTTCATAGCTGGGAGCTAAGCTAGAGGAGCATCGTTACACCATCAGCCCGCACTTGTGTGGGCTTTTTTGTGGCTGCTATTTGCAGAAGGTCATATGGCTAGCGGCTGGCGCTGGTGTTTCCCGTTCTGTGTTGGCCATCTCTTGGTACCGCCCCGATTCAGCATCTGCTGATCGGGGCTTTTTTATTTCACCATGACTCCAGCACCGAACTTCGCTGGGCTACGCCGTTGCTCGATACAGCAGGTTTATCAATAACTTAGGCAGATTCATCATATGCCGGTGCTTTCTGAAACCTGACCCGGCTTCCACCCGCTTGGCTCCCAACAGGCTCCTGGAAATCGGGTCTTCCGAGGAGTCATCATGGCGAAAATCAAACTCACCAAGTCCGCAGTCGATGCGGCACAAGCCCAAGCTCAGCCCATCGAACTGCGCGATACCCTGGTTCCTGGCTTCTTGTGCAAGATCACCCCGGCAGGCCGCAAGGTGTTCATGCTCCAGTACCGGACAAACGCCGGAGAGCGGCGCAAACCTGCCTTGGGACTGTATGGAGAGCTGACCGTCGAACAAGCCCGGTCGCTAGCCCAGGAGTGGCTGGCGCAAGTGCGCCGGGGTGGAGATCCTGCCGCAGAGAAGGCTGCAGCGCGTCAGGCACCCACCGTCAAGGAACTGTGTATCAAGTTCATGGAGGACTACTCCAGCCAGCGCAACAAGCCGAGCACGCAGGAAGGCTACCAGAGCGTCATTGATCGCAACATCATTCCGATGCTTGGCCGCTTGAAGGTGCAGGATCTGAAGCGGCCCGATGTCGCTTCAATGATGAAGAAGATGGCGCACAAGCCCGCCGATGCGAACCGCACGTTCAGCGTGATGCGCAAGATGTTCAACTTGGCCGAGGTATGGGGCTATCGCCCTGACGGCACCAACCCATGCCGTCATGTACCGATGTACCCCAACGGCAAGGCGACTCACCTGATCAGCGACGAGGAAATGGGCAAGTTGTTTCGCTACCTTGGCCAGTTGGAGGTGGAAGGCCTGGAGCATGCTGTGATCCCGTTGGCCATCCGCCTGCAATTCGAGTTTGCCGCTCGCCTTTCTGAGATCGTCTCACTCCAATGGGATTGGATTGATCTGGAAAACCGGCGGGTGGTGTGGCCTGACAGCAAGACAGGCGGTATGTCCAAGCCCATGAGCGAAGAAGCCTATCGGCTTCTTTCGACGGCGGCTCGCAATGCTACGACGCCCCATGTATTACCGTCTCCGCGTCACCCTGATCGGCATCTGACCGACGGCGAGTATTACAACGGTTGGAGCCGCACTCTCAAAGCTGCAGGCGTGACGCATGTGGGCACGCACGGCATCCGTCACCGTTCAGCGACGGACATTGCCAATTCCGGCATCCCGGTGAAGGTCGGCATGGCGCTGACGGCGCACAAGACCGTGGCGATGTTCATGCGCTACGTCCACACAGAGGACAAACCGGTGCGCGAAGCGGCTGATTTGGTGGCAAATCGGCGCAAGACGATCACAGGCGTATCCCGCGCTGCGGAGGCGACGGCGTGACCGGCGACCATGCTCCCGCCTTGCCAGCCCCGATTGTCGTGTTGCTATCACGACAATCGGGTGTGCCGCCCCTTCCGGGGCGGCCTCACCGCGCCAACTTGAAAAGTGTACCCGTTACGGGTATAGTTTGGAGGTCGATATGACGCCCATCCTCAAGCGCAAGGACTTTGCTCGGTGGCAGTCGGGCGAGAAGCTGCCCGATGCTGCCTTGTGCAAGGCAGTTCAGGAGATGGAAAGCGGTCTGATCGACGCGGACTTGGGAGGCTTCCTCTACAAGAAGCGGGTGGCCCGCCCTGGCGCAGGCAAGAGCGGCAGCTATCGCACGTTGCTGTCGGCCAAGATTGGCAGCCGCTATGTGTTCCTGCATGCGACAAGGCGAACATCACGCAGGACGAGAAGAAGGCGCTGCAATTCGCCGGCAAGGTGTTCTTGGAACTGCCTGCCGAAGCCTTGTCGAAGGCGTTGCAGTCGGGTGTTTTACTGGAGGTGCATTGTGAGCAAGATCATTGAATCGCTGCGCGGCGACCTGGCGGCGCTCCACGAAGCCGGAGCGATCAGCAAGGTGACGATGCGCGAGTTCGACGCGATTTGCCCGCCGCCAGTGCGGGAGTTTGGCGCTGCTGACATCAAGCGCCTGCGTGAAGCCTTGAAGTTCAGCCAGCCGGTGTTTGCGCTGCACCTGCATACCTCGGCCTCGACTGTGCGCAAGTGGGAGCAAGGCGAAACCCATCCCACCGGCCCGGCACTCAAGCTGCTAAACGTCATCGCCGACAAGGGCTTGCAGGCCATCATCTGATGCCTGACGAGGGAGATAAACATTGGCGACGCGAATTGATCCTTTCAGCTCACAGCATCTTGAAGCCGCTTGCCGTGTGCTTGCAGATACCGAACGGGGCCTGAGTGGAACGCAGATCGAGCGCTTGTTGCAAGAAATCGAGGTTGCCGACACGTCGCCCGGCATTACCAAATGGAAGCGGTTGTTCAATGCGCTGGCTGGCGCGCAAAACCGGCACCAGATCGGGAACCATCTCATCATGTTCATCAATCGCGCTATGAACCCGGTGAACTACGCCCGCGACCCCGTGACATTCACTTGGCGGCGCGACGAACTCAATGTCGTCCTGGCCTTCTCCGGTTTCTACATGCGCGAAGACGGCAAGGTCGGGCATGCCGACAAGGCCACGACGCTCGATGCCGCGCGCGCCCGTGCAGGACGACTCAAGGCCGCACTGGAAAGCCGTGTCGTTCATGCGGAAGTGCTGAGCTACTGCCGCGCCGAGTTGCTGGACGAAAACTACTTCCATGCCGTGTTTGAGGCAACGAAAGGCGTTGCAGAACGGATTCGCCTGCTATCAGGCCTGAACAGCGATGGCGCGGATCTGGTGAACAAGGCATTCGCGGGCCAGCAGCCTGTTCTCGCTTTGGGACCACTCGCCACCGAGTCCGAAAAAAGCGAGCAGAAAGGCTTTGCCAACCTGCTGATCGGACTGTTTGGTGCTGTGCGCAATCCGCTGGCCCATGCACCCAAGACGAATTGGCCCATGTCCGAACAGGACGCGCTGGACATCTTGACGCTGGTATCGCTGATTCACCGCAAGCTGGATGGCACCACGAAGTTCGCTGCCGCATCGCAATAGGGGCAAGACAGGAATGGACGAGGCGATCGTTGTCTTCTCTCGAAAAGGAATTTTCCAGACCACGATCGCTGCGCGCGACGTTCGCAGCCGGGAGCATGCGCGCAAGCTTTGGCCTCTAGTGTCTCCCGGCGCATCGCGGCAGATGGTGACATGGGTTAGCCCTTCCTTTGAAAGTGGGAAACTGCGTCGGCGATCCCATTTTCGTGTGCTTCCGACTCAGCACGCCTTTAATCCCAAAGCGCACTTTGACGATGAAGAAGCCAGTCGGTGGCACGCTGTCCAGGAAAGTCCCGAACACCGGCGGGCAAAAGAACTTGTCGCGGCCGAGCTCTCCCGGCGCTTGAGTGCCGGGCTTGCGATGCCCTGGGCGTTCAAGGATGCGGATGCGTCGGACTATCCGTTGGAAGGCAACATGTTGCTCGGTGCCGACCAAGTGGCAACCGAGCATCCTCTGGAAACGCCATTCGGCAGCAAATTCCGGCTCGACGTTGCCGTGCTTGGGCCACCTGTTCAAACCGAGCCGATGGTACTGGGTGGCGTTGAAATCGAACTCGGCCACGCCTTCGACGGGCGCAAGGCACTAATCGGGAAGTCGCTCGGATTTCCGCTGATTTCCATCGACATCACCGAAATGGTGCTGGACGAACTTACGCCCGAGTGGGCACAACGGGTACTAACCGCAACCACGCAGAGCCACGAGCAAGGACGCCGGCAAACCTACATCTATCTCCACGATCTGTTGTACCCCCTCTACGCGCAATTGCCGGCGTTTCTGGATGACGAGCAACGCCATCAGTTCCTTGTGTTCGCCGACGATCAGACCCTGAACAAGTTGGTGCGCTGGATGAACCTGCTCGCCGAAAAGCTGGAGTACTCGAAGGGTACGGTCGCCGTTGCGCTGGTCAACGGCAAGAACGAGCAGTCGCGCAAGATGCTTGAACGCGCGGGGCAGGTCGTTGGCCCTGACTGGAGTGAGTTCAACGCCCAGCGATGCCTTCGGCTGACCCTCCCGCGCCCCAGAAGCCCGGCGGACCTCCAGGCCCATCGCTTCCACATGACGATGGCGCGCATCCTGCTGTCGCACACGGATGCGCTCGTTGGCTACAAGTATTGCAACGGCGTGGACAACCACCACCCCGAAGAGGACGTGTGGGTGGCGCACCGCTGGATTGCCGATCTGAAAACCCATACCCAGCACCGTGTATTGCCGAAGCGGCTGGCCGAGCCGATCAACAGGTTGATCGCGGTGGTTTCAGATCTGCACCGCAATCATGTGGAAACAAGCCAAGAGGCGTGACGACCTTTCCGCCTCGCGCGGTCCTGATGAACCGATTCCAGAAGGCAATACTGCCGCGTTGCTGCTGGCTTGGCTCGTGATCGCTCGCCTGATTCTTGTGCGCTTGATCCAATTGGCTCAGGCTGGAGCGACCTGCACGCCAGCTCCTGCGGGAATCGGCGGCCCTGCTTTGCGCTTCTTGGCGGTTTCTTCCGAACGCTTGTGAACCTGTGCACGCCAGCTCTCCAGCGCGAGGATGTCTGTGAGCAGTTCGTCTGGATCAGGAATAGCAACACCGCCCATCATCGCTTTGTCATGGGCATAGTTGGAGCACTTGCTCATTCCCGCGTTGACCTGCGCGTAGTCATCGTCGCCCACACTCACGCCGACGAGCCGTTGTGTCTCCACACCTTTTCGGAAGCGGAGAATGACTTCTCGCAGGAGGACTTCTTCCACCGCGCGTTCCCATGCCATGCGCAGGCGGAAGTACGCATCAACCGTCTGCCTTTGATGTTCTTGCTCGTTGCCTTCCTTGTGCAGTTTGGCGATTGCTTGCTGCTGTGCTTTCAGCACCCCGATGCGCTTGCTCGCGTTCTTTCCTTCGAACGGCAATTCCGGGTCGGCTATGCCGAAGCCTTCAGCACGCCGCGTCAGGCTCTGCGTGACCACTGCCGCACCCACTTGCTTTGCTTCTTCGGCTAGCAGACAGAGGAAATAGATGTCGTGCGTGAAGATGATGACCTGCCGCTGCACCGCTTCAGCGGCCAGGCGCTTGGCCACGCGCTCGCGCCGACGATGATCTAGGGACGAGACTGGATCGTCGAAGACGATTCCGCCTTTCCCACCGCTCAATCCCACCTCGGCGAGGAACGAGCCGATCGCAATGGCACGCTGCTCGCCTTCGCTCAGAATCTCACCCGGACTACGAACCTGCGGCAGTTGCAGTTTCAGCTTGTGCAGCGCCTTCCCTCGGTCGGCACGGCTTTGCAGCGAAACTCTCAAGCTCCCTACGCCCAGTGCTTTGAATTCCCAGTTCAACGCATCGGCCAGTTCCTTGGAGACCACCTTTTCCGCGAGTTCCGATGCTTTGAGGGATATAGCGTTTGTCCTGACCGCAGTCAGGCAGTTCTTCAGTTTCCCTTGGTGCACCAACTTCGTCACTGCCGTAGCCACGGCCTCCTTAACTTGACTGAGTTTTACGCGCGCATCCAACTCGCCTAGTTGCTTCTGCAACACAGCGCGAGCTTCTTCATTCGAGGCTCTATCCAGGGCCTCCGCCTCCGCATTCAATTTGTCAGCGAGCACCTGTAGTCGATCCGCTGGGCTGACCAGGGCCTGATCCAGTCCCGTCCAGTCATGCGAGACGACCGCTGCCTTGATTGCTTCGTGCCGCGCCGACAGTGCGGCCTCGAAAGTCTTGGTGTCGGCCACTAGCGGTGAGTCGATTTCCGCTACTTCCGCCTGCGTCGCCTCATCAAAGTTCAACACCATGACGGAGGCCGCAAATGGGCGGTAGTCGGCGGCAAGCGCTTGGCGCCGCGCTTGCGCCGTCTTTTCCGCTTCCGCTTGTATGAACGCCTCGAATCGCAGCAACCGTTCTGCGCCCGCAGCCAGAGGCTGCTGACACAACGGGCATGCGGCATCCGTCCCCAAGTCAGGGAACTGTTTATCTGGATGAGCTTCAAGCGCGAACTTCCGGGCGGCATCAAACAATTCCCGCCACGCCTCTCCGCCAGTCCCCGGCAGCAGATTTTCGCCCTCCTTGAAATTCTTCGCTGCAAGGGCGGCGGCGACCTGTGCTGTACGGAAGCTATCAGCCAGCGCCTTCAACTTGGCGATGGCTTCGGGGCCGACGACAAGTCCTTTATCGGCTGCATTCTTGGCGATCGCCGCAATGCGGCGTGCGCGCAAACGCAAGAGACCGGCTTTCTCCTTCGGGTTGTTCTCTTTGAGGCTTTTCTCCAGCGTTTCCCGCTGCTCAAGCTCTTCCTGCTTCAAAGTGGCAAGTGCCTCAATCTGAGCCGTGGTCGTTTTCGCGGAGAGCCCCGTGATCAGCTTGCCGACGGCTGTTTCGCCGTGCAGCGGGGCGAATACGGCGAGGTCTACAGCCGACTGCTTGTGTTCCTGCTCAACGGAGTTTTTAAGCTGTTGACAGACCTTGGCGAGCGTCTCGAATACTTCAAGACCATACGGCACGTAGGAGAAGTCATCCTCACTATCCAAATATGCCCGGGCGCAATGCGCGTCGAAGATAGCGAATGAAGAAAGCTCTGGTGGAGCCTCTTTCCCTTGGTGCCAAGTCACTTC
>LNAP01004798.1_pt1 | contig 12276 bp, 13 predicted proteins | sample 602601 | NCBI WGS metagenome assembly LNAP01 (sample SAMN02440304, study PRJNA202911) | soil metagenome | biome: Subtropical and temperate rainforests or woodlands; isolation source: soil samples (1 kg each in a 20% v/v slurry with milli Q water) were... ... | reverse complement strand
GCCGCGCTGGAAGCCGCCGGCCTGCTGCAGGGCACGCCGGATCCGGCGGACGGGCGGCAGACCATTCTGGCACTCACCCCGGCCTGCCGCGATCTGATCAGGGCCGGCCGGGCCGCGCGGCTGGACTGGCTGTCACACGCCATCGAAGCCCGGCTATCGCAAGCCGAACAACAGCAACTGGCCGACAGCGTCGCGTTGCTGGCGAAGCTATTCGAGTCCTGACCGTTCATTCCTCCCGAGAAGGAGCACAGCATGGCACTTACCGCCCTTGATCGCGTGACGGCCCTCATCATTGTCGATCTGCAGAACGGCATCGTCGCCTATCCCTGCGCGCATCCCATCGCAGAGGTGGTGAATCGGGTGCGCAGGCTGGCGGATGCGTTTCGCCTGCATGGCCTGCCGGTCGTGCTGGTCAACGTCGCGGGCGGCGCGCCGGGCCGCACCGAACGACCGCGGCGCGCCGAACCGTTTCCGGCGGGCTGGGCCGACCTGATCCCGGAACTCGACCGCCAGCCCGGCGACATCGTGGTCACCAAGCGGAGCTGGGGCGCATTCGCCACCACCGACCTTGACCGGCAGCTGAAGGCACGCGGCGTCACCCAGGTGGTGGTCACCGGCGTCGCCACCGGCACCGGCGTCGAGAGCACCGCGCGCCACGCCTATGAACTCGGCTTCAACGTCACGCTTGCGATCGATGCCATGACCGACACGCGCGCCGAGGCCCATGACCACAGCATAGCGCAGGTGTTTCCCCGCCTGGGGGAGACGGGGACTACACCTGAGATCATCGCGCTTCTCGACCAAAGGAATGCCTGAGATGCAGGGACTTCACGACCTGTCGTACTTCTTCGGCGGCGCCTTTCTCGCCAACGCGATTCCGCATCTCGTCAGCGGCGCCATGGGCCGGCCGTTCCAGAGCCCGTTCGCCACCCCCCGCGGCGAAGGCCTGTCGTCATCGACCGTCAACGTGCTGTGGGGCTTTTTCAACCTCGCGGTCGGCTATGTTCTGATCTGCCGCGTCGGCGATTTCGATCTGCGCGACACCGCGGATGTCGTCGCGACCATGCTCGGCGGCCTGCTGCTGAGCCTGTTTGCCGCGCGGCATTTCGGCCGCTTTCACGGCGGCAACGCGCCCGGCGCCCAATGAGCAATCCGCTGCGCGGCACTTTCCGCTCGCTGAAAGGCTTCAACTATCGGGTCTGGGCGGGCGGCGCGCTGGTCTCCAATATCGGCACCTGGATGCAGCGCGTCGCGCTGGACTGGCTGGTGCTCACCGAACTGACGCCGCACAACGCGACGGCGGTCGGCATGGTGATGGCGCTGCAATACGGGCCGCATCTGCTGTTGCTGCCGGTGACCGGATTCGTCGCCGATCGTCTCGACCGGCGCAAGCTGCTGCTCGCCACCCAGGCCGGGATGGGCGCGCTGGCGCTGCTGCTCGGCCTGCTCACCATCGGCGGGGTCGTGCAGTTGTGGCAGGTCTACCTGCTGGCGTTCGTGCAGGGTTGCATCACGGCGTTCGACTCGCCGGCGCGCCAGGCGTTCGTCTCCGAACTGGTGGGGGAGGCCGACCTGTCCAATGCGGTCGGGCTGAATTCCACCTCCTTCAATGCCGCGCGGATGATCGGTCCGGCGGCGGCCGGCCTGATCATAGCCGCCGTGGGCTCCGGCGGTGCGTTCCTGATCAATGCCGCCTCGTTCGGCGCGGTATTATGCTCGCTCTGTCTGCTGCGCGTCGGCGACCTGCATCGGCGCGACGGTGGGTTCCGCGCGCCGGGTGGCCTGCTGGAGGGTTTTCGTTACGTCTGGAAGCGTCCGGACCTGAAAGCGATTCTGCTGATGCTGTTCCTGATCGGCACGTTCGGGATCAACTTTCCGATCTTCATTTCGACCATGACGGTGACGGTCTTCCATGTCGGCGCGCAGCAATACGGATTGCTGATGTCGACCATGGCGATCGGCACCATCGCCGGCGCGCTGCTGGCCGCAGGACGCGAGAAGCCGCATATCGCCTTGCTGCCGGTGGGCGCCGCGATTTTCGGCGGCGGCCTGACGCTCGCCGCCCTGGCGCCGAACATCTGGCTGTTCGGCGCTGCGCTGGTCATCGTCGGCGTATCGGCTTTGACCTTCACCAATTCGACCAGCAGCCTGATGCAGCTCTCCACCGAACCCGGCATGCGCGGGCGGGTGATCGCGATCCGTCTGGCGGTGGCGCTGGGCGGCACGCCGATCGGTGCGCCGATCGTTGGCTGGGTGGCGGACAGGTTCGGCCCGCGCTGGGCGCTGGGTGTCGGCGCCGCATCCGGCATAGGCGCGGCGATGGTCGGGCTGCATTACCTGATCAAGTATCGCGGGCTGCGGCTGGAGGGCGGGCGACTGAAATTCAGCGCCATGCCAGGGCGGGCGCAGCGCGAGCTGCGCGCGAACCCGGAATCCCGAGCTGGATGAACATCTCCAGATTCCCCGCCACTCCAATTGGAGTGGCTGAGGTTCGTTCGAGCCGCACTCTCGCGCCCGGAATGACAGTAGCTACTCTTCGCCGAACTTGCTGCCGACCAGTTCGGTCAGTGCGGCGATGGCGGCTTCGGCGTCGGGGCCGATGGCGGAGACTGTGATGGTGGTGCCGGGACCTGCGGACAGCATCATCAGCCCCATGATCGAGGTGCCGCCAACCGACTCGCCGTTGCGGGTGACGGTGACCTCGGCGTTGAAGCGCTCGACCATCTGCACGAATTTCGCCGACGCTCGCGCATGCAGGCCGCGCTTGTTGATGATGGGGAGTTCGCAGGAGACCGGGCTGGAGCCGGTGCCGATGGTTTCGGGCGCGGGCGCGCCGGCCTGGTCGGTCCCGTCGCTCATTTGCCGGCGAGGACGCGGCTGGCGATGGTGACGTACTTACGGCCGGCTTCCTGAGCCATGGCGATGGCGTCGGGAAGCGTGCGCTCCTCGCGCACCTTGGCGAGCTTGACCAGCATTGGAAGGTTGATGCCTGCGAGCACCTCCACCTTGGGACGGCTCATGCAGGAGATCGCGAGGTTCGACGGGGTGCCGCCGAACATGTCGGTGAGGATGGCGACGCCGTCACCGGTATCGACGCGGTTGACCGCTTCGATAATGTCACTTCGACACAAATCGGAATCATCTTCAGCGCCGATCGTGACGGCTTCGATTTGCTTCTGCGGACCCATCACGTGTTCGAGCGCTGCCTTAAACTCGTCGGCAAGACGCCCATGGGTCACAAGTACTAGACCAATCATCGGAAACTCCTCGCGGGTGCTTTTGGTGCACCGCACGAAAGGGCCACTTTGACCATCCAGAGCCCCTATGCAAGAGGGCTCTTCGCGATTCTCCCTGAAAAATGCGAGCGGAAGGGGAGGCGGCGCCGGTCTATTCGGTGGCGATAATGGGGGATATATGGTTACCAAACCCCTTCAGGCAATCGTCCATATGTCTTATCAATTCGTAACCTTCGGCGGTTGTCAGCGCGGCGACCACCAAAGGTAACGCAAAAAAGCCTTGCGCGACCGGGATGCGCGGCAATCCGATACCGGACACGGTGGTGCGCAGCGCCTCCGGCGGCGGCAGCCGTTCGGCGTCGCCGGCGTCGAGGTCGACCACCAGGCGGACCGGGGCTTCGGCGGCGAAGGCCATTCGCCGGATGCCGAGCCCGCGAACCTCGATCAGCCCGGCGAGCTCGGGTGCCGGCCGGGCCACCAGGGCGCCGTTCCGACCCTCGGCCAGGATACGGTCGTCGCCGACCAGGGTTGCAGGCGGCAGCACGCCGCTGCGGCCGGCAAGGATCAGATCGAAAGCCAGCCGCGACTTGCCGGAGCCCGATGGTCCGCGGATCAGCACCGCGCCGAGGTCGCCGACCAGCACGGCGGAGGCATGGATGCTGGGGCCCGGCGGTGTCATGTGGCCGGCAGCCGGACCACGAAGCGGGCGCCGAGCACCGGAAAGTCTCCGTCGGCGTTGACCGGGCCGACGCGGTTCTCCGCCCATATCTTGCCGCGGTGGGCCTCGATGATCTGCTTGGAGATCGACAGGCCGAGGCCGGAATTCTGGCCGAAACCCTGGTGCGGCCGGTCGGTGTAAAAGCGTTCGAAGATCCGCTCCAGCGCGTCCGCGCCGATGCCCGGGCCGTCGTCATCGACGGTAATTTCGATGTCGGATTTCAGCCGCCGGCAGACGATGCGCACTTTGCCGCCCGGGGTCGAGAACGACTGCGCATTGACCAGCAGGTTGGAGATCACCTGGCCGAGCCGGGAGTCGTGGCCGGGCACGGAGAAGGTGTCGGTGGCGGGGCCTTCGAAGCGGACTTCGACGCCGACGTCGTGGCCGAGCTTGGTCTCGTTGGCCACCGAGGTCAGCGTACTCAGCAGGCGGCGGATGTCCACCGGCGCCACTTCGTTGCGCTGCAGTTCGGCATCGAGCCGGCTGGCGTCGGAAATGTCCGAGATCAGCCGGTCGAGCCGCTTCACGTCGTGTTCGATCACCGCCAGCAGCCGGCCGCGGCTGTTCTCGTTCTTGGCCAGCGGCAGCGTTTCCACCGCCGAGCGCAGCGAGGTCAGCGGGTTCTTCAATTCATGCGACACATCGGCGGCAAAACTCTCGATCGCCTCGATGCGGTTGTACAGCGCATCTGTCATGTCGCGCAGCGCGCCGGACAGATGGCCGATCTCGTCGCGGCGGTTGGTGAAGTCGGGAATTTCGACGCGGGTACGGATGCGGCGACGCACCCGCTCGGCGGAGTCGGCGAGCCGGCGCACCGGACCGGCGATGGTCGAGGCCAGCAGCAGCGACAGCACGATCATCACCGCCGACGCGACGCCGAATACTTTCAGGATGGCGAGGCGTTCGGCGGTGACCATCTGGTCGATGTCGTCGCCTTGCGTCGACAGCATCAGGGAGCCATGCACCGCGCGAAAACGCTGGACCGGTACCGCCACCGAGACGATCACCTCGCCGCGCTCGTTGATGCGCACCATGCTGCTCTTCATGCCGTCCAGCGACTGCTGGACTTCCTGATAGCCATTGCCGTTCTCCGGACCGAGTTCGCGGTACAGCGGCAGGTCGCCACGGTTCAGCCAGGTGCGCACCGCGATCATGGCGCGCTCGGCAAAGCCGGGCTTCTCGCTGGACGGCGGCGGCAGTTCGAAGCGCAGCACGTCGCCGCGGTCGTACAGGCTGCGGCTGTCGAGGATCAGCACGCCATCGCGGTCGTAGATGCGGGCGCGGGTCTTGGTCGGCGAGATCAGCCGCCGCAGCACCGGCGCGACTCGCTCGGGATTGATCGGGAAATCCAGCCCCGAGAGTTCGTCGGGGGCGCCATAGGTTTCGCCGGGCTTGAGGTCGAGCAGCCGGTCGGGATCGATGGTGATGGTGTTGGTTTCCACCGTTGCCTGCGCGGCGATGGCGCCTGCGATGATCTCGGCCTGCACCAGCAGGCTCTGGGCGCGCGCGTCGATCAGGCCGGCACGGAATTGCGACAGATAGAGAATGCTGGCGACCAGCGCGATCAGGCCGGCGAGGTTCAGCGAGACGATGCGGCGGGTCAGGCTGGAAAAGGTCAGCGCGACGAAGAACCGCCGCGCGCTGCGCAGCCAGCTCAGCGGCCGCCGCCAGCCAGACGTTTCGGTGTCGACGGTCGAGCCCGGCGCGAGCGGCGAGGTGCCGTCGCTGTCCAGGCTTCCATCAGGCTGCGTTCGATCCAGCAATGCTAAAGCCCGGTTGTTGGCGATACGTCGCGTCCTGCGCGCCCTCTTCCGCAGTCTACGCCAAGCCGCCGGGGCCGTCAGGCCCCAGCCGCTGTTGTTTCCGGTGCGTCCGATCAGGTTTCCTTGAAGCGGTAGCCGACGCCGTACAGCGTTTCGATCATCTCGAAGTCGTCGTCGACCACCTTGAATTTCTTGCGCAGCCGCTTGATGTGGCTGTCGATGGTGCGATCGTCCACGTAGACCTGGTCGTCATAGGCGGCGTCCATCAGCGCATTGCGGCTCTTGACCACGCCCGGACGCGTCGCCAACGCCTGCAGGATCAGAAATTCGGTCACGGTGAGTGTGACCGGCTCGTTCTTCCAGGTGCAGGTGTGACGTTCTGGATCCATGCGCAGCAATCCGCGATCCAGCGCCTTGGCGTCGGTCTCCTTCGGCGCGGCGGTGGGATCCTTCGGCGCGGCGCGGCGCAGCACGGCCTTGACGCGCTCCACCAGCAGCCGCTGCGAGAACGGTTTGCGGATGAAATCGTCGGCGCCCATCTTGAGGCCGAACAATTCGTCGATCTCCTCGTCCTTCGAAGTCAGGAAGATCACCGGCAGGTCGGACTTCTGCCGCAGGCGGCGCAGCGTCTCCATGCCGTCCATGCGCGGCATCTTGATGTCGAGGATCGCCAGGTCCGGCGGGCTGGTCCGGAAGCCGTCGAGGGCCGACGCACCATCCGTGTAGGTCATGATGCGATAGCCTTCGGCTTCCAGCGCGATCGAGACGGATGTGAGAATGTTGCGGTCGTCGTCGACCAAAGCGATTGTGGGCATGAGCCTGCTTTCCGAAGCGGGAGTGGCGAGACGCGAAGGATTCGACGATCTGCCGTTAGAGGTGGCCTTAAGAGCACAGTCAACGAGCAATGCAAGCTGGGCCGAAATGTGACCGAGTTCCCTCAACGTCTGGATAGAGTGTCGGTTCCATTGCATATAGCCACTGGATTGGCGAGAAAAAGGCACGTTTTGCAATGAGATGCCGGAGATTGACCGATGCAACCGACCGCTGATTTCGATCCTGCCAGGCTCGCCCGTTCGCTGCTGCGGCGCAGCCGGCAGGGCGCCCTGGCGACCCTGATGGCCGGCACCGGGGCCCCGTACTGCTCGCTGGTCAACCTCGCCAGCGCCCCCGACGGGGCGCCGATCCTGCTGATCTCACGGCTTGCCGTGCACACCCGCAATATCCTGGCCGATCCCCGGGTGTCTGTCATGCTGGACGAGCGCGCCGCCGGCGATCCGCTGGAGGGCGCGCGGATCATGCTGGCAGGCGTCGCCGAGCAGGCCGAAGGCGACGTTGCGGCGAACCTGCGGCAGCGCTACCTCAACGTCCATCCGTCGGCCGATGTGTTTGTAAACTTTGCGGATTTCTCGTTCTTCCGGATCGCGCCCACAGGCGCCCACCTGGTCGCCGGGTTCGGCCGCATCAATGACCTCGCGCCAAGGCAATTTCTCACCGATCTCAGCGATGCCGACGCTTTGCTCGACGCCGAGCAGAGCGCGGTCGATCATATGAATACCGACCACCGCGATGCGCTCAATCTGTATGCCACCCGATTGCTCGGTGCTGCGCCCGGCGACTGGCGTTGCACCGGCTGCGATCCCGACGGGCTCGATCTCGCCGATGGCGCGACCGCATTGCGGCTCGATTTTCCGCGGCGCATCGTCACGCCGGGTGCACTGCGACAAGTGCTCGTCGAGCTTGCAGCGCAAGCGCGCGGCTGAACTTTGAGCAGGATCAAGGCTCGCGCTAGAGTAAACCAAATATGACGGATCGGCTTGGCATTTCGGACGTTGGTCACTATTAGGTCGCCGGACCACGACCCCAGCGCTATATTGGAAGGCTACCGCGGTCGATCGGCGACGTCAGACCATCGCCAACGCAAGGCACGCGGGCTCAAGGAGGATTTTCTGTGCAAGAGACGGGCGTACGCAACGGTGCCTTCGGCGCCGATAAATTCGGATTGAAAAATCTCAAGGCTGTGCACTGGAATCTGGGCGCGCCGCAGCTGTATCAGTATTCGCTGGCAGCGGGTGAGGCCGTGCTGTCCGCCGACGGCGCCCTGTGCGCCGACACCGGCGACTTCACCGGCCGCAGCCCGAAGGACAAGTTCACGGTGCGCGATGCGTCCACCGAAAACATGTGGTGGGCCGGCAACCAGTCGATCACGTCGGAGCAGTTCGAGGCGCTGTACGTCGACTTCAAGAAGCATGCCGAAGGCATGACGCTGTTCGCGCAGGATCTGTTCGGCGGCGCCGACCCGACGTTCCAGATCAAGACCCGCGTCTTCACCGAACTGGCCTGGCACTCGCTGTTCATCCGCACGCTGCTGATCCGGCCCGAGGCCGCCGTGCTGCCGCACTTTGCGCCGGAACTCACCATCATCGATCTGCCGAGCTTCAAGGCCGATCCGAAACGCCATGGCGTGCGCTCGGAGAACGTCGTGGCTATCGATTTCGCCCGCAAGATCGTCCTGATCGGCGGGTCTTATTATGCCGGCGAGATGAAGAAGAGCGTGTTCACCACGCTGAACTACTATCTGCCGGCCAAGGGCGTGCTGCCGATGCACTGCTCTGCCAATGTCGGCCCGAACGGCGACACCGCGGTGTTCTTCGGATTGTCCGGCACCGGCAAGACCACGCTGTCCGCCGATCCGAACCGTACGCTGATCGGCGACGACGAGCACGGTTGGGGTCTCGATGGAGTCTTCAATTTCGAGGGCGGCTGCTACGCCAAGTGCATCAAGCTGTCCGGGGAAGCCGAGCCCGCGATCTACGCCGCCAGCAAGCGCTTCGGCGCCGTGCTCGAGAACGTGGTGCTCGACGAGGATACGCGGGTGCCGGACTTCGACGATGGCTCGAAGACCGAGAATACCCGTTCGGCCTATCCGCTTGACTTCATCCCGAACGCCTCGCGCACCGGCCGCGCCGGCCAGCCCAGGAACGTGGTGATGCTCGCTGCCGACGCCTTCGGCGTGTTGCCGCCGATCGCCAAGCTGACCCCGGCGCAGGCGATGTACCACTTCCTGTCCGGCTACACCGCCAAGGTGGCGGGCACCGAGCGCGGCTTGGGCAACGAGCCGCAGCCGGAATTCTCGACCTGCTTCGGCTCGCCGTTCCTGCCGCTCGATCCCTCGGTCTATGGCAACATGCTGCGTGATCTGATCGCCCGGCACAATGTCGATTGCTGGCTCGTCAACACCGGCTGGACCGGCGGCAAATACGGCGTCGGCAGTCGCATGCCGATCAAGGTGACGCGTGCATTGCTGACGGCGGCGCTTGATGGCTCGCTGCGCAATGTCGAATTCCGCACCGACAAGTATTTCGGTTTCGCTGTGCCGACCGCGTTGCCGGGCGTGCCCAGCGAGATTCTCGATCCGGTCAACACCTGGAAGGACAAGCTCGAGTTCGACAAGACCGCCCGCGCGCTGGTCGGCATGTTCCAGAAGAACTTTGCCAAGTTCGAAGCCCAGGTGGACGCCGACGTGCGCGCCGCGGCGCCCGATCTGAAGCTGGCGGCGGAGTAGGGTTCGCTTCATCGGTGTGGATTGCAAAAGGGCGGCCGCAAGGTCGCCCTTTCTGTTTCTTGTTGCTCAATTTTGCCAACCGCACCGCTGTCTTCGCCCGGTCCTTCGCGCAAGTGCGCGCAGGCCGGGCGATGACAGCGGTGCGTGGGCTTCGTCGGAGTGTAGTCCGCGCGCCTGCCCGGAAAAACTGTCATCGCCCGGCTTGACCGGGCGATCCAGTAAACACAGACTTTAGCGATGCGCGAGCATCACTACTACGTCTACATCCTTGCCAGCCAGATCGGCGGCACGCTGTATATTGGCGTGACGAATGACCTCATTCGGCGTGTGTACGAGCACAAGACAAAAGTCGCGGAAGGCTTCACCAGGAAGTATGGCGTCGATCGATTGGTCTATTTCGAGTATTTCGATCACATCGAACACGCCATTCTTCGCGAGAAGCGCTTGAAGAAGTGGCTACGGGCGTGGAAGATCGCGCTGATCGAGAAGGATAACCCGAACTGGGATGATCTCTATCCGGTCATTGCGGTGTTGTGAGCGCCAGTGCGAGACGGACAGGCCGGTGTTTACTGGGTCGCCCGGTCCTTGCGCGCAAGTGCGCGCCGGCCGGGCGATGACAGCGGTGCGTGGGCTTCGTCGGAGTGTAGTCCGCGCGCCCGTCCAAAAAAACTGTCATCGCCCGGCTTGACCGGGCGATCCAGTAGACTCGGAAATTGCGGTCAAGCTACGCTGTTCGCACGCGCGCGGCGTGAGGCTTCGCGGCTGATTTTGGCAGCTTCGCAGAAACGCCAGGCCGGTGTTTACTGGGTCGCCCGGTCCTGGCGCGCAAGTGCGCGCAGGCCGGGCGATGACACTGAGTGTGAATGTTGCCAGCGCGCACTATGATGACTGGCCATCCGGGTTCGATGCCGCGACATTGTCGAGCAGCCAGGTCTTGAACGCCAGCATCACCGCGGTCGGGCGCTTGGATCGCAGCGACGTCAGCCAGTATGCACCCAGGGTTATCTCAATCTTGAATGGCCGCGTCAGCCGGCCCTCGCGCAGTTCATGCGCAAACATGCTGGCGGGCAGCAGAGCGACACCGGCGCCGCGCGCGGCCACTTCCGCCATGGTGATCGAGGAATCGAAAATCGCACCGGTGATCGTCGGGCTGGCGATCCCGGCTTCGGCAAACCACCGGGGCCACTCGTCCGGTCGATAGGAGCGCAGCAATGGCTGGCGCTTGAGATCGGCAGGCCTGCGTAGTTTTTTTGCGATGTGCGGCGTGCAGACCGGTGTCAGCGGCGCGGCAAAAAGCCGCGTGGCTTCGGTGCCATGCCACAAGCCGTCGCCGAATCGAATCGCGAAGTCGAGGCCTTCGCCGGCAATGTCGACGCGGTTGTTGTTGGTCAGCAGCCGAAGGTCGACATAGGGATGAGCGCGTTCGAACGTCGTCAGGCGCGACAGCAGCCAGCCGGTCGCGAAGGTTCCGACCACGCCGACGGTGATGACTTCGCGGAAGCGGCCATCCTCAAAACGGTCCAGCGTCGCACGAATGCGTTCGAAGGATTCGGCAATCGTCGGCAACAGCGCCTGTCCCTCGTCGGTCAAAGCGAGTCCGCGCGGCAGCCTGCGAAACAGTTGGACGCCCAGCGTGTCTTCCAGGCTCTTGACCTGATGACTGACCGCCGCCTGCGTGACCCGCAGTTCCAGCCCGGCGCGCGTGAAGCTGAGTTGCCGTGCCGAAGCCTCGAAGGCCCGCAGGGCGTTGAGCGGCAGATGCGATGACTTCATCCTGTGACCCAAATTTTTCTAATGTCTCGCCCCATGAATGATCGTTTGTCAATGTCCGTCGCGCTCCGCATCTTGCCGCTGCAACGGAGGACGATGCGAATGATCGACAGACGTGGATTTTTGATAGCGACCGCGAGCCTGGCCGGGACGGGTTTGCTGAGCCGGCCGAACGAAGCTCTGGCCGCAGGCGAGCCGAACAACGCGATCGCCGCGACATTGAAGAGGCTGGAAAGCGAGAGCGGCGGGCGACTCGGCGTCGCCATGCTCGATACCGCGACGGGCGCGCAGATCGGTCATCGCGCGGACGAGCGGTTTCCGATGTGCAGCACCTTCAAGGCGCTTGCCGTATCTGCCGTTCTCAAGCGCGTCGATGCGGGCAAGGAAAACCTCGTGCGACGGATTCGCTTCGGCAAGAGCGATCTGGTGGCCTATTCGCCGGCGACCGAGGGGCGCATCGACGGAGACGGCATGTCGGTCGCGGAGCTCTGCGAAGCGGCGATCACCCTCAGCGACAATACGGCCGCCAATCTGCTGCTGGCGAGCCTGGACGGACCGGCCGGGGTCACCGCCTTCGTGCGCACGCTCGGCGATCAGGTCACCCGGCTTGATCGCATCGAGCCCGCCTTGAATGAAGGCAAGGTTGGCGATCCGCGCGACACCACCACGCCGAACGCCATGGCATCCGATTTTCGATCGCTGATCGCGGGCGATGCGCTGTCATCCGGGTCGCGCGATCAACTGATCGCCTGGCTGGTCGGCAACAAGACCGGCGGCACGCGGATACGCGCCGGGATGCCGGCCGGCTGGCGCATCGGCGACAAGACCGGCACGTGGGAGCGCGGCACGGCAAACGATGTCGCGGTGATATGGCCGCCGCAGCGCGCGCCGATCATGGTCGCTGTCTACCTGACGCAGGCGAGTGTTGCGTCGGAGCGGCAAAATGCGATCATCGCGGCGGTCGCGCGGGCGCTTGCCGCCACGATCGATCGGCAGGGCTGACGACCGGGCGACGACAGGGAGTGTACGGCTTGAAGGATCAGGCTTGACCGCGCCGGCGAGTGCACGGATCTTGCAGGGCACTTGTCTTCACCGGAGACTGGCCATGCTGCGATCCCTTGCTGTGGTTGTTACGGCTTTGCTGGGTGTTCTGGTCGCGCCGGCCCTGGCGCAGGATGCGCCGCGCGGCGGCAGCGGCGGAGGCTGGGCGGCTGTCACCCTTCGATT
>LNAP01004797.1_pt1 | contig 12276 bp, 11 predicted proteins | sample 602601 | NCBI WGS metagenome assembly LNAP01 (sample SAMN02440304, study PRJNA202911) | soil metagenome | biome: Subtropical and temperate rainforests or woodlands; isolation source: soil samples (1 kg each in a 20% v/v slurry with milli Q water) were... ... | reverse complement strand
TTTGATGATGAAGTCCCAGTCGCCGCGCTCATTACCCAGGTTGCACATCGAGTACGCACGGGCAAAAGGTTGCCCCGGCAGTGACAACATCGCAAACTGCCCTGGCAAGAACACTGCGGGGCCTGATGCGCGCAGACGAAACAGTGACATATCATGAGTCAACGAAATCATTTCTTCGATCACCGTGTCCTGCCGCGAAGGCTTGACCAGCGGTACGTATTGCGGACGCGTTCGCACCTGAATCGTACAGTCGCTGACGGGAACGCATTGGCAGGCCAATAGCCGCCCTTTTTCCCGGGAGGTAGCGGTCAACCCAGGTGGGTTGTCCCATACTTCATCTACGGCGCCTTCGCGCAGTTCAAACATGCAACTGGCGCAGCCGCCAGAGTTGCACTCATAGGGAAAACCGATACCTTCGCGCAGGGCGGCACGCAGCAGCGTGTCGCCTCGCGCGCAGGGGAACGAGACGCCATTCTCCAATTGGATAGTCCACCCATCGGCGAGCTTGGCGCTTGCCGCACCCGAAATGCTTTCATGATCAGCCAGGTTTGTAGAGGCCATTATCCAAGGTCCTGTGCTTGTGGCTGAACGAACACATCACCCGCCTCGATACGGATGGTAAAGCGCTGCAGTGCTATTTCGCATGGATAGGCAACCGCTTCGCCTGTCACCACATCGAAAGCTCCTCCGTGCAATGGGCATTCTACCGTGCGCCCATCAAAGGTCCCATCGCTTAACATGGCAATGTTATGGGTGCACAAGTTGCTGGTGGCGTGTAGCTGCCCATCGACATTGAACACTACGATAGGTGGCAGCGCTGGATCGTCCAAGGCATACATTGATCCAGCGGGAATTTCGTCCACATGGCAGACCCGCGCCCAAGGGGCGGCGGTTGGAATAATGGTCATAGAACACCCTTCTTATGCTTGGAAACCCTGGCCTGCCGCCAACGATGCGGCGTTTAAAATGGAGTTGAGCATCATCGTATGATCTGCCCTGCCCTGACCCGCCAAGTCATAAGCCACGCCGTGAGCAACGGTGGTATGGACATAAGGCGGCCCGATCATGGCAACACTGTTCCCGGAGAAACCCCACGTCTTCATGGCGATATGGCCCTGGTCGTGGTAAAGCGCCAGGACGATGTCGTAGTGTCCGTCGATACAGTGCCGAAACACTGTGTCCGGGCTGAACGGGCCCGACACATCAATGCCCTCGGAACAGGCAATGGCCACAGCGGGGGCGATCTGCTCCTGTTCTTCAATGCCAGACGCATGCGGATTGAAGCCAGCAATGGCGATTCTTCGAGAGGTGACGCCGCAATCGACCATCCAGGCGTTCACCGAACGGATCAACCGCAAGACGCCTTCCCGAGTGATCAACGCGCTCACCGCAGACAACGGCACGTGGTCAGTCAGGTGCGCGATCATCAAGGGTCCGGAGCGCAGCAGAAGGTAGGCACCGCCGTCCTTGTTGGTGGCAACACTTCCCAAGGCACCAGCCAGCTCCAGAGAGGCCGAGCTGATCGGTCCCATGACGGAAGCCGACAGTGCTCCTTGCCGAGCGAGCAAATCGGCATGCTCCAGCCACGCCCCCACTGCCCAGCCGGCGTACGCCAGATCCTCACCGTAGCGGATCTGATTGATGTCAAAGTCCACCGGTTCAATAACGTCCAGGGTACCCCGCTCACCGTCCGGCATGGCACGCTCGACCGCTCTCACTTTCATGTCAAACCCGCAGAGGCGTGCCGCCTCACGCATGACTGCACAGCTGCCGATGAGGACAGGCTCGCAAATCGAATGCAATTGGCCGCTGTGCCAAGCCTTGACCAAGACTTCGGGCCCGATCCCGCACGGATCGCCGAGGGTGATGCCTACCTTGGGCAATCTTACCGCCTGGTTAGTCATTTACTGCTCTCCGAAAGGTCGCTCAAACGCTGTAGATGTCCACGACTTCATGGATCATATCGTTGTGGATCACAGTCACTTTCCTGGCGATGCGCCAGCCTTCTTCTGTTTGCCGCAGGGTATAAAGCGCGTGACCGTAGTACATCGCGGTGCGGCCATCGAGAACGGTGGAAGCGGTCCAGTGACTGCGCACAAGCAAATCGCCGTTTCCCTGAGAGTCGACGCTTACTATTTGGGCCACATGGTTAGTGCGCGCCGCCAGTGAGTAGGAAGATGCCCGATTGGTTCGGATCCGAAAAATCCGCGCCTCAAGCCCTACTCGGTTCGGGTAGTAAATCAGCGACAATTCATTTTTTGGATCCTCGACAAGCGTTCCATCCGTACGCCACGCGGGAATCCAATATTCCGCATCTGCCAGATACAGCGAAAGCCAATCGTCCCAGGCGCGGGTGTCCAGGCAGAGCGATTCATGCCCGATCAGTTGCTGCGCCACCCACCAATGGTTAGTCTCCGACTTCATTGCTGCACCGCCAGCTCACGGTCAATTCCAGCGAGCATGTGTTTGCTCCATTGTTCCAGGATCGTTACGTAGATGCCCTCATCTGCGGCCTCGCTGCCGCTGCTGATTGCCTCCACACCGAAGAGTTCGCCAGAAGCGTTGGGACCGTCGCGATGGCGTAATCGGCCTCTGGAGAGCTCGTTCCAGGGCGCCCCGGATCGCGCGGCGTACCCACTCTGGCAGTTGCGAAATTCGGTCAGATCATCAGGCGTAGCCATGCCGGAGGCGTTGAAAAAATCCTCGTACTGACGAATGCGCTTCTCCCGCGCCCGCGCGCTTTCTCCCACCGGCGCGATGCAGTAGGTTATCGTCTCGGTGTAGCCGACCGAAACGGGCCGCAAGATGCGGATCTGGGAACTCATCTGGTCCATGAGGAAAACGTTGGGCATCAGCAATAAGTTGCGCACTTTTTTGGTAATCCAATCCGCCTTCAACTCGCCAAATTTTTCAACGTAACGCTCGTGCGACTCATAGCAGGAACGGTCCTGGTAATTGGCGTAAGGCGCATAAAGCACGCCATGGCCATTGTTGAAAGCAAAATAGCCGCTGTCACCATCACCCCAATTGGAAACATCAAGATTACGCGTAGGGTTGGCCGCGACTTCTTTGGCGCGGCGCCGAGTAGTCATGATGTAGTTGCCGTGCACTGTACCGACGTGATAACCGTCCAAGCCGTTCTCCGCCGCCAGTTTCCAGTTGGCAGAATACGAATAGGATGTCTCACCGTTGAGTACTTCCAACTCACCGTTTTCAGCTTGGTCCACGATAAGATCAATAAACTGTTTTGCGCCCGCCAGGTATTCACTGAGTGGTTGAACCTCGGCACTGAGCGAAACGAAGATGAAGCCTCGATATTGTTCAACGCGGGCCACTGGGGTGAGCCCTAAATCGCGTCGATCGAAAGCTGGAGGATAAGCGCCCTTCTCTTCGTCGGTCACGTTGATCAATTCGCCACTGGCGTTATAGCACCAGCCGTGAAATTGACACATATGGGTTTTCCGGTTGCCGGATTTCTCCCGACAAACCTTGGCGCCCCGATGGGCACAGGCGTTCAGGAAGCCACTGATTTCCCCGTCGGCGTTGCGGGTCAGCAGCACGGGCTGACGCCCCACCTGCAAGGTGAAAAAGTCATTGGTTTTGGGCAACTGGCTTGTATGCGCCGCATACACCCAACTGCTTTCATACAGGACGCGCATTTCCAGCTCGAACAATTCAGGGTCTGTATATATATTCCGCGCGCCCATGTACAGGCCGTCTTCCGTTTTGTGCAGTACACCGTGGACCAGTTCTTCACGCAGTCGCAACAACGATTCTTTCTGCAATCCCTGGCGAGCGGCCGAAGGCGAATCGGACGAACCGCAGGACGAAGTTTTTATAATTAGATCCATGTAGATTCTCCTCTAAATCAGGACTCGCGAAGTTAGGCGACATCACCCGTGGTCAAGTAACGGGCAACCACTCTGTTGAATTCTTCAGCCGCCTCATACTGTGGCCAGTGCGCCGCGTCGTGGGTTGAAACATAGAGCTGACCATCGCCAAGACGGGGCAGCGCGGCCTGTGCCGCTTCCAGATCGTGGATGGGGTTGAACTTCGTCCAATAGAGCAGCGACGGCGCGCGGATCTTTTCCAGCTCGATCATTTGCGCACCGTTGGCGGGATCCGCCAAACGCTTGAGCAAGGCTAGCACTTTCGGTGCGGCTGCCTGGAAGTCCTTGGCACTGTAGAATTTCAGTCGTGTGGCGACCAACTCATCGTCCAGCAGCCCCCAGTTGGACTCATGCATTAGCCATTGCATACGCTTGCGAACCGACTCCTGAGTGGGAGCTGCCGCCACAGTGTTCTGACTCAGGCGTGCCAGGTTTTCGGCATCCTCGCGACCTTTGGCGCTGACAATAGGAATGCCACCCGTCGTGTTCAGGACCATGCGTTTGACACGCTCCGGGTATTGCACGGCGAATCGACCTGCTACCCAACCGCCCAACGACTCCCCCGAAATGTCGGCCTTGTCGGCACCGAACAGGTCCATGAGTTCCTTGAGTTGATTCACATAGGTGTCGCTGGAGTATTCAATATCCGTTGGCTTGGCCGACAAACCGTGTCCAACGAAATCAAAGGCGACAACGTGAAAATTTTCGGCCAGTGCAATGATGTTTTTCGAGTAGGCCTCTAAGTGCCCGCCCAACCCGTGCATCAGGAATAAAAAATTTGGATTGTCATGCCCCGCTTCAACAATACGAATGCGGTCGAAGGACGGCGTGCGAACGAAACGGACTTCTGCGCCCAACAAGTCATACCACTGGCTCATGTATCTTGCTCCTAACATTTAAATAAAAGAAACCCGGATGGCTCTTAGCGTGGTGCGCGACCGATGGTGCGGTCATGGCCCCAGTCGCTCATTTGGCTGTAGTTCTTAATCTCCCAAGTCTGCTCATCAATAATGATGCTGCCGTGCCCGAGTTCCAGCGCAAATCCGGACGGCGTCTCTACATAGAAAGAAATAACTTTGTCGTTGGGGTGATGGCCGATACCCATCTGAATCCGTAGGCCCGCCCTTACGCATCGGTCGTAAGCAAGCCCTACGTCATTCAGGTCAGCAACTTCCAACATCACGTGGTTGAGCTTTGTGCTGCCGGGAGCATAGGCCGTCGCAAGTGAATGATGACGGCCGGTGCGGGTATAGAAGAAGGTGGCATCAAACGACATGCCAGGTATTGTCTCCGAATCGCGAATATAGTCGCTTATCTGGAAACCAAGCACGTCGGTATAGAAAGCAACCGCTGCCTCATAATCCTTTGATATCGGCAAAATGTGCCCGAGGCCTTGTCGGCCCGTGACAAAACCGTGACCTCTCATCACCGGTGAACGAAAAGGCTGAGAAATCGGGGCGTGGGTGGGCCCGAAGAAAAACTCGTGACGCACTCCATTGGGATCAATGCAATAAAACACGCGCTCGACATAACGCTCCATCGCCAGCTCGCGGTCACCCTGCACGATGTCGACGCCCTTGTCCTTGAGGCGTGCGCCATAGGCCTCGAGTTCAGCGGGGGTATCGAACTGCCATCCGGCAGCAGCTATGTCATCCTCATCGCTCTGTTTGAGCAGAATGCGCATCGCGTAGTCATCCATGCGCAATGCTAGCGAGTGCTCTGTGCGCCGCCCCGCCATCAAACCGATGAGACTTGTGGCGAAGTGCTCCCACGCGGAGAGATCCGAGACGTTAAATACGACATATCCCAAACTGGAGAGGGGCGACATAGTGTCCTCCGGTAGCATTGTTATTGTTGTCACCTTCCTGAGGAGGTGCTTTCAAACAATGGTATTGGAGAGCTCTTCGTTGATGCTATCCCGCCTCGGAAAGCGCTCTATCCGTTTAGCGTAGGCTCACGTTAGCGATGGGAGAGGCCGTAGTGGCCACATAGCAATCAGCGTCACGCCGGCCCTCGCCCCCCCCCCTTCGGCACGACCGAGAGAGGGCTGTGCAGCGGCTAATGAGTTAGCGACTGGCGGTGACGACGTAGGGTGTCGGAGGGCAACTCCCCGAACGCGGCTCTGTAATCTGCGGCGAAGCGCCCGAGATGATTGAAGCCTAGATCGAAAGCGAGATCGGTCACGTTGACAGCGCCCCGCACTTGCTGGGAAAGCAGCATATGCATGTGGTGCAACCGGCGATTTTTCAGGTACCGGCTCGGGGAAACTCCAGCGTGCTGGTGGAACCTGTTGCAAAGAGTTCGCTCAGAAATGCCGTACTCCGTCGCCAGTCGCGCGGTGTTTATGTCCTCACGGATATGGTCTTCGATGAAGCGGTCGACTCGCGACAAAAAGTTATCATCCACGAGCTCCGGCGTGGTAGTAAATAAGTTCGTCGGGAAGATATCCAAGAGGTTGCTGGCGAACGTCTGCTGCAATGGTCGCCAAAAACGATGAGTCCTAGAACAACGATCAGCCTCCAGCATGAGCAGCTCAAGAAGCTTGAATGCCACTTGGTCATTACCCACGTCAATAGGCTCTGGAGTGAAGAATATTCCGGCGGCAGGTACCGACCCAGCACCGTCAATGGCACATGCATGAAGTAATTGTCGGGGTATATCTACAATGATTTTCGTGCAGTTGGGTGAATACGATACTGATGAAGGAACCCCTGAACTTACTACCGTGGCGCAGCCTGCGCGCAAATCCAGCTGCTGCTCACTTATCTCAATGCTGCAACTGCCCTCGATAACCATATGAAAATGGTAGCCATCAATTCCTTCCGGGTTGGCCACCGTGACGTAATCCCCATAGGAAATCATGCTCAGCCCTAGATCACCCATTGAAGCGTGTCGCAACATCGCTCTCTCTGCGGTTTTGCCGCCATGCATGACATGCATCCCGACGTGGCGCTGAACATAGGACGAAACATTGGATGGCGCTGCGTTTTCAAAGATCGTGGCTTTTTTCAGACAGTCAATGAACATCGGGCTACCTCACAGTGGTTTTTATTCTAATTATTGATGATGACGCTACCTGCGAAAACTTACTGAAACCGAGCCCAGTCCTTCAATAATTGCTTCAAAATTGTCGCCAGACTGGACCGCGACCATAGGGCCTAGTGCCCCCGACAATACAACATCGCCCGCCTGCAGTGGGGTACCGAGACGGGCGAGCATGCGGGCTAACCAGACCACGGCATTGATCGGATTGCCCAGGCAAGCACGGCCGTCGCCCTGCGAAATGACCTCTTCACCTCGAGACAATGACATTTTGCACAGACGCAAATCGATGTCGGCCAATAACTTTGGAGAGCCGCCCAATACAAAGTAGGCCGATGACGCGTTGTCGGCAACCGTATCCGCGATCTGTATGTCCCAACCAGCGATGCGACTATCCACAATCTCCAATGCTGGCAGCACGTAAGCAATGGCGCTGATGACTTCGGCGACCGAGGTGTCCGGGCGGGGCAGCGGCCTGGCCAACACCATCGCAACCTCAGCCTCGATCTTGGGCTGCAGGAGCGCAGACATGTCGATCGTGTCGCCATCCCCGTAGCCCATATCTGCGAACAACACGCCAAAGTCCGGCGTGTTTACGCCCAGTTGGCGTTGCACAGCCAGAGAGGTCAGGCCAATTTTTCGCCCCACGACTCGCCGTCCGTTACGCAACCCACGCGCCGTCAGCTCTCGCTGTATGGCGTAGGCATCATCCACATCAATCGCAGGGTACTGGAGACGGAGCGGACTGATCGGGACCCGCTTGAGCACGGCGTCGGTGAGGGCGTTAGCCGCATTGGCAATATCGGTAGGGCTCAAAGGCATGGAATGACTCCTGATAAGTGAGATCAAAACGCAAATATCAAATCTCACATAGTGATATTTGATATTGCATATTGACAATGACAGCATAACTGCCCTAGCGTTGACAACTCAAATTTAAGGTCCGGGGTGAGTAGACGTGGAACAGTCTTTAGACAAGCAAGCCGTAGCCATCTTGGGCTCAGGTAACATCGGAACAGATCTTATGATCAAAATCATGCGTAACAGTCGCCAGCTGCGCATGGGCATTTTTGTTGGCATAGACCCTGAATCTGACGGGCTGAAACGTGCAGAGCGCATGGGCGTTAAAACCGTTTCAGACGGTATTGAAGGGCTGCTGGCGCATCCTGACTTCTCGACGATCCGCTACGTGTTCGACGCGACCAGCGCAGGTGCGCACCTGGAGCATGAACGACTGCTTCGCCCTCATGGGATACGTGTGATCGACCTGACCCCCGCAGCTATTGGCCCATTCGTAGTGCCAGCGGTTAATCTCGATCAACACCTGGATTCACCCAATCTGAATATGGTGACCTGCGGCGGCCAAGCCACTATTCCCATGGTCTTCGCCGTATCGCGCTGCACCCCTGTGGCCTATGCGGAAATCGTCGCATCCATATCCAGCAAGTCAGCAGGCCCTGGCACCCGCGCCAATATCGACGAATTCACTGAAACCACGACCAACGCCATCGTGCAGGTTGGTGGGGCAAAGCGAGGCAAGGCAATCATAGTACTCAATCCAGCAGAACCTCCTCTGGTGATGCGCGACACTGTCTTCTGCCTGGTCGATGGCAATGCCGACCGAGCCCTCATTGCCTCCTCCGTAGAAGCCATGGCTGCCCAAGTGGCCGAGTACGTACCGGGCTACCGGGTAAAACAGGCCGTGCAATTCGACTCCTTCGCCGGACGCATGCCCCACGAAAACCGCGAGGGCCAGGCCGAGCCACGGCTCAAAGTCTCAATCTTTCTTGAAGTCGAAGGTGCCGGGCATTATCTGCCGCCATATGCGGGCAATCTCGACATCATGACCAGCGCCGCATTGGCGACCGCTGAACGTATAGCCGCTGGCCAGACTATTGCAGCCTAAGGAGCATCATCATGTTTGACCAAGCAAAGAAGATTTACGTTTCTGATGTAACCCTACGCGACGGCATGCACGCCATACGCCACCAATACACCCTCGACAACGTCGACCACATCGCCGCTGCCCTGGACGCTGCGGGGGTTGATAGCATCGAAGTTGCACACGGCGACGGCTTGCAAGGTTCCAGTTTCAACTATGGCTTCGGCGCTCACACTGACTTGCAATGGATTGAGCGAGCCGCCCAAGTGGTCAAGCGAGCTAAAATCGCCACCCTTCTCTTGCCGGGCATCGGCACTGTCCACGATCTTAATGACGCACATTTGGCCGGAGCTCGAGTGGTGCGCGTCGCCACGCATTGCACTGAAGCCGATATATCGCGCCAGCACATTGAACATGCCCGCGCCCTCGGCATGGATCCTGTGGGCTTTCTAATGATGAGCCACCTGACCACGCCTAAGGGTCTGGCCCTCGAAGCGAAGAAAATGGAAAGCTATGGCGCGAGCTGTGTTTACGTCGTTGATTCAGGTGGGGCGATGAATATGTACGACATTGCCGAGCGATTCAAAGCACTCAAAGACGTACTCGATCCCGCCACCCAAACGGGCATGCATGCGCACCACAATCTGGCCTTAGGCGTTGCCAACTCGCTGGTAGCACTAGAGCATGGTTGCGACCGGATAGATGCCAGCCTGACAGGCATGGGTGCTGGGGCAGGCAATGCGCCCATGGAAGTTTTCATAGCTGCTGCTGACCGCATGGGGCTGAACCACGGGTGTGACTTGCGCAAGTTGATCGATGCCGCCGAAGACATTGTGCGCCCGCTTCAGGAGCGCCCGGTCCGAGTCGACCGGGAAACCTTGGCCCTAGGATACGCGGGCGTGTACTCAAGTTTTTTGCGCCACGCTGAAACCGCTGCAGATAAATTCGGCCTTTCTACATTCGACATTCTCGTCGAACTGGGGAGGCGCCGGATGGTGGGTGGGCAGGAAGACATGATCATAGATGTCGCTCTGGATATGGCACGCGCTCAATCACTGTGATGACTCACTAAAGTCTATATTGCTGCCGGGCTATGCCGAACTAAATTGCCTGTTCTGGACAATGGCTGACCATCACTGGATAGCGGTGCCATGTAGGGCGCTTTATAGTTTTAGTGCATATCAACGCCATCGATAAGCCAGTAATCAACCGTCTTATCGGTGCTATACCACTTAAGAAAAATAATAGGTAATTAAAATGATACCGCGCACCCTCTTCAGATCTGAACACGTAGACTTTCGCCGCTCGATCCGGCGATTCTACGAAGAAGAAATCATGCCTCAGCACGAGAGGTGGGAAGAGCGCGGATATGTTGATCGCGAGATCTGGAGTCGCGCCGGAGAGCTAGGTTTTCTATGCCTCACGATACCCGAAGAGTATGGCGGTATGGGCGGTGACTCACTTTACAGTATGGCACTGATAGAAGAGCAAGCTTATGCGGGGGCCACCGGCATGAGCTTTTCTACCCACAATGATATTGTCGCCAATTACATTTTTTACTTTGGCACGGAGGAACAAAAGCAGTATTGGCTGCCAAGAATGGCGACCGGTGAAGCAGTGGGCGCGCTGGCGATGACCGAGCCAGGCACGGGCTCCGATTTGCAGGCGATCGCGACGCGGGCAGTGGCCGACGCAAGCGACTATGTGATCAACGGACAGAAGATATTCATTACCAATGGTTATCTCAGTGACATCGTGTTGGTGGTGGCGAAGACGGGCAAAGGCGGAGCGAAAGACATTTCCATCATTTTGGTGGAAACAAATCGGCCCGGCTTCAGCAGGGGCAAACCTCTTAAAAAGGTTGGGCTGCGGGCACAGGATACGTGCGAGTTATTCTTCGACAATGTGCGCGTGCCACAAACCAACTTGTTAGGCGGCGTAGAGGGTAAGGCCTTTTCAATGCTGATGGGCGAACTCGCGTTTGAGCGGCTGACAATCGCCATCTCATCGATTGCTGCAGCAACTGCCTCGCTTGATATAACCCTGGAATATACCCGAACCCGCAAGGTATTCGGGAATACGGTAGCGTCGTATCAGAACTCGCGGTTCAAGCTCGCTGAAATGAAAGCGCAAATCGCAATAGGTCAAGTGTATGTAGACCGCTGCATGGAGTTGTATCTGGAAAAGAAACTCACCAGTGAGGCTGCTGCGACCGCGAAATATTGGTCTAGCGAATTGCTGTGCAAGGTAGTCGACGAATGCGTACAGCTTCACGGTGGTTACGGCTACATGCTTGAGTACCGTATAGCGCGTGCCTACATCGACGCGCGTGCCAGCAGAATCTATGTAGGTACAAACGAGATCATGAAGGAAATCATTGCACGTTCGATGTAATGCTGATTCAGATCCAAGGCTCTATGTTTGCACGATGATATTTCCATTTTCATGCCTCTGCATGCCCTTTCTGTGTTGCTACTGAGTGCCTGTGCAACCCTTGATAGCTCGATAGCGTTAAAACAAGAAATTCCAGATATTAACTTCCATACCCCCGGGGATCATACAAATGGAACGCTCCGCAAGCGAAGATGCGGCAGGCTGTACATGCGTAGCAGAATGGTTTCGACGTCGGGCCGGCCGCTCCCCCGAGCGACCGGCACTGACATTCGCAAAACATACCTGGTCCTACGGAGAGATGCAGCGCCGAATCGAGAAAATGTCGGAGCTGTTGGTAAGCGGTGGTACGAGCGCTGGCGACCGCGTCGCCTATATAGGGCTCAACCACGCCGAAGTCCTGGTGGCGTTTTTCGCTACCGCACGAATCGGCGCGATTTTCGTGCCGCTAAATTACCGGCTCGCCCCAGAGGAACTTGTCACTATTGTGAGGGACGCGACGCCGCACACGCTGATCGCTGACGAGAAACATGTATCGGTCATGGAGCCTCTACGCGATGAATTGTCCTGTGAGCGATATCTGTGTCTAGGCTCGGCGCCGATGGGCTGGAAAACACTTGATACGACAATGCTGGAAGAACATCAGTCCTCCCCCTCTACCGCTGCGCGACCGAACGACGTGGTTTTATTACTTTACACCTCCGGGACAACCGGCAAGCCCAAAGGGGTGATGGTGCGCCATCAGGCGCTGGTGAACTTTGTGGTGAGCATGGTCAAGGAGCCGGGCGTCGATGCCCAGGATCGCATGCTGTCGCTGACCACATTCTCGTTCGATATTTTTGGCCTGGAAATCTACGGCCCGCTGCTCAGTGGTGCCCGTGTGGTGCTGGTGGACAAGCAGACCGCCCAGGATCCACAAGCGTTGCTGGAAATGATCCGGCAACAGGAGGTCACGGTGGTGCAAGCCACGCCGTCGACCTGGCGCATGCTGCTGGACAGCCCGCGTGCCGAGCGGCTGCATGGCATCAAGGCACTGTGCGGCGGCGAAGCGCTGCCGGCCGACCTGGCCCA
>LNAP01005602.1_pt1 | contig 12277 bp, 16 predicted proteins | sample 602601 | NCBI WGS metagenome assembly LNAP01 (sample SAMN02440304, study PRJNA202911) | soil metagenome | biome: Subtropical and temperate rainforests or woodlands; isolation source: soil samples (1 kg each in a 20% v/v slurry with milli Q water) were... ... | reverse complement strand
CCTTCGCATTACAAGTGCGCTGCTCTACCAACTGAGCTAATCCGGCGTTAAATTTGAGTTGCGTATTATACTGAGATTTTTAGAAATGCAAAGCTATTTTACGATTGTTAGTGTGGGTTTTTTATTATTTCTGTTTTTTGATGCATCTTCAGACGAAATGTCTTCGACCGAGATTGATTTGTCATCAGATTTTTGCTCTTCATCAATAACGGACTCTTCCAGCTCAAAAAACATGCCTTGCCCATTTTCACGCGCAAAAATACCTCTGACCGCGTCCATCGGTACATAAATATTTTGAGAAACTCCGCCAAAACGAGCCGAAAACACCACCGACTCATTATCCATATGTAGATCTCTAGTAGCACCGTAGTTAATGTTTAATACAATTTCCCCATCCTTGACGTATGCCATCGGCACACGCGTCCTACTATTAACCGCGACTACCAGATGCGGCGTAAGGTTGTTGTCAACGCACCACTCATGCATAGCGCGCAGCATATAAGGCTTAGTAGAAATCAATTGCGCCATTAAAACAACCTTACTATCAAATCTATCATCGCAAGTTAGCAGGAAAACACGTAATTACTTACGCATCGCTTTTTCAGACGGTGTCATTGCATCAGAGTACAGCGGCCTTGAAAACAGACGCTCTGCATACTTGAGAATCGGTGCTGCCTGGTTTGGTAATTCGATTCCGTAGTGACCCAAGCGCCACAGCAACGGCGTCACCGCAACATCCAGCATAGAATAATCATCGCCCAGCAGGTAATTTTGCTTAGAGAAGATAGGTACTAGCTGTGTCAGATTGTCACGAATAGTTGCACGTGCTTTATCTGCCTTTTGCTCGTCACCTGACTCGATATCAGCAATGTGGCTGAACAAATCTTTTTCAAAACTGTACAAAAATAATCTGGCACGGGCACGCATTACTGGATCAGGCGGCATCAACTGTGGGTGCGGAAAGCGCTCATCAATATATTCATTGATGATATTAGCTTCAGACAACACCAGATCGCGCTCAACCAGCACTGGCACCTGATTGTACGGATTGATAACCGCCAGATCCTCAGGCTTATTTGCCAGGTCAACATCGATCACCTGGAAATCCATGCCCTTTTCGAATAAAACAATTCGACAGCGGTGGCTATAGGGATCAGTTGTCCCCGAATATAAAGTCACCAATATGCTTTTTTGAGTTTGTAAGTCAGAACTAACAACACACTCAAAAACAGTAAAACAATCCAGCCCAGCTGGTTGCGCTGTTGTTTTGCAGGCTCGGCCATGTAGGCCATGAAGTTAGTCAAATCACCAACGACCGCATCATACTCTTCAGTAGAGAGCAGACCTGGTTTGACCAATTTCAACTCATGCGTTTCATGATTAAGCTCTTGCTCGCCCTGTAGTTCGTAGAGCACATGCGGCATGCCCACTTTATCGAACACAGTATTATTCCAGCCGGTTGGACGCGTACTGTCACGATAGAAACCGCGCATATAGGTATACACCCAGTCCGCACCACGCGCGCGCACTTCGACTGACAAATCAGGCGGTGCAGCACCCAGCCATTTGGCCGCTTCTTTTTTATTCATTGCCACTTTCATGGTGTCACCCACTTTTTCGCCGGCAAACAGCAAATTGTCTTTGATTTGCTGTTCCGTCAAACCAATTTCAAGCAGACGGTTATAACGCATGTAATTAGCGCTATGGCAGTTAAGGCAGTAATTAACAAAGGTACGCGCACCACGCTGCAATGACTCATGGTTAGAAGCATCCACCGGCGCTTTATCCAGATGCATTTCCTCACTCGCTGAAGCTGCAACTGACAAAACCAACAAAGGTGCTAACAATAATGCTGATAAAATATTTTTCATATTATTTATAGTTTTCATGGCTATTATCCTGTCACTCTTTCTGGCACTGGTTTAGTTTTGTCTTTCTTGGTGTACCAAGGCATCAAAATAAAGAACAAGAAATAAACAACCGTAAAGAAGCGCGCAACTACGGTAGCGCGATCTGCACCACCCATCCACGCACCGAACTGACCCCACACATTTGAAGGCACAGTACCCAGGTAACCCAGAATCAGGAAGCTCACTACAAACGCAGCCAGCCAGCCTTTATACAAGTTACCGCGCTGACGGATAGATTTCACCGGACTTCTATCCAGCCAAGGCAGGAATGCAAAAGCAACCACTGACAGCCCCATTGCAGCCACACCCGGGAATTGAGAATTCAGGATAGGCGGCACTGCACGCAGAATTGAATAGTAAGGCGTGAAATACCATACTGGTGCAATATGTGCTGGCGTCTTGAGTGGATCAGCAGGCACAAAGTTATTTGCCTCCAGGAAATAGCCACCCATCTCCGGCGCAAAGAACAGAATCGCTGAAAACACGATCAGGAATGCAGCCACACCCACCATGTCTTTCACAGTGTAGTAAGGGTGGAATGGAATGCCATCCAGCGGAATACCTGTTGTTTTATCTTTGTGCTTCTTGATTTCAACGCCATCAGGGTTGTTAGAACCAACTTCGTGCAACGCAATCAGGTGAGCAACTACCAGACCGACCAATACAAAGGGTAAGGCAATTACGTGGAATGCAAAGAAACGGTTCAATGTAGCATCTGAAACCAGATAATCGCCACGCAGCCACTCAGACACATCAGGACCGATGAATGGGATCGCAGAGAACAGATTCACAATCACTTGCGCACCCCAGTAAGACATCTGACCCCATGGCAGCAGGTAGCCAAAGAAAGCCTCACCCATCAACGCGAGGAAAATCGCCACACCAAACAACCATATCAGCTCGCGTGGATTACGATACGATCCGTAAATGATGCCGCGGAACATATGTAGGTAGACCACAACAAAGAACATAGAAGCACCGGTAGAGTGCATGTAGCGGATCAGCCAACCCCATGGCACATCACGCATGATGTATTCCACAGAACCGAATGCCAGCTCAGCATCTGGCTTATAGTGCATCGTCAGAAAGATACCGGTCAGAATTTGCAACACCAGCACCAACAGCGCCAGCGAACCAAAGAAATACCAGAAATTGAAATTCTTTGGCGCGTAATATTCAGTTAGATGCGCTTTAATGTTACTGGTCAAAGGAAAGCGAGCATCTACCCAATTCAAAGTGTCATCCATGACACCGGCCAACTTTGATTTATCTTGGGATTTGACTTCAGATTTATTTTTATTTGTCATGATTAAGCCTTATCTTCAGTATCAACACCAATCAGCAAGGTGTTATCGCTTATATATTTATGCGGCGGCACCACCAGATTAATCGGCGCTGGGGAGCCTTTGAACACACGGCCCGCAAGGTCAAATTTAGAACCGTGACAAGGGCAGAAGAAACCACCCATCCAGTTTTCGCCCATATCGCCGCCCCGGCTCATCTTCTCGGTTGGCGAACAACCCAGATGCGTACAAATACCTACAACTACCGCAATGTTAGGCTTGATTGAACGACTTTCATTCTTACAGTACCCAGGCTGCTGTGAAGTGACATCACTGGCAGGATCAGAAAGCTCTTGATCATGTTTAGCCAACTCGGCAGTCATTTCATCAGTACGGTTAATAATCCATACCGGCTGACCACGCCACTCCGCCGTCAACATCGTGCCCGGCTGAATTTTGCTGATATCAACCTCTACTGGCGCCCCAGCGGCTTTTGCACGCTCACTTGGCGTCATGCTTTTAACAAAAGGCACCGCTACTGCTGCACAGCCCAGAGCACCTACTGCTGAAGTTGCTATTAAGAAGTTACGCTTATCTAAATCTACTTGAGAACACCCGCTAGTTTGCGAGCCAGCCTGCTGCTTGTCATTTTGGTTGTCTGACATGTTTTCCTCATGCATGAAAGGATTGACCGAATTCAGCATTAAGTCCTTTTGAGACCAATGCCATCATATACATTAAAATAGTGCCAGCTAAACAAACATAATTAACAGATGGCACAGCTAAAAATTGAGCAATTTTTAATCGGCTGAATTATACATTTTTTTAACACCCAATTAAAGCTTTATTTAATAAGTACCTGAAATAAAACAACTAAACTGGATTGTCGATATCTATAAATTCATGCTCTAAATTAAACTTGGATGCAAGATGCTCACCTAGCGCTTTAATACCATAGCGTTCCGTTGCATGATGTCCGGCAGCAACGTAAGCCACCCCCATTTCCAAGGCCTGATGGGTCGTTTGCTCTGAAATCTCACCACTGATAAAAACATCAGCACCAAGTGCTGCTGCCGTCTCGATATAACTCTGAGCTGCTCCAGTACACCAGGCAACTTTTTTCATCATCTTGCTTGTGTCACCAATACACATGGGACTGCGTTGCAAACTATTTTCAATTCGCAACAAAAAATCACCCAACATTATTGGAGCATCAAGCTCTGCATAAGCGACTAAATTGTCGTCACCTGAATAATCAACGGCATTCAAACCAAGCAAATTGCCAAACTGCACGTTATTACCTAGCTCTGCATGCGCGTCTAGCGGCAAATGGTAAGCCATCAGATTCAAATCATTCTTCATCAGATACGCTATGCGGTTACGTTTAATCCCTACAATTCTGGCATCCTCATTACGCCAGAAATAGCCATGATGCACCAGTATCAAATCCGTATTAGCTTTGTGTGCAGCTTCGAGCAATGCCATGCTCGCCGTCACTCCAGATACAATCTTGCGTATATCCTGCCGACCTTCTACCTGCAGCCCGTTAGGACAGTAATCTTTGAAACGCTCTACGTGCATGAGTTGTTGGGTATAATGTGTTAACTCATTGAGTTTCACCATGAATTTTGACCTTTAAAATTTGTGCTATTGATTTTTAATTGCGGTGACCCGACATTCAAACTACTAAATTTATTTACATCTAACTTATGAATAATTCGCTGCATAAAAGAATATGGCTCATTTTTGCACAAACTGCGACCGTGTGCATGGCATTGCTATTTGTATTACGCATATTCAATCCTGATTTTTTGAATCAAAAAGAACATGCGCTGGTCGTAAATCAGAATGAACAATTACCAGAGGCAGCACCTGCTGGCTCTTACCGCCACGCGGCTAAGAAAGCGATGCCTTCTGTGGTCAATATTTTTACCAGCAAAGCGCCAATCGCCAATCCGCATGAGAAATTCCTGGACGACCCGGTTTTTCGACATTTTTTTGGTGACCAGTTCGATGATATGGAAACACCAACACAACCGGAAAACAGCTTAGGTTCCGGCGTTATCGTCAGCGCAAAAGGCTTGATTTTAACCAATAACCATGTCATTGCTACTGCCGATTCCATTGAAGTAGCATTATCAGATGGACGTAAATTATCTGCAAAAGTTGTCGGCACTGATCCGGATACTGATTTAGCACTCATCAAAGTAGATGCAGACAACTTACCGGCAATCACATTTGCCAGTTCAGATAAGCTCAATGTCGGTGACGTAGTATTGGCAATCGGCAATCCGTTCGGCGTTGGCCAGACTGTCACACAAGGCATTGTCAGTGCACTTGGCCGTACGCACCTTGGCATCAATATCTATGAAAATTTTATTCAGACAGACGCCTCGATTAATCCCGGCAATTCCGGCGGCGCATTAATCGATACCGAAGGTAATCTGGTAGGCATTAACAGCGCAATCTATTCACGTAGCGGCGGCTCGATGGGTATTGGCTTTGCTATACCAGCGACATTAGCACGCCAGGTCACTGAACAAATCGTTGCACAAGGTAACGTAACACGCGGCTGGATTGGCATAGAGGCACAGGACATCACCCCTGAACTTGCAGAATCGTTCCGGTTAAAACGAGCTCAAGGTGCGCTGATTGCTGGGGTTCTGCGCAACAGCCCGGCTGATAAAGCCGGGTTACGTGCCGGTGATATTTTATTGGCAATTGAAGGCAAGCCGGTGATTGACAGCGGCACCATGCTTAATCTAATTGCAGCGCTGAAACCAAATCAACGTGCGACTGTTCAAATTGCACGCGCCGAGGCCGTTATTAACATTTCGATCGTTATTGGCAAGCGCCCTAAACCGACTGAGGTGGTAAGTGAATAAATAGCTATGAAGCCGGCGGCTGCATTGTCGGCTCAGCTCTTTGCTTGGTGAATATTGCTACGATAATACCCAGTTCATACAACAGCCACATTGGCACCGCCAACATGAACTGGGAAATGATATCTGGCGGTGTGAATATCGCACCAATTACAAACGCCCCAACCACCACATAACCACGCGCATCCCTGAGTGCAGCAATACCTACCCAGCCGAATCGAACCGCCATTACCACGGCAATTGGCACCTCAAACGCTAGCCCAAATGCAAAAAACAAGGTCATGACAAAGTCGAGGTAATTACCGATGTCGGTCATGACTGCCACACCTTCTGGTGCGGTGCCGACGATAAATCCGAATACCACCGGGAATACCAGAAAATAAGCAAAAGACATCCCCAGCAAAAATAAAAAGCTGCTGAAAATGATCATCGGGATCATGAATTTCTTTTCATGCGTATAAAGGCCTGGCGCAACAAAAGCCCAAACCTGATAAAGCGTATGCGGCAGCGAGATCAGAAATGCCGCCATCATTGCCACCTTCATCGGCACAAAAAATGGTGTAGTAACACCGGTAGCGATCATCTGCCCACCCATCGGCAGCTTGGTCAATAAAGGCGCAGCGAGTAATTTATAAATATCGTTGGCAAACGGAAATAGTGCGACAAAAACGACAACCAAACCGATGACGATGCGTAGCAGCCGAGTACGCAATTCGATCAAATGTGAAATGAAGTTTTCGGTAGGTGTCACGTGCTAAAGCTGTTCTTTATTTGAATTAGATTCGGCTGGAGAAGTAGATTCAGCCGTTTTATCTACAGCTGCCGCTATATTGTTATCAGCTTCAGTAATTTGCAAGTCCTGCTCAATTGCATTCACACTTGATTGCAGGCTTTGCTGCGCAGCACTACCTGCCGACTTTATTTCTTCCTGAAGTTTTTGCAGTTCAGCAAAACGTGACTCACGGTTTACTTCTTCCTTAATCTGCGTCATATATTTCTGCATGCGGCCGGTCAGGGCACCTAGCGTACGCGCAACTTTAGGTAATTTCTCCGGCCCGATCACAATCAGTGCAACGATTGCAATCACCACCAGTTCAGAAAAGGCAATATCAAACACGGTTAAAAACTAAAGCCGAATAATATAGATAGCAGAAAATAGCGCTCACCTAATCTCAAAAATCAAGTTCCAGCTTTTGGTTTAGCTGCCGAGGCTTTTTTTGCAGGTGCTTTAGGTTTATCTGCGGCAGATTTAGCGACAGCGGCTTTTTTAATGGCAGGTTTTGCAGCAGGGGCTCGTTTTTTAGCAGGCGCTTTTGCTGCCGGAACTTCAACAGCTTTTGACTCAATTACTAATGATTCTTTAGGTGCATTAGTTGTCGTTGCAGCATCAGTCGCATTTTTTTCTTCTGTCATTGCATCTTTAAAGCTTTTAACAGCTCCGCCGACATCACCGCCCAGATTACGCAATTTTTTTGTACCAAATATCAGCACCACTACCAACAAAACAATCAACCAATGCCAAATGCTAAATGACCCCATGATGCTCTCCTTAATAATGTCTGCAACTGATACTGCTAAATTCTTGGTAAAGACTCACCACCGCCAAACACGTGCACATGCAGATGAAATACTTCCTGCCCACCTTCGCGCCCGGTGTTAATCATGGTACGAAAACCTTTTAAACCCTGCTCTTTGGCCAGCTGTGGTGCAAGTAGCAATATTTTACCTAACAAGGCCTGATGCTGAGCGTCACAACTTATCAAACTCTCGACATGCAACTTGGGAACGAGCAGAAAATGCACCTTGGTAATAGGATGTATGTCGTGAAAGGCAATCACATCGTCATCTTCATAAATCTTCTTTGAAGGGATTTCGCCTTTAACAATTTTGCAAAAAATACAATCTGCGCTCATTACAGTCTCACTATTCTTTTGGTCTGGCGTTTTTTTCGTCGATGCCAGACAATCCTTCTCGTCTGGCTAACTCTGCCAGCACATCTGATGGCTTCAAATCTGCTTTTGCCAGCATGACCAGCGTATGAAACCATAAGTCGGCAGTTTCATAGATAATTTCCTCTTTATTGCCACCTTTAGCCGCAATAACAGTTTCAGTTGCCTCTTCACCGATTTTTTTCAGGATACTGTCCATGCCTTTGGCATAAAGCTTGGCAACATAAGACGATGCGGGATCAGCAGTCTTGCGCTGCTCCAGCAATTCGGATAATCGATCCAGAACGTCATTCATTGAATTACTCATGTTTATAAATCTCTTGTGGATCCTTGATTACCGGCTGATCAACCAGCCAGTTTTCATTTTCCAGCTTCTTGAAGAAACAGCTATGACGACCAGTATGACAAGCGATACCGCCAACTTGTTCTATTTTCAGCAAAACCACGTCCTCGTCACAATCAAGGCGAATTTCATGAATCTTCTGCACATGGCCGGATTCTTCACCTTTGCGCCATAATCTATTGCGCGAACGTGACCAGTAAACCGCTTGCTTAGTGTCCCAGCTCAACTGCAGTGCTTCACGATTCATCCAGGCAAACATCACAACATCACCTGTATCATGCTCTTGTGCAATCACAGGCACCAGACCGTTTGCATCCCAGTTAACTTCATCCAGCCAATTTGTTTGATTTGCCAACTTACAGCCTCACTTCTATGCCGTATTTCGCCATATACTCTTTGGCTTCTCTCACGGTATATTCACCATAGTGGAATATGCTGGCTGCAAGCACAGCATCGGCGCCGCCTTCTTTAACACCATCAACCAGATGCTGCAAGTTACCAACGCCACCAGAGGCAATTAACGGCACTTCCACTGCATCACTGATTGCCTTATTAAGCGGGTTGTTGAAGCCGATTTTAGTACCATCTCTATCCATGCTGGTCACCAGCAATTCACCAGCACCCAGGCTCACCATATATTCAGCCCACTTAACGGCATCCAAGCCGGTAGCTTTGCGGCCGCCGTGGGTAAATACTTCCCACTCGAACGGCTGGTTGTCTACTTTTTTGGCATCTATTGCTACTACTATACACTGTGAGCCGAAGCGATCAGCGGCGGCTTTCACCATTTGCGGATTCAACACTGCAGTTGTGTTGATACTCACCTTATCAGCACCGGCATTCAATAAACGACGCACATCTTCAACCTCACGCACACCGCCGCCTACTGTGAGCGGAATAAATACCTGACTCGCAACTTCTTCAATAATGTGCAGAATCAAACCGCGATTATCAGAGCTTGCCGTAATATCGAGAAAAGTAAGCTCATCGGCACCTTGGTCATCGTAACGCTTGGCAATTTCAACCGGATCGCCTGCGTCTCGCAACTCAAGAAAATTGACGCCTTTTACAACACGGCCATTGGTTACATCAAGGCAAGGAATAATGCGTTTTGCCAACCCCATTTAGATGCACTCCATTAACTTAACTCATCCGCAAGTTTCTGCGCGGCAGCAAAGTCGAGCGTACCTTCATAGATCGCACGGCCGGTAATCGTGCCGATGATGCCTTCACTGGCAACTGCACAAAGCTTTCTTACATCATCCAAGTTAGTCACACCACCCGATGCAATGACAGGAATCGTCAGCGCCTGCGCTAATGCGACTGTAGCTTCAATATTAACGCCGGTGAGCATACCGTCACGGCCAATATCGGTGTAAACGATCGCATTCACACCGTAGTCTTCAAATTTCTTCGCAAGATCAATCACATCATGACCGGTCAGCTTTGACCAGCCATCAATTGCGACTTTACCATCCTTGGCATCCAAACCCACCATAATCTGCCCTGGGAATGCATAACATGCTTCGTGCAGGAACCCAGGTGTTTTTACTGCGGCAGTACCGATAATCACATAATCAATACCATTATCCAGATAGCGTTCTATGGTTTCCAAATCACGGATACCGCCGCCGAGTTGAATCGGTATATCGCCGCCAACCGCGCTCACGATAGATTTGATGGCGCCTTCATTCACCGGCTTGCCGGCAAATGCACCGTTCAGATCAACCAGATGCAGTCGTTTACCGCCCTGATCTACCCAATGGCGTGCCATCGCACCCGGGTCTTCGGAGAACACGGTCGATTCCTCCATTAAGCCTTGTTTTAGTCTGACGCACTGGCCGTCTTTGAGATCAATTGCTGGAATAATTAACATAATGAAAATTTAATGTAATAAACAAAAAAATAGTGATTAATAAAGTAGGTTGTGCCAATAAATTAAACTAGCGCCCAGAACTAATACCTAGTTAGGCGACCAGTTTACGAAATTGCTTAATAATTGCAAACCCGTGTTAGCACTCTTTTCAGGGTGAAACTGCACCGCAAACAGATTATTGTTTGCAATGGCACAGGTGAATTTATTCGGGTAATTGCTATAACCAGCGATAATAGCTTCATCATCCGGCTGCACATAATAACTATGCACATAATAAAATCTGGCACCATCTTCAATGCCTTGCCATAAAGGGTGTGCGTTAGAGCCGGTCTGATATACCTGATTCCAACCCATGTGCGGAACTTTCAGTTTAGCGCCTTGACTGTCTATCATATCTTTCGGTGCAAAACGTTTCACATTGCCTTTAAACACACCTAGCCCCGCAGCATCACCTTCTTCAGAATGCTCAAACAGCATTTGCAGACCTATACATATCCCTAAAAAAGGCTTATTCAATGCGGCGGCTATAACAGCTTCACGCAAACCTCGCGCATCCAGCTCGCGGATGCAATCCGGCATTGCGCCCTGCCCGGGAAAAACGACACGTTCAGCTTGTGCAATATCATCAGGATTGCTGGTAACTAATACGTTTTTTGTTGGCGCAACATGCTCAAGTGCTTTTGATACTGAGCGTAAGTTGCCCATACCATAATCTACTACCGCGATATCTATTTTGCTCATGTTATTCTTTGGTATTGCTGTCACTTGTTTTTACCGATGATTTCATCATCGCCAGACGGCGAAAGCCTTACAAACTACCTTTTGTGGATGGCATTATTCCTGCCATACGCGTATCCAGCTCTACAGCCATACGTAGCGCGCGACCAAAAGCCTTGAAAATCGTCTCCGCCTGGTGGTGGGCATTATGGCCTTTCAGGTTGTCGATATGCAAAGTTACATTGGCATGGTTTACAAAACCCTGGAAAAACTCATGCACCAGATCCACATCAAAGGTACCGATAGCTGCACGCGTAAATGTGCAGCCGAACTCCAAACCTGGTCGGCCTGAGATATCCAGAACCACGCGCGACAATGCTTCATCTAACGGCACATACGCGTGACCGTAACGACGAATGCCTTTTTTGTCACCTACGGCCTGGGCAAATGCCTGACCTAAGGTAATACCAATATCTTCAACCGTATGATGTGCATCAATATGCAAATCACCATTGGCACTCACTTCGATATCCATCATGCCATGACGGGCAATCTGATCAAGCATATGATCGAGAAAACCAAGCCCTGTGTTGAATGAAGAAATGCCAGTACCATCCAGATTAATACTTACTGCAATCTGGGTTTCTAATGTGTTTCTATTAACTTTAGCTGTACGCATAAAATATATATTAAATTTGATGTAACGGCATTTTAACCCATTAAAAGGCTATCACGCATAATTACATGACTAAATCGAAATAAGGGCACCTCTATAAATACATTTTTTGGGCTCATTACTGCGTTGCGGCTATATTTTAAATGGACTAGCAACCTCGCTGTATATTGCATACTATCTCGGCTCCTGCGTTCCGTGCGCCTTTGGCGTATGAGCCAGTATTTGGCTTCCCCACTTGACTAGGCCGCTGAAGTGGCAAGTCAAGTGTGAAATAATGCGCTTCAGCGCATATATTCCACGGACATGCCCTTTCACGCCTAGCTTCCTGCTTTAGCAGGTTAGTTTGGTGGGGACGCCCTTTACGGGTCTATGGGTAATACTGCATCCCAAACTCTGCATTTATAGAAATACCCTAAGACATAAAAAAACCCCAGTTTTAAGGCTGGGGTTTTTTATTCAATCACTTAAAAAATTAACTGAATAATTTTTTGATAAAACCGAATAAACCACCTGTTGAACCGCCATGAGCGATTGCAGTGATTTCTGCAGCAGAAGCAGCTGGGTCAGCAGCGCCGTAGATAGCAGCACCAGCAACAATGATAGTTGCGCCAGCATCACGTACTTGAGCCGCTGTAGAAGCT
>LNAP01004796.1_pt1 | contig 12278 bp, 12 predicted proteins | sample 602601 | NCBI WGS metagenome assembly LNAP01 (sample SAMN02440304, study PRJNA202911) | soil metagenome | biome: Subtropical and temperate rainforests or woodlands; isolation source: soil samples (1 kg each in a 20% v/v slurry with milli Q water) were... ... | reverse complement strand
CATGCAAGGAGAGCGGCCTGAGCGTCAGCACGGTGCTCATAGCAGTACCGGCGTTGATAGCCGACATCGTCAATCCCAACAACCAAAGCGGTCGTGTAGTTGAACTGCTTGACCGCGCACAACTGATCGTTGAGAGAGCGGAAATCCGTATAGCCGCTTGACGAAAGCATCTCAACCAAGACAGGTGAGGCGGCACGGGAGGCACGGGTTCGACGAGATCGGCCGGAAGAAGCGGTCGCAGACATCTCAATATTGTGGCCGACTTGAATCGCCAGCTCTCAGCGCCGACTTCGTATGGTTCTTCCGCAAGCCCGCGTCAAGGCTGACTTGCCCGAGCGCTTACAGATGGGCTTCCCCATCAATGGCTACTGATTTGAACGTGCGTGATCTTTGGCTTCAACGTGGGCCGGACCGATCGTTCTTGGCCATGCAAATTCTTTCGTGTTCGCATCCCTTTCCGTTTGAGAAGCTGTTCTTCAAGCTGGCGTCCGATCAAGCTGGGGGTATTGCTGGCGCAGCCAAGCGGGGAGGTGTCAACGGTGAGCAGTCACCAGCGCGCCCCGCAGGAGGTAGCCGGTCCGGCTTGGATGCCGGAACTGCCAATCAAGATCTGTCGCCCCTCGTCCTCGATGAAGCTGTCGAGCCAACTGACCCATTTCCAGATCTTGCATCCAAGAAGGTCATACAGGTGCGAGACGAAGAGCGTGCAGCCGCTGCATCTGCGCGCCCGGATTCGCCAGATGTAGATCAGACTCATGCGCAAGCCGGAAGCACCCATGCTCAGGACGCATCGCGAGGGGTGGAGGTCGCAGCGCCACGCCGGCTATATCGTGGTGGCCAACCCGAGCCACGATCATTGCTCTGGTTGCGTGAGGAAATCGCATACAGCGTTCCTGAGGTTACGGTCAGGTCTCCGTTCGGCGACACCGTAGCCAGCTGGCATCTCATCACTTATGGGCCGCCGTTCAAGCGCAGAACATCGGCCGTGTGGGTCACGGTATTTCGCTACGAGGTACAGCAGGATATCGGCCGCAGTTTTCTGTGCACTGTTGTGGAGTCACCTGCATCACCACAGAGCATTGAACTGCTGATGTTCGACCTCCCATCGCCGCAGAATTTGGATCTCGAATCGTTCCATCGCTTAGCCATGCTCAGCTTCATCCCGGCTGAGAACGTTCTTCGGGAAGCTCGCGGTACTGAGCTGCGGATCGGCTGGACAGCCGACAAGCTTGCTCAGCGAGATGGCTCTGAACTCGCGGTAGAGATGGTCGACATTATGCTCCGCGCGTTTGAACGACGATAAACGCCCCTGGCAGTAATCTTCAAGGTGTGCGAGTCTGAAAATGAAAGGGACCACTTGCATTCCATCTCCGAGATTCTCAAATAGCCCTGAATTCTCAAATAGCGCAGGGGACGTTGATATGCGTTCCCTTGCGAGTTCTTCGGGACTATAGCGATGCATCCATCGAAAGATGAAAAGCATGCCTTGCCCAAACTAAGAGTTCCTGCGGTACGCGCAGCCTCCAATGCTGACAGCGAATCGCTCCGCTGATTTTCATTGCCAGCCAAGGCGCATCGCGGTCCAGGCGATGCATCGGTTGCTCGCGCAATCGAGATCAGGCGATAGCCGGACTCGATCTTGAAGGCTCACTGTTTCGTGACTTGAGCCATCGCGCCCTCAGGCACCGCATAAGCAACTGCCTCTACTTCGATGAGGAAGTCTTCCTTGACCAGACGATCGATCATGAGCAGCGTGTTTGGTGGAAATTGCTGTCCTGCAAAGAGCTTTGGAAAGAGTTCGGCTCGAATCTTCATGAACGTATCGATGTCCTGCGAGTGCACTAGGTACGTAGTGAATTTGATCACATGATTGAACGTAAGCCCCAAACCCTTGAGCACGTCGCCAAGGTTGGAGAAGACCTGAAGCATCTGTGCCTCAAAGTCATTCTTGCCGACCACGTCCCCGTTCATGTGCACCGAGAGTTGTCCAGCGATGTGCACTGTGGGTCCCGCAGGTACGACAGTCACGTTGGAGTAGAGACCCTGCGCAGGACCTGCACCGGGAGGATTGGAGTACTCAATCGTTGTTTTCATAAGAAACCTTGCTGGTTGACGAATAATGGGTCTCTAAATGGGCCAAGTTGGTCACAGAAGGTGACGGGCCTATCACCGATCTTTACTTCGCTCGGCGCGGGCAAGCACGAATCAGAAAGCGCATTCGATCCACACTTCGTTGCGCCGCATCTCTCAGAGATCTGTACTAAGACAGTTGCGCCCGCATGTGGTCCCAGAAGGGCCATGCAGTTTGCTTGTAATGAGAGGTGCGCCCTACTTGGCTTGAGCGTTGGCCGCGAGCGTGCGCGCCCGAAGTCCTTTGAGCAGTCTTCGAGCAGTGCTCTCGACGTGTTCCTTGCTGAGTTCCGCGAGCCCTCGCGCATCGCCAGCGCGAAGCGCCTCAAGCATTTCTCGGTGCTCCTTGCCTGCATCGTCAGCGTCGCCTGTCAGATCGATCTCCATGCGGACATAGGATTCCGTCATGCTGCGCAGCGTCCCCGCTATTTTGGTGAGGCGCTTGCGTCTGCTCGACGCAATGATGCGATTGTGAAACTCGTAGTTCAGCAGTGTCCATTGCGTCTGAAACTCAGGTGCGCGTGGATCGAGGGCATCCATCTCTTTGATGATTCGCTCTATGTCTGCAATGTCTTGCGCGGTCCGAGACTGAGCGGCGATTCGTCCCGCGTGCTCTTCAAGGACCATCCGCAGCTCGAAGACCTCCACGATTTCGTCGGAGTCGAGGGCCGTCACCACGTACCCACGTCGCGGTCTCGTTTCAATCAACCCATCAGCTTCAAGCTGGCTCAGAGCCTCTCGCAGCGGAACGCGACTCACGTTGAAGCGGCGGGCAAGCTCTTCCTGCCGGAGAACCTGGCCGGACTCGAGATTGCCGATCAGGATATTTGCCCGAAGCTGGTCGTAGAGCATTCGAGGCAGCGACGTGCTGTCCGTTGCGGCATCACCGATCGTGAGATTGCCGAACACTTGTTTGTCGGCGGGAGCGTCGTTAAGCGGGTTCAGCATCATGTTTGACTTGTCGTGGTTGTTCGCCGAGAAAGCCAAGGAGTGTTTCGTTGAAAAAGTCGGCGTGTTCCATATAAGGAAGGTGCCCGCATTTGTCGAGGACCACAAGACGACCGTCGCGCATCCGTCCAACCCCTGCCTCATGGGCCTGCCAATCCGCACGCGTATCGTCGCGGCCAACGAGCACCAACGTCGGCATCTCCAGCTCGCCCAGGCGGGTATGGACGACGCCTTCGTCAACCATGGCACTGGCGATCAGGGACTCGATCGTGTGACTGAACGCAGTGAACCGATCAGGCATGGCGTAGTAGGTAACTTGCAGCGGAAGAATTTCCTCGGCAACGCTCCTCCGATCGAAGCAGATGTTGCCCATGCGGGTCCGGCACGCCTCAAGCGTAGGGGCCCGCATCGCTAGGGACGCATTTGCAAGCACCGCGCGAAGCGATTGCGCCTTGTCATCGCCATTGGCGAAAGTCGACGCGCTTCCCACGATGCACAGCCGCGTAACGCGCTCCGGCGCCATCAGCGCCAGCAACGTGGCAACCAGGCCTCCATACGACGAGCCCACCACCGAGAACTTCTCATGCCCTAGTGCTGAGATCAGATGTAGCAGGTGGTCGCAAGTAGCAACCTGCGGTGGCCGGTCTTCAAAGCTGATGGCGTCGCTGAATCCATGACCAGGCAGATCTGCCGCGATCACCGTGTAGGTCCTGCCGAGCTCATCGATGTTACGAAAAAAAAGATCAGCAGAGTGCCCGATGGGATGAAGCAGCAACAACGCCGGGCCCGACCCAGCGATGAGCACCCGGGTGGATACGCCATCTAGGAAAAGGAATTTTGCTTGCACGTTATCCAACCTCACTCATGCATGGAAATGTATCCAAAATCCCATCAGGGACGGATTGTATTCAAAACTTACAGGCTAGATCATAGCCAGACTAGCGAGCCCCGGCAATGAAAGCCGAGGTTTCCTGTCACAACTAAGTAATAACCCTATGTTGCGCGCCGTGGCTGCACCTACTACAGTTTGCATAATGTATTCAAAACGGAGCTTTGACATGGAGTCGATCGTCAAGTGGGCGAGCAACGACTACTCGCGCATTCCCAACGCGCTGTATCACGAGCCTGAGGTCTACCAAGCTGAAATGCAGAAGGTCTTCCAGGGGCACGCCTGGCTCTTCATGGGCTTCGAGGCAGAGATCCCGAAGGTCAACGATTTCCGTACGACGCTCTTGGGCGAGGTGCCTGTCGTATTCAACCGAGCCCCTGACGGTGGAGTGCACGCTTTCGTCAATCGCTGCGCGCATCGCGGGGCGATCATTCGGCGCGAGCTGTGCGGCAACGATGCAACGCACACATGCGTCTATCACCAGTGGTGCTACGACCAGAAGGGCAAGCTCATCGGCGTTCCCTTCCAGCGCGGGCTGGGCGGCGAGGGCGGTGTCTCGAAGGAATTCCGACGAGAGGATCACCCCGCGCAAAAAGTCAGGGTCGAGTCCTTCCATGGACTACTGTTCGGGACGTTCTCCGAACAGGTCGAGCCGTTGGAGGAATACCTAGGTGACACTCTTGCGCAGCACATCGCAAGAATGATCGACGGACGGAAGATTCGGATCGTCGGTTACCAACGTCAGACCGTGCGTGGCAACTGGAAGCTCTACGCCGAAAACTCCAGAGATCAATATCACGGCAGCCTTCTGCATAAGTTCCAGGGTACGTTTCTCACGAAAACGACCACGCAGGGCGGCTTGTGGATGGACGAGCGACACAGGCACTCGATCGTCTACTCGATCCCAGCCAAGACCTTTGACGGACCTCTCGAAGTGGCAGACGTAGTGCACAACGTCGAAAAATTTGAGGACACTGCCATCTTCAAGTTTGTTCCTGAGTTCCCGGAAGACTACCCCTACGGCAGCGCGATCTGCTCGCTGTTCCCCAACGTAGTGATCCAGCAGATTCGAAACAGTCTTGCGACACGCCAGATTCGGCCGCAAGGCCCGGGGCAGTTCGAGCTGTTCTTCACCCTCTTCGGCTTTGAGGGCGACAGCGCGGAAGTGGTGAGGCAGCGCCTGCTGCAAGTCAACATGGGCGGTCCTGCGGGCTTCATCTCCTCAGAAGACGGCGAGGCCATCGAGATCGTCCACAAGGCGACTGCTAGCCAGCAATCGTCCGTGTCGCTGGTGGAGATGGGGGGCACGGGACCAATACCAAATCAGATCAAGACCCGCATCAACGATCTTGCGGTTCGCGGCTTCTGGTCCTTCTACAGCGAGCTCATGCAAATTGAGCCTGAAAACGCGATTCGGTAAAGCATGATCCCACTGAACAACTACCTCGAGGTCATCGACCTCCTGAGCCGTTACGCCCACGTCGTCGACAGCGATCGCCTGGAAGAGTGGCCGGACTTCTTTGTCCCCGACTGCCATTACAAGATCATCACGATCGAAAACATCCAGCAAGGCTTCGAAGCTGGCATCGTCCTATGCGACGGCCAGAGCATGCTGAAGGACCGTGTCACCTACATCCGCAAGGCCGCGGTCTTTAATGCGCATCGCGATCGACACATATTGAGTCACCCCGTTATCTTTGCGCAGGACGGTGACACGCTGAAAGTCACGACCAGTTTTGCCATCTACCAGTCGGAGCCTGATCGCGACAGCCGTCTCTTTGCAGTGGGCTACTACGACGACCTGATTGTTAGAACAGAAGAGGGTCTCAAGTTCAGTGCGCGAGTTGTCGTTCTTGAGAACAACTCGGTAATGCCATTGCTGTGCTCCCCACTCTGATCGCCACGCGCGCCCCGCAACGCTGCGCCAAACCAAAGTAGTTAAAGGTCGCCCCACCAATGAACATTCAACGCTTCGTCCAGCGCGAGTTTCGCGCTGCCCTTATGGGTCTTGCAGCACTGTTGCAACTCGCGCCTTCCTATGCGGCGTACCCAGACAGACCCATCAGACTGATCGTTCCGTTCCCCGCTGGTGGGGCGACGAATACGTTTGCCAGAGTCGTGGCACAAAGTCTCACGGAGTCTCTTGGCCGCCCTGTAGTGGTCGACAACCGCGGCGGAGCCAATGGCAACATCGGATTGGAGGCCGCTGCGCGCGCCCCTGCAGACGGCTACACGCTCTTCATGACCGCGACTTCGATCGACTCGATCAACCCGCCGCTTCTCAAAGGGCAGATGCATGTCGACCCTGAAGTCAGCATGATGCCGGTCGCATTCGTTGCGCGCGTACCCAATGTCATCGTTGTCAATCCAAGCGCGCCTGCGCAGCGGCTGGGTGAGCTCATACCGTACTTCAAATCGGATTCGAACACGAACTTCGGATCGTTTGGAGTGGGGACGACAACTCGCGTCGGGTGGGTGCAGTTCGAGCAAGCGGCGAACTTCAGTGTGCACCACATCCCATACAAAGGCGACGCACAGATGATGGTGGACCTCATCGGAAACGTCGTGCAGGTCTCCATGCCGACCGTGGTCGCAGCAGCGCCGTTCGTACGTGACGGAAAGCTACGCGCGCTCGCTGTCACCAGCGCCCAGCGCTCCCCCGTCATGCCCGACGTCCCTACTGTGGCGGAGTCAGGATATCCCGGCTACGAAGCGAGCACATGGTTCGGCATTTCCGCACCAGCCGGTACGCCCCCAGAGTCGATCCGCTTGTTGAACCATCACATCAACCAGGCCATCACCAGTGCCCGCGTGATCAAGACATTCCAAGAGGGCGGGGCATCGACAACGCCAATGAGCGTTGAAGCATTCACCCAGTTTCTCGCAACCGAGCGAAAGCGCTGGACACAGATTGTGCTCAGTTCCGGCATCAAGCCGGAATAGCACCAGAACCATCGGCGACTCGCCATGGCGAGGTCTCCGTTGAGCGAAACACGGTCATCTCTTTAAAGGAACTTGTAATGACGTACGAGACGACGGGATCTGTAGACCCGAAGATTCTCTCCAAGGTGAAGTCGTTCAGCGGCTATGTGGAAGCCAAGCTCGGCTTTCGCAATCATTGGTACCCGGTGGGGTTTGCAGACGATTTTGTGGAAGGCGACGCCAAGAAGGTAAAGCTCCTGGGCATCGAGATGCTCTTGAAGCGCATCGACGGCAAGGTGCATGCGATCCGCGACCGCTGCGTGCATCGCGGCGTCCCGCTGTCGACAAAGCCGGAATGCTGGACCAAGGACACGATCACTTGCTGGTATCACGGATTCACCTACCGCTTCGACACAGGAAAGCTGGTGAACGTTCTCTCGATGCCTGAGAGCCGCCTCATCGGAAAGACTGGGGTCACCAGCTACCCGGTCGAGGAAGCGAAGGGGGTGGTGTTCGTGTTTGTCGGCGATGCCGACAAGGATGTGCCTCCGCTAGCACATGATCTGCCGCCGCAGTTCATGGAAGAGGGTCTCGAGATTCGCGGCAAGCATCGCGAGATCAAGTCGAACTGGCGCACTGGCGTGGAGAACGGCTGGGATTCCATGCATCTCTACCTGCATCGCGACGCGGAGCTGGTCAAGGATGAGAAGCTCATGCTCCCGCTGGCAATGCCAGCGAAAGACTACGCGGTCCATGACTTCTTCAAGCTGATTGAAGACGCCGACGGCCCGAAAGGCATCCGCACCACTAAGGGCGAGTTTGTAGCGCCCGTCTTTGACGGTGTCATTGAAGGGCAGGTTGTCGTTCGCGGAGCGGATAAGGGCATTGAGAAGATCCCCGATTTCACGGCCGTCTGGCTGCCCGGCATCGTGGTGATTGATCCGTGGCCCGCTCGCACCATGGTCCAGATGGAATGGTACGTGCCGATCGACGAAAACACGCACATCTATTTCCAGACCATCGGAAAGCGCGTCGCCAACGACGAAGAACGCGCCCAATGGGACAAGGATTTCAAAGAGAAGTGGTCTCCACTCGCCCTGGATGGCTTCAACGGCGACGACGTGTGGGCACGGCTCGAGCTCGAAAAGGCATACCAACACGACTACATGTGGGTGGACGAACAGCTTGCCGAGCCAGACGTGATGGTCGTGCGCTGGCGTCAGATGGCGCACAAGCACAACCGCGGCATTCAACGCCAGGAGAATCTGCGTTGAATTCCACTTTGAACAACAACATCGTTGCTTCGGCGTTTGAGTCGAGGACCGTTGAGGCCGCAGGGGTGCTGACGCACTACCTTGTAGCGGGCTCTGGCCCGTTGGTCGTTCTGATTCACGGCGGCGGCGCAGGCGCCGATTCGTTTGGGAACTGGGGCTCGATCATTCCGCAGCTCAGCGGCGAGTACCACGTGGTGGCTGTTGACATGGTTGGCTTCGGCAAGACCATTGGGCCGGTCCCCGACGAGAGCCTCTATACGCAGGCTGGCCGAAATCGCTGGCTTGCTGCCTTCGTCGAAGCGCTCGGAGAGGGGCCCGCGATCCTGGTCGGAAACTCGATGGGCGGCGCCACTGCGCTGGGCGTTGCCATGCAACGCGCTGATCTTGTCTCGCGATTGGTCCTCATGGGGGCCGCCGGGCTTGGTGTCACTCGCAGTCCATCGCCGCAGCTGCGGGCAGTCATGGAATATGACTTCACGTATGAAGGCATGGAGCGTGTGGTCCAAGCTCTGACCGGGAGCGGATTCGAGGTTCAGAGTGACTTGGTGCGCTACCGCCAAGACCTGGTGATGCAGCCCGGAAACCGGGAGGGTCTCAGCAACGTCCAGAAGCACACCCGGGCGACAGGTGGCATGACGTACCCCGATGCCGAGATCGCGAAGATCTCCGTGCCGACCCTCGCACTATGGGGCAAGGAAGACATGGTAGTGCCGCTCGAAGACGCCTTCCGCTTCTTGCAACTCATCGGTCCGTCATGGGGTTACATCGTGCCTGGCTGCGGACACTGGCCGATGATCGAAAAGCCTGACGTGTTTGTGTCTGCGTTCCGTGCCTTCCAGGCGCTGGCGCCTTCGCCACAGGGGGTCTCATGAGTCTCCGACTCGTCCACAAGTTCATCGAACGACTGGATCGCGATGCAGCATGCGTCGCATCGTTTCGCAGCGATCCGTCCGCCGCCATGCAGGCGGCAGGTCTGAATGTCGAAGAGATTGAACAGCTAAGCACCGCGTCGCTTGGCACGCTCGCCGCGCTCGGCGTTCATCCCTTGCTGCAGATCCGTTATCTGCGTGCTCGTTTTCCAGAGCGCGGAAGCTTTATGTCCGTGAAGGAATGGGCCGAACGGCTGCCGCTGGAGATGACCCATGGGTAGCGTCGTCGCCGCCGTCGGGATGTCGCACATCCTTGCAGGAAAAGGTACAGCCGAGGCGCAGGCCGAGCGAGTATTTGCCGGCTTTCAAGAGCTGGGCAAGAGCGTGGCGGATACGGACGCCGATCTCATCCTTTTCATCGTCTGTGACCACATGGCCAACTTCGGCACCTCGCTCGAAGCGCCGTTCACAGTCGGTGTTGCGGAGAGCTACCTGTCCCTGGGCGACATGGACCTTCCGCTGACCGACGTTTCAGGTGAAGGCGACTTTGGCCGTGCGCTCGTCGCGGGTTCATCGCAGAGAGGCTTCGACCTGGCCGTCGCACACGAGATCCGTCCTGATCACGGGCTGATGATCCCCCGCCTGTTCGTGGATCCCGAGGCAAAGCGCCCGATCGTCCCATTGAACATCAACATCAACATGAATCCGCCGCCGAGTCCGAAACGGTGTTGGGAGCTGGGTCGGGCGATTGGCGCATTCATTTCGACGGAGGCCTGCACCAAGCGGGTACTTATCGTCGCCACGGGTGGCCTCTCCCACTGGATCATGCGACCCGAAATGGGACGGGTGAATGCAGATTTTGACCGAGCTTGCATGGACGCCATCGCCGCGGGCAACGGCGCAGATCTAAGCGAGATGACCTTCCAACAGCTCGAGGAGAACGCGGGCAATGGAGGGGCCGAGTTGGTCACATGGCTTTGCATGGCAGGCGCAGTCGCTCCACATGGTGGACGGGTGGTCTTCTACGAACCCATGGAAACGTGGCTCACCGGGATGGGCGCAATCGTCATGAAAACTGGAACCGAGAAATGAACAAAATCTTGCATTCGTCTTCGGCTGCCTTGATCGGCGCCTTCCTGTGCATCTTGCTGAATCCGACGGTGGTCGGCTTCTACTCGTTCACGATCTTCTTCAATTCGCTATCTGCCGAGCTGGGGTGGGGCCACGGCGTACTCGGTCTGGCGATCACTATTGGCACGCTGACGATCGCCGTCGTCGCGCCCTTTCTTGGTGGTGTGGCCGACCGAGGCGGCGCTCGGAAGCTCGTCGTCTCATCCGCAGTTTTGTTGGCGGCACTGTTGGGCGCCATGCCATGGCTCTGCAAGTCGCTGATTGGGCTCTATCTCTCGTTCGCGCTGATTGGCGTCCTGGCGGCGGGGTACTACGTGTCCTTGCCGCGCATCATTTCGTCGTGGTTCGATGGTCGGCGCGGCCTGGCGCTTGGATTCGTGATGTCTGGCACGGGGCTTGGATCCGCCGTGCTGTCTCCTGTCTTGGCCCGAACGATCGCACAGTCAGGCTGGACCACCGGTTATTTTCTGTTGGCCATCGCGGTGCTTGTCGTTGCCGTTCCCAGTGCATTGTTCTTGGTCCATGAGCGAAAAATGCCTCCCGCTGCTCTCAGCGAGGTCCAGATCGCGAAGCCCAAGATCGGCGCAGAACTCATCCTCTTCGCGGTCGCGTTCTTCTTCATGGGTTTGGGCCTGCATGGCGTGCTGATCAACTTTTCGCCGATCTTGACCAGTCGCGGGCTGAGCCCGGCGGAAGCGGCTGGGGTGTTCGCTTTGGCGGGCATCGCGATGTTCCTGGGTCGCATCGGCTGTGGATTCCTGCTGGACTTGTTTCCAGCCAACCGAATCGGAGCCGTGCTCATGCTGGGAGCGGCTGGTGGCGTGGCAGCGCTGAGCTACGCGGACAGCCGATCGGCATTCATCGTAGCGGCCTGCCTGTTCGGTCTGGGTGTCAGCGCAGAACTTGACCTGCTCAGCTACATCATCAGCCGTCGTTATCCGATCGCTCACTTCTCACGCCTGTTTGCATTCGTCTATGCCGCGTTCATGGTGGGAACAAGTTTTGGCCCACCACTGGTCGGTGGTCTGTATGACAAGTTTGGCAACTACTTCGTGGGAACGTGGGGCTCCGCCGCCTTGGTCGCTGTGTCAGCTGTTGCGCTGGCCTGCATGCCCAAGACGCCTACCCGCGCGAGTGTGAAATCAGACGCGTCCTTTGGCGCTGCCGCAGCTCAGTAGCACCCGACGCTACATGCACGTCGAGTAGTAGCCGCATACAAGCACGGGATCAGAGCGCCGTTGCGGCGACCCCCCTCTTGATGAGGCGATGCAGTGGTGGACTCCCTTGGAGAAAAAATGTCAAACGTGAAGATGGCCCCGCGAAGGCTTGCCCATTTCAATCTGTATGTGACCGATCTGGCTCGCTCTACAGATTTCTACCACCGCGTCTGTGGTATCCACCATATTGCCGGGGAACCTGACGTACCCATCCAGTTTCTGACCAACGGAAGCTCACACCACGAGCTCGGGCTGATCGAACTGCATGAGGGCGACCGCATTGGGCGGGATGGTTTCGTCCAAGGCACAACGCGCAAGGGACAACGTCCAGGCCTCAATCATCTGGGCTGGGAGATGCAAAACGAGGAGCTGCTCGTCGATGCGTATCGCCGCCTGCTTGAGGAGCCGCATACCTTCCATACGGCAGATCACACCATTGCGCATAGCGTCTACGTTGCCGACCCTGAAGGGAACATGCACGAGTTCTTCGCGGACACGGCGTATGACTGGCCTCAGATGCTGCGAGGAGACCTTGATCGGCTCACCGGGAAGTGGGACCCCCTGTCGGCAGCTCCGTCCAAGGAGGCTTACTTCGATCGCGGCATTGAGCACCGAGCAGTGCAAGACGCTGCCGTTCGGCCGAACAGGATCAGCCATGGAGTCCTACGCGTTCAAGACCTCAACACCATGCGCGAGTGGATGCAGCGGGTCGCAGGTTTGGAGGAGGTCTTTTCCAGCGAGGCCGAGGGCCGCGCCATGTTTCGTGGCGCTGACTCCAGTGGACCCGTCGATCTGATTCTTCAACAAGGTGGTGAAGGCACCGACGCACTCACCCGTATGGCGTTTCAGGTGCCGACTTACGCTGAGCTGGACGACGCCATGGAGAGGCTCCCCCAGC
>LNAP01009943.1_pt1 | contig 12280 bp, 14 predicted proteins | sample 602601 | NCBI WGS metagenome assembly LNAP01 (sample SAMN02440304, study PRJNA202911) | soil metagenome | biome: Subtropical and temperate rainforests or woodlands; isolation source: soil samples (1 kg each in a 20% v/v slurry with milli Q water) were... ... | reverse complement strand
AACGTCACCGTGCTGCTGATCGAACACGACATGAAACTGGTCATGAGCATTTCCGACCACATCGTCGTGATCAACCAGGGCACGCCTCTGGCCGACGGCACGCCGGAACAGATCCGCGACAATCCTGAAGTGATCAAAGCCTACCTGGGGGAAGCGTAAATGCTGCAATTTGAAAACGTTTCCACCTTCTACGGCAAGATCCAGGCGCTGCACAGCGTCAACGTCGAAGTCCGCCAGGGCGAGATCGTGACCCTGATCGGCGCCAACGGTGCCGGCAAGTCGACCTTGCTGATGACCCTCTGCGGTTCGCCGCAAGCCCACAGCGGCAGCATCCGCTACATGGGTGAAGAGCTCGTCGGCCAGGACTCGTCGCAGATCATGCGTAAAAGCATTGCGGTCGTGCCGGAAGGTCGTCGAGTGTTCGCCCGCCTGACCGTGGAAGAGAACCTGTCCATGGGCGGATTCTTTACCAGCAAGGGCGATTATCAGGAACAGATGGACAAGGTTCTCGGACTTTTCCCACGCCTGAAAGAACGCTTTGCCCAACGCGGCGGCACCATGTCCGGCGGCGAACAGCAAATGCTCGCCATCGGCCGTGCGCTGATGAGCAAACCCAAACTGCTGCTGCTCGACGAGCCATCGTTGGGCCTGGCACCGATCATCATCCAGCAGATCTTCGACATCATCGAACAGCTGCGCAAGGATGGCGTGACGGTGTTTCTGGTAGAGCAGAACGCCAACCAGGCGCTGAAAATTGCCGACCGTGCCTACGTTCTGGAGAACGGCCGGGTGGTGATGACCGGCACGGGGGAAGCACTGCTGACTGATCCGAAAGTGCGCGAAGCGTATCTCGGCGGCTAAGCAATTGCGGTAAACAAAAAACGGCCTTCGGGCCGTTTTTTTGTGCCCGCCATAAACCTTCACGGCAATAAAGCCCCCCTGTGGGAGCGAACCTGCTCGCGATAGCGGAGTGTCAGTCAACAAAACCGTTGAAGGCGAAACAGCTATCGCGAGCAGGCTCACTCCCACAAGGGGTCGGTGGTGTTTTGAGGTTTTTAAAAAAGTTTTGCACTGGGCTGTAACGCATCACGATGACCTCTCTCTAGAGGGGTAAGCCAGCAGACATGCGGCTTACCAAAACTCAAACAACGGAGAAACATCATGACTGCTACCACCCGCACCCTGTCCGCCACCGCCCTCGTTCTGGCCCTTGGTTCTGCGCTGAGCATGGCCGCTGTCTCCACCGTCCAGGCCGCCGACAACAGCAACATGGAAAAATGCTTCGGCGTGGCCATGAAAGGTCATAACGATTGCGCCGCAGGTGCAGGCACCACCTGCGCCGGTACTGCCAAGATGGACCACCAGGCAAACGCCTGGAAACTCGTTCCGAAAGGCACGTGCGCCACCACCGAAAGCAAAACCTCGCCGACCGGTTTCGGTCAGATGGAAGCCTTCAAAGCCAAAGCCTGATCCGCCTCCCAGCCTGAGTGTCGACCATGAACAATTCACTGTTCGGGCTCCCGCCCCGCGCCGGGCTGGGGCTCAAGACCGGGCACTTGCGTGAAGTGCTCGGTTCAAAGCCGGACATCGGCTTCTTCGAAGTCCACGCCGAAAACTACATGGTGGCCGGCGGCCCTTTTCATCATTACCTGGGGTTGATCCGCGAGCAGTATCCGCTGTCGCTGCATGGCGTTGGCCTGTCCATCGGTGCCGAAGGTCCGCTGGATGTTCAACACCTGCAACGCCTTGCCGAGCTGATCGAGCGCTACCAACCCCACTCCTTTTCCGAACACCTGGCCTGGTCCAGCCATGGCCCGGTGTTCCTCAACGATTTGCTGCCACTGGCCTACGACAACGCGACGTTGAACCGCGTCTGCGAACACATCGATCAGGTGCAAACCACACTCAAACGCCCAATGCTGCTGGAGAACCCGGCGACGTACCTGGCGTTCCAACGCTCGACGATCGATGAGGCCGACTTCATCAGCGAAGTCATTCGCCGCACAGGCTGCGGGCTGTTGCTGGACGTGAACAACGTTTACGTGTCGAGCATCAATCATCAACGCGATCCTGTGGCCTACATCGATGCCCTGCCCCTTCATGCCGTCGGCGAGATTCATCTGGCCGGATTTGCCGAAGACACCGACAGCCTCGGTGACCGTCTGTTGATCGACGATCACGGCGCGCCCATCGACAACGCCGTGTGGGCGCTGTACGTGCAAGTGCTGGAGCGTGTCGGGCCAGTAGCAACGCTGATCGAACGCGACAATCAGGTGCCAGCCTTCGGCGTATTACACGCCGAAGCGCGTCAGGCCGATGAGTTGTTGCGATGCGCCGAGGTCCGGTCATGAGCAATCACGCCGATTTCGCCGCCGCCCTGCTTGATCCGGAGCGGCCCTGCCCTGACGGATTACTCAGCGTCAATGGCGCCGATCCGGCCAGCCGTTTCGCGGTGTATCGCAACAATGTGCAGGCCTCGCTGATCAACGCGTTGGCGGACAGTTACCCCGTGGTTGTGCAATTGGTCGGCGATGAATTCTTCCGGGCCATGGCCGGTGTTCATGTGCACGGCTCCCCGCCCCGCAGCCCGTTGATGAATGACTACGGGCACGATTTCGCAGCCTTCATCGAAGGCTTTGCGCCCGCCGCCAGCGTGCCGTATCTGGCCGATGTCGCCCGATTGGAGCGCCTGCGCGTCATCGCGTATCACGCGGCCGATGCGCAGCCCCTGGAGCATGAGCAGATCGCCGCAGCACTGGCCGACCCGCAAGCCCTGAGCGAGCTCACCGTCGAACTTCATCCCTCCCTCAACCTGTTGAGTTCTGCCTTCGCGGTGGTGGCGATCTGGGCGGCGCATCAACAGGAAACAACGCTGGCGGGGATTGACCTGAGCCAGGGACAACACGCGCTGGTGTTGCGCAATGGCCTGGACGTTGAAGTATTCGCCCTTGATCAAGGTGCCAGCGCGTTCATCCAGTATCTGCAAAACGGCCAGTCACTGATGCAGGCGCTGGAAGCCGCCCCCGCCTTCGACCTCAGCCAAACCCTGGCGCTGCTGATCAGCCGCAACGCCATCACTCACTTGCATAACAACAAGGTATCGCCATGAACATCCGGACCGAATCACAGAACCCCATCGTTCGCGCCATCGCGTTACTGGAGATGATTCCCCGCAGTCTGATCGCCTTTATCGCGCGCTTCTCGATTGCGGCAGTGTTCTGGAAGTCCGGGCAAACCAAGGTCGAAGGCCTGGCCATCGACCTGTTTGACGGCTCCTTCCAGCTTGGCGTGCCGCATCTGGCGGACTCGACCATCCCGCTGTTCCAGAGCGAGTACCACGTGCCATTGCTGTCCCCGGAACTGGCGGCGCACCTGGCCGCCTTCGCCGAGCATGTCTTCCCGATGTTGATCCTGATCGGCTTCGCCACGCGATTTTCGGCGCTGGCCTTGCTGGGCATGACCCTGACCATTCAACTGTTCGTTTACCCCGACGCCTACCCGACCCATGGCACTTGGGCGGCGGTGTTGCTGTACCTGATGGCGACCGGGCCGGGGAAATTGTCGATCGATCATCTGATCGCCCGACATTTCGCCCGGTAAACACCTTCCCCTGTGGGAGTGAGCCTGCTCGCGATAGCGCTGTGTCAGTCAACATCAATGCTGAATGTCACACCGCTATCGCGAGCAGGCTCACCCCTACAAGGGGTTGGATGTGGGCGGCTATTGCTGAAGACGCGCTAATGCCTCGCCGCTGCGTTTAAACCAATCAATCAAGTAGTCCGCCAACACCTGCGTGCGTTTGGGCAGTCCGCCCTGATACGGATGCACCAGGTACATCGGCATGCTCCGCGTCTGATAATCACGCAGGAGCCAGCGCAATCGCCCGTCAGCCAATTCCGTTTGCAGCAGGTAGGAAGGCAACCGCGCAATGCCGGCCCCTGCCAGCGCTGCTTTTTTCAACAGGCTGTAGTGATTGCTGGCAAACGGACCCGACACCCGCACCCGCAGCAACTCGTGCTGCTGGTGATACAGCCATTCTTCGCGACCGCTGTAATGGCTGTTGAGCAGACAGCGATGGTCGGCCAACGCCTGGGGCGTCTGCGGCTCACCGTACTGTTCGAGATAGGCCGGGCTGGCGCAGGTCATTTCGTGCCAGGCCAGCAGAGGACGCGCGACCAAGCGTTGGTCATTGGCCACTTCGGAGCGGATGGCCAGGTCAAAACCGTCTCGGGACAAGTCGTGAAAGCTATTGTTGAGGTCCAACTCGATCTGCACCTCGGGATATTGGCGGGAAAATTCCAGCAACAAGCCATCGAAGAAGGTTTCCCCCAGCGAGACCGGAACCGTCATGCGCACCGGCCCGGCCATGTCGTCCTTCAACCGCGCCAACGCCTGACGCGCCTTCTCGACTTGAACCACCAGCGCCTGGGCTTGAGGCAACAGCGCCGCGCCCGCCGCCGTCAAACTCAAACGGCGGGTGGTGCGTTGCAACAAGACAACGGAGAACCGTGTTTCCAGCAAGCTGATGCGCTTGGACAACTGCCCCTTGCTGCAGCCCAATTGCTGCGCCGCCAGGGTGAAACTGCCCGCTTCGATCAACACCGCGAACGCCGCCAGATCATCCATCTCGCTCATGGATTGTTTCCATTTGAAAACCAAAGGTTGCCTATTAGCGCGCTTATCAATGGAAAAAACCACTCTAGACTGCAACCTCGTTCAACCACTTCGAGGAACAGCACGATGAAAATTCTTTTGATAGGCGCAGGTGGCACCATCGGTTCAGCGGTCGACAAGGAACTGTCCCAGCGCCACGACATCATTCGCATCGGCCGTAACAGCGGCGACTTCAATGTGGATATCAGCGACAGCGCCTCGATCCGCAAGCTGTTCGAGCAAACCGGTAAATTCGATGCGCTGGTCTGCGCTGCCGGCAACGTGACCTTTGCACCGCTGGATGAAATGAGCGAAGAAAGCTTTGCGCTGGGCTTGAAAGACAAGCTGATGGGCCAGGTCAACCTGCTGCTGATCGGCCGTGAATTCGCCAATGACGGCGCCTCGTTCACCTTGACCACTGGCGTGCTCAGCCACGACCCGATTCGCAGCGGCGCCTCGGCGGCATTGGTCAACGGCGCGCTCGACAGCTTCGTGCGTGCGGCGGCCATCGAACTGCCCCGCGGCTTGCGGGTGAACTCGATCAGCCCGACCGTTCTGCTCGAAGCCATGGGCAGTTACGCGCCGTACTTCCGGGGCTACAAGCCGGTTCCCGCAGCGGATGTGGCATTGGCCTACGCCAAAAGCGTAGAGGGCCTACAGACCGGCCAGACCTTTCACGTCGGCTGACACACCACCCTCACTGTAGGAGCGAAGCTTGCTCGCGAAAGCGTTCTGTCATTCATGACGATGCTGGATGCACTGGCCCCTTCGCGAGCAAGCTTCGCTCCTACAGGAGATCGAACATCGCTGGGGTTGTGATGAACGGTCAGGCTGCGTAACGTGGCGGCACTTGTCTGGAGAGCCAAAGATGCGTGTTGCCCGTTCCTTAGTCCTTGTCGCCCTGCTTCCGCTGTTTGCCGCCTGCCAATTGTTTGATGGCCCGCGTGAAAGCGCCTCCCACGTGGGCCAGACCCGCCTTCAGGGCCAGTTGACGGCAGCGGACGGCAAGTTGCTGTTCCAGCCGTGCAATGAACAGCGCAGTTATGTGGTCAATGACAGCGGTGGCACCAGCGTCTTGCAAGAGGCCGCGGCCCTCGCCGATGCCCAGGGCAAGCTGTTCGCCGACGTGCGTGGGCAAATCGTCGACAGTCGCCTTGATCTTGAACAGCTGTACCGCGTCGAACGCTCCGGCGCCGCCTGCGACGATCCCAATTTCAAATTGCTGATCCTGCGCGCCGCCGGCCACTCGCCAGAGTGGAACGTCAAGGTCAGCGGCAAAGGCATGGTTATCGACCGTGCCGGCCAGCCGCCCCTGGCCGTGCCCTATGTTGAAGAACAGCTGGGCGATGGCCGTTTCAATCTCAGCACCGAAGCCAATAACCAGCACATCGAACTGTGGGTCGCGCCGCAACGTTGCGTCGACAGCACCACCGGCAGCGTCCAGCACATGAGCGCCGAGCTGCGCATCGATGGTCAGGTGCAACGCGGTTGCGGGTATTTCGGCGGCTCGCGTAACGACTGATCGTTTTTGCCTCACGGGACCGGCGTTTGGGGCTTATAATCGCCGCCTTCAAACGCCTTGGCGCAGTTGTGCGCCCCGCGAACCGGATCCCGTCATGTTACGAATCACCGAACTCAAGTTGCCGATCGACCATCCCGATGAAGACCTGCGCCCTGCCATCGTGCAGCGCCTGGGCATCGCCAGCGATGACCTGCTCGATTTCACCTTGTTCAAGCGCAGCTACGATGCGCGCAAAAAGTCCTCTGAACTGTGCTTCATCTACACCATCGACCTCACCGCCAGGGATGAGGCCGCGTTGCTGCACAAGTTCGCCGATGACCGTAACGTCAACGTGGCACCGGATGTCAGCTACAAAGTGGTCGGCCAGGCGCCGGCGGATCTTGAACAACGTCCTGTCGTCGTGGGTTTTGGTCCGTGCGGGATTTTCGCCGGGCTGCTGCTGGCGCAAATGGGCTTCAAGCCGATCATCCTCGAACGCGGCACCGAAGTGCGTCAGCGCACCAAAGACACCTGGGGCCTGTGGCGCAAAAGCGTACTCAACCCTGAATCCAACGTGCAGTTTGGCGAGGGCGGCGCGGGGACATTCTCCGACGGCAAGCTCTATAGCCAGATCAAGGACCCGAAATTCATCGGTCGCAAAGTCCTGCACGAGTTCGTCAAGGCCGGCGCCCCGGAAGAAATCCTCTACGTCAGCAAACCGCACATCGGTACGTTCCGACTGACCGGCGTCGTGGAAAACATGCGCGAGCAGATTCGCGCGCTGGGCGGCGAAGTGCGCTTCCAGCAGCGGGTCACCGACGTGTTGATCGAGGACGGCCAACTGGTCGGCGTCGAGCTCAATGGTGGCGAACAGATTCATTCGAAACACGTGATTCTTGCCTTGGGCCACAGCGCCCGGGACACCTTCCGCATGCTTCACAGCCGTGGCGTGTTCATGGAAGCCAAGCCGTTCTCGGTGGGCTTCCGCATCGAGCACCCGCAGTCGCTGATCGACCGCGCACGCCTGGGCAAGTACGCCGGCCACCCGAAACTCGGGGCGGCCGACTACAAACTGGTGCACCACGCCAAGAACGGTCGCTCGGTGTACAGCTTCTGCATGTGTCCGGGCGGCACCGTGGTAGCGGCGACATCCGAGCCGGGCCGCGTGGTCACTAACGGCATGAGCCAATACTCGCGTACGCCAACTCCGGGATCGTCGTCGGGATCACCCCGGAAGTCGATTACCCGGGCGGCCCGCTGGCGGGTATCGAGTTGCAGGAACGCCTGGAATCCCACGCTTACGTGTTGGGCGGCAGCAACTACGAAGCCCCGGCGCAGTTGGTCGGTGACTTCATCGCCGGCAAGCCGTCCACCGAGTTGGGCAGCGTAGAACCGTCCTATAAACCGGGTGTTGCCTTGGGTGATCTGGCGCTGGCTCTGCCCGCGTTTGCCATTGAAGCCATTCGTGAAGCTCTGCCGGCGTTCGAAAAGCAGATTCGCGGTTACTCGCTGCATGACGCGGTGTTGACCGGGATCGAGACGCGCACCTCGTCGCCGCTGCGCATTACCCGCAACGAGTCGATGCAGAGCCTGAACGTGAAAGGTCTGTTCCCGGCGGGTGAAGGCGCGGGTTATGCGGGCGGGATTCTGTCGGCGGGTGTCGACGGGATTCGGATCGCCGAAGCCGTGGCCCGCGACATCCTCGGCCTGGAAGCCTGAAGCAACACCCCACTTGTCGGAGCGAGGCTTGCCCGCGAAGAAATTGACGCGGTCTTTTAGGAAGACCGCGTTAACCTCTTCGCGGGCAAGCCTCGCTCCTACAGGGGGGTGGTATCAGATATTCGCGCGTAAAACGTTGGCGGGAAGCGGTTCACCGCGCTCGACACTCCCCGCCACAACCTCCATCAACCCACTCAACTCATACCCTTGGGCCTTGAGCCAATCCTGGTCGTAATAGCTGGTCTCATACCGCTCGCCGCCGTCGCACAGAATCGCCACGATCGACCCCGACTCCCCCGCCGCTGCCATCTGCCCGGCCGCCATCAAGGCACCGATCAGGTTGGTCCCGCTCGACCCGCCGACACGCCGTCCCAAATGTTGCGCCAGGTAATGCATGGCTGCCAGCGACAACGCGTCCGGCACCTTGACCATCGCATCGATCACCTTGGGCAGAAACGACGCCTCGACCCGTGGCCGGCCAATGCCTTCAATCCGAGAACCATGGTCCAGTCGCAGGCTGGCATCCCCCGTCTGGTAGAAATCGAAGAACACCGAACGCTCGGCATCGGCGCACAACACGCGGGTGCAATGCTGGCGATAACGCACGTATCGACCCAGCGTCGCGGTGGTGCCGCCGGTGCCGGGGCTGGAAATCAGCCAGCTCGGCTCCGGGTACCGTTCAAAACGCATTTGCTGGAAGATCGACTCGGCGATGTTGTTGTTCGCCCGCCAGTCAGTGGCGCGTTCGGCGTAGGTGAACTGGTCGATGAAATGCCCGTCATGTTCGCGGGCCAGGCGCTCGGACTCGGCGTAGATCTGCGTCGGATCGTCGACCAGATGACTCTTGCCGCCGTAGAACGCGATCTGCGCGATCTTCTCTTTGGACGTGGTCGCCGGCATCACCGCAATGAACGGCAAGCCCAGCAACCTGGCGAAGTAAGCCTCGGAAATCGCCGTCGAACCGCTGGACGCTTCAATCACCGGCGCGCCGGGTTTGAGCCAGCCGTTGCACAAGGCATAGAGGAACAACGAGCGCGCCAGCCGGTGCTTGAGGCTGCCGGTGGGATGGCTGGACTCGTCCTTGAAGTACAGCTCGATGCCCGCAAACCCCGGGAGCGGCAAAGGGATCAGGTGGGTGTCGGCGCTGCGCTGGAAGTCGGCTTCGATGATCCGGATGGCTTCGCGGGCCCACTGTCGGTTGTCGCTCATGATGGTTTTTCTCGTTGAGTCGGCCTTCGTGCAAGGCTCAGCCCATAAGCTTAGGAAAAATCCCACGCCACGCACAGATACAGCTGAGGCCCAATACGTTTGGCAACTGCTAGGCTCATCTCCGTGCCAACCCCTCGCGCTGTAACGGTATATAACAAAAAAGAATATAACTTTTGTTTTAACAACCAACGGTACGGGTTAGGGTGTGCCACCTTTTTGATTTTTCGATGGAGAGCGACCTTGCCTCTGCGTAGCACTTTCACGCGTTTCTTTCAGTTGGAAGCTGCCAGCGGTCTGTTATTGATCGCCGCGGCAGCCCTGGCTTTGATCATCAACAACTCCCCGTTGTCGTGGCTGTACAGCAGTTTCCTCGACACGCCGGTGGTGGCGCAGATCGGTGCGCTGCAAATCGCCAAACCGGCGCTGCTGTGGATCAACGACGGCCTGATGGCCCTGTTTTTCCTGCTGATCGGCCTGGAAGTGAAGCGCGAAGTCCTCGACGGCCAGCTGTCGAAACCTTCGCAGATCGTCCTGCCCGGCGCGGCAGCGATTGGCGGCATGGTCGTTCCGGCACTCCTCTACTGGTTTCTCAATCGTGACAACCCGGCAGCCCTGAGTGGCTGGGCCATCCCGATGGCCACCGACATCGCCTTCGCCCTCGGCGTTCTCGCCCTGCTAGGCAAGCGCGTGCCGGTGTCGCTGAAACTGTTCCTGATGACCCTCGCGATCATTGACGACCTCGGCGCCATTATCGTCATTGCGATCTTCTACTCCGGCACACTGTCGACACTTTCGCTGGCATTGGCTGCGTCGTGCATCGTCGCCTTGATCGCGATGAACCGGCTCGGCGTGGTCAAGCTCGGGCCGTACATGATCATCGGTTTGATCCTCTGGGTCTGCGTGCTCAAGAGCGGCGTCCACGCGACGCTGGCTGGTGTGACCCTGGCGTTCTGCATTCCCTTGCGCACAAAAAATGCCGAACCGTCACCGCTGCTGACCCTCGAACACGCCCTGCATCCCTGGGTGGCCTACGGCATTCTGCCGCTGTTCGCCTTCGCCAACGCCGGCCTGTCGCTCAGCGGCGTGACCATGGAAAGCTTCACTCACCACGTGCCGATGGGCATTGCGGTGGGCCTGCTGCTGGGCAAAACCGTCGGTGTGTTCGGCCTGACCTGGCTGGCCGTGAAAATCGGCATCGCCGCCCTGCCCCAAGGCGCCAACTGGGGCCAGGTGCTGGGTGTCGCGATCCTCTGTGGTATCGGCTTCACCATGAGCCTGTTTGTCGGCTCCCTGGCCTTCGAGCCGGGTGTCAGTGAATACGCCGGAATGGACCGGATGGGTATTTTGACCGGTTCGATTCTGGCGGCATTGATCGGTTACGCGGTGACAGCGGCAGCGAGCCGCAAGCGCACCGCGCTGCCATCCTGAGCGAAAGAGAACCCTCTTAACGACAATCAGGATTCGTCCTACAGCCACGTTTGACCTCGTTCGTTAACGTCGCACAGCCCCTTATCCGGGGCTGTCGATGTGCGAGCGCAAGGAAGATCAATGGCTGGAAACAAGGATATCCCCCGGGTTAAAAACCCACCGTCCGGCGACGGACACCACGTCACTCACCGCTTCATGACGGCCTCCGAACTGGCCGAGCGGGACGCCCGACAAAACGCTTACGACGCCATGCTCGCCAGGCAAGATGCCTTCGAGCTCAGTCGTGAGATCGCCCCCAAAAAGGACGAATCGGTTCGTGCCGGATGCGTCTTCGCCAAGTCCTGCAAACTGCCGGACGCCATCATCGACTACTCGAATCCTTCGGGCATGGTACCCACCGACAGCCTCAAGGATTACGGGGAAATCGCCTGGCTGGGTGCCCGCGAAGCGGACGATGCCGGGCAGCTGAATCTCGAAACCATCAGCGGCAGTACCCTCTCGCTCGGCATTGGCCGACTCGCCCTGAGTGCTCCGACGCTCGCGGCTCCGGTGGCCGCAATCGGCGCCGCCGGGGCCACCGCGCTGGCTACGGTGGTCGCGCTGTTCTGGACGCCAAGCTTGGACGACAGCGCGCTGTATACCGAAGATCAGTTGCGCGCTCTGAAACAGGCCAGGACCCGCGTTCGCTTGCAGGTCGAGCAACAGGCGGATGGCCGTCTCAAGGGTTATGGCTTCTACACCGGCAAGAACCGCGGTTGGGAAATGGTTGATGTTGTGCAGTTCACCTTGCGCGACAGTCAGCAGGTGGCGGATCTAGGGGATGGGGTTGAGCTGATCTGGACACCGGCAGTGGATGGTTCGGACATTCTCGGGATTCCGGGCAAGCGCCGCATATTTGGGTGTATCCGCCGACGAAAGCGGCTGACGGGATTATTGTGAATCCGGTGTATCCGCCTGATTACAAGGATTTCATTCTTGTTTTTCCGGTGGGGTCGGGGGTAAATCCGGTTTATGTAGTGATGAGCATGCCGGGGGATCATAAGTACTACGATGATCCGGAAACCCTCCCAGGCTTCCCTGATGCATTTCCCGTAAAACCGAAGGTTTCAGTTCGAGGTGGAGGGAAAAAACGAGCCCGATGGCTAGACCGCAAAGGCCGTATATATGAGTGGGACTCCAAAAGCGGTGCTGTAGAGCTTTACGATAAATCCGGAGTGCATTTGGGCGAATTCAATCACGTAACCGGCGAGCGAACCAAAAAGGCAAAGCCTGGTAGAAGAACCTCAAGAAACTGAAGAGAAAAATTATGCGCTATTTATCCATCACCGGTTTTTACCCTGATGAAAAACAAGATGATTCATTGCAGTTCCAACTGACCATCAAAGACTATGAAATGAACCAGGCATTGGCTCAATTGACCGAGTCAAAAAAACTGGAAGAAATAGAGCCTGGGGAGCTGGAACTGACAGGCACTCAAGTCCTACAGGTTGCAGAACTATTAGAAATCGACTTACCCGAGGGGTTGGAATATTTCATAGGCCCCCGCGCCGCGCCGTGAGAATCCTTAACAAACAAAACCCCAACCAGTCACCCGGCCGGGGTTTTCTTTTACCGCTCGTTCCCGCTTAGTGCGTAACGCGGCTCGTACCGTCAACAGTCGCAATCCGCACCCGCTCGCCCACGCGGAACACTTCATTCTCCTGAACCTGCTGCACATAGGCGCGCATGCTGCCGTCGTCTTCACGGACGGTGATTTCCACGCCTTGGGTG
>LNAP01004794.1_pt1 | contig 12280 bp, 14 predicted proteins | sample 602601 | NCBI WGS metagenome assembly LNAP01 (sample SAMN02440304, study PRJNA202911) | soil metagenome | biome: Subtropical and temperate rainforests or woodlands; isolation source: soil samples (1 kg each in a 20% v/v slurry with milli Q water) were... ... | reverse complement strand
GGGCCGCGGCCGCAAGGGCTTCGGCGAGGCCGGCACGCCGTTCGAGCAGGAGAAGGATCCGCTGATCAAGCGCGAGACCCTCGAGCTGGTGCGCGCCTATTACAAGATTCGCGAAGCCCGCGTGCGCAAGCGCATCTTCGAGATGGTCAAGGCCGTGGGTGCGGCGAGCCATGCCGAAGTACTGAGCCGCAAGAAGCGCTAAACCATGCACGCGTCAATTGGTGGTCGCATTTGTGTGGTGCTTTTTTGCCCGCCGCGAACCCAGCCTCCGATAGCGCGAACTAGCGAGATGCCAAACAACTGGATCGGCTTGATGGGCACGATGTCGCAGTAAATGTCGCGGAGCGCCACGGCAGGTTGCGCCCTTGAGGAAGAAGAGCACCAATCCGAAGGTGGCGTTAGGAACGAGGTCCGCAAACTAAGGCGATCAACACCGCCGCCGTCGTACTCGCCGCAGCAAGCTCACGATTTATGCCTAAGTATGGCTGTGTTTTGCTGCGATGGCGTTTGAGCTAATGGATGCCGTCTAACATTTGAATCCCACTTGGGATTCCCAATGAAGCGAGTGCATGCGAGTCTGCCGCATGCGAACTGGAGTATCCATCACTCTCAAGCCGGCCGGCCGACGTCGGCTTGAGGCGCTCGCGGGGGACCGCAACGCCGCCCACAAGCACGTTGGGCGGGCCGAGATCGTGCTGCTGAGTGCCGACGGCGTCGGCACCAACGAGATCATGCGCCGGACCGGCAAGTCCAAGACCTGCGTCTGGCGCTGGCAGGAACGCTTCATGCACGAAGGCTATGATGGTCTGCTGCGCGACAAGACGCGGCCTTCGCGCATCCCGCCTCTGGGACCGAACGTCGCCGAGCGCGTCATTGCACTCAGCCAGACCGAGCCGCCTGCCGAGGCGACCCACTGGACCGCTGCCATGATAGCGAACGCCATCGACATCAGTCCCAGTTCCGTCCACCGCATCTGGCGCGCGCACGGTCTTCGGCCGCATCGGGTCAAGCAGTTCAAGCTCTCCACCGACCCGCAGTTCGTCGCCAAGCTGCGCGACATTGTCGGTCTGTACATAGATCCGCCCGCCCATGCCGTCGTCCTCTCGGTCGACGAGAAGAGCCAGATCCAGGCGCTCGATCGCACCCAGCCAGGCCTGCCCATGAAACAGGGCCGAGCCGGGACGATGACCCACGACTACATGCGTCACGGCACGACGACACTGTTTGCCGCCCTCAACGTCCTCGACGGCACCGTCATCGGCCGCAATATGCAACGCCATCGCCATCAGGAGTTCATCCGCTTCCTCAATGCCGTCGAGACGCAGGTGCCGTCACGAAAGGCGATCCATGCCATTGTCGACAACTACGCTACCCACAAACATCCCAAAGTGCGCCAATGGCTGGCCCGCCATCCCCGCTGGACCTTCCACTTCACCCCAACATCAGCATCCTGGCTCAACGCCGTCGAAGGCTTCTTCGCAAAGCTCTCGCGGCGGCGTCTCAAACGCGGCGTCTTCCGATCCCTCACCGATCTTCAGGCTGCCATCAATCGCTTCGTCTCGGAGACAAACAATGATCCAAAACCATTCATCTGGACCGCCGACCCAAACAAGATCATCGCCGCTGTCAGGCGTGGGCACCAAGTGTTAGATTCGTTCCACTAGCAGGCGGACTCGATCTCCACCTGGATCACGGCCTCCACCGGCGGATAGGTAAAACCGTCATGCCGATTGACGACGAGATCGATCGCATAGCGTTCCCGCGGGCCGTAATTGGGTCCCGCCTGGCGCGGCGCCTGATCCGGGCCGACGCCCGGGGCCTGGTTCATCTCGGTGCCGGCGTCGAATAACCCGACACGGCTGGTCACATTACCTTGCACCGCCCGACCGCCAGCATCGAACAGGGCGATCCCGCCATCGCGTGGCGCGAAGAACAGGTCGTTGGACTGCACGAACATGGTCGCGAATTGCAAGAGATCGCCGGGCGCGGCCGTGAAGGTGAAAGGTTGGCCGGGCACGAACATACCGCTGGCCGTCAGGCCCTTCATGGCAGAGATCTTGGCGAGCATCGGCCGGAAGTTGCCGTCCTCCGCCAGGCGTTCCAGAGCGTAATCGGCGCGGTTAAAGCTACCGAGTTTGAACAGCACGTTTGGCGTCGGCGCGACGACATACACGCCGGGCGACATCGGCGCACTGGTCGTGCGGCCGTCGGGTAGCTGCAGCGTCTTGTCGGTGGCGACGTTGCGAATCGTGACGGTGAACCTTGGCCGGGTGGCGGCATCCGCTGCGGCCGGTATGACACCGGCAGCAAGCGCGAACGCGCCCGCAGCACGGAAGGCTTGCCTGCGGTTCAACGGCTTCATGTGCGCCTGCTCATGTATACCTGTCGCGGGCCTCCTGTCAGGGCTTGGCGGGTTTCTGATCCGTGTCGCCTCCTGTAGGAGCGCTGCTCATGCTCTCCATCATGCGATTGCAATTTTCCATCATCTTGGTCATTTGCTGCATTTGCTCAGGGCTCATTTGCCCCATCATGTTCATCATCCCGCGGTGATCACCCATCGTGCTCTCGGTTTGGCGGGGCTGGGTCGAAGGCTTGGTTTCCTGGGCAAATAGCGGCGTTGCAGCAGCAATGCCCCCAAGAACGGCGACGGCAGTGCAGAAGGCAGCCAGCGTACGAGTCATGTCTTCCTCTCTTGAGTTGGAAGTGACTTGCAGAATCAAATACCGAGCCGCGATTGCGGGCACGGTCGCGTTAGTTCCGAGGATCAGTGGCGGTAGGCGTTCCGCCACCGGTGGGAGCCCCCGTGGTTGTAGGATCCGTCTGCCGTCCGTGGTTCATGCCTTTCATGCACATGAACATCATCGCCATGCACGGCAGGACAAAAAGCAGCGGCACCAGATTGGCGATGGCGAGCCAGTGCTGGCTCAATGCCAGACTGGCACCAGCGGTGATGACCACGCCTGCGATAGCCAAACCGCGCCAGCCACCAAGCCAACTGCGTGAGCCTTGAGCTGCGTCTCGGCAGGAAGACCTACCGGTAGCTGGCGGAGTTGTGGTCAGGCCATTTGTCGTTTCCATTGATTTCTCTCCTTTGAAGGGACCTCACTCAGGAACTAGAGGTCACGCAGAGCTATGGCGGCTCGGTATCTGCTGACTTTGGCCGTCTCCTCACGAGTTTCCGTTCCCAAGCGAGAAGTGAACGGCCTCTTCCAGTGAGTTCGGGACGAAAAGCGCTTTGGATACAGGCTCACGCTGACGTGATCGGTATTCCGGCCACGTCAGGCTGAAGTGGTGTTTTCGGAGGGTCGTGTAACCGGGGCGGCATTCCGCCCGAATAGGAGATAGCGGCCTCATGTCGACGAACGAGCAGGAGCTGGAGTCACTGATGACGGCCGGCCTCGATGGTGACGCCGCCGCATATCGTGCGCTGCTCGAGCGGATCAGCCGGCATTTGCGCAGCTACTATCAAGGGCGGCTTGCCCGCGCCGGAAGGGGCGCGTCTGAAGCAGAGGATTTATTGCAGGAGGCGTTGCTGGCGATCCACACCCGACGGCATACCTACGACCGGGCCGAGCTGTTCACGCCATGGATGCACGCCATCGCGCGCTACAAGCTCATAGACTACCTGCGCCGGACCAACGCGTCGCGTGGCGACGTAGCGATCGAGCACGCCGACGAACTCACAGCGCGCGCCGATAATGATGGCGTGGAAAGCTCGATCGACCTGAGGCGGCTGATGGCCCAGCTGCCGGTCAAGATGCAGCGGGCCATCCAGTATGTGAAGCTCGACGGGCTGAGCGTCGCCGAGCCGCGCGCCGGTCGGGCATGACCGAGGCGACCGTCAAGATCAACATCCACCGTGGTTTGAAGGCGATGTCGGCGGCGATCAAGCCGGAGGACAAGTCATGAAAACAGACGATTTGATCGACATGCTGAGCACCAATGTCGAGGCCGTCGACCGGCGGCAAGTGTCGCGCATCCTGGCCAGGGCCGTCGCGCTTGGCGCCTTGGTCGCGCTTGGCGCCGGGTTGATCGTGCTTGGCGGACGAACCGACGTTGGCGGCAATGCGGCGCTTGGCTTCATCGTCATCAAGCTCATTTTCGCGATGACGGTCACGGTGCTGGCCTTCCTATATCTGATCAGACTGGCGCGTCCGGGCGAGCACCGGCGTGGCTGGCTGGCGCTCGTGGCGCTGCCGTTCGCTGGCATCGTCGGACTGGCCTCGATCAGCCTCGCCAGCGCGCCGCCGGCGCATTGGCAGATGATGTTCATGGGCAACGAATGGCTCGAATGCCTGCTGTCCATACCGATTATCGCCATTATTCCGTTCGCGCTTGTGATATGGGCGACGCGCCAGGCCGCCCCGACAGACCTCAGGCGAGCGGGCGCGCTCGCCGGCCTGCTCGCAGGAAGCATGAGCGCCGCCGGCTATGCCTTGCACTGCACCGCCGATTCGTTGCCGTTCGTCGCTATCTGGTACAGCGGCACGATTCTGCTCTGCACCCTTGTCGGCGCCGTTCTCGGACCACGGCTACTGCGATGGTAAACAGCACTTCGCCTCAGCATTGCGCACCATGAGAACCCGAGCCACTCGGAGCAAATTGAGAACGGCATAGCGATAGCTTGGCGTCTTAACGAATTTCCGACACTGCGCGGATAAACTCCGATTTGTGAAGGAGTGCTGTTCGAGCACGGCGCCAAGCCTCGCGAAGCGGGCGGCCTTCATATCGGACCAGCCGCTGCCACCCGGCGAACTGATGATCCAGTCCCCCGAACCGGCGAGAATCAGGCCGTTGATCGAATGGCTGTCTCGATCCAATGTCGTTGCAGTTCGAGCATAAGCTGGAGGAACAAGCCATGAGCGGATTGACCGTACAGGCCGATCTCTGGGATGCGATTGTCGTGGGCGGCGGTCCGGCGGGGCTGAACGCGGCGCTTGTCCTCGGGCGATGCCGCAGGAAGGTCCTGCTCTTCGACGACGGCAAACCGCGCAACGCCATGTCGCACGCCTTGCACGGGTTCCTCAGCCGTGACGGCGTCGCACCGGCGCAGCTGCGTGCCATTGCGCGAGAGCAGCTCGCGCCGTACGTATCGGTCGTGGTCGACGAAGCGCGCGTCATCGACGCTACGCGCACCAACAACGGCTTTTCGGTGCGCACGAGCGATGACCGCAGTTTTCGCGCGCGCAAACTGCTACTGGCGGCGGGCGTGGTCGATGCCTTGCCTGACCAACCGGGCTTTCGCGAACTCTATGGCACGGCGGTCTTCCACTGCCCGTACTGCGACGGCTGGGAGATGCGCGACCAGCCGCTTGCAGTCTATGGACGCGGAGATCACAAGGGCGGCGGGCTGGCGCTTGAGATGACGCAGTGGAGCCGCGACATCGTCTTGTGCAGCAACGGCCCCTCGGGCCTAAGCGCCGACTACTGCAGACGCCTGAATCGACATGGCATCGCGGTTCGAGAAGAGAAGATCACACGCTTGGAAATCGGCAGCAGCGTTCCCTACCAGGCCTCGTTCGACATCGTCTTCGAGTCCGGGCCGCGCCTGCGCCGCGCGGCACTCTTCTTTAACACGGATAGGCGCCAGTCCACCGACCTCGCGGCGCGCCTCGGTTGCGACATGTACGACCCCAAGGGCTGCACCGTGGACAACAATCAGCAGGTGACCCATGTGCCGGGCCTATATGTGGCCGGGGATGCGTCCCGCGACGTCCTGCAGGCGATCGTCGCTGCTGCCGAAGGCGCGGAAGCGGCCATCGGGATCAACACGGCGCTACTGCACGAAGACTTGGCGTGATGCGGCCGCCTGCGGCGCTCGCTTCACGGCCTGTCGCCCGCGGTCCGATGTCTCCCGCCGCGGCTCTGACGTCCCGACAATCGATTGATTCGGTAATTCGCTTAGCCCCTGCGCAAAGTCCTGAGACCTTACCTCCCGGTTCAAAGAACGCGTCGGCGCTGGAGGACGCAACCAGGCTGACGGTCGTTATCTTTGACAAGACCGGCACGCTGACGATGGGTCAACCCGAGGCCGCGGCCGGTGTCTGCGAAGGAACAGCTGCTGTCGTCGGCAGCTTCCGTGGAGCCGGATCGGAACATCCCCTGGCACAGGCAATCCTCCGCCGTGCCGCCAACGTCAAGGCACCGAAGGCGAGTGGATTTAGGAACCTCGACGGCAAGGGTGCGCAGGCCGAGATCGACGGCAAGACGGCATTGATCGGCAACAAGCTGGTGATGACAGAGAACAGCATCGACCTCGGTGAATTGGGCGCAAAGGCCGAGGAATTGCAGGGCGCCGGCCGGACCGTCGTTCACCTCGCCGTGGGCGGCAAGCTCCTGGGTTTGATCGCCATCGCCGATGCCGTCCGACCGACTTCGGTGGCAGCGATCAAGGCTTGCGCGCGCGGCGTCGAGGTCGCCATGCTGACGGGCGACAACGAAGGTACGGCCGAGCGCATCGCCAAGAACCTCAGCATCGACATTGTGTTCGCCGCAGGCAAGAAAGCCGGCATGGTCAGCGACGGCATTAACGACGCCCCGGCATTGACCCAGGCCGATGTCGGCTTCGCGATCGGCGCCGGTACGGATGTCGCGATGGAGAGTGCCGACATCGTGCTGTTGAAGAGCGATCCCTTCGACGTTGTCGGCGTTATCGAGCTGTCTGATGCGACGCTGCGAAAGATGCACCAGAATCTCTGGTGGGCGGTCGGCTACAACGTCATTGCCTTCCCGCCGGCAGCCGGCGTGCTCTATCCCTTCTTGTTTTGGGGCCGAGTATCGCCTCTCTCGCGATGTCGGGTAGCTCGGCGCTCGTCGCAATCAATGCTCTGATGCTGAAGCGGACCAAGCTGACCGGCATCCGCCGGCAGAGCGCAACGGTGCCCGCCGCGGCGCTCACCCCCGCGTTGGCGACGTCATGACCGGCCGCGCTGCGGGTGTGCCAGCGAGCACGATGGCCGTGCTCATGCTGTCGGTTTTCACGGTGTCGATGGGTTTTGGCATAGCACTGACGCTCCTGCCGTATCTGATCGAGCGACTGCTTGGGGCGGGCAATGATGCGGTGCAAGTTTCCCGCGCAACAGGCTTGCTGGCCAGCCTCTACACGCTGTCTCTCTTTCTCTTCGCGCCGTTATGGGGACACCTGTCAGACCGGTATGGCCGCCGAACGATTCTTCTGATCGGCCTGATCGGCTTCAGCGCGAGCATGTTGACCTTCGCGTTCATCGAGAATCTGCTCGCGGTTTACGCCGAGCGCTTTTTGAGCGGCATGTTTGCCGCTGCGGTCACGCCCGCTGCGCTGGCCGCGATCGGGGATCTCGCGGCGACAGAAGAGGCGCGTGCACGCCACCTCACCTTCGTCAGTCTGGCGGGAATCAGCGGGTTTCTGCTCGGACCGATGTTGGGCGTCTTTATGGCAAGCAGCGTGCCCAACATGCTCCCGATCGTCAGCGCAATCGGGTCCCTGGCCCTCCCGCTGGCGGGGACTGCAGTTCTGGCTGTGCTCGTGGCGGCTGCTGCCGTGTTCACGGTCCCAGGTACGAAGCGGGGTAACGCCCCCGCAAAGCGCGCTCAACCCGCTTCGGAGGCTGCCGCGTGGCTCGTCCCCAAGCTGCTCTTCCTGGCGTTCATTGTCTCCGCCGGGGTCGGCGTGTTGCACGTGGGACTGGCGCTTCGCGGGAAACAGGAACTCGGTCTGACGCAATACCAGATCGCCCTGATGTTCACCGAGTGCAGCCTGGTGATGGTCGTCGTGCAAGCCATCGTCTTTTCTCCATGGGTCAAGCCCGAAACGACGCGCTGGTTCATAGCACCCGCTCTCGCTGTCTTGGCTGGCGGTTTGTTCCTTGTTCCTCGCGCATCCGACTTCACGCTAATGCTCGTGGTGATCGGAGCGGTGGCGGCGAGCTCCGGTATTCTCTTGCCGATCCTGACCTACTGGATCTCGAGCAAGGCAGGCAAGGCGCAAGGTGCGGAGCTCGGCAAGCAAACGGCCGCGTCGAGCCTGGGCTTGACCGTGGGTTCAGCGGCCGGAGGGCTGCTGGCGGGCATTGGGTCCTTGCCCGACGCCGCGTTCCTGCTCATGACCGCGCTGACTATGTTGGGCGTCCTCCTCAGTCTTGGCCTACGAAACGGGCTCGTCACACAAAAGCTCGGCGAAGCTGCCGGCGACGGCGATGATCGCCACGTGTCGAGCCACCCATTTCCACCGCAACAGGCGAGTCCTCTATCTAACGTTCATCCGAAAGGATCAGACCGTGACTAAGAATGACGCAATCGTCGCCATATTCACCGACCGTAAGGGAGCCGAATCCGCCGTCCGCAAGCTTGCCGGAAGTGGCCCGACATGAAGAAACTCAGCGTTGTCGGCGAAGCGTTTCAGACGGAAGAGAAGAACATAGGAGGCATTGAAGGCCGATGGCTTCGTGCTCGTGGCGCACGGCTCCGTCGAGGAGATGGCACTGCCAAGACGATCCTCGGGCCGATGCAACCGACCCATCTCGACCTCTATTAAGACGTGAAGGACATGACGGCTCGACCAATCTATCGCTCTCGCGGTGATTGATCACACCGGGCGACGAGCAAGGCGAGGAACCATGTTCAAAGAAGGCCGTGAACGCAAAGGGACCACGGGTGCGCGGAGTATAAGGCATCGCTTCGAGAGCTGCAGCTCGACCTCCTGAAGGTGCAAAGGCAAGTCATCACTCATGGCCATAAGGTTTTGTTGATCTTTCGAGGATCGGGATGCGAATGGAAGAGACGAAACAATCAAGCGTATCGCTCGTCTCATGCGCGATCTAATTGGCCGTTCGGCGTGCCCAGAGACAGACATGCAGGATGCTGTTCCGAGTTTCGGCGTCGTATTTCACTATGACGAAGCGCACGCCAAAGCCGGACTGCCGGGCGCGTGATGGATCATACTAGCGAGAGGCACTGAGTAGGCGAACTTGAACGAGTGTGTAAATGATGCTGCACAAGGTCCCGTGAACGTAAGCTGGTTAACAAACGGAGAATGAAGATGAGCAAGAAAACGAAGACTTCGATGAACGCGATTGTCGCTTGCCTTGGCGTGCTTCTCGCGGCCACGGCGGTGGCGCAATCGAGACGGAATTCCGCAACGCGCTCCAGGCGCGGGTTCGGACTCTCGAGTGGCGCTCTACCGTTACGCATGGGGTGCTCTCCAAGTACATAGTAAGCGAGGCGCGCACCACCGACCTTCTCATTACGGGCGTGGCTTCCGGCGCTCTTCTCGACGGATCACGGCGCGTAAACAGCGGCGACCTCGTCATGAAGGTCGGGCGGCCGGTCCTCATCGTGCCGGCTGCCGCGGATAAGCTGAAGCTGGAGCTGATCGTCGTCGCCTGGAAGGATACGCGCGAGGCACGGCGGGCGACTTTGGACGCTTTGCCGTCGCTGAAGCAGGCTGCTGATGTGGCCGTCGTCGAGATCGCCGCCGAGGAAGAGCTGGCCGATGTCCGGACACGTGTCGATGATGTTGTCGCCTGGCTCAAGCGACGCAGCGTCGTGGCGAAGCCTATCGCCTTGCCTTCGATCTATGACGATGCGGGCAGGCGGAACGCAACGCCGAGCAACAGCGGGCTGACGTCATCGTCGCTGGCGCCTATGGCCACAGCCGCTTGCGCGAATGGGTACTCGGCGGCGTGACCCGCGATCTTCTGCTACCTGGGGACCGGTGCTCGCTGGTGTCGCACTGACCGTGGGCCTCGTCCAAAGCCAAAAACTTCATCAGAGCCAGCCTGAGCGCCCGAATCAGTCGGATGCGCGATGATCGGATTCCTGACCTTGTATCCACTTGCTGGTTTTATCGTTCAGGTCGCAGGAACGACCGGAAACCGGGAGAGCGCAGGTTCGTTCGTGGATTTGAATAAAAGATGCGCGGACGTCCGTGCTCCAACAAGGTAGCCGCGAGGTGGAGCGGCTGAATCGGCGTGCTTCTGCATAACCCTCGACTGCTATGCGCTCTTCGAGGCTTGAACAGGATGCCGTTCAGAGCGCCGAGCCCGGTTCCGACCATGATTGCCATCGGGATTGCAAGACCCAGCGCATCGGGGCAGGCGATCACGAACACGGTGATCATGAGGCTGAGCGCGAACAACAGGGACTGGCCAATCCACCATTACCAGACGACGAAAGTGAGCATGCCCACGGCTATCGCGGCCAGGACCAGCCACTGCGACGCGCGGTCGGCCAGAAGCTGCCCCGGCGCTTTGGAGTTCTGGGCTTCCTGCACGAGCTTGACGATCTGGGCGAGTGCGGTGTCCGCGCCGACTGCCTGCACCATGGCCCATTTCATCTGCCATGGCGTCGCTCTTTTCTCCACCATGCGCCTTGTGGCCGGCCATCCCAGCCGACGGCTTCGGAGCGGGTGCCATCTCCGGATCCGCCATTCCGGTATGATCGTGATGAGGCTCGGCGACGCAAATGTGCCGCGGCACGGCTTCGCCCGCGCAATGAAAGCCGCACTCCTTGATCGCGGCCTGTAGGGCGGAGAGGCTGGTCTTGTCCGGATCGTAAAGAGCCGCGAGAGCACGCGGATCGGCAGGAAGAAGCCGGGACGACAGGCGACCCATCGTGTTCCATCGAGCGACGGTCCGCCGCCCGGCACGACGCAATGGACGTGCGGATGATGGTGCAGGTTCTGGCCCCAGGCATGGAGCACGGCGAGGAGGCCGATCTCGGCGCCGAGATGCTTGGGATCGGCGGCGATGGTGCGCAGCGTCTCGGCTGCGGTCCGCAACAGGATGGCGTAGACCGTCTCCTTGTTGTGGAAGGCAATCTCGGCGACCTGTGCCGGCAGCGTGAACACGACATGGAAGTACGGCACCGCCAGCAGCTCGGCCTACCGCGCCGCCAGCCAGTCTTCGCGGGCCTGGCTCTGGCACTTCGGGCAGTGCCGGTTGCGGCACGAGTTATAGGCGCAGCGGACGAACCCGGAATCTAGAGGGTTCTGTGAGGTCGCGCAGGCCGCTGGTTGGGTCACAGCAGGTCGCGACCTCATTGAAGCCGGATTGAACTGAACGCTGGCGGCAGGAGGCCAGCATCGAGGGCCCGACCCTATTCGTTGGATCTGCGAGAACGCGTTGTGTCAGCGGTCGCCGGCGGCGCGAGCTGTCGGACTGTATCGGCGACGTTCAAGGTCAGCGTCGCCAGCGTTGTGAAGTTGGTCGCAGCGCTTCCGCTCGGAAGGCAGCCCTGCGGCGCGACCGATGGGCGGTAGAAAGCCCTATGTCCTGGCCGACCATCGCAGCTGGCTCCTGAAGCGCCTCCGAGCAGCCCTACATTACCCTTCGATCGCGGGCGGCGAAGCTGGCCGAGCGGGGCATCAAGGTCAGCTACTACGCGGTCTGGCATTTCTTCGAGCACGAAGGGATCACGTTCAAAAAAAGCCTACACGCCAGCGAACAGGATCGCCCCGACGTCGCTCGCCGGCGCGCTCAATGGAGGAAGTACCAAGCTAGAGTCGATCCCACCCGCCTAGTCTTCATCGACGAGACCTGGGCCAAGACCAACATGACGCGCACTAATGGTCGTGCACCGCGTGGAGCCAGGCTGGTTGCCAAGGCGCCCCATGGCCGATGGCACACCCTGACCTTCCTCGCCGCTCTCACACAAGCCGGCATCAAGGCTCCTTGCGTCATCGACGGTCCCATCAATGGCGAGAGCTTCCTCGCCTATATCGAGCAGCTCCTCGTCCCCATCCTCAGGCCGGGCGACATCGTCATCTTCGACAATCTCGACAGTCACAAAGGCAAGGCCGTCCGCCGAGCCATCCGCGCCGTCGGCGCCAAGCTCTTCTTCCTGCCGCCCTACAGCCCAGATCTCAATCCCATCGAGCAGGTCTTCGCCAAGCTCAAGACGTTGCTCCGAAAGGCATCCGAGCGAACCGTCGAAGCCACCTGGAAGCGCATCGGTTCACTCCTCGCCTGCTTCCAGCCAAGCGAATGCGCCAACTATATCGTCAACGCCGGCTACGCTTCAGCGTGACCCGATCACGCTCTAGCTGTGAGCTTTCAATAGGTTGTCCATCCGGCTCAGGCCGAGGAAGCTGATGTTGTCGAGACGTCAACTGATCCTTGGGAGAGCCGAATGGACATCCATAAGAATGCCCGTCTGACCCCGCACGGTCGAGAGCGCCTGGTAAAAATTATTGTCAGTGGGAAAACGCCGGAGGCCGCCAGTCAAGCCGCAGGCGTTTGCCCTCGCACCGGCCGCAAATGGCGCGACCGCTTCGAGCGGGAAGGCCTGGCCGGCCTGCAGGATC
>LNAP01004763.1_pt1 | contig 12282 bp, 9 predicted proteins | sample 602601 | NCBI WGS metagenome assembly LNAP01 (sample SAMN02440304, study PRJNA202911) | soil metagenome | biome: Subtropical and temperate rainforests or woodlands; isolation source: soil samples (1 kg each in a 20% v/v slurry with milli Q water) were... ... | reverse complement strand
GGTAGGTGATCCCAATCGTCTCACCGGCGCGAAAGCGTGCGTCGTTGACGTCGCACCAGTCGGCGCGACCAGTGTTGGCATGATAGAAGTGCGCGTGGGCGTCGATCAGCGGCTCACGGCTCGTGGCCGTCACAGCCGCGCTTCCTCGTCGCGCAGGTCGACGAATGCCGCGCTGGCGCCGGCCTCGATCGACTGTATCGCTTCTTCGTCGTGCGCGAGCGCCGGAAAGTTGTAGGCGCCGCGCTTGAACAACACGCCGTGACTCGCCGCGAGCTCGAGGAAGCGCGTTTCCCGCGCAGGATCGTCCCAGCGCAACAGCCACATTGGGTCGATGCCGTCGACGGTCACGCCGTCGATGCCGCTCGCCTCGATCGCCGCGCTCATCACGCGGCGCATGTCGGCACCGATGGTCCACAGCGACTCGCACACGTCCGCGGTGTTGTGCCAGTTGAGCACCGCCTCGGCTGCTGCGAGCGCACCAGCTTCGCTCGCGAGCGTCGACGAAATCCACGTGCGCTTCGCAGCGTCCATGATGGAGTGTTCGCCGACGACGGCCGCGAGCGGATATCCGTTCGCCATCGCTTTGCTGAACACCGCGAGATCGGGGACGATCTCCGCGTATTGTTGATACCCGGCGGTCGCGAGCCGAAAGCCCGTCTTGATTTCGTCGAAAATGAGCACTGCGCCGTTCGCCGTCGCGAGCTCGCGTGCGCGCGTCACCCATTCCTTCGACGGCAGACGCTCGATCACCGGCTCGATGACGATCGCGGCGAGCTTCGATCCGGCAGCGGAGACGGCGGCTTCGAGTGCAGGAACATCGTCGTACGGAATGCGCTTGAACGCGGCCTTCGTCCCAGATGGAACGCCTTCGGCTTCGTCAGCGCACCAATCGAGCCACCCGAAGTAGCCCGCACCGATCACGAGATCGCGAGCGGTGTACGTCCGCGCCAGACGGACGGCGGCCGCCATCCCTTCGGCGCCGGTCTTGAGAAACTGCACTTTGTCGGCGCACGGAATGATTCCGCACAGCCGCTCCGCGAGCATCACTTCGCGAACGCTCGAGAGCGCGGAGACGTTGCCCGCGGCGATCGCGTCGACGACGGCGCGTGTCACATTCGGCTCGGCGTAGCCGAGCGCGACGGAGCCGAGCGCCATGGTGCAGTCGAAGTAGTCGTTGCCGTCCGCGTCCCAGACGCGACACCCGACGGCTTGGCCGAAGTGTGTCGGGCCGACAGCGTCGGGCGATCCGTAGAGTGCGGCGACTCGTTTGCTGCCTGTCGACGCGCCGGTGGGCAGCACACCGGCAGCGCGAACGGCCCAGGCCGGATGCTCTGCTTCGACTTCGTCGACCTCGATCTCGACCTCGACCTCGTCGACGTCGGGCGTCGGAGCGGTCGCAGGCTCGGCCTTCGGCGCGTCCTTCGAAAAGAATCGACGGAATGGCATGAGAGACAATAAAACTGCGACGGGTACCAGGTACCAGGTACCAGGTACCAGGTACCAGGTACCAGAGGACAAGGAACGAAGCGTTTATTTCGTAACACCACTGAACTGCGCGACAACTCAGCCAATGAGCCGGAAGCTGCAACGGCGCGATAGAGCAGATCCCTCGCTGCGCTCGTGATGACGACCTCGGGAAGTCCCTCGCTACGCTCGTGATGACGACCTCGGGACGTCCCTCGCTGCGCTCGCGATGCCCCTCCCGCTTCCCGCTTCCCGCTTCCCGCTTCCCGCTTCAGCGGCGCTTCAAGTAATTCTGCACCTCGAGCGCCATCGCGCGGATCAATGACAGCTCGCGCGCATTGGGCGCGGCGCGGAACGTGAGCGAACGCAGCGTGCGCATGATGTGCTCGGGAAACCGCGTCTTGAAGAACTCGATCGCGGCCAGCGAGCGCTCGGCGTCGGCAAAGAACTGCTCGAACTGCTCGTTCGTCGGCGGCGGCGCGTCCTTGCGTGGCGGCGCGATCGCGCGCGTAGCATCCGCCGCCGCGAGATGGAGCTCGTAAAATCCCACGAGCGCGGCTTGCGCGAGATTGAGCGATGCGTGATCCGTCGTCGGGATCGTCACTGCCGCGTGCACGCGATCGAGAATCTCATTCGGCAAACCACTGTCTTCGCGACCGAACACCATGGCAACGGGTCCGTCGACCGCGGCGTCCAAGAGCTCGCCTGCCGACTGCTTCGCATCGATCACGCGCAACTTCGCGGCGCGGCGGCGCGCCGTGAATCCGACGACGCGAATGCAGTCGGCGACGGCGGCGTCGAACGTGTCGAAATGCTCGATGCGCTCGATGAGATCCATCGTCCCGTGCGCGATGCCCTCGAGACGAACGACTTCGTAATCGACGGGACGCACGAGACGAAGCCGCGAAAGTCCCATGTTCTTCATCGCGCGGATCGTCGCCGCGATGTTCACCGGGTCTTGCGACTCGTAGAGAACGACGACGACGGATGCCAGCAGCGATTCACTCATCGACGACACGAATGGGAATGAGGCGAGACGGCTCGTGACGATCGCCGCGCAGGTAGACGAACTCTCCTTCGGCGCCGCTCATGAGGAGCTGGCCGCGCCGGCGCACGCGTCCTCTCGGCGACTCGTTCACGACGACGTCGAGCGCGGTTGGAAACTTCCCTAACTCGATCGCCATCGTGTAGCCCCTGCCCTCGCGTTGCCACGTTGCGTTGATCGGAAGCAGCGTGTTCCAAGCGTCGACTGCTCGAATGCGGACGTCGTTCGACTCGTCGCGAGGTACGAGCGTCCATCCGCTCAGGCCATCCTCCGTGCGCACGAAGAGTTGGACGCCGTCTCCGTTGATGTCGGGATGTTCGTTGTCGTAGGGATTCACCGCGTCAGCGGCGACGAAATTCAAATCGCTTTCGGGAACATGCACGGAAACGCGGAGTGCTTCGCCACTGGGCGCAAGCGTGACGCGCGCCGTCGGCCGTCCCGCCGCGACCCAACTCTGCTCCGACCGACGATAGTGTCGCTCGCCGAGATCGAAGTCGAGCTTCGCGCCTTGGCGTAGAACGATCGGCACTCTCGGAGCCATCTCGTGCTGTGTCCGGATCGACGCCGTCTCGGGCCGCACGCGTCCGCCGAGGTCGATCGAGCTGTGCGCGTTGCCGGCGTGAAGCTCGATGTGCCAGCCTGCCTCGTCGCGCGTGTGCACGTGCGTCGTTTTGTCCGCGAGCGAAACTTTGATGTCCGCGCCGATCTCGACGGCGCTGACTTCAGCGGACCACGCCAACAACATCGTCAGGCCTGAGCCCGACGCTCGTACAATTCGAAATGCGTGCTCGGGGCTTCCCGGCGGACCGGGAGCAACACCGCGCCACCACTCGGCATCACGATCCGATTTTGCCCAGAGGCGAAGCGAATGACCGCCGCCTTGAACGAGGCCCTCGGCAGTCGTTCCGCCTCTCACGTGCTGACGCGTGGTGTCGTGAACGAATCGAAATCCATCCTCGAGACCATCGCCGCCAACGAGCGTGTCTTCGATTGGTGCGTCGGCACCACGCTCCAACATCACGTCTGCGTGGATCGGGACATCGACTGTCTGTCCTTCGCCGACGGTCCACGATAGCCGATCCACGACGTATTGCTCCATCACGACGATGGTTCGCTCGACTCGAGCACCTTCGGCGATCACCGCAGATGCATCGATCCAGCCGGCGACGTCGCGCTCATCGTAGGACTCGAGCGTTCCGTCGGTCGGACGCTGCGACTTTCCTCCGACGAGCGGCGCGTTGTGCGCGAGCGTGCTGCGGTACCAGTGCAGCGACGGATCGACGTAGGAGCCGGTCCCTGGATCGTCGAGCCAACGCGTCTGGCCATCGACGAGAAGCAGGCCGAGCCGGTCGGGATGCCCGTGTCCTCCGCCCGACTGACCGTAGTCGAGGGCGACGTACGTGCGACCTTGGTTGCGACGAAACACAGCGAGACCCTGATGCTCGAGAAGAACGGAGCGCGGAGCGTCGGGCTCGAGCGGCGGGAGATGCGGAAGCGCGCGGAGCAGCGCACGCCAACTCAGATCGGCGCGCGTCAGCGCCGACGGCGGCGCATTGCGCTCTACGTCCGCCGACGACGCCGCACGCCCTGTTTCTTGGCGAGGAATGTCGTCGCGGTAGATGCGCTCGAGCGCGCCAAGCAACGCTGCGTCCGCGCGACGTGCGACGCCGAGCTCCGTGTGTTCAGCGATGCGCCACTGCCGCAGCGAGATCGCGTACTGCGAGTCGCGCCGCGATGGAAGCGTGAAGTCGGGTAACGCCGTCGCGAACGGCGTCGCGAAGCCGCGTTGGAACCGGTCGATCAGCCCGGGCGCGATGCGAAATCCCGCTTCTTCGGCGAGCGTCACGCCGTACCACAGTCCACGATGCGCGAAGAGATGATAGTTCTCGCCCTCGTACCATGTTCCGTCGGCGAGAAGACCCGTCGTGAGGTGCGAGATGATTCCAGACCTTCCCGCGACGGCCTCTTCGGCTCCGCCCGGGTCGTCGAGCACGCGAGCCGCCGCGAGCAGTGCTGCCGCATTCCACACCTGGCGATTCGATCTGCCCTCGTTGAATTCGGCGATGAGCGCGCGACTCGGCTCGATGATTCGTTCTCGAACGCGCTCGAACAGCGGTCGTCCGGCGGGACCGAGCAAGTCGGCGGCGATGCAGATTTGCAGCAACCAGATCGACTCGAGATACGTGCTGAAGAACAGACGCGTCGGCCCGAGAACGTTGTCGACGTTGGGGTACGACGCGTACCGCTCGACGTAGCCCTCGAGGATCGCGGCAGCGAGCGACGCGAACCGAGGTCCGGCGCCGACGCGATGCAGCGCGGCTGCGTGTACCGCACGCTCGGCGAGCCACAGCTGGTACCAGTAGATCCAGAATCGGTCGTGCCGCTCGCCGGTCAACTCGATTCCGCAGCGCGGGCACCGATGTCGATTCGGTTCGTACGGATCGAACGCGAGCATGACTCCGTCGCGCGGGCAGCGGCCACCTTTGCGCGACAGCTCTGCCTTCTCCGCGGGAAAGTACAGCTCGCGGCCGAGCAGTTGCTCGAGATCGGCCGCCAGCGACTGCGCCAGCGGACGGAGTGGTCCACGCGCGACGACGGCGCGTTCCGCCAGCATCTCATCCGATACGAGAAGACTCATCGGAGCGGCGCCGTTTCCCACTGCGCGAGGGTGGGCATCTCGCCGCGGAGATCCATCCTGACGTTGCGCAGCCGCGCGGAGACACCTTGCACACCACGCGAGTGATAGAGCCACGCCACGGGAACGGAATCCGCGAGAACCTGTTGAACGTTTCGCCACGCGGCTGCGCGCTCGGCCTCGGTTCGCGCGACGCGCGTGGCGCCGAACAGCGAGTCGAGACGCGGCGTGTGAAACCCGGCGTAGTCCAGCGCGCCGCCCGATTGGCGCGATTCGAACATCGCGCCGAGAAAGGCGAGCGCGACGTCGCCCGGGATGCCGGCGACGAGCGCGTCGAACTGCTTGTTCGTCGCCCGAGCGGTCGTGAGAAACGTCCCCATTTCAACTTGTCGGATGTTGACGCGAATACCACGTGCAGCGAGATCCGATTGCGTGAGCTGCTCGAGCGCGTTGTCGCCGCTGCCAACCGTCAGGAGATCGAACTCGAACAACCTGCCATCCCGGCGACGCATGCGATCCGGCCCGCGCCGCCAACCGGCAGCGTCGAGCAACGAGTCCGCGAGGGCGGTGTCCAAGACGGGCTTCGCCTCGAGTGCGAGCGGACTCTCCGGCGGTACAGGACCGGCGGCGGCCCGTCCGTATCCGGCGAGCGCAGCTCGCACGATGCGGTCGCGATTCACCGACGCCGAGATTGCGCGTCGGACGCGAGCGTCGTCGAAGGGGCCCTTGTGGACGTTGAAAACGAGGCCCGTCGAGAACAGGATCGGATAGTCGAGGACGCGCAACGACGGATCGCGCGTCACGAGGGAGGCCATCGTCGGTGCGATGCCGGCGACGTCGAGATCACCACTCGCCAGGCCCGCGAACTTCGTCACCGGCTCGTCGACCACCGACACGACGACGCTCGAGAGGCGCGGTGGGCCACCAAGCTCCGCCGGAAACTGCTCGTTGCGGCGAAAGGCCCAGCGCTCGCCGACGCGTCGATCCACGAATGTGAATGGCCCGTTGCCGACGGGGTTCGTGTTGAACGCCGCGCGTCTCATCTCGGCGTGTGGAATCGTACCGAGGAGGTGTTCGGGCAGGATGGGCAGCTCGCAGAGCACGAGTGGAAACGTCGCCTGCGGCGAGCGAAAGAACATTTCGGCCGTGGTATCGTTTCGCGCGACCACGCTGTCGATGCTCGCGAGATCTGCCGCGCGCCAATACCCGGTCTTCGGGTCGCGCGCGGCATCGAGCGTGAATGCAACGTCGCGCGCGGTCGTGGCGCGGCCATCGTGCCAACGAAGATTCGGAACGAGATGCAGGGTCAACCGCGTTCGATCGGATGACCAATCCCAACGCGACGCCGCGTAGGGCGTCGGCGAAAGCGCGGTGTCGTAGCGGGCGAGCGTCACGAAGAGCGCGTATCGCTGGATCTGGCGTGACAGCGGATGAATCGTGACGAGCGGGTTTCCCGACTCGAGGTCCGTACCCGACGCATACACGACGACGTCCGACGGCCGCTGCGGCGCGCACGATGCGAGCGCAAACGTCGCGAAAACGAGCGCGCAGAGAGTTGACACGCGACCCGCGCGATGCAGGTTCAACGCGTGCATCCTCCCACCGCGCTGCGCCGACTCGCCGGCGCGTTGTTGCTGCTCTGGTTGGTGCTCACGATCACCTTCGCGCTCATCCGACTGGCTCCGGGCGACGCCGCGACGTTTCTCGTCCCCCCTTCGGCGACTTCGGCCGACGTAGCCCGGATTCGGAGCGAGCTCGGCCTCGATCAGTCGATCGTCGTTCAATATGCACGCTGGGCAAAGGCGCTGCTGCACGGTGACCTTGGCGAGAGCTTTTCGCTCAGGCAGCCGGTGACGCAGGCGCTCGCGAGCGCTCTGCCCGTTTCGTTGGGACTCGGCCTCACGTCGCTGCTGCTCACGTTCCTCATCGGCGTGCCGATCGGGATGCTGCAAGCCGTTCGCCGCGGAAAGCCGATCGACCACGCGCTGACGTTCGCAACGACCGTCGTCTACGCGGCGCCGAGCTTCTGGCTCGCGCTCGCACTCGTCGCGGTGTTCACCTATGGCGCGACACAGTGGGGTCTTCCACCGTCGCTCAGGTTGCCCGCGTTCGCGATGCGGTCGCCCGGGGCGGAGCTGCATGGCGTCCCTGCTTTTCTCGATCTCGTTCGTCATGCGGTGCTGCCTGTGACGATTCTGACGGCAGTCGGTGCGGCGGGCATCGCGCGGTACGCCCGCTCGAGCATCGCCGACATGCTGTCGCGAGAATTCGTGCGCACGGCGTGGGCGAAAGGTGCGTCGCCAGGGCGCGTCTATTTTCGGCATGTGCTGGCGACGGTGTTGCCGGCATTGATCGTTCTTTTTGCGCTTTCGCTTCCGGGCCTCGTCGCCGGCTCGATCTTCGTCGAGACGGTCTTCGCGTGGCCGGGAATGGGACGGTTGATGGTGAATGCGATCGTCGCGCGCGACTATCCGCTCGTGATGGGCGCGGCGACGGTCTATGCGACGCTCGTGTTGTTCGCGAACCTCGCTGGTGACCTGGCGCTTCCGCTCGTCGATCCACGGAGGCGCGGATGATTGGATCGATTCGCCTGCGCAGCGTCACCGGTTTCGCAGCCGGAATTCTCGCGCTGCTGACGATCGGTGTCATCTTCGTACCGCTCTTGTCGCACCAGGATCCGCTTTCAATCGGCGACGTCTTGGCGACGCGACTCCTTCCACCGGGAAGTCGCGACAGCGCCGGCAACTTTCATCTGCTCGGGACGGATCGATTCGGACGCGACCTGTTCGTGCGCATGATGCTCGCCGGACGCGTCTCGCTGGCGGTCGGGATTCTCGGTTCGTTGCTCGCGAGCGCGGTCGGCACGATCGTCGGCGCGATCGGCTATGACAATTTCTTCCTTCTCTCGGGCGCGCTCAGCGTGGTGACCATCGTGTTCCTCCCGATCACGATTCGTGATCGATGCATCAGCATTATCGAATTTCCAGGAATGTAGCCGCGCCGTATCGTCGGGCGACCGATGAATGCACCCACCACCCCCGGCGCCACGCCGGCCGCCGCGCCGCTGAACGGCATCCGTGTCGTCGACCTCGGCCAGTACATCGCCGGCCCCGGCGCCGCGATGGTGCTCGCCGAACTGGGCGCGAGCGTGATCAAGGTCGAGCCGCTCGCGGGCGACCAGGCGCGCCACATCGGCCGCTACGGCGAGTCGATGGTGCGCGCCTACAACCGCGGCAAGCGCTCGATCGCGCTCGACCTCAAGTCGGCCGACGGCAAGGCGGTGGTGAGCAAGCTGATGGCCAAGGCCAACGTCGTCATCGAAAGCTTCCGGCCGGGCGTCATCTCGCGCCTGGGCTTCGGCTACGAGGACGCCAGGAAGGCCAATCCCAAGGTCGTCTACTGCTCGGTGTCGGGCTTCGGCCAGACCGGGCCCTACAGCAAGCGTCCGACCGTCGACGGACTCATTCAGGCCTTCAGCGGCATGATGGTGATGAACCGCCTGCCCGACGGCACGCCGTGGCGGCAGGGCATGATCGCGGTCGACGTGACGACCGGCCTCTACACCTTCCAGGCGCTGGCGCCGGCGCTGATGCGCCAGCTGCGCTACGGCGAGGGCTGCTACATCGATTCGAGCCTGATGAAGGCGGCGGCGGCCTACCAGGGCGCCAAGCTGATGGAATGGGTGTTCTCCAACGGCACGCCGCCGCCGCTCTACATGCCGGCCGGCAGCTACAAGACCGCCAATGGCTACATCATGGTGAGCGCCATGCGGCCGCATCATTTCCAGGCCCTGTTCGAGCTGATCGGCCGCAAGGACATCGCCGACGATCCCGAGCTGCAGGGCCACGAGGCGCGTATCAGGAACGCGCCGCGCATCATCAAGGCACTGCAGGAGACCATGCCCTCCAAGACCACCGAGGAGTGGATCGCGCTGCTGCAGCCCAAGGAAGTGTTCTGCGAGCGGGTCAACAACTACACCGACTACCTCGAGCATCCGCACGTCAAGGAATCGGGCGCCGTCGACTGGATCGAGCAGGACGGCTTTGGCCGCATGCCGGTCGCCAACATCCCGGGCCTGCCGCCGGCCTCCGAGCACGACGCCCAGCAGCACGCGCCGCATACCGGCGAGAACGGACCGGAGATCTTGCAGGAGCTGGGCTACGGCGCTGCCGAGATCGACGCGATCTTTGCCCGGGGCGGGGTGCGCGCGCCGGCGACGCTCGCCAAGGCGGCGGATTGAAAGTCCTCCTCCCCAGCGAAGCTGGGGAGGTGGCGCCGTCATACGGCGACGGAGGGGTCATGAACACCATCACCGTTGCTCATGACCCCTCCGCCCGCTTCGCGGGCACCTCCCCAGCTTCGCTGGGGAGGAAAGTCCACTCTAATCGTCGTAGCTCGCCGTCGTCATGCCGGTCATGCGGTCGTAGACCAGCTTGATCCTGCTCAGCGTGCAGAGGTTGAGGTTGCGCCACACTGCCGGCTGTCCGCCGTCGGCAAATCCGACCTGCAGGTCGGCCTGGCAGTAGGTCGTGGGCGCATTGAACTTCACCTGGCGGCGCTCGCCTGCCTTGATCGGCGGCGGATGCAGCACGTTGGGCGTCCAGAAATTGAAGTCGGTCTCGGATACCGCCAGCTGGCTGATCGGGTAGGCCGTCCCGTTGATCAGCAGGAAACTTGTCTCCTGCGCCGCCACCTCGCCGGCGGCGAGTGAGAGGACGACGGCCAACAATCTACGCATCATGAAATGGCTTCTCCAGCGGCTGTGTCGCATCTTATCGTCGCTTTGGAGGGCCGCTCAAGGTAGAGGTGGGGTCGATGACGTGCTTTGCAAGGACAGCGCCGGGCCTTGCGATCGCCACCCTGGTCGTGGCGCTGCAACCCGTGCTGCCGGCCGTGGCGCAGACCGACGACAGCCGCCGCAGCGGCGGCGCCTTCTACGCCGGCGCCCATGTCGGCCTGATGTTCGGCAGCCCCTACGCGACGCTGAGCGATCCCATCGGCATCAGCTCGCAGAGCGCCTCCAACCCCTACGGCGCGCTGTTCGGCGGCGTGCAGGCCGGCTGGGAATACGTCTTCCCCTCGCGCCTGATGCTGGGCATCGAGGCCGACATTTCGTTTCCCAACTACGAGGAGGCGTCGAAGGTCCTGTCCTACCGCGCCACCCCGACCGGCTATGCCAGCGAGGAATACGAATGGCTGGCATCGCTGCGCGGGCGCGTCGGCTACGACATCGGCGACTGGACGCCTTACCTCACGGGCGGCATCGCCTGGATGAGCACGCGCTATTCGCGCATCGATCTCACCACCGGCAACGAGGACGCCAACCCGGCCAACGTTCGCGTCGGCTGGACGGCAGGCGCCGGTCTGGACTGGCGCCTCGATTCGCGCTGGTCGGCGCGCGCCGAATATCTCTACACCAGCTTCAATCTCTCGGGCTTCGCCTTCGCCTCCGCCCCGTCGCGCTACGACACGCAGTACGACCTTCACCGCGTGCGCTTGGGACTCAACTACCGCTTCGGCGAGGTCGAGGAGAAGAAGACCAGGAACGATCGCGGCCCGGGCAGTTTCGAATTTCACGGCCAGACCGTGTTCGTCTACCAGGGCTATCCGCCGATCAACGCACCGTACGACGGGACCAACAGCCTGCCGGCGGCGGGCCAGAGCCGCGAGACGTGGGGAACGTCGGGCTTCCTCGGCGTGCGCCTGTGGGAAGGGGCCGAGCTCTACTACAACCCCGAACTCCTGCAGGGCTACGGCGTCGCCCTGACCACCGGCGCCGGCGGTTTCCCCAACGGCGAGGCGCAGCGCGCCTTCCCCTATCCGCGCTACAACACCTCGCGGCTGTTCGTGCGCCAGACCTTCGGGCTGGGCGGCGAGCGCGAGACGGTCGAGAGCGACCTGGGCCAGCTCGGCGGCGAACGCGACATCTCGCGCATCACCGTCCAGGCGGGCAAGTTCGCCGTGCAGGACGTCTTCGACAACAACAGGTACGCCAACGATCCGCGCGTCGATTTCCTCAATTGGGCGCTGTGGTCGGCCGCCGCGTTCGACTATCCGGCCGACAGCGTCGGCTTCAGCTGGGGCATCACCGCCGAGCTCAACCAGCCCGACTGGGCGGTGCGCGGCGGACTGTTCCTGGTCGCCAACCAGCCCAGCACCGACGTCTATGACCTGGCCGTGCTGTCGCGCAACGGCGTGGTCGGCGAGGTCGAGATGCGCTACCGCCCGTTCGACCGCGCCGGCACCACCCGGCTCGGCGTCTGGGTGACCACCGCCTTCACCGGCGGCTACGCCGACGCCGTGGCGCTGGCCAACCTGTTTTCCCTGCCGATGGCCAACAAGCTCAAGGGCGTGGTGCACCACCGCAGCCAGTTCAAGGAGCTGACCATCGAGGGCCTGGCGGCCATTGCCGCCGGCGAGAACCCGCGCAACATCGAGCTGAAACTGCAGGGCTACCTGCACTGACGCCGCCGTCATGGCCCGCAAGAAAAAGCACGAGGAGCACGAGAACCACGAGCGTTGGCTGGTCTCGTACGCCGATTTCATCACCCTGCTGTTCGCCTTCTTCGTGGTGATGTATGCCGTCTCCTCGGTCAACGAGGGCAAGTACCGCGTGCTGTCGGACTCGATGGTGGCGGCCTTTCGCTCGCCCACCAAGTCGATCATGCCGATCCAGGTCGGCAACATCGTCAAGAGTCCGTCGGGCAGTGCCGTCGAGCTGCCGCCGATGGCCACCAACCGCATGATCGACAAGACCCGGCGCGGGAAGGTCGGCGGCGGTGAGGGCGCCGGCGCCGGTTCCGCCGACGGCGATGTCGTGCAGGCCGCCCTGCACCGGGTGGCCAACGACCTTGCCAAGGCTTTCGAAGCGCTGATTGCGCAGGATCTGGTCACCGTGCGCGAGGGCCAGCTGTGGCTGGAAGTGGAAATCCGCGCCGCGGTGCTGTTCGATTCCGGCAGCGCCCAGGTCAAGCCCGACGCTCTGCCGGTGGTCGATCAGGTGGTCGACATCCTGGCCGGCATCCCCAACTCCGTGCGCGTGGAGGGTTACACCGACAACGTGCCGATCAGTACCGGTCAGTACCGCTCCAACTGGGACCTGTCGGCCGCCCGCGCCGGCAGCATGGTGCATCACCTG
>LNAP01021027.1_pt1 | contig 12284 bp, 8 predicted proteins | sample 602601 | NCBI WGS metagenome assembly LNAP01 (sample SAMN02440304, study PRJNA202911) | soil metagenome | biome: Subtropical and temperate rainforests or woodlands; isolation source: soil samples (1 kg each in a 20% v/v slurry with milli Q water) were... ... | reverse complement strand
GCGAGCGTAGCTGATCGGGGTCGAGGCCGACGGCCTGGCCCAGGCGCAGCCAGGCTTCGATGCCGCCGTCTTCGCCGGGGGCGCCGTCATGGTCGAGCAAACGCTGAATCCACTCACGACGAATCTCGCGGTCCGGGCAGTTGGCGAGGATCGCGGCGTCCTTGAGCGGGATGTTCACTTGGTAATAGAAGCGGTTGGCGACCCAGCCCTGGATCTGCTCGCGCGTTGCCCGGCCTTCGTACATCGCCACGTGGTACGGGTGATGGATGTGGTAGTAAGCGCCCTTGGCGCGCAGGGCCGCTTCGAACTCGGCGGGGGACAGTGCGGTGTCAGTCATTTCGGTTCTCCGGGTACGACCGGTGGATTCTTTGGTGTCGGGTCGGGCCTTATCGCCAGCAGGCTGGCTCCCACATTGGAATGCTATCAACTGGGAGCCAGCCTGCTGGCGATAGACCGCGCAGCGGTCTGTATGCCCTACAGCACAATACTCATGCCGTCATACGCCACTTCAACATCGCGCCGAACCAGTTCTGCACGCTCCGGCGAATCCTCATCGAGAATCGGGTTGGTGTTGTTGATGTGGATAAGAACTTGGCAGCTGTTCCAGCACTTCCAGCATGCCGCCGGGGCCGTTCTGCGCCAGGTGGCCCATTTCCCGGCCGGTGCGGGTGCCGACGCCACGGCGCTGCATTTCGTCGTCATCCCACATCGTGCCGTCCACCAGCAGGCAATCGCTGCCGGCCATGATTTCCAGCAGCGGTGCGTCGACCTTGCCCAAGCCCGGTGCGTAGAACAGTTTGCCGCCGGTGTTGAGGTCTTCAACGATCAGGCCGATGTTATCGCCGGGGTGCGGGTCGAAGCGGTGCGGCGAGTACGGCGGCGCGGCGCTGCGCAGCGGCAACGGGGTGAAGCGCAGGCTGGGGCAGGCCGGGATGGTGAAACTGCGGTCGAGCTCGATCGGGTTCCAGGTCAGCCCGCCGTTCCAGTGGGTCAGCATGGTGAACAGTGGAAAACCGGTGCTCAGGTCTTCGTGGACCATGTCGGTGCACCAGACTTCGTGCGGGCAACCTTCGCGCAGGCTGAGCAGGCCAGTGGTGTGGTCGATCTGGCTGTCCATCAGGATGATCGCGTTGATGCCGGTATCGCGCAGGGCGCGGCCCGGTTGCATCGGGGCAAAGCTCTGGAGCTGGGCGCGGATGTCCGGCGATGCGTTGCACAGCACCCAGTTCACGCCGTTATCGGAAATGGCGATGGACGACTGGGTCCGCGCCTTGGCGTTCAGGCTGCCATCGCGAAAGCCGGCGCAGTTCACGCAGTTGCAGTTCCACTGAGGGAAACCACCGCCGGCGGCGGAACCTAGAATCTGGACAAACATGGCCGCTCCATCATTTTGAAAACTGAAAATAAAAACGCCTCGGCGAGCCGAGGCGTTGCACTGCGCTACAAAAAGATTAGCGGCTGGCGAAGTACATGGTGACTTCAAAGCCGATACGCAGGTCGGTGTAAGCAGGTTTGGACCAGGACATAAAAGCGCTCCTTCGGGTGATGGGACAGTTGAGATCTATACATATAGTCCACCTCCAGCCGGAGATGTTCAGATAGTTAGGTGGCTATGTTACTCAAAATTACAGGGCGATTGGCCGCGAATCTTTGAGAAAGCTAATTGCAGCCTCGGTAATGATCATTTTGCCGCTTGCCAAGGTGCAGCCGGGCACGGCCCGCTGGACAGACAGCGCCAACCGCCTTCAGCCTGATTCAGTCGTTGTGCTGCGGCCAGTAACGTTTCGCGGTCGATCATCAGAATCGTCTGAGGTAGAAGCTCCAGATAATCCGACGAGTGGCCGGCCAGTTTGCCCTGCCAGAGCAGTTCGGCGGCCTGCGCATTGGGCAACGCTGCGCGATCGAATTGATCGGCCAGTGCCTGGCGCTGGTCGAGGAAGGTTTCGTCATCGATGGCTTCGATCATCCCCGCCAAACCGCTCAGGAAGTGTTCGATGTGTTCCAGCAGATCCAGAGGGGCAACGCTGGGTGATTGCACGCCGAACAGCAGCCCGGTCTGCCCATGGATCTGCCGCAGGGCGCTGAACACCGCATAACCGAGCTGCAGGTCTACCCGCAGGCGTTGGTAAAACGGCGTCTGGTAGACGTGAGCCAGCAAGCGCCAGGCGGCTTCGTCAGCGATGTTTGCCGTTGCGGTCGGACAGAAGAGCAGCAGCGCATGTTCGCTGGAGCCGGTATCGACCGCGCTCCACAGATGCTGCGCGTTTATCGGCGAGGGCGGTGTCAGTTGATTGTCCGCAGTGCCGGGCACACGACTCAAAGCAAAGCCCATCGCTGCCTGTGTCTGGGCGGACAGCCCGGTCGCCAGGCCATCCCAGCGTGCGCTCGACCAAAGCTGCATCAAATCGTCCGAGTCAGCGCTGCGCTCAAGGCAGTGATCAGGCAGCGCTTTAAGCAACTGTCGAATCGGCATCAACGCAATGCTAGGCGGCTCTTCTTTCGAGAAACCGGCATCGGCTGTTGTCAGTTCTTTCAGCGCGTGTTCTAGGACGCTTGGCATCGGCTCCTGTAGCCCGGTCATTTTCAGCAGCCATTCATTGCCCGATGCGTTGAAGGAAAAATCGACACCTGCCTGACGAGCGTCTTCACGCAATGGCTGAAGGCGCTTTTCCAGGTTTGCCTGGAGGCTGCTGCGAGGTGCCGAGTCCAGACGCCAGCGCAGGTAAACGGCACCTTCGGCACTGTTATCCGGCAACGCCTGACTGAACTGCATGGGCGAACGTTCACGGCGACCGCGCGAGCGATCCTGGGCAAAGGTCCGCAAGCCTCGGTGTTTGCTGGTCTGGCCGCGGATCAGTCCGGCACTTGGGGCCGCAGCCTCGGCGCGTAAAAACGGATTTTGGGTTGGCAGTTGCCATTGGCCGGTGAAGTTATTCACAGCGCCGATTTGTTTCAGGACGTCCTTGAGGGCAGCAACACCCGATTCGGATAACTCGGCTTCACGCTGTTCGCTGTCCAGTCGGGCCAGTTGCAGGGCGCCGCTGACTTGCTGCTGACGTTGCAGCAAGGCAGCGTATTCTTCGCGCAACCCGGCCCAGGGTTGCTGTGAGGCAAAGAATCCAAGCCAATCCAGTAGCTGTTCGCGGATCCCGTTGGGCGTCGCGTTGGCAGGCAATGTGAACTCGATGTGCAACAAAGCCTGGCCGGCGAACTGATACAACGGCGCAGCTTTCAGGCTGTCAGCCAGCCCGCGTTCGCGCAATTGCGCCACCAGACCACCGGGTTTCGCGGCGTTCAGCCAATGACACAGGAACGCATGAATCGGGCAATGCTTCGAAGGCAAACAGCAGATCCAGTCGACGCGCTCCAGCCTGTTGATAACTTTTGTCCGAAGAATCCATCAGCGATGGAGGCGCCTGTTGTGGGACCTTTTTTCCTATGGGAATCGCAGTGCTAAAGCGCTGAGCCATCGCCCTCAATTCATCGAGACTCTGTGGCCCGGTCAGGCTCAAAGTCATCTGCCCGGTCTGATAAAACCGCTGATAGAAACCCTGCAAGGCTTGCTGGAACTCAGGTTGCGGCACCGGCAGGCTGTAGCGGTTACCGGCATGAAACGCCCGCAGTGGATGCGCTGCTGAAAGACCATCGAACAGCGCGAATTGCTGCTGAGCGGTCGTATCTCGAGACCAAGCGACAAATTCAGCATGCAGCACTTCCCGTTCCCGCCGCTGATCGTCCGGATTCATACGCGGTTGAGCGAGCATGTCCGACAGGCGCTCCAGTCCCCCGGCAAATGACTGAGGCGGTAACTCGAAAAAGTAGTCCGTGGTGCGTTCACTGGTCCGCGCATTCACCTGACCACCATGGCCCTGGACGTAGGCCATCAGTGCCTGGCTCGCAGGAAAGCGCTCTGTACCGAGAAACAGCAGGTGTTCAAGAAAGTGCGCAAGTCCGGGCCACGCCAGCGGCACGTCATGGCTGCCCGCCGCGACGCGCAACGCCGCAGCACTGCGCTTTAAATCAGGAGCATGACGCAGCGTCACCCGCAGACCGTTGGCCAGGGTTTCAGTGTGAGGGCGAGGGTGATTCAGCGCAGGCATGAGCACTTCCAGAACAGAGAAGTGCCAATGCTAGCGGATAACGATGGATCAGCGCTTGTTAAGCTCGCTGTAAAGCTCGGGGCGACGATCGAGGAAGTAGCGATTGGCGGCGCGGGAATCGACCATCAACTGACGATCCAGCTCACCGACAATCAGTGCTTCATCGAGCCCGGCCTGGGCGATGCGGCTGCCATCCGGCGCAGCAATGCTGCTCTGGCCGCAATACTGGATCTCGCCTTCGTTGCCGCAATAGTTGGCGTAAGCCACATAGCACTGGTTTTCGAAGGCCCGGGCGCGGACGGTGACGTCGGCGATGAAGTCGTAAGGAATCATGTTCGCTGTCGGCACCAGAATCAGCTCGGCGCGGCGGGCGTTTTCCGGGAACTCCAGGTCGTAGCAGATCAGGAAGCCGAGCTTCCAGCCATTGAGTTCAACCAGCGGAAACTCATCCGGCCCGGCGCTGAACATCGAATGATCGAGGTCGCCGAACAGGTGAGTCTTGCGGTAGTTGCACAACCGCTCGCCATTGGCGTCGATCAACTGCACGGCGTTGTAGATCTGCCCGTCCTCGGTGCGCTCGGGATAACCATACAAAATGGCGATCCCGGCCGTCTTGGCGATGCGCGCGATTTGCTGCGCCGACTCACCGTTGTGCACCTCTGCCAGCACGTTGACGGCATCGAGGCCGATGTTGTAACCGGTCAAAAACATCTCCGGCAGCACCAGCAAGTCTGCGCCCTTGGCCTCCAGCGCCAATTGATGCAGACGTTGCAGGTTGCCTGCGACATCCAGGGGCAGCGGTGGACATTGGTAAAGGGCTACGCGCATTTCGGATTCAGGGCGATCGGACCGATCTCGTTGAACACATCTCCTGGACCCGGGTTCTCGGCGTGAGTTTCACCGCCGAAGTGTTTCATGATGCCCCACACCGCATTAAGCGAGGTCTGTACCGCGCCTTCGACCCAGGCAGGCGTCCACGAAACGTCGTCGCCGGCGATGAAAATCCCGCGCTGCTCGGCCGGCATGTCGTCCTGCATGAAGTGCGCGTACATGCGCTGGTTGTAGCGATAGTGGCCGGGCAGGGCACCTTTGAAAGCCCCAAGGAAATGCGGGTCGGCTTCCCAGGACACGGTGATCGGATCGCCGATGATCCGCGCGGCGATGTCTACTTTCGGGTAGATCTTTTTCAACGCATCCAGCGCCAGTTTCACGCGTTTTTCCACCGGTTGCGGGAGCATTTTCAGCGCATCGCTCATCCACGAATAGGACAGGCAAATCACCCCCGGCTTGTCGTCGCCGTTGTCGAACAGATAAGTGCCACGGGTCAGACGATCGGTGAGGGTCATGCTCATCAAGTCGCGGCCGGTTTCCGGGTCCTTGTCCTTCCAGAATGGCCGATCGACCATCACGAAGGTTTTCGACGATTGCATGTAGCGAGTGCGGTCCAGCGCCATCCACATCTTTTGCGAGAACAGGGTTTCGTCGCATTCGATCTGGGTGGTCAGCAGCCAGCTCTGGCACGTGGTCAGCACCGCTGCGTATTCGCGGGTGTCGCCCCAGTTGTCGGTGACGGCAAAGCGCCCGTCTGCCGCGTGGGCAATTTTCTTCACGCCGGTACGCGGTGCGCCGTTGTGCAGGGAGCTGAGGCTGGTGCCTTCCGGCCAGTGCACGCAACGTTCCGGCACATGACGCCAGATCCCCAATGGCACTTGTTCCACACCGCCGACCACCAAATGCTGGTGATCGTCGCAGTTGGTCATGACCACGCGGAAGATTTCCAGCATCGAATTCGGGAAGTCCGAGTCCCAGCCGCCGGTACCGAAACCGACCTGACCAAACACTTCGCGGTGATGGAACGAGAGTTTGGCGAAGGCTTTGGAAGTGGCAACGAAGTCGTAGAACGTGCGGTCGTCCCACAGCGGAACGAGAGTGTTCCACAGTTCTTTCAGGCGCGGCACATCACGGTCGCGGATCGCTTGCTGGATGTCAGAGAACTGCGAACCGGCTTCCAGCGCATCGGCCCAGGCGTCGGCGACTTCCTGGAACAGTGCAGGAAGATCCGCCAGTTTCTGTGCGTAATGGGTCTGACCTTCGAGGTCGATCACCGTGCTGCCCGAAGCAGGGGTCAGCGGGTTCGGGAAAGGTTTGGTTTCGAGGCCAAGCTTGTCGACGTAGTGATAAAACGCGGTGGACGATACCGGGAAGCGCATGCCGCCGAGCTCGGCGATGATGCCTTCGGCGCCGTTGAATGCCTGCGAGCGCAGACGGCCGCCCATTTTCGAGGCTTCGTAGACGACGGGTTTCAGGCCCAGTTTCATCAATTCGTAGGCCGCCACCAGACCGGCGATGCCGGCACCGACGATCGCAACCTCGGCGCCATGGTTGTGCACAGGGATGCTACCCAGGCCGGCCGGATGCTCGATCCAGTCATCGAAACCGAAAGGAAAGTCCGGACCGAAAATGGTGACTGGTTTTTTACCGTCTGCAGGATGGCGATTGTTCTTGTTCATGGCTGACCTTGCTGGCGACCGGACGCGGCATGCGCGTCTGAGTATAGGAAAAGATGGCAGCCATTCTAGAGAGCGTAGAACACGTTAATAAGACGCAATGTGTCGTCGTTTTGATAAATGTTTTAACAGAATGACGACAAGTTGCTGCACATCGTCAATGTAGGAGCCGAGCTTGCTCGCGATGAGGCCCTCCCAGACATCCAAGAGCTATCGGCAAAAACTCAAACCGGCTGCCCCCGATCAATCTTGCTACTCAAGATAATCGACGTAGTCGTCTTCTCCACCCCATCCACGCTGCCTATCTGATCCAGCAACTGATCAAGTTGCTCTGGTGAGTCGGTGCGCAACCACGCCACGTAATCAAATTCGCCACTGACCGCGCACAACTGCTGCACCTGGGCCATTGCGCTGAGGCGTCGCAACACTTCCTTGCCCGAGCGCGGTTGCACCGTGATCCCGACGTACGCCTGCAAGCCGCCATCCACGACACGTTGACCCAAACGCACGCCGTAACCGGTGATTACCTTGGCTTTTTCCAGCCGGGCCAGCCGCGAAGTCACGGTGGTGCGAGCGATGCCCAATTGGCGCGCGAGCATGGCCACGCTCTCGCGGGCATTGATCTGCAAGGCTGCAATCAATTGGCGGTCGATTTCGTCAAGGACGGGCGGGCGAGTGTCAGGCAAGGGGCGTCTCCAGCGGCACAGATCAATGGGTTGGCATGTTACAGGCACATCTCGCACCGCGGATGGTTGATCTCGCCTCAGTACCGTTCAGAGCGCTTCTGCCTCTCGGGTTTTTCTTTGGCTTGAACAAGGCGTAATCGACGGTATGGACACCAACAGTCAGTCGTAGTCGAATGCGAAATCGAGGGATGCGAGGCGATGGAAATGACAAAGAAAATGCCACCCGCTGTACGGGAACGTGCGTTGCAGATTGCCAATCACGAAATGGCGCATTACGTCATGGCCCGAGCCTTGGGGTTTGAAACGGGTGGCGTGACCCTGACAGTGACCATGGATTTGCGGCATCAAGGCGGGGCGTCCATTAGCCTGGTGCGGCCAATTTCGTCGATGGTAGCCATGAGGGAACATCTGGAGGCGCGGATGATGGTCCTCTTTGCTGGCGCGATGGGGCAGACGTTAGCTTCACAGCATTCGCCCAACCAACGCGTCGATAAATCGAAAGCGACAGCCATCCTCAAAGGAGAGCTGGGGGCGGAACAGGATTACGCAAAAATAAGGGAGCTACGGCACTTGCTGCGCAATCTCGCCTACCCCGATACGGATCCGGCCTCGTCTGACCGCATAACGGCTGAACTGAAAGAGATTACTGATCGTGTGTGGCTGAGGACTCAAATGATCGTAGAAGAATTGGCCGATACGATTACCGAATTGGGACGCGTGCTGGTCGACGGCATGGTCATCGTTGAACAGTGGGGCAGGGCTGCGGATACGTATGAGGTCGTGTTGACGGGGGCAATGCTTGAGCAGCTGCGATCAGTGCAGGCCATTCCAGCGTTAACGGTTGCTTCTTAAGCTGTGAGTGATCTGCGCGCATGTAGATTGGAAGCCCCGAACACGTTATTCCAACAGACACGAAAAAGCCGCGCATTGCGTGGGCCCAGTAGGACTCGAACCTACGACCAAGGGATTATGAGTCCCCTGCTCTAACCAACTGAGCTATAGGCCCTCAGTAGGCCGCGGATTATAGCGACGGTTTCTCGGCTGTGCTATCCGAAAAGTCTGAAATGGCTATACGAAGAAACGTCGCGGCAAATTCTTCCGGTGGCAAAGGCAGGCTGACGATGTAGCCCTGGATCTGTTCACAGCCCTCGGCAGCGAGGAATTGCTGCTGTGCGAGGGTTTCGACGCCCTCGGCGATGATGGTGAATTGCATGCTTCGGCCCAGGGCGATGATGGCGCGAACGATGGCTGCGTCGTGGGGGTCATCCGGCAGGCCGCGGACGAAAGACTGGTCGATCTTGAGAATGTCCAGTGGCAGGCGTTTGAGGTAGCTCAGGGACGAGTAACCGGTGCCGAAGTCGTCGATCGCCAGTTGCACGCCCAGGTGTTTGAGTTGATGCAGCACGGCCAACGCCTCTTCAGCCTGGCTCATGATGAAGTTTTCGGTGATTTCCAGTTGCAGGAAATCGGGTTTGAGGCGGTTGTCCTTGAGCAGTTGTTCGATCCGGCCGAGCAGGTTCGGCTGACGCAATTGAGCGCCTGCGAGGTTGACCGACAGTGGGCCGACGGGTTCGTAAACCTGATTCCACTGGAACATCTGCCGGCAGGCGGTTTCGAGAACCCAATCGCCGATTTGCAGGATCATGCCGTTTTCTTCGGCCAGCGGAATGAAGTGCTCCGGCGGCACCTCGCCGAAGGTCGGGTGGCGCCAGCGAATGAGCGCTTCTGCGCCGACCAGGCGATGGTCGACCAGGCTGATCTTCGGTTGATAATGGAGGTGCAGTTCGTTGCGCTCGATAGCGCGTCGCAGTTCATGTTCAAGTGCCACTCGCTCGCTGGCTTGAGCGGTGAGGTCGCGGGTATAGCTTTCGACCCGGTTGCGACCCTTGGCCTTTGAACGGTACATCGCCGCATCGGCGTTCTTGACCAGCGTGGCGACGTCGCAGCCATCCTTGGGATACAGGCTGGTGCCGATACTGGCGCTGATAAAAAACTCATGTTCGCCAGCCTGGAACGGTGCGCCGAAGCAATTGAGCAATTTGGTCGCGATGTTGTCGGCGTCGCTGGATTGCTGCAGCCCGGGCAGCAGGATGATGAATTCGTCGCCACCCAGGCGCGCCACGGTGTCGATGTCGCGCAACTGCTCCTTGAGGCGCACGGCAATGCCCTTGAGCAGCAGGTCACCGACCGGGTGACCCAGGCTGTCGTTGATGTGTTTGAAACGGTCCAGGTCCAGGAACAGCACCGCCCCCTGGCCGCCGTTTTCCTGTTGGTTGTTGAGCGCAGTCAGCAATCGGCTCTCGAACAGCGTGCGATTTGGCAGCCCGGTCAGCGGGTCGTGGTGTGCCTGGTAATCGAGCTTGGCCTGGGCGTGTTTGAGGCTGGAAATGTCCGCGAACACCGCGACAAAGTGGGTGACGAATCTGTCCCGGTTGCGCACTGCACTGATGGTCAGCCAGCTCGGATAGAGCTCGCCATTCTTGCGCCGATTGGAAATTTCGCCCTGCCAATGACCTTCGGCTGTCAGCTGATGCCACATGGCGGCATAAAACGCGCTGTCGTGCAGGCCCGAGGCGAGCAGGCGAGGGGTGTGGCCCAATGCTTCACTCTCGCTGTAGCCGGTGATTTCGGTAAACGCACGGTTGACCGCGCTGATGTGTTGTTGAGTGTCGGTGATCAAAACACCTTCAGCGGTACTCTCGAATACCGTGGCAGCCTGTTGCAGCTTTTCCTGCATCAAGTGTCGCTCCGTGATGTCCCGGGCGATGGTCAGCATGCAATCTTCATCGCCGATCGGCAGCGGACGGCTGGACACTTCGCAGAGGCGGATCTGTCCGTCGCTGCGGCGTATATGGCAACTGAAGTCGCGGACGAAACCGTCCCGGTGCAGCAGGTCGAGCATCTGTTTGCGTTCGTTGAGATTGACCCAGATACCCAGCTCGAGGGCGGAGCGATCCACGGACATTGCGCTGTTGAAACCGGTAATGCGACTGAAACCCTCGTTGACCTCAATCAGTAAACCGTCGCTCTGCCGTGACAACAGCAGGCCGTCGGGGGAGGCATGGAAGGCCTTGGCGAACTTCTCTTCGGAGGTTTGCAGCTGTTTCTGGGTTTCCTTGAGCTGGCTGATATCCCGCACGACCACTACCAGCGCAGGGGTTGTATCGAGGTCGAACGGCTCAGCGGAGATCAGGCCGGTAAACACCTGGCCATTGTTGCGGCGAAAGGGCATCTCCAGGTTACGGATGCTGCCGGCCTGCAACCGTTGCAACAAGCCTGGCCCGACGCCGGGTACTCCCCAGATATTGAGGTCGGTGGCCGTCTGGCCGATGACGTCTTCGGCCTTGAGACCGATCTGTTCTTCGAACGCCTCGTTGACCTCCAGCAGGCAGCCGTCGCAGAGCCGCGCAATGACCAGTATGTCCGGGCATTGCTGGAACACCGAGGCGAACTTCTGTTCCGACAGGCGCAACGCCTCTTCGGTGCGCTTGGCCTCGCTGATGTCGATCATCAGCCCACGCAACACCGGTTCATGGCCGTGCTCGATCAGGCTGACGATATCGCGCACCCAAATGCAGCGGCCATCGGCGGTAATGACCCGGTAATCGAGGCTGTGATCGCGCCCGGCCAGTACTTCGTGATCACAGAAGGTCTGGGCGCGAGTCAGGTCGGCGGGGTGAATGATGTTGCGCCAGAAGCCCGGAATCAGCCAATGAGACAAGGGGTAACCGAGCAGATCCTCGGCATGGGGGGACACATAGCTGTAGGTGAAATCGCTGATCCGCGCTTCCCAGGCAATGGCCGAAAGGCTCTCCACCAGCCCGCGGTAATGGTATTCACTGCTGCGCAGTTCCTGTTCCAGGTCGACCCGGCGGGCAATTTCTGAACTCAGCCGCCGGTTGATCCGGATAACCATCGCCAGCACGATGATCAGCAGCAGCAATCCCGGTAGACCGTAAACCAGCAGATCGTTCCAGAAAGTCCGATGATCGAGGACGTTGCCGACCCACTGCTCCTGAATCTCATTGATTTCGTCCGGGGACATGTCCGCCAGGACTTTATCCAGAATGCCGACCAGTATCTTGTTGTCCCGGGGCACGCCCATCGCCAATTGATAGCGATAAGGGGTTTCGCCGCTGACGTAGAGCCCGTCGAGCTTTAACTGACGCAGGCTCCAGACGCTGGAGGCGAGATCGCCGACTACCGCATCGACTTCATCGGTAGCCAGCGCCTGCAGCGCTGAGCTGACATTGGGCATCGCCACCAGATTGAGGTCGGGGTTGTGGGTGCGCAACAGCTCATGGGGCGCATAGTTTTCCACCACGGCGATTTTCAGGCCGTACAAGTCTTCGAGTTTGCGTGGCTGGGGGCCTCCGACATGGGCAAGGATGACAATCGGAAAGTCCAGATAAGGGCGGGTGAATGAGAGGTAAGTCTGGCGCTCCGGGGTCGACATGATGCCGGGCAACAGGTCCAGCTTGGCTTGTTTGGCCTGCTCCAGGACGACGGTCCAGCTGACGGGCTCGATGGGCGTGAGCTTGATGGCCAGGCGTTGACGGATCCTGTCGATATAGTCTGCTGCAAGGCCCTGATAGCGGCCCTGATCGTCGCGAAACTCGAAGGGTGGCCATGACGCATCGACACCCAGGCGCAAGTCCGGGTGAGCCGCCAGCCAGCTACGTTCTTCGTCGGTCAGAGTCAGCGCGCCAGCCGTTGCGGTCCAGGTCAATATCGACAGCAAAAAAAGCACGGTCGGCAGTCTGGGCATAACGGTCTCGTTATGGCTCGGGGAATGTTTCGAGTGTAGACGGGCAATTCGGAGGGGGGGAGGTGCGGGGGATTTAATCTGTATAAAAGCAAAACCCCCGGCCTTGGCCGGGGGTTTTGTTATTACTCGTCGAGGAAGGAGCGCAAATGCTCGCTTCTCGTCGGGTGGCGCAGCTTGCGCAGCGCCTTGGCTTCGATCTGGCGAATCCGTTCACGGGTCACGT
>LNAP01004791.1_pt1 | contig 12284 bp, 15 predicted proteins | sample 602601 | NCBI WGS metagenome assembly LNAP01 (sample SAMN02440304, study PRJNA202911) | soil metagenome | biome: Subtropical and temperate rainforests or woodlands; isolation source: soil samples (1 kg each in a 20% v/v slurry with milli Q water) were... ... | reverse complement strand
GGCGGCCAGGTCGGTGGTGGCATACAAAAAGCCTCCGTCGGACTTTTGCACAATCTATCAAGCATCGTAGAAGTCATAGAAGTATAATACATCAAGGCGATTGTGCAGAAAAGAACTTGTGGAAACAAAATCACTTTTACCAATGGGAGTGGCGTGCCGTCGGTGTTCTTGTACCCCTCGAGAAACACACACTGCGCTCCGTCGCTCTCCACCACCGCTCCGGATGCTTTCAGTTGCTCCACCAAGCCTGGGAGAAGAGGGTTATAGAAGGACTCCCCACGTTCTTCAATGTGGACATTCAGTAGGTCATAGAGCTGTTGAAACTCCACGCGGCTCTTGCGGCAGATCAGCTGCCAGGCGTGCAGGCTCTGCGGGTCTCCGCTCTGCAGACGCACAACTTCTGCACGCGATGCCTCCTTGAAAGTGATGTCCTCATCAAAGCAGCGCTTGGCAGCTTTGTAAAACTCAACGAGATCGCCTATTTCTACGTTCAATGACTCGTCTAGGGTAGAGTTTTGGCTTGGGTCAACAACAGTACCAACAGTTTCGGCACTTGTCTTTTCATTATGCGCATTACTCGCTGGTAACGCCTGTGTGTGGTGGGTCTTCAGATAATGTATGAGCATACCGAATTGTGTGCCCCAGTCACCGACGTGGTTTAGCCGCAGTACATCGTGACCCAGATACTCCAGCACACGGCTCAGACAGTCCCCAATGATGGTCGAACGAAGGTGCCCCTGTGCAATAAGCATTAAAAGCCATTAAAAAAAGGTCATTAAAATGACGAAATGAGTGTTTATGATCTGCAATAATGTTAGCTACGAAGGTACACACTCACCACATGCATTTCCTTCGCAATATTGGGTGACGAGAAGTCCACCACCACTCGTTGCGGCACTGCAGCCACCGGCACACCCATCCGACCTGACTCTTGCATGCCCTTCAGCTTGCCTTCTACGTACGGTACGGAAAGACGCATGTTGATAAAGCCGGGACCCGATATGTCCATTTTGTCCAACATGGACAGAGATACCAAGTCTGGATCGTTTTGTAGATCCTGTAAAACACTGTCTGCAATGTCTCTCGGTTTCATCTTTAGCTGTTTTGCTAGCGACATTGCCACCGTGCACTGGTAGTCCCCATGCTCTGGTCGTGCCTGAACAACCATCGGGGCTGTTGGCTTCCCACCGTCCAGTGGAAATCCAAAGCGCTGCTTCACAGACTTAAGGACAGCGTTCTCCAGCAATGAACTTGTTGTACCCACAATACCGCGTCTAGTTGAACCAAAAACTAAAGTAACACTGTTTGGGGACTTTGAGAATGTACTTCGTGACAAGAATCCTCGAGCCAAACCAGAGCGATACATTCTCCTGTCGATCGGGAAATGTACGATTTAAGGAGAGTGTTGTAAGTAAGTAAACTTGATCGCGCGTAATACACGCTCAAACTTACTGTTGAAACGAATGCGTGGGCGCAAACAACAGAACAACTAAGGCAAGGAAGAACTTGCAGGGCCAATCCATAGACTGAACAATTGATTCCACTGACTTCGCCCTGTGTGCTTATTTTACGACACGATGCTATTATGAGCACATGATTGCAAAGGTTTGGAATGGAAAATGATCAGAAAATGGATTTGTATGGGGATTTACCACCAGCACAAGGAGGCGAGTCTGACGCTTCTTCTACAAAACCTACAGTAGCATATGGTACAACAAAGTTAGCTGTTGAAAAGGTGAAAGTAGTGGTGAAAACAGCACCAAAGGTATCGTCGTCTTTGGCATTCAAACCTAGACAGACCGTTCCTAGTGTACAAACTTCTCGAACAGTCGCTATTGTTGCTCAGAAACAGCAGGTGGAAACCAACTACCCCGAGGCTAATCAGACTGTCGTTAGCAGTGCCACTTTAAGACCGGAGACTCAAGTATCGCGACTAGAGAGTGAGTTCAATACCAACTCGAGCTACGACGTGGACTACGCGTATGATCCCAAGATACCAAATGATTATATCGCATACTGTAGTGAACGGTTGGAGAAACGGAAGCAGTTGCGTCTGCAGGAGGAGAACGCGCGGCACATGCAAGCAGCCGAAGAAGCGCGCACGCAATTGGAGAACGAGCGCCGAGAAGCGGCCCAGAGGGGTGACTACCAGTCGTTGCTCAGTAGCGCAGGCGTGTACACAGGCGAGTCATCTGGTAGTAGCGCTAACGCAGGTGAGGCAGCAGTCCTGGGTGCTAGTATGGGCAGAGGTCGGGGCCGTGGATTGAACAACCTCCCTGCTTGGATGACACAGCAGATCGCCACCACTGCCACCAATGCAACTGCTATCAACATCTCCACCAAGAATGAACAGTTTGCAGACAGCCAAACACCTGCGGTGGCGGCAGTAGTGGGCGTGAAGCGCAAACAGCAGGGCTTGTTTAGCAAACCCAGCTGTGTGCTGTTGTTAAAGAACATGGTATCCGCAGAAGAAGCCGATGATCAGCTGGCCGCGGAAACTTCTCAAGAGTGCCTAAAGTACGGTGCGATTATCAGCTGCGTGGTACACGTAGAATCAGTAACTTGGTGCCCAGAGGACGAGAAAGTACGTACGTTTGTGGAGTTTGAACGACAAGACAGCGCCATCCGGGCATTTAGGTAAGTATGATCCGCACGTATTGTATTGTATTGTTACTTAGTTCATGTCATATTGTAGCAGCCTGTGTGCATTCGACCATTTCCCGTATTCCTTTAGATGCATTCTGGTACACTCGTGTCTTTTATCCTTTGTTGTCTAACATTTTACCACAGAGACCTCAACGGTCGGTTCTTCGCTGGACGGCAAATCACAGCGAGTTTTTACCCGGAAGACCGCTACCAAGTGCGGGATATCGCAGCCGACAGCGTCGAGCAGGCGCAGTGGACAAAACAATGATTCTTGCTATTAATAGAGTCGTCTACGTTTTGAAATGTGTATTTTGCTATAAATTTTGCTCATTAAAAAGAAGAGGAAATTCCGTTTTTTTTGAAATATTTCTTTCAGTTTCAGTTACAAAGCTGTTAATGTGCGGCTACATGTTTAAAATTTATCAAGCCTTTCTGCATTGACGTTCAAACCTGTTCAAAATACAGACACCGCGCGACTAAAGTGAGCATGTTGAAATTTGCAACACAACGCTAACGCTAAAAAGACAGTATTGCTGCATTCATAGTTTACAATTCCTCGTGCTCGGAGTGGCCCTTGGGGCCTTGGAATTCTTCCCACGAGATAAACTGGTCCTGTAGGTGACATATATTTCGGGGGTAAACATTGGGAATAAGCACAGCAAATGTAATAAAGTGTTTCCAAGCAAGGTGCGTTAGGGTTATGTTTTAGCGTTTTGTTTTTCACTGCTTGGCTGGGGAATCACTCCCCAGTCAACATAAACTCTTTGAATTTGCTATGCATACCTGATTCTTGTCTTGTCGCTCGAAGAGGCCCGGAGGGATGCTGGTGAATCTGTCCGGATGCTTTGAAGCAAACCACGCCTGCATCTCATCATGCGAGATGCGTTTATCTCCGTTAGTGTCCATTTCACGGAAGATGTTGGGCGGGGCCACCACTCCCTTGATCTCTTCATCGTTGATGCCGACGATGTCCAACGCAAAGCGAAGAGTCGCATTCGGAGGAATATTCGCGCCACCTCCTTTCGCACCGTATCCCTTCTCAGGCGGAATAATAAGCTCGGCTTTCTCGCCAAGGCACATTCCCACAATTCTAAAATGCGAGAAATTGTACGCAGCGTGAAAATTACGTTGTATTAGAGAACCAAAATAAAACAAAACTCACCCTTCGTCCCAGCCTTTAATCACCTGACCAGCACCAAGAGTAAACTTAAATGGTTTCCCTCGCTTATGAGAAGAGTCAAACAGCTTGTCATGTTGGCCTGTGGCAGAGGACTTGTCGATGAAACCGTCATAATGAACATGCACGGTATCGCCCACCTTCGCGGAAGCTCCTGGACAAGGCTTCTTTGCAAGGACTTGCAGTACCACTAGAAAAATAGAAAGCAGCGAAAAGGAAGGGAAAACCATTCTCTCAGCGCCAACAATGTCTGGATTGGGACAACGAAATGTCTGCAAGATCCTCAGCAGGGAATGTTGTCTAAAAGATCCCGGAAGGGTGTTTGTCTCGAGCGAAGGTTGTTTCATGTTTGGGCGGGATATACTGTATCATTGCACTGATATCACGCTTGTTAATACAGATGGTTTCGCAACGGAACTGCCTGCAATGGTTCATGAATTTATGAGTCTGTAGAAGACAGAAATCGTGGCCCCACTCTGGAGAATTTGACGAAAAATGTTGATGAGCGGAATGTACAATGGTGGCATTGTTGCATTGTCCTTTTTCATTGCATTTTTAGGCTCGTATGCGTCGATATCGGCGTGTGAACAGTTCCGCTTAAACAAAATTGGAATTACCTACTCGCAGTATGTATCCTCCTTTTCCTGTCTAATGCTAATGGCCGTTAGCCTGGGTGGTATTGGTATGTGGTGTATGCATTTTGTTGGCATGTCCGCCGTAAGTCTGCTGGACGCGCATGGTAATCATGTGGAAGTCCGTTACGATATTGGAATTACATTGCTGTCCTTGGCGCTCGTTATTGTATTCACGCTAGCGGGATTCTACGTCAGTTCTCACGATATTGTATTTACGAAAACCAAGCGAGAAATTGTGGACATGTTTGTCGAAGACTCAGCTGCCATGTCTATGAAAGATGTTCAGAAGATGAAAACATTTCAAATGATATTTATTATTGGTACGCGGGCGCCGCAGCACCTTCTGCTGGGCGGGTTAATTACTAGTTCTGGAGTGGTGGTTATGCATTACCTGGGTATGACTGCGATGCGATTCCAGGGACACATTGTGTGGAACGCAGGAGTGATCGCCGGTTCGGTGCTAATCGCCTTCGTCGCATCCGTCGCTGCCTTTTGGATCCTGCTCCGCCTGCTGTCCATCTACCCCGACCAGGAACGCCTCCGTCTGGCGAGTGCTTTTACAATGGCCGTGGCGGTCTGTGGGATGCACTACACCGGCATGAACGCAGCCGAGTTCCACTTTGACCCCGCGACAAGCATTAGTGTAGAAACCACGATGAGTTCTCACGATGCTTTCCTCTCGGGGCTTCTGGTCACTGCGGTGATTTTTGCCTTGGTAATTGTCTTTGTTCTTGCGGACCTGCGGCGCTCAGTGCTCAAGATGTCCACCGAATTGTACCGAGCGGACACTTTCGTGAAGTCCATTCCCCCCAGCAACGCGTGCAGCGGGAACGCCGCGAAGTACATCAACAAGCGAAAGCTCAACAAGTTTAATCTTGGCGTGCTGAACGACACCGCGTCGCTGAAGGATCACGAGATACACGACGATGCAACCAGTGTGGCCTCCGAAGACATATCACCCCATACACTGAAGTTAATGTGGGCCCACTTTAAGGCTGGGCGGTTTTTGAAACGTCCCCTCGGGGCGCATGCCATTGGAGTAGCTGTTGTTCACGACGACTCACTGAGCAAAGTTCATCCAGAAGATAACTGCAGTCTACACTCCTTTGACTCGCAGCATACACACCAAAATCACGAGCACCATCATCACCACGAAGAGAACTTACACACTACTGTTGATATCTCTTCAAATAACTCTGTGGTAAGTTCCGAATTGGACGGAATAGTCGATGCGCAGATTACATACAAGCCTGGCGCATTCACTCTTCCGGGTCAAATTCATGCAGCAGCGGCTCGCTATGCTTATGTAGACTCCACCACACTGCCGCCTCGATCCTCTAAAAAACAGGTGGGCATAGCAGATATACACTATGAGAATGAGAATGATATTGAAGACATTGAGAAAGGACTTGTATCAGATTAAGTACATGCGAATAATAAGATTTAGAGCGACGTGAACATTACAAGACGTGAAGGCTCAAGAACAAAAAAATATGTGGTGTAAAGATACTGGTGTTGGTATAACTGTGTATATTGTTTGTTGTACATCTTGTCGTCCAGCATAGAAGCAGAAAATCTGTTTCATGTTGTACCTCACAGATTAATGCGTCTCTTTTATGTAGTAAGAATCCGCAGGATTATATGTATATGATGTGTTGGAAGGATACTTCCATGAGTGCACTGCACTTTTTATCTCTACCAGAATGGTAGATTTCATTTTATACCTGGCACTTTACACGTGAATATAAAAGGAACCATTCCTTAATGTGGTATTATTTGAATTTAGGACTGTGTATATTGTGTTAAAAAATAGTAGTATTTACTTGATTGTGATGTTGTTTATGAATCTGTATGTAATTATCTGCGTGACGTTGCTCTTATCAAGACGTACCCAACCGTTAAAAATAAAAGCAGCTATAAAAACTTCACTTTGTAAGTTAATCTCAATTTCATGCGTATTCTTACTGCAGTAAAAGGAGGCATAAGCGTACACAGATACTTCGGCTTACTTATAGCGAACACAACAGAAAAGGTCCCACATTTACACAGAACGAGCAGAGTCTCCTTTGGGTCCATCGAACTCCTCCCATGAAATAAGCTTATCCTAATTATTAAAAATAGAATTGAACAAAGGAGTTAAAGGTTGTGTGTGGGTAGCATAGTCAAGAGAGGCAAGGCTTTCTTACCCCATTCTTGTCTTCTCTTTCAAACAGACCCTGCGGAATGCTGGTCAGCTTATCCGGATGGGTGCTAGTAAACCACACCTGCATTTCCTCTTCTGTGATGTGCTGGTCATTGTTGGTGTCCATCTCACGGAAGATGTTGGGCTCCGCCGTGGGCTCCAGAGCGATTTTGTTGTCATTGATGGAGATGAGGTCCACTGTGAATCTCAACGTAGCGTTGGGAGGGATGTCCTTGCCAGCTCCACGTGCTCCGTAGCCCAGTTCGGGCGGAATAGTCAGGGTCTTCTTCTCACCCAAGCACATCCCATCGATCCTGTAGTGCAGCAGAAACCAAAGAAATAAAAAAGCGTTGCAATTACTGCAGTAGTAGTTCCCTTACCCTTGATCCCATCCCTTGATGACTTGGCCAGAGCCCAATCTGAAAGTAAAAGGGCCTCTTTTCAACGATGAGTCAAACATCTTTCCATGTTCGCCCGCAGCGGAAGACTTGTCAATATAGCCAGAATAGTGCACTCCCACGGTGTCTCCTACAGTGGCGGGTGCGCCGTTCACGCAGCGACTATCCTTCTGGGCGAAGGCACCGCTCAGCAAAGCAAGAACTAGAATTATTAAAGGGATTTGCATCTTGGAAAGGACAGAACTCTGGGAAATTGACAGCAGGTTTGCCTTTGTTTGGCGCAAGAATCTTCGTCTCATGATGGTGCTGAGGTTAAGAAGAGTTATACAAAGCACAATCGAAGGAAAGATTATTGTGGTCTTCAAGCAATGAAAATTAGTTAAATTTTAAACATGATAAAATACCAATAAAAATGAGTTGATTGGTATTCTAAGCAACAAAGGATACTATTGTCTAATAATGATAGAAATAACTCCATAATATTACAAACAATAAAACTCCATTGTGCATTATAACACTCTGTATTCCTCAGAGCCAGCATTAAACATCCCGTAGGACCTTCAAATCAACCTTTTTTACTGCTTCTTGGCAGGGAAAGCGGCCTTGAGCATCTCGGGGTAGATGGGGGTGCCCAGGCCGGTCACGGGGTCCCATCCGGGTCCGGCGAAGAACCCGTCGCACTTTTCGTACGGGTTGCTGCCGGAGGTCACGTCGGTGAACATCTGGGGGTTGGCGTACAACCAGGGGTTGATCCAGCCCATAGGCGCCAGACCCTGGGACATCAATTCGTGGTTGAGGTTGGCCACAATGCCAGCGAAGATGGGTGCCGAGCAGGAGGTGCCGGAGACGCCACTAGCCTTGCCGCCAGTCACCACCTGCACGTTCTGACCGAACGCGGCCACATCGGGATAGGCGCGGCCGTCGCGGTAGAAAGTCTCAGAGGGAGTGTGAGCCTTGTAGGTCGGGGAGGCGAAGTAACCGTTGACGGCGCTGTCCTGCCAAGAAGGACGGTAAAAGTCCTTTGAGAAACCGCCACTGGAGAGGGTTGCGCCCACCTCAACGCCGCTGGAGGAGTCCACGTAGGTGGCACCCACTGTACACAATTGTGTTGATAAAACAGTAGAAAAAGATGGTGAGCATATGAGGATGCATTAATACGCCAATATACCAACGGAACACCACATAATCACAAAACAAGTATTAATTATATGTACATTGAATAGTAAAAACGTACCCATGGTGATGTACGGAGAGGAAGGGTAGTCATACTCCTGCGTGGTGCCGGCCTTGTCGCAGCCCACGCCGTTGTCGCCACTGGCCAGCAGCACGGTGATGCCGCGCGCGGCCATCTTCTGCAGCTCATAGTTGAAGCGCTGGTCGGTGGCGTTGTCGTAGTCGCCTCCGTACTCGCCGTAACTGATGCTGTGTAGAGGAAGAAAGTATGCAAAAAAGTTGGATGGGTTAATAAATAAAAAGTAGTAAAGTGTGGAAGAATGATGTGATTATACGTTCATCAGTTCTGTCAATGAAAATCACAAGAAGTGCAGAACCAAATGAACACAAAAATACAATAGATCGTGTTTATACCTGTGCACCAGGGCAGGCTCGGTCTGGTTGCCCACGATGTAAGTGTAGTCCAACATCTGGTCCTCAATGCCCACTCCGGGCTCGGCAATCTTGTAGGTGGTGGTGTTCACAAACTGGCCCGTCGCCATGATGTACTGAACGTCCAGGTTGGCCTCCACAGAAGCACGCACATCGCCGTTGTTGTCGCCATAGGCCACGCCGCAGGTCTCGCCGAGCTGCGCGGGGTTCAGCTGCTTGAAGAAGGACTGCAGGTCAGCAGTGTTGAAGTTGGCCGACTTGCCATATTCGATCACGGCCTGGCTGCCGAGCTTGCTGCCGTGAGAGCCCTCAGTGGGGGTCTGTGTGAGCGAAATAGAAAAAGAAAAAGAGAAGTACAAATGAAACGACAAACGGGTGAGAGGCGACGAAAAGTATACAAAAAGCGTATGCTCACACAAAAATTCGTCATGCTGTACGAAGCATTTTGATCTCACCTGGTAGGTCTTCCAGATGGTGGCAGGGGTGACAGAGGCGGGCACACCGTTGGGCTCCTTCACCGTCGCAGCGTCAGCACTCTGCACCACAGGGCGCCAGCTGCCGAACGAGAAGGAAGTCATACCGGGAATGAACTGTGAAGGAAGGAAAAGAAGAAGAAAAACAGTGCGTTAAACACAGCAAACGCAGACTACATGTGTAATGCAGTTGACCCACCTGAATGACGTCAGCCACGTGGTCAGGGATGGTGTACGACTCCACAGCGCCGATCTTTCTCTGTGATTAGCAAAAGTATGAAATAACTGTCAAAACCAAGGATGAGTGGAGCTGAAACTAACAGCAAAAATGTCACCTGCCCGTTGATGTCGCTGGTCCAGGAGGCGAGCTTAGTCTTCAGACCCTTCTCAATCGCTCCAGCGGTGGCTCTCACAGTGACCCAGTCGCGGTTCTGGGGAACCTCCACCACCTCGAAGTTGGACTCTCTAGCCCAAGCGAGGACTCTGTCCATATCGGCCTGAGACACGCCGACAAGGTCGGTGATCTGCTTGTTGTCCAGGTACTTGCGGAAGTTGGCGGACTGGGGGTCCGCGATGGAGTGCACCTTGTCGGTGAGCTCAGCCGCATTTCTAGGGTTAAGAGCGATGCGCATGGTGAGGGAAGATTCGCTGGAAATGGTGAGGGTCTCATCCAGCTTCCACATAGCGGCATGCTTCTTCGCACCGGGAAATTCAAGACCCGAAACCAACGCAAGGGTCACAACGAGTGCTAAGGGGATGAACATTGTTGCCGATAAAATTCGAGAAGATAATAAACCGAGTTTTATTGTGTCTCTCTCTGAACATTGAGAGTCTCTCTCCGCGAAGTGCTCAGCATAGAGCACAGCATAACTTCAGAATTACCATAATTATGAACGCTTTTATACTTACTTCCGACGATTAAACCGCTTATAATAGTAACAGAATCCAGCTTGTTGCAGCTTCTTGCAGATAGTTCCGTTTCGCAGACCTATTCATAAGTACAAATCTATTCATATCTGAGCAGAAACGCCAGAGCAAATGTCTGGTGAGGTTCACTTTACGCCGTTCACGGCGACCATGATGTGCGCCCATGCTATCACTGGAGTCGCGTACTTCTGGCTTACATACCAGCTCATTGCTTTCGCTTTTAACACCAAGGTTTGTCGTGCCTTGATTCATTTATTTTTATTGTAGTTGCGATTAATCTTTACCCCCCACCTCAAAAACTAGATTATCGAAATGACTGCTACATTAAGAAACAGCAAGGACCCTTCCAAAAGGAGCTTGTTTTACATGCTGCTGGCTGTAGTTGGGTTGTTCGACTTGTTCATAATCGTATGCGGAGCTGCGCACGCATTGGCTGCCATCGGTAACTTTTTCCCGTCCGAGGGACTTCAAAATGCTCAGCTCGTTCTCATGAGCCTGTGTGCGGTCGTTTCCGTCGCCACTGCCGTCGTTGGAGCGAAAGTGATTCCACTGATACTGGTGAATCTGAAAGGCTTTGAGCTCAATGGCGATGGCCAGCTGCAGCACATTGAAAATTACATGATCGAAGTCGTGGAGCTGGTGAAAGAGGGTGTTCTCATCCTTTCTCAGAAGATGAAGATTTTGCGTTGCAACGAAGCGTCCAAGGAAATGTTCAACCATCAAAAGCTCGTTGGCTCGACGTACACAGACTTTATCCACCCGAGCGATGTAAAAGCGTTTCAAAACACCGCGATCCAGGTGCTTGGTGGTTACAGCATGACGCCGATGACGATTGAGTACCGAGTGAACCAAAAGGCGTACGCTACAGGCCCAGAGCTGCTCACGGTCCCAAAGAGCAGCGTTGGCGCTACCAGAAATTATTTCGTCAATCCTTTTGCAGGCTCTTCCAATCCAAAAGTGTATGCCGGGCCACCAACAGATCATTGTGGTTCGGGCGCCTGTGTGGAAGAAGCGAAGCAGATGAATCACGACACGGTGGAGACTGCTGGTGCTGCCACTGGAGCTGTCCGTGAAGAATCTTTCATCTGGGTAGAGGCCACGATATGCAAGGGCATGAGTCTAAATCAGCACAATGACTTTGAATACGATTTGAAGCTGGTGTGCCGTAACATTGAAGACCGCAAGCGCGAGGCCCTCCGAGAATACCATGACATCATTAAGCTCAATGATGAGCGCGAGCGCACTAATGCGGCCAAGTTGCGCTACATTTCCTGCATCGCACATGATCTGAAGACACCTTTGCAGAGCTTTTGCTTTACTTTGGACTTGTTGAGTCAGACCAATCTGCACCCGGAGCAGCGCGAGTACGTGGAGCAGTCCAATGTGGCGGTGGATCTCATGAGACTCACGATCTCGCAGACGATGGACATCAGCAAGGCGCTGACGGGCGCGAAGCTGACGCCGCGGCGCACGACCGTTCGCCTTTCATCCATTATGCACCGCGTTGAAGTTATCATGTAAGTATATTTTTTCGCATTACTTTTCATTGATTTCGACCTTTCTCACTTGCGCATTTTTGCTCTAGAAACGGCTTTGGAAAGGAGGTGCCTGTGAAATTCAGCGTTGCATCCAATATTTGTGATCGCATCATCACGGACGAAGAGTGGCTGTGGCAGATGATTTTGAACCTGCTGACGAATGCATGCAAGTACACCAGCCGAGGTGACATCCGGGTGAGCGTGAGTATCAAGCACGGGGCGCTCGAGAAAGACCAGGGGCTGAAAGACGACATGCTTCTGGTGGAAGTGATAGACACAGGTTAGTTCTATGAAACTTGGTGCTAGTTGTTGTGATTCTTTCTAAGTCGTTGAATATGTTGGTTTTGCCTTTTGTTGCAGGTGTCGGCGTGAGTGATGACAAGATTGGAAACCTGTTCGATGCTTTCGTGCAGGTGCAGGAGGGTCAGGTGACCGGCACCGGGCTGGGGCTGTTCGGCGTGCGCACCCGCGCGGAGGGTCTACTGGGCACGTGCGGCGCGCGCCACAACACAGCGTCCTCCACGGGCACCGGCACTGTGCTTTGGTTTGCCATTCCTTACACAGCCGATGAGTTCGGCAGCGTCTCCCGTGTAATGTCTACCGATGACGGCACTGCAATTAAACCCTCTCGGTCTTACAGCGACACGCCGCCTGTGACCCGGTCTTACAGCGACTCTAACCCCATGACTTGTAGTATAGCCTG
>LNAP01004789.1_pt1 | contig 12287 bp, 10 predicted proteins | sample 602601 | NCBI WGS metagenome assembly LNAP01 (sample SAMN02440304, study PRJNA202911) | soil metagenome | biome: Subtropical and temperate rainforests or woodlands; isolation source: soil samples (1 kg each in a 20% v/v slurry with milli Q water) were... ... | reverse complement strand
GGGACCCTGGGCATTTCGGATAGACACGGGGCAAAGAACCCGCCGGATCTCGTTAGTGGCTGGGCTCCAAAGTTAGTTGACTGGTTGACCGAGTTGACCAGGCCAATCGTTCACTATCCTGAACGAAACCCATGACCGTTACAGATCCGGTAAGGATGCACTTTTCTCTTCAAGATCCTTTCAATTTCAACGTTGAAATTTCAGTAAGCTGGTGCGGCTGCGGCTACCACGATCCCGCGGGTTTCATGCCCCGTGTAACGCGAAATCTCTCAGGGTCCCCAGCGTGATTTCCTGTCATCGAGAGGCGGAACCGACGAAATTCGCTTGTTAGGCCGGAACGCAAAGCGCCTGCCCACAACCGAGGATGCTGACTTTGGCGTTACACGCATGGGCAGCGTTACATCGGGTGTACGCTAAGTTGCTCAACTGTGTAACGGGCATGAAAGCCAATGAAACCGGGCGTTTTGTGACAGGCGTTACACCCGTGACACCGGTTACACCAGTTTTGGAGGGGGGCGGGATATGTACTCTCAATACAGCCATTCAAAATTGGCCCTACACCACATTGTTGGCCTCTCGTGAATCAAGATGACCAGCGTGATTTCCGATCACCAGGTGGTGTAGAGAGCTGATATGCAACGCCACTGGTTGGAGGTAGATTGACTACCTGACAACACGGTGGGAGAGCATCATGGAAGACAACCCTTTGCTTGCGTCCTTACTCAAGCGCATGAATGAAAACCAACTGGCGCTGGGGGCAGCTATCGAGGAGCTATCAAACTGGGTTGAGCAAAGAGGATCCACAGAAGTGGCACAGAACATCCGAGGGGCACTAGAAACCCTGGATGGAAATGCAGGATTCATCACCCTTGCCCTCGCCTCACTGTCGGCAGAAGGTCGGACAAACAAGTGACTACCTGACCGAATGGCTACACATCACCTACCAACTGGTGGTGCTTTACCTAGCGGGAATACCACTACATCTGTAGGCAGAAGCAAGCAGCGTGTATGCCCACATGTATGCCTAACTGACAACCTCAGCACAAAACCCTTTAAATACATAGCACTAAAAGATCAGTTCAAATGACTGTGTACCACCAAGTACCGATCCATAGATGTCTACAGCAGTCTATGAATCACCTCAAGAAGCCCGCCTCGTGCGGGCTTTCTTGTTTCTGGCTGTCTACCTCTACCCCATCCTTCCCCTCTGTGTAGGCCCACACGCATGCTTCAATAGCACATGGCGGAAGCTCGGGCGCAGACCATCATCGATGAAGGCATCCCATCAGAAGAGACGCTTCGCGAACTGCTTATTCTTTGCTGGCACTCGTCCCAGATCGCGGACTCATTCTTTCTATCTCACGCCAACTGCACCCGTTTTCTCGTCCAACTGGCGCAGATCGCAATTGACGAAAAAGACTATCAAGGCGACGCACCGCCCGCTGCTGCTTACTACCTTGAGAAGCTGCCACCTCCAGTGTTGAAGGGCGTCGCGGATATCCTGCTACGTGGTTTTCCCGTCGAGGAGTGCGGCCACAACAATTCACTCGCTGTCGCAATTGCACTCTCCGGGATCGAAGGTGGCAGGGCAAAAGTTCAGGGCGCATACGAGAATGATTTCCTCAACACCGACAGCTACGAAAAGGTCATGGCAATCTATGCCGAGCACTCGCAGCCCTGACCCTACGCTCAAGTTCGCTCAGTAAAGCGTAAGCTGGAGATGCGAATGGCCGAGGCTCATGCCAGGGTCGCTCAGGAGCTTGATACTGCGCGACGCGTCGGGACCACAGAAGTGTGGCGATGCGCCCTCAAAAGGGAGAGCCCAATGCAGCGGGCAATTGTTGATCAATGGGTTATCCAGTGATGCCCCGGATGAAGCTTCAGCAAATGCCGCCTCAGCCACGCCACCTCCTCATCGGGCAGCGTCGGCAAGGTCTTGTGAAAATCCTCCTCATCCTTTGGCCGCACGTGCAGGGCTTTGAACAAGAGGATCGCCGCAGGCCTTAAATATGGAATGCCTTCACTGCTCAGATACAACATTTCGGTACGGGGAAACCGGATAGACCCATCCCGTTTGTATACCCATACTTCAGGGCTTCCTGATTCAATCATCATGTCCACCCGCCAGGCTTGAGCAACAGGGTCGAAACACCACACCTGCTGAATGTCTAATCCTGGGCTTTGACCCACGGGGAGAAAAGTGAGCACTCCGGCCTTCGCGGTGTACATATCAAGGTCGCCAAGCGCGTGCCGGAACTCCAGAAAATCGTCTCGCAACAGGGTGAACTCTATATCGTCATGCTCCCTCGTTTTTTCGCCGTGCCATAGGTCAAGCGCCCACCCGCCGACAACGCACCAGGGGAGCGAGACGGTCTTCAGGCGAACAGCCAACTCAGCGGGCGTCCATGAACGCCATAGTTCTTGATCCGGCGCCAGAGCCTTGTCCGTCATAACCTGATCTCCGATCGTTCTGAAAATTACTGGCATGCCTAGCGCATTGGGCCACTCACGCATCACATCAATGAAAACCGCTTTCGATAATCACTTGGCCCAACGCCGAGACGCCGCATAAATGCCCTTCTGAACCCGTCCGCATTGGCATAACCGACTGTATCGGCCAAGCGTTTAAGTGAAACATCGGCATCTTCAATCAGCCGTCTGGCCGCATCAATGCGGGCCAATTCGACAAATTCGGCCGGGGTCGAACCGGCTTCAGCCTTGAAGGTACGGGCGAAGTTTCGCTCACTCATACCGGCGCGGGCGGCCAAGGCAGGGACGCTCAAGTCGGCCTTCAGGTGCTCTACCACATATTCCTGCACGTCCCGGATCACGCTGCGTTCGGCGGTTTGCGCTGCCAGTTGCGCGCTGAACTGCGATTGCCCGCCAGGCCGCTTGAAGAACATCACCATCTCACGGGCCACGCTGAGCGCCAATTCTCTGCCGTAATCTTCTTCGACCAGCGCCAACGCCAGGTCCATGCCCGCCGTAACACCCGCCGACGTGTAGATGTTGCCGTCCTTGATAAAGATGCTATCCGGATCGACGTGGGTGTGCGGATACTCCTTGGCAAGTCTTGCGCTGGAATTCCAATGGGTGGTGACACGGCGCCCGTCGAGCAGACCTGCGGCGGCCAGCAAAAAAGCACCGCTACAGACTGAGCCGATACGACGGACGGATTTGGCTTGCCGGCGTAGCCAATCTTGCAACGCAGGGTCATGCGCGATTTCGTTGATATGTGGGCTGCCGGCCACGAGCAAGGTGTCGACCTTGCCCTTATATGTTTCGAAGGTTTCATCAATGCCAAGCTTCAAACCACTTGAGGTTTTGATCAGGCCCTTGCTGGTACCGATGACTTCGACCCGATAGGCACGCGGGTTCCCCAGTTGCTTGGCGGCTTCAGCAAAGATATCGGCGGGCCCGGCGACGTCCAGCAGTTGCACACGAGGGAATGCCAGGAGGGTGATACGCATGATGTCTGTCCTTGTCGAATAATTGGCTGAATTCATCGCCTGATGACTATTTCAGCCAATGGTTATTTGGCTGAAAATAGCCACAACAGCAAATTCAGTCAATCAAGAGACTAGCATGAACACTGCATACACCCCCGCCGTCGATACCGCTCGAGCGGTAATCGTCAGCAAAACTTCGATCAAAAACTTGCCTATCAATTTATTCGGCTCAGTGATGGGTTTGGCCGGCCTGGCCCTGGCTTGGCGCTTGAGTGGACAGTATTACGGCGTCGGCGGCAGCTTGGGTGAGGCCATTGGCGCGCTGGCCGGCCTGGTATTCGTGCTGTTGACCCTGGGTTACCTGACCAAATGGGTGAAACATCCAGCAGCAGTCAAGGCCGAGTTCAACCACCCGATTGCCAGCAACTTTTTTGGCACCGTCACCATTGCACTGCTGTTGCTTTCGGCAGTCGCGGGGGCCCACAACGAATGGCTCGGACAGGCTCTCTGGATACTGGGCAGCGCACTGACGGTGCTGCTCGCAGGCTTCGTGGTTTACCGTCTGTTGTCGGGCAATCAGGACCCGTTGAATGCCGTACCTGCCTGGCTGATTCCAGGCGTTGCCACCCTTGATATCGCGGTAACCGGTGCGCATATGCCGATGGCCTGGGCGACTGAGTTCAACCTGTTTGCCCTCGCCGTGGGTGCGGTGCTGGCGCTGGTACTCTTCACCCGAATCTTTTCGCGGCTGGTGCATGAGGCCGCTCCGGCCAAAGGCATGGTGCCTTCGCTGATGATCCTGATTGCCCCCTTTGAAGTAGGTTTTCTGGCCTACACCAACGTATTCGGCGAGATCGACCGGTTTGCCAGCGTGTTGTTCTACTTCGGCCTGTTCCTGTTCGTGGTGCTGAGCTTCAAAGTGTTCCGTCGGGATGTGCCTTTTGCCCCTTCATGGTGGGCAATCAGCTTCCCCATCGCAGCGCTGAGCAACGCAGCGTTGAAATATGCACATGCCCAGGACAGCAGCGTGTTGATGGTCATCGCCGCTGTGATCCTGCTGTTCCTCACTGTGGCACTGAGCGTGCTGCTGGTGAAAACCCTGACCAGCCTGTTCAGCGGCAAACTGTTGGCCAACTGACCGTTTACCTCCCTTTGGCGAGCCTTAACCGGCTCGCTTTTTTGCCTTTGCGCATCGTCATGCCGGCTCTGAGTGCTAGCTCACCTAGCGTACACCGCCAAAGACAATGGCTCCCATCAACCATGCTACTCCCCAAGCGCCAGACCGGGCCGTTGCCAGCCTTGATCGCGAGCAAACCGAACAATGGCCAGGCAAGGGTTATGTGAACCGCAGATTTGCGCCATCAGGCGGGCTCGCCCGCAACGGCTCTATCGCTACCTTTATCACCAAATGATCCGAGGTGAACGTTGAAAGGTAACAAGGCAGCTCCCCTTGTTGATCCCCTGACGACCCATCGGTTGGTACTGCGCACGGCCCATGCATCTCATGCGGCAACAATGCACACTTATTTGCTGGAAAATCGTACCTATCTCCAACCGTGGGAACCGCTGCGAGATGGTGGATTTTTCAACCTTGATGCCGTGACTCAACGGCTGCAGTTGATGGAGCACAAAGCCGCCAGCGGCGAGGCCTTGCACGTGCTGATGCGCGATAGCGATGAGCATCGAGGGTAGGAAGCTGTACCGGACCATGGCCAATGACCGACCGGAGAACCTGCGCAGCGCGCGTCTGTTAACGCACTTAGAATTCAAAACCGAAGGCAAGGCACGCGCCTACCTTCAGATCAATGGCGCCTGATCAATCCTAAAATGGACTGAGCCATCAGCAAGCCCGCGAGCAGCTGTTGCTCGCGGGGCATGGCTACACCTCAAAAGTAAGTCGTAGCCCCGGCAAAAAACGCCCGGCCCGGCACATAGAACGTCGTCGAACCATCCCGCGCATCTTCATCCAGCAAGTTCTGCACGCCGCCATTGAGCGTCAACCACTTGGTCACGGCCAGGTTCGCCGTCAGGTCATAGGTGGTGTAGGACTTGACGAAGTCGTTACCCACACCCCGCTGCTTGCCGACATGCTGCGCCGACAGTTCGGTGTTGAGTGTGTCGGTGGCTTGCCAGTTGATTGCACTGAAAGCCGACAACTTGGGCGCGCTGATCAGGTCTTCGCCGGTGGACAGGTTTTTGCTCTCCAGCATGTAGGTGGCGTTGGTGCGCCAGTCCAGGGAATCGGTCAGTGGTACGCGAACCGAGCCTTCCCAGCCGCGGGTGCGCGCTTCTTCGACGTTTTCCAGCATGGTCCACCAGCGACCCTGGAACTGGCCCAGTGGCGCGTATTCGATCTTGTCTTCGAAGTCGGTGTGGAAGTAGGTCAGGCTGGCCTCCCAACCGTCACGGTCGAAGGACACGCCTATTTCCTTGTTGACGCTGGTCTCTGGCGACAGGTTCGGGTTACCGGCCATCCAGCAACTGCCGCTCACATAACCCAGGGGTTTCAAGGAGCCGCAACCGCGACCGCCGGATTCAGTGGCGGCGCCGGCGCTGCCCTCTTTCAGGCTTGGCGCACGGAAGCCCTTGGACACCCCGCCGCGCACGGTCCAGTCCGGGTGCGGATGGTAGACCAGGTACGCCCGCGGGCTGTTGTGGTTGCCATAGTCTTGACTGTGGTCGAAACGGTTGCCCAGGGTCAGGGCCAGGTTGTCGAGCAGGTACAACTCATCTTCGATAAACGCGGCCGAGTAGTCACCTTTAAGCGACGAACCGGAAACCGCAGCGCCCTGGTAGTCCACAGGCACCGTGCCCAGGGTGTCGCTGTTGGTCAGTTCTTCACGCTTCCACTGCCCGCCCACGGTCATGCGCTGGCTGAGCAGCAACTCAAACGGAATGTTCAGGCTGCCTTCGGCGATTTTCTCTTCGGCGCTGGATTTGCCCCAGTCGATGTCGTTCTTGAATTTGTTCAGGTACAGGTCGACCTTCGAGGTACCGAAACTCCAGTCCCCGCTGTGGGACACAGAGTAGCTGTCGCGAATCAACCGCCCAGGACCGAAGCCAGCGCCGAGGGTTTCGCCCCAATCGCCAAAGGTCTTTTTGCTCGACCAGGAGCGCTCGACGCCATGCACGGCCTCGAACGACAGGCTTTGCTCGTCATTGATTTTCCAGTCGAGCAAGGCGTTGACGCTATGGTCCTTGGCGCCGCCAGCGCCGTCGCCGTACATGAACTCGCCATCCTTATCCAGGCGCGCCGTGACCTCATCGGCGGCCCGCCGGGTCAGGTTGGCGCCCAGGCGCAGGCCCACGGACTCGGTCAACGGCCCGGACAGGTTGAGGCTGGTCTGGGTGGTCTGGCCACGGTCGGAATCTTCGGGAATCGTGGTGTTGACGTTGGCCGAACCGCTCCAGGTGCTCGAGACCTTGCGCGTGATGATGTTGATCACCCCGCCCATGGCATCCGAGCCGTACAGCGACGACATGGGGCCGCGCACGATCTCGATGCGCTCAATCATGTTCGGGGTGATCCAGTTCAGGTCCTGGCGCGCCAGGTCGCGGCGATAGCTCAAGTCTCCGGAACCACCGAGGCGTTTGCCGTCCACCAGGATCAAGGTGTACTTGTCGTCCAGGCCACGCAGTTTGATTTTCGATTGCTCGCCCACCGGGCCGAAGCCACCGGTGACCCCGGGTACACGCCGCAGCAGGGTATTGAGGTCGTACACCGGCTGGCGCTCGATTTCTTCGCGGGTAATCACGCTGACGCTGGCCGGTGCGTCGCGCAGGTCCGTGGCGCCGCCGGTGGCGGTGACGAATGAGGTATCGAGTTCGGTGACGGCGTGTTTATCGACCTCGCCAATCTCTTCTGCCTGCAACACGGGGGCGGCGATCAGCACGCCGGCGGTGAGGAAAAGAGAGCTGAAAAGGCAGGGAGGGGTTTTCATTGCAAACAGTCCTTGTTGGGCCAATATGCACCATGGTGGAGCATTAAAGGCCAAGGATCGTAATGCAAATCCTTATCATTTAGAAAGACGTTTTTGAAAAATCTCGCAACAACCCCATGCGGTTGAAACAAATTTGTTGTCTGCGCCACGCCTGGTCATAGGCCAAGATGGCCGAGAACGCCGAAGCCGGAGGGGGGATTTTGACGCTCCTGTCTCCCGCTGTTAGTGTCCGCCCTCCTCCCCGCAGATATCTGCCAGGTGCGTTTTACCCGCCAAGCATCACCCCAGGGACAACAGATCATTCTCAAAATGAACGGAGTTCAGCGCGTGCTTTTCAACCTACGCTTGCAGCGCCTTACCAGCCTCTCGGTGATCATCGCCGCCCTCAGCCTCGGTGCCTGCAACAGCACCAGCACCCCCGACCTGCCGCCCGCCCCGGAGCTGGGTTCGGGTTATCGCACGGACATGACGGTACGCCACGCCGAACGCCATATGGCGGCGGCGGCCAACCCGCTGGCGGCCGAAGCCGGGCGCAAGATCCTGCGCCAGGGTGGCTCGGCGATTGACGCGGCCATCGCCATGCAAGCGGTGCTGACACTGGTGGAGCCGCAGTCCTCGGGGATCGGTGGTGGCGCCTTTATCATGCTGTGGGATGGCAAGCAGGTACGGGCCTATGACGGCCGTGAAACGGCCCCGGCCGGCGCCACGGCCGATATGTTGTTGAAGGCCGACGGCACACCGATGGCGTTTGCCCAGGCGCAGATCGGTGGTCGTTCGGTCGCCACCCCCGGTGTGCTGCGCGCGCTGAAGATGGCCCACGAACACAGCGGCCGTCTGCCCTGGGCGCAGTTGTTTGTGCCGGCGATCCAGCTGTCCGAGCAAGGCTTTGCGATTTCCCCGCGCCTGCACAGCCTGATCGCCGCCGACCGCTACATCAGCCAGTCACCGGACATGGCGGCGTACTTCCTCAACGCCGACGGCAGCCCGAAAGCCACCGGTACCCTGTTGAAAAACCCGGCGCTGGCCAATGTGTTCAAGCGCATCGCCAAGGAAGGACCCGACGCGCTGTACCACGGCCCGATCGCCGAGGAGATTGCACGCAAGGTCCAGGGGCATCAGAACACGGGGCGCCTTGCACTGAGCGATCTCAAGGGCTACCGCGCCAAGGAGCGCGCGCCGCTGTGTACCGACTACAAGCGCTGGCAAGTGTGCGGCATGCCACCGCCCTCTTCAGGCGGGGTGGCCATTGCGCAGATCCTCGGCACCTTGCAGGCCCTCGAAGCCCGCGACCCACGCTGGGCCCTGGCGCCGCTCAAGCCGGTGAAGAGCGCGACAGCCGCCGGCCTGGAACCGGTGCCCGAAGCGGTGCATCTGATTGCCGAAGCTGATCGCCTGGCTTACGCCGACCGTGGGCAATACGTCGCCGATACGGACTTCGTCCCGGTGCCGGTCGCGGGCCTGGTCGCCCCCGGCTACCTGGCCAGCCGCGCAGGATTGATCGGCGAACGCAGCATGGGCGTGGCCAAGCCCGGCCAACCGATGGGCGTTCAAGTGGCCTACGCGCCGGATCGCTCGCCGCTGCGCATTTCCACCTCGCAAGTGGTGGCCGTGGATGACCTGGGTGGCGCAGTGTCGATGACCACCACCATCGAAGCCGCGTTCGGTTCCCACGTCATGGTTCAGGGCTTCCTGCTGAACAATCAGATGACTGATTTTTCCTTTATCCCCGAGGAAAACGGCCAGCCGGTGGCCAACCGCATCGAGCCGGGCAAACGCCCCCGGTCGTCCATGGCGCCAACCCTGGTCTTCGACCGCCAAAGTGGCGAGCTGCTGGCCACGGTCGGCTCCCCCGGCGGATCGCAGATCATCGAATACGTGAGTAAATCCCTGGTGGGCATGCTCGACTGGAACCTCGACCCGCAAGCCGCCATCAGCCTGCCCAACTTCGGCAGCCGCAACGGCGCGACCGAGCTGGAGCAAGGGCTGTTCAGCGAGCCGTTGAAGGCGGCGCTCAAGGAGCGAGGGCATACCTTGAGCGAGATCGAGATGACCAGCGGCACCCAGGCCATCGTGCGAGTACGCGATGCCCAGGGTAAGGCGACCTGGAGTGGGGGCGCGGATCCGCGTCGTGAAGGGGAAGCGTTGGGGGATTGACCCAGGGTTGTATCGCCTTTACGGGCCTCATCGCTGGCAAGCCGGCTCCTACAAAGTTAACGGCAGAATACGCCATACCCTGTAGAAGCTGGCTTGCCGGCGATGGCGGTTGAAGCTTAGCGACTGATCTTCAGCCCCTTGCGCATCCCATGCCGCTCCAGCGCCAGTTCGATCAGGCGGCTGACCAGTTCGCTGTAGCTCATCCCCGCCGCCTGCCACAGCTTGGGATACATGCTGATGCGCGTGAACCCTGGCAGTGAGTTGACCTCATTGATCAGTACTTCACCGTCCTCGCAAAGAAACACATCGACCCGCGCCAGCCCGGCGCAGCCCAGCACTTCAAAGGCCTCGACGGCCAGGGCACGAATGCGTTCGCTGGCTTCGACGCTGATGTCCGCCGGCACCAGCACTTGGGCGGCCTGGTCGTCGATGTACTTGCTGTCGTAGGAATAGAAGCCGTCACGCACCACGATCTCACCACAACCGCTGGCGATGGGACGCTCGTTGCCCAGCACCGCGCATTCGATTTCGCGGCCTTTGACGGCAGACTCCACCAACACTTTTTCATCGAAACCCAGGGCCAGTTCAATCGCCGCCAGGTACTCGGCTTCGTCAGCCACCTTGCTCACGCCCACCGAGGAGCCTTGGTTGGCCGGTTTGACGAACAGGGGCAACCCCAGCTTTTGCCGAGCCTGATCGAAGGTTGTGCGTGCCGCGTTGCCACGGTTAAGGGTGATAAAGGGCGCCACGGCGATACCGGCATCACGCAACAGGCGCTTGCTGATGTCCTTGTCCATGCACACCGCCGACCCCAGCACGTCGGAACCCACAAACGGCAGGTCCGCCATGCGCAGCAAGCCTTGCAGGCAACCGTCTTCGCCGAGGGTGCCGTGGACGATGGGGAAGATCACATCGACGTGTTCCAGCAAGCCCTGGCCCGAGGTTTCCACCAGTTGCTGGCTGGCCTTGCCCGGCACCACCGCCAGTTCGCGGTTGGACTGGTTGAGGGCGATCAGCGCCGGGTTTTCCTGGTTGAGCAGAAAGTTCGAGGTGTCGTTGAGGTGCCAGTGGCCGGCCTTGTCGATGCCGATCAGTACCGGCTCGAAGCGCGTGCGGTCGAGGGCGTCGACGATGTTGCGTGCCGACTGCAAGGACACTTCATGCTCGGCCGAACGCCCACCAAAAATAATACCTACCCGCAACTTGCTCATAACCTGCCTCACATTTGAAATGTAGGGTTTATTACCACGAGCGGTCAGCAGCCTGCCACCGTTGAAGCCGCGCACAATCGTTCAAGACCCTGGCAGACAGCCGCCCCAGACTCAGTTAACGTAACTCCATCCGACATATTTCGAAAACATCCCATGGGCAAACCCACTGCAAATATCGACTGGCTGCACCGGGCGCCTCATGCCAGCGGCCTGGAGCGGATCGAGGCATATTTCTCCGGGTTCGGCTTCGACCCTCATCGCCACGATACGTACGCCATCGGCCATACCCTGTTCGGTGTGCAGAGCTTTCATTATCGCGGCGGCCAGACCCACAGCCTGCCGGGCACGACCATGGTGATCCACCCCGACGAAGTCCACGATGGCTGGGCCGGCAGCGACGAGGGCTTCAAGTACCGGATGATTTATGTGGAGCCGGCGCAGATCCAGCAGGTTCTCGGCGGCAAGCCGTTGCCGTTTATCCACAACGGGCTGTCCAACGACCCATGGCTACACCGGGCCTGCCAGGCCTTTGTGCAGCAGCTCGACTGCCCGCTGGACCCGCTGCAGGAGCAGGACGCGTTGTTCGACCTGGCCCACGCCCTGAACAACGCGTCGGGCATCAGCGTCAGCCGCAAGACGTTTGATTACCAGGCCGCCGAGCGGGCCCGGGAATTTATCCACAGCGCCCTGGGGCGCAGCATCACCCTGGATGAAATGGCCGCGCACTGCGGGCGGGATCGTTGGGCCTTGTCGCGGGACTTTCGCCTGTTGTTCGGCACCAGCCCCTATCGTTACCTGACCATGCGCCGCCTGGATCTGGTGCGCAACCTGCTGGGCCAGGGCCAGTCACTGGTGGATGCGGCGCTGATCGCCGGGTTCACCGACCAGAGCCACATGACCCGGCAGTTTCGCAGTACCTTTGGCATACCGCCTTCGCGGTGGGTGAAGATGCTCGGCCGCTAAAAAGCGATCAACTGTGGGCGGCCTATGTGGCTTCGGCTATCGCATCCTGCCGTGGAGCTCGCAGCCGCATCGCCACCCCCGCCCCGGCCAGCGCAATCCCCGCGCTCCACCACAATGCCAACTCGATGCCCTGGGCTTGACCCGCCCCCGTCGCCCCGCTGGCATTGGCCAGCGACACCAGCACCGCCAACCCCAGCGCTCCGCCGATCTGTTGCGTGGTCGAGGCCATGCCCGCCGCCACACCCTGTTCCCCCGGCTTGACACCCAGGCCTGCGGCCACCCACATCGCGGTCCAGGTCATGCCCTGACCAAGGCTCAGGATAAAGATCCCAGGCAACAACCACCAGAATCCCGCGCCGGTGGGTAGCGCCAGGCACACCAGGGCAATCCCCAGCGCCCCCGCCAACTGGCCGCTGACCAGGGTGTTGCGCAAGCCGATTTTTACCAGCGCGCGCTCCGCCAGCCAGATCCCCAAGGTACACACCAGCGTCGCCGGCAAGAACGCCAGCCCGGCCTGCAACACGCTGTAGCGGTAGATCTGCTGGTAGTACAGCGCGAGAAAGTAGTAC
>LNAP01004787.1_pt1 | contig 12289 bp, 8 predicted proteins | sample 602601 | NCBI WGS metagenome assembly LNAP01 (sample SAMN02440304, study PRJNA202911) | soil metagenome | biome: Subtropical and temperate rainforests or woodlands; isolation source: soil samples (1 kg each in a 20% v/v slurry with milli Q water) were... ... | reverse complement strand
ATGGCGTCCTCGACCTGATGCGGGTCCTCGAGGTTCATGGTCATCATCCGCAGGGTGTCGCAGATGAAGTCGACGGCGAAGTGGTCCTTCATCACCTTGGGGAAGCGCGCGAAGATCGTGCTCTCCCGCGGCGTCTCGATGTGGCTCTCCAGGGCGATGACGCCCTTGGATTTCATGGTCTTGGTCAGCAGGAACAGCAGCGAGAGCAGGTCGCGGTAGTCGTTGGCCTTCCATCTCGGCCCGCTGAACACCTTCCCGAAGCCCGCCCCGGTCCCCTTGATCACCGGCAGCGAGTTGGCGATCAGGAACGAAGCGACGCCCGCCCCGCCGATCGCCATCATCTCGTGCGGAAGGGCATGCAAGATCACCGCGAGGTTGCCTCCGGAGATCAGAAAGCTCCCGAACACCAGTGCGAAGAGCAGCACGATGCCGATAATCTGAAACATAGGAAAAAGCGTCCCCGCGACTGTCGCCGGCCACCATGCAGATTAATGCTTAATGGCCCGTATGTTCCTGCGGAGAGCGTTTGCGCATCGGCTCGGGGCGGCTTAACAGCCTTCGCATGCCCAAGTTCGTTTCAGCGCCCGCGGGTCTGCCGAGAGGCGTCTTCGCTACCATTTTCGGCGTCTCCCTGGTCACGGCCATGGGCAATACCGGCATGATATCCGTATTGCCGGCCATCGGCCGTTCGATCGGCATTCCCGATCCGATGGTGGCGGCGATCTTCTCGCTTTCGGCCTTGCTCTGGGCCGCCTCTTCGCCCTTCTGGGCCAAGGCTTCCGACCGCTACGGACGCAAGCCCCTGATGCTCATCGGGCTCTCCGGGTTCATGGCCTCGATGATCGCCTGCGGCCTGGTGGTCAGCGCGGGGCTGCTGCATCTGGCGACGCCCATGGTGATCTTCGGCCTGTTCCTGTTGGCGCGGGCGCTGTTCGGCCTGTTCGGTTCGGCCTCGAACCCCGCGACCCAGGCCTATGTGGCCGAGCACACCGCGCCCGAGCAGCGCACCCAGTCGATGTCGGCCCTGGCCGGCGCCTTCGGCCTCGGCACCGTCATCGGCCCCTTCGTCGCGCCCCTGTTCGTAATTCCTGGGGTCAAGATCGACCTGGCCGGCCCCTTGTTCGGCTTCGCCCTGCTGGCGGCGGCCATGCTGTTCGTGGTCTGGAAGTTCCTGCCTGAAAGCACCCACATGCCCGCCGCGCCGGTGAAGGCTGAGCCCGCCATCGGGACCATGGCCGGCGAGGCGGTCATCAAGGAAAGCCCCATGTGGCTGGACCGCCGGGTGCGCCCCTTCCTGATCTACGGCTTCATCGTCGCGGTCTGCCAGACCGCCCAGGCCCAGACCCTCGGCTTCCTGATCATCGACAAGCTGCACGTCAGCCCGACCGCGGCCCAGGGCTACATCGCCATCGCCATGATGTTCGGCGCGATGGCCGGCCTGCTGGCCCAGTGGGGCATCATCCGCATGTTCGATATGACCCCGCGCCAGCTCCTGCGTTGGGGCGTCGGCGTGGCCGCCCTCGGCAACCTCATCGTCGCTTTCCAGCCGAGCTACGCGGCCGTCGTCGCCGGCTACGCCATCGCCAGCCTCGGCTTCGGCCTGGCCCGGCCCGGCTTCACCGCCGGTTCCTCGCTGGCGGTCGACATGCACGAGCAGGCCCGCGTCGCCGGCGCCATCGCCGCGGTCAACGGGGTCAATGTCGTGCTCGCCCCGGGCTTCGTCTGGCTCTATGAGCACGTCGCCCCGGCTCCGTTCCTGATCTGCGCGGCCCTGCTGGCCGGCATGCTGGTCTTCGCCTTCCGCAACCAACAGCTCCGCAACGCCGACCCCATGCCCGCCACCCGGGCCGACGCGGCCATCGCGACCCTGGAAAAGAGCGACGAAGGCGGGGTTTGAGCGCTTGGGGTCTAATTCCCCCGCGTCATCCCGGCTTCGGCCGCGGGCCGAAGACCGGGACCCATGAACACCAGATTTCTCAAATGCGGCTAAGCGGCGCCGTCTTCGTCGAGCACGGCGCGTATGGGTCCCGGTCTTGCTTCGCAAACCGGGATGACACCGTAATTGGAGCGCTGCAGGCCTTTATGTCTGGGTGAGCGGGGAGCAATCTTAGGGGCCAAGAAAAACCCCTCCGGCGCGAGCCGGAGGGGTTCTTAGTTCTGAGACTTGAGGCCCGAAGGCCTGGTCTTAGTAGCCTTGGATGCGGGCGTAGCGGTCGCGGTGGTAGGACTGCGAGCCGTAGGCCGCTTCGGCCGCACGAGCGCGCTTCATATAGAAGCCGGCGTCGTGGGCGTCGGTCATGCCGATGCCGCCATGCATCTGGACCATTTCGTTCGAGATCAGGTGGAACACGTCGCCCATCTTGGCCTTGGCCAGGGAGACCAGTTCCGGAACGTCCGGCGAGCCGGCGTCGATCGCCTGCAGGGCGGCTTCAACCGCCGAGCGGGCCAGTTCCAGATCGGTGAACATCTTGGCCGCGCGGTGCTGCAGGGCCTGGAAGGAGCCGATCACCTGGCCGAACTGGACGCGGACCTTCAGGTATTCGAGGGTGGTCTCGAAAGCCTGCAGGGCCGAGCCGAGCATTTCGGCGGCCAGACCGGCGCGGGCGCGGTCGAGGGTGCCTTCCAGCACGTCCCAGCCCTTGCCCTCGGCGCCCAGCAGGGCGTCGGCGCCGACTTCGACGTTGTCGAACGAGACGTTCGAGGCGCCGCGGCTGTCGGCCAGCTTCAGGTTCTGCTTGGTCACGCCCTTGGCGTCGGCCGGGACCAGGAACAGGCTGATGCCGTCCTTGTCGCCCGGAGCGCCCGAGGTGCGGGCCGAGACGACGAAGAGGCCGGCGCCCGGACCTTCGAGGACGAAGGTCTTCTTGCCGTTCAGCTTGTAGCCGGCGCCCGACTTTTCAGCCTTCAGGGCGACCTTTTCCGGAGCGTGGTGCGCGCCTTCGTCCACCGCGAGAGTGGCGACCAGCGAGCCGTCCGCGATCTTCGGCAGGTACTCGCCCTTCTGAGCGTCGTTGCCGCCCAGGATCAGGGCGCTGGCGGCGGCCAGGCCGGAGGCCAGAAGCGGCGAGGCAGTGAGCGTGCGGCCCATTTCCTCGAGGATCAGGCCCATCGACAGGTAGCCGAAGTTCGAGCCACCGAAGTCTTCCGGGATGATGACCCCGGCCCAGCCCATTTCAGCCTGTTCGTTCCAGGCGGCGGCGTCGTAGCCGAGCTCGACGCCCGAGTCGCGCATCTTGCGGAAAGCGGTGACCGGGCTCTTTTCCTGGACCCAGCTCTTCGCCGCGTCGCGGAGCATGCTCTGTTCTTCGTTCAGAACGGCCATGTCTAAAATCCTATTCCTGAAATTTTGTGGTTGTTCTGAGGGTTAGTTGTTTTGCGACAGGTCGGGCAGGCCGAGGATGCGCTTGGAGATGATGTTGTTCTGCACCTCCTGCGAGCCGCCGTAGATCGTGGTGGCCTTGCCGCCCAGCCACGAACGCACCGCGCCCAGTTCCTCGCCGGTGAAGGTGTCGCCTTCCCAGCCCAGGCCTTGGTGACCCATGATCTCGAGGGTCAGTTCGGCCTTGTCCTGCATCCAGCGCGTGCCGGCGTTCTTCATGATCGAAGTCGCCGCCGACGGGCCGGAATTGCCCTTGGCTTCCATCATCGCGCGCACGGCGGTCTGCTGGAAAGCACGGCCGTCCATCTCGTTGAGGATGAGGCGGGTGCGCAGGTCGGTGTCGGCCAGGCGGCCTTGCGCGTCCACGCCAACATAGTCCTTGGCGAGCTTCGGCAGGCTGCGGCCGCCGGCGTAACCGCCACCGCCGGCGCCCGAGAGGCCCGAACGTTCGTGCTGCAGGAGGCGCTTGGCGATGGTCCAGCCGCCGTTCAGCGGGCCGACCAGATCCTTCTTCTCGGCGCGAGCGTCGGTCAGGAAGGTCTCGCAGAAGGGCGAGTTGCCGGCGATCAGCGGGATCGGACGAACTTCGACGCCCGGCTGGTGCATGGTGAACAGCACGAAGGAGATGCCTTCATGCTTCTTGCTGGTGTCGGTGCGCACCAGGCAGAAGCACCAGTCGGCGTATTGCGCGCCGGAGGTCCAGATCTTCTGGCCGTTGATCAGGTAGTGGTCGCCCTTGTCCTCGCACTTGGTCTGCAGCGAGGCGAGGTCCGAACCGGCGCCCGGCTCGGAGAAGCCCTGGCACCACTGCAGCTCACCGCGGCAGATCGGCGGGATGTGCTCTTGCTTCTGAGCCTCGGTGCCGTACTCGAGCAGGGTCGGGCCGAACATCATGACGCCCATGCCGCCGATCGGGTTGTAGGCCCCGGCCTTGGCGAACTCCTGCTGGACGATCCGGCCTTGCGCCGGGGTCAGGCCGCCGCCGCCATATTCGGCCGGCCAGGTGGGGGTGCCCCAGCCCTTGGCGCCGACCGCCTTGCGCCAGGCTTCCTGGTCCGGGCTCGGGGTGGAACGCTCTTCCCGCATGGCCGGGTTGGGCTTGCCCTTCAGGCCTTCGGGGAAGTTGGCCGCGACCCAGTCCCGCACTTCCGTGCGGAACGCGTCGAGATCGCCGCCGCCAAAATCTGCCATTGAAATAGTCTCCTAAAAAATCAGGTCGTTTGAAACTTGGGGGCCGCCGCGCTCGAAAATGTGGGCGCGGCGGCCAAGCTCTTGCGTACCCTAGCGGCTCTGCGTGAGGTCCGGGAGTCCCAGGATCCGCTTGGAAATGATGTTGTTCTGGACCTCGTTGGACCCGCCGTAGATCGAGCCAGCCTTGCCCGAGAGCCAGCCGCGGACGGCGTTGCGTTCCTCAGGGGTGAAGGCGTCGCCTTCCCAGCCCAGACCCTGATGGCCCATGACTTCCAGGGTCAGTTCGGCGCGATCCTGGGCGACCTTCATGTTGGCGTTCTTCATGATCGAGGTCGTGGCCGACGGGCCGGCGTTGCCCTTGGCTTCCAGGGCGGCGCGGCGGACGGTCTGCTGCAGGGCGCGCTGGTCGATCTCGTTCAGGATGATGCGGGTGCGCAGGTCCGGATCGGCCAGGCGGCCTTGTTCGTCCTCGCCGACATACTTCTTGGCGAAGACACCGAAGGGGACCGACTTCTGGCTGCCGTCGCCCTGACGACCGCCCATGCCGCTGCGTTCATGCTGCAGCAGGCGCTTGGCGACGGTCCAGCCGCCGTTCAGCGGGCCGACCAGGTTTTCCTTCGGCACCGGAACGTCGGTGAAGAAGGTTTCGCAGAACGGCGAGGAGCCGGCGATCAGCTTGATCGGGCGGACTTCGACGCCCGGCTGGTGCATCGAGAACACCACGAAGGAGATGCCCTCGTGCTTCTTGGTCTGGTCGGTGCGGACCAGACAGAAGATCATGTCGGCGTACTGGCCGCCGGAGGTCCAGATCTTCGAGCCGTTGACGATCCAGTGGTCGCCCTTGTCCTCGGCCTTGGTCTGCAGCGAGGCCAGGTCGGAGCCGGCGCCCGGCTCGGAGAAGCCCTGGCACCAGCGCACCTTACCGGTGGCGATGTCGGGGATGTACTTCTGCTTCTGCTCTTCGGTGCCGTACTCGAGCAGGGTCGGGCCGAACATGGCCACGCCCATGCCGCTGATCGGGTTCACGGCGCCGATCTTCGCCATCTCGCTGGCTAGAACGCGTGCTTCGGCCGGGGTCAGGCCGCCGCCGCCGTATTGCTTGGGCCAGGTCGGGACGCCCCAACCCTTTTCGCCCATGCGCTGTTTCCAGATGGCCATGTCGCCCTTGGGGGCGTCGGGGCTCTGCACGGCGTTAGCCTGAGCCTCGACGTCCTTGGCCAAGGACTTCGGGAAATTCGCCTCAAGCCACTCACGGGCCTCGGTGCGGAAGGCCTCCAAATCGGGGGCGCCAAAGTCAGCCATGGAAAATCTCCCTAAAATTCATTATGTTAAACCTCAGTATAGCATGTGCCCCCGCGAAGTGGCAGGGGGTGGAAATTACTTCGGATCGGGCAGGCCGAGGACCCGCTTGGAGACCACGTTCAGGTTGATCTCCGAGGTGCCGCCCTCGATGGAGTTGCCCTTCGAGCGGAGCCAGGTGCGCACGGCGGCCAGCTCCGGTTCGTCGAAGCCTTCGCCCTGCCAGCCCACGCCGGCCGAGCCGAGCGCCTCGATGATCAGCTCGTTGCGATCCTGAGCGAGCTTGGCGCCAGCATACTTCATGATCGAAGTCGCCGCCGAGGGGCCGTTGCCGGCCTTGGCCTCGTCAGCCGCCCGGCGGACGGTGAGCTGGAACGACTGGGTCTCCATCAGGTGGTCGGTGATGCGCTGACGCAGGTCGCGGTCGGCCAGGCGACCGGTTTCGTCCAGGCCGACATAGTCCTTGGCGGCCTGCTTGACGGTCAGGGCGCGGACCGGGGCGCCGATGGAGCCGCCGCCAAGGCCGGTCGAGATGTTGTCGCGCTCGAACTGCAGCAGGCGCTTGGCCACCGTCCAGCCGCCGTTCAGCGGACCGAAGAGTTGGTTCTTCGGGACCACCACGTCGGTGAAGAAGGTTTCGCAGAAGGGCGAGGAGCCGTTGATCAGGCGGATCGGGCGGGTCTCGACCCCCGGGGTCCGCATGTCGATCAGCAGGAAGGAGATGCCTTCGTGCTTCTTGCTGGTGTCGGTGCGCACCAGGCAGAAGCACCAGTCGGCCAGGTTGGCGCCGCTGGTCCAGATCTTCTGGCCGTTGACGAGATAATGGTCGCCCTTGTCCTCGGCGCGGGTCTGCAGCGAGGCGAGGTCGGACCCGGAACCCGGCTCCGAGTAGCCCTGGCACCAGCGGACGTCGCCGTTGATGATGCCCGGCAGGTGCTGGCGCTTCAGCTCTTCGGTGCCGTATTCGATCAGGGTCGGGCCGAACATCATCACGCCCATGCCGCCGATCGGGTTGCGGGCGCCGATCTTGGCCATTTCTTCCTGCAGGACGCGGGCCTGCTGGCGGGTCAGGCCGCCGCCGCCGTATTCCGCCGGCCAGGTCGGAACGCCCCAGCCCTTGGCGCCCATGGCCTTGCGCCAGGCCAGCGCGTCGGCGCTTTCCTCGCCGCCGCCCGCCTTGGCGGTCTGGGCGGCCGGGTCTGCGGCCAGCGCCTTGGGGAAGTTCGCGTCCAGCCAGGCCGCGGCCTCCGTGCGGAAGGCCTGCAGGTCGTCGCCGCCGAAATCAGCCATGGAAATCTCGCCTCTCGAAATCAGGTCGATCAAAACAAGGACGGCGTCCGAAGAACAGGGCGCCGTCGTTCACACTTACTTGGGGTCGGGCAGGCCGAGCACCCTTTTTGACACCACGTTGAGGTTCACCTCGGAGGTGCCCCCCTCGATGGAGTTGCCCTTGGAACGCAGCCAGCCGTGAGTAGCGGCCAGTTCCAGCGGGCTGAAGGCCTCGCCTTCCCAGCCGAGGCCCTGAGCGCCCATGGCCTCCACCATGAGCTCGGATCGCTCCTGAGCAAAGGTGGCGGCCGCGTACTTGATGATGGAGGTCGCCGCGCTGGGACCGTTCGACGCCTTCGACTCCGCCGCGATCCGCGCGATGGTCTTGTAGAAGCAGTCGAAGTCCATCTTGTTCTTGGTGATCCGGGTGCGCAGATCCGGATCTGCGAGCGCGCCGGTCCCATCGACGCCGAAATAGGTCTTGGCGAGCTGGCCGAGGTCGCCCGACGCACCGCCCGCGCCACCGCCGCCGCCGAAGCCGCCGGAGATGTTCTGGCGCTCGTATTGCAGCAGGCGCTTGGCGATCTCCCAGCCGCCGTTGACCTTGCCGACCAGGGCGTCCTTGGGGATCTTCACATCGGTGAAGAAGGTCTCGCAGAAGGGGCTTTCGCCGGAGATAAGCTGGATCGGCCGGGTCTCGACGCCCGGGGTCCGCATGTCGATGAGTACGAAAGAGATGCCTTCGTGCTTCTTGCTGGTGTCAGTGCGCACCAGGCAAAAACACCAGTCGGCCTTGTTGGCGTAGGAGGTCCAGATCTTCTGGCCGTTGATCAGCCAGTGATCGCCCTTGTCCTCGCACCTGGTCTGCAGGCCCGCGAGGTCGGAGCCGGCCCCCGGCTCGGAATAGCCCTGGCACCAGCGGGTTTCGCCGCGAACGATCTTCGGCAGGTGTTCGGCCTTCTGCGCTTCCGTGCCGTATTCCAGCAGGACCGGGCCGAGCATCCAGATGCCGAACGAGGCGAGCGGGGTGCGATAGCGGCCGGCCGCCAGTTCCTGGTCCAGCACGCGGGCCTGCGCCGGCGTCAGGCCGCCGCCGCCATAGGCCGCCGGCCAAGTCGGGGCGGTCCAGCCCTTTTCGGCCATCCGCTTCATCCAGACGATCTGCGGGTCGCTGGAGCCGGCGAAGGCCCGGCCGCCCCACATCGCCTCCGGATCGCTCTTGGCGTTCGGATCACGCAATTCCGCCGGGTAGTTGGCCTCCAGCCAAGCCTTCACCTCGTTGCGGAAGGCGTCGAGCTCGCCGCCGCCAAAGTCGGCCATGGAATCCTCCGGGGATCGGAATAGCTTTGCGCGGCCACATTAGCGCCGGGCGCCCCAAGAGCAAGCGGAACGAAACGCTTGTTTAAGGCTTTGCAGCGCGCTGTCCCTTGCTCAAATCGGTTTATATAGCCGCCGTTGACGTGGGGCCCGGAGGGCGGATGAGCTTTTGGCGCGAACTGAAGCCGGCGGCGTTCGCTGCGGCGCCCGTCACGGCGGCGATCCTCGCCTTGCTCGCGGGCGTCATGCTGCTGGCCTCGGGGGCCACCCCGACCATCCCCGATCGCTTCTTCCAGCTCTACGAGTTCGCGCCGGTCTTCCTGATCGAGGTCAGCCACTTCCTGTCCAGCATCCTGGGCCTGGTGCTGGTGCTGCTGGCGTTCGGCCTCAAGGCGCGGCTGGACGGCGCCTGGTGGGCGACCATGGCGACACTGCTGGTGGCCAGCCCGCTGGCGCTGTTCAAGGCCTTCGCCTGGGAAGAAGCGGTGCTGCTGGCGGGGTTCGCGGCCCTGCTCGCCCCATTCCACGGCGCCTTCCCGCGCAAGGCGCGGCTGGCGCGGATGGAAGTGACGCCCGGCTGGCTGTTCTCGGCTTTCGCCGCGGTGGCGGGGGCGGGGCTGCTGGGCATCTGGTCGTTCCAGCACGCAGACTATGGCGACAAGCCGTTCTGGGCGGTGATGGCCGACGCCGACGCCGCCCGCGCCATCCGTAGTTGGGCCGGGGCGGCGGTGCTGCTGTTCGGCTTCGGGATCTGGCGACTGTTCGCATCGGCCGCGACTCCCAAGGTTGTCGGCGAGGATGATCCGGAACTGGAGCGCGTGCGGGCGATCATCGCCAAGGCCGAAGACTCCGAGCCCGGGTCGAACCTGGCCCTGCTGGGCGACAAGCGTTTTCTGTTCTCATCCTCGGGCGAAAGCTTCCTGATGTTCGGCGTGCGCGGCCGGTCCTGGATATCGCTGGGCGCGCCGGTCGGCCGCCGGGACGAGCGCATGGACCTGCTCTGGCGCTTCCGCGAACTGGCCGACGCCCACGCGGCCCGGCCAGGCTTCTATGGCCTGGACCCCGAGCACCTGCCCGACGTCGTCGAGCTGGGCTTTGCGATCGCCAAGGTGGGAGAAAGCGCGATGGTCTCGCTGGAGACTTTCACCATCGAGGGGACCAAGCGCGGCAACCTGCGCCGGGCCTGGCGGCAAGCGGGCGAGGCGGGCGCGCTCTTCGAAGTCGTCCCGCCCGAAGGCGTCCAGGCCATCCTGCCCGAGCTGCAGGCGATCTCCGACGCCTGGCTGGTGCACCACGCCGGCGCCGACAAGAGTTTCTCGATGGGCGGCTTCTATCCGGCCTATGTCGCCGAGTTCCCGGTGGGCGTCGTCCGCTTCGAGGGCAAGATCATCGCCTTTGCGACGCTCTGGACCACGGCCAACAAGAGCGCCTTCTCGATGGACCTCATGCGCTATGTCGACGAGGGGCCGCGGCGCATCATGGACTTCCTGTTCGTCGAGCTGATTGAATGGGGCCGGCGCGAGGGCTACGCCGCGATCGAGTTCGGCATGGCGCCGCTGTCGGGGCTGGAAGGCCGGCCCCTGGCGCCGGTGCTCTCGCGGGTCGGCGCTCTGATCTTCGAGCGCGGCGAGGAGATCTACAATTTCCAGGGCGTGCGGGCCTACAAGGGCAAGTACGACCCGGTTTGGCGGCCGCGCTACATCGCTGCGCCGAACAAGTGGTCGATACCCCTGCTGCTGGCGGACATGGGTCTGCTGACCTCCGGCGGCGTCGCGGGCCTGGCCAAGCGGCCGAAGAAGTCCGAGGAGCCGGCCGCGGCCGCCTAGCGGCCGGTGGTGACCCCGAGCAGGTTCACCAGGTGGACGACGAAGAACAGCGCCAGGGCGCTGGCCGTCACCATGATGAACCGCCATGGAATGAGCCGCGGGCCCTTCAAGGGGTCGGACGGCTTCGAGCCGCGCCAGCCTGCGAAGGCCGCGAGGGCGAGGAGGCCGAGGCTCGCGGCGATGGTGACGTTCAGCGGCATGGGCGAGCGCCTACATCAGAGCGCGGGCGATGGCAAAGCGGCGAAGCTGCGGCCGTCGGTCGCCGGGACTTCCATCGGCGAACAAGCTTAACCATCCACAGGTTTCGCACGCTGGACGCTATATCTGGTGTTAACAGCTCGTTTACACACCACTGATCGGTGATAGCGTCCTCCATGGGCTGGGAGAGCGATTCGACATGACCTCGGGTGCGCCCTGGAGCGTCAAGGGCATTGATCCGAAGGCGAGGGAGGTCGCGAAGGACCTGGCCCGCCGGTCCGGCATGACCCTGGGCGAATGGCTCAACCGGATGATCCTCGAAGGGGATGATCCCGGCGACTCACAGAATGACAGCGGGTCCGGGCGGAACGCCGACGAGATCACCCAGGCGGTGGCCCGGGTCGAAGGCGCGGTCGAGCAGGCGCGCGCAGAGAACAGCCGATTGGCCGAGCGCCTGGGGCGCGTCGAGGCCGGGGGGAAGTCGCCGGAAGCCTTGCGCTCCCTCGAAGCCGCGCTGAACCGCGTCGCCAGCCACCTGAGCGAAGGCGAGGGACGAACGCGCGAAAGCCTGCGGGCCATGGAAGCCCGCATCGAGCAACTGGGCGGCGGCGCGCCGGATCGCGCGGGTCTGCTGGACGAGATCGCAGAGCGCGTCGAAGCGCGGCTGGCCGACGCCGAAAGCCGCACCTCCGAGGCCCTGGTCAATCTCGGCCAGGCCTTCGCCGATCTGGACAGCCGCGTGGGCGCGGCCGAGGTCGGCAGCACGCCGGACGTGGAACGACGGATCGAGAGCCTGTCGGCGGCGCTGTCCCAACGGGTCGAGGATCTCCGCGGTGAGATTTCCGAAGCGGTCCGCCGGGCCGAACAGGTCACCGAAGACGCCGTGGAGCGGGTCGGCCGCGAGGTCATGACCGTCGCCGACAACCTCAATCGACAGGTCGAGGCCGCCGAGCGCCGCAGCGCCGACGCCATCGAGCAGGTCGGCGGCGAGGTCGCCCGGATCGCCGAGGCGATGGAAGGCCGCTTCGGTCGTTCCGAGAGCGCCCACGCCGAGGCCCTGGAGCGGCTGGGCGCCGAGATCAGCCGCATCACCGATCGCCTGACCGAGCGCATCGGCAGCTCGGACCGTCGCGCAGCCGCGGCGATCGACGAGGTCGGGGAACAGGTCTCGCTGCTGTCCGAACGCGTCCTCCAGAGCGAGGAACGCACCGCCCGCTTATTGGAAGAGGCGCGGGAGAAGGTCGATCGCGGTCTGGCGCGCTCGCGCGAGCGCATGGACGAGCAGCCCGCCGAGGCCGGCGACGCGCCACGCCTGATGCAGGAAACGGCGGACGCGCCGCTCGACGAGATCGTGGGCGAAGAGCTCGAGGAAGCGCCGTTGGCGCTGCAGGCCTTCGCCGTCCCCGATCCTCAGGACAGCGACCTGCCCGTCGAAGAGGTGGCGGAGGCGACGCGGGCCGACGAAGACGACATCGAAGAACCGGGCGAGGCCGACGAGTTCGCCGAAGCGGCCCAGGCTCAGGCCTTCGAGGCCGCCGACTTCGAGGCGGCCGACGACTTCGACCCGCTGCTGGTCGAGCCTGCTGATGAGACCCAAGCGACGGTCGCGGCCGCCGAGATCGTAGAAGCCGCCGCCGAAGAGGTCCCGCAGCCCCAGCGCCAGCTCTCCACGCGGGAGGTGATCGAACAGGCGCGGGCGGCGGCGCGGGCCGCCTCGGCCGAGGCGAAGGGCCACAAGGGCGGAAAGCTCGAGAAACTGCCCAAGCGGGACGGCAAGCCGCTGTTCCCCGGCCTGCGCAAGCGCGCCGGA
>LNAP01000108.1_pt1 | contig 12289 bp, 14 predicted proteins | sample 602601 | NCBI WGS metagenome assembly LNAP01 (sample SAMN02440304, study PRJNA202911) | soil metagenome | biome: Subtropical and temperate rainforests or woodlands; isolation source: soil samples (1 kg each in a 20% v/v slurry with milli Q water) were... ... | reverse complement strand
CCGGTCTTTAAAAAATACCTAACGAGAAAGGGCCTTTTCTTTTGGTTCGTTGATGCCTGCCCTGAGCGCAGTCGCAGGGTTGGGCAAGACAAATCGACGCAGGAGATTCACGAATACCAATAAAAAACAATAAAAATGGTGAGTAAAGAAAATGAACAGAAACATTGATTGAAATACGAATTACAGAATATAAAAAATACAATGAGTAACATCATTCTAAAAATAGCCCCCTAACCCCCAAAGGGGGAATAAATAAATTAAAAAAGGTAATTTGTAATAAATATTTTACATTTGGAAAGTTAAAATATGAATTTACATAGCATCATAAAATCCTTTATCGTAAGTATAATATTTCAAAAGCGTTAAAAATTTTTGAAGCCTTGGAGGAAATTTAGCTTTTGAAATATGGTCCGGTCTTTAAAAAATACCTAACGAGAAAGGGCCTTTTCTTTTGGTTCGTTGATGCCTGCCCTGAGCGCAGTCGCAGGGTTGGGCAAGACAAATCGACGAAGGAGATTCACGAATACCTATAAAAAACAATAAAAATGGTGAGTAAAGAAAATGAACAGAAACATTGATTGAAAAACGAATTACCGAATATAAAAAAATACAATGAGTAACATCATTCTAAAAGTTGAAAACTTAAGCAAACAATACCGCCTCGGCCTCGTAGGCACCGGCACCATGGGCGACGACCTCAAACGCTGGTGGGCCAACATCCGCGGCAAGGAAGACCCCTTTTTAAAAATAGGCGACGTAAACAACCGCGCCACCAAAGGCACTTCCGATTATGTTTGGGCGCTGAAAGACATCAATTTTGAAGTGCAGCAGGGAGAAGTCCTGGGCATTATCGGCAAAAACGGCGCAGGCAAATCTACTTTGCTTAAAATACTTTCAAAAATCACCGCACCCACCACCGGCAGCATCAAATCCAAAGGGCGCGTGGCTTCTTTATTGGAAGTTGGCACGGGCTTTCACGGTGAAATGACCGGCCGCGAAAACATTTTTTTAAATGGCGCCATTTTGGGGATGACCAAAAAAGAAATTACCGGCAAGCTGGATGAAATTATAGAATTCTCGGGCTGCGAACGCTATATAGACACGCCCGTAAAACGGTACAGCAGCGGAATGACCGTGCGCCTGGCCTTTGCCGTGGCGGCATTTTTGGAACCCGACATCCTTATTATTGATGAAGTATTGGCCGTGGGCGATGCCGAATTCCAAAAGAAAGCCATAGGCAAAATGCAGGAAATCTCGGCAGGCGGCGGACGTACCGTGTTGTTTGTGAGCCACAATATGGCGGCGGTGCAGAGTTTGTGTACAAGAGCTATTCTAATTGAAAATGGAAGTATTAAAATAGATGGTGATACAAAATATGTAATTAATGATTATTTGTCTAATAGATTTACAAAAACTGATATTACAGAAATTGAATTAATTACATCTACTTGTAAAAGGCTTATTCTTAAAACTCCTTATTTTGTTGATGCAGATTTAAGTACTAAATACAATCATTTACAAGGCGATATTACAAGATTATTTTTTCATCTAAATTTCTTAGAGGAATTTAAAAATATAGTAATTGGAGTTGCAATGGAAGATGTGGAGGGTAATAGAATTATTACTTCGCACTCAATTGATGATTCGTTTTTTAAAATCTCAAAAAGATTAATTGGTAAAATTGATTTTCTTTGTGAAATTAACACAAAAAATTTGGCTCCTGGGAATTATAATATAATGTATGGTATAAGAGATGAAGCTAATAATAACATATTAAAAAGCGAAAATCAATTACCAATATTTATTGAAGAAATTAATAAAATAGATGGCAGTGAAGGCATTTTTAGAAACGTTGGTTCTTGGAAAATTATTTAGATTATGAATTATTCTTTTAACAATACTAATAAAATTGATCACTTTTTAAAGTTTTTAGGTTTATCAAAAATTATTTTATTAAAAAATAGAATAAAAACTAATATAAATATTAAAAAATATTTAAAAAAGGATATTCGAAACTTGGAAATAGGTCCAGGTTTAAATAGAATTGAGGGGTTTGAAACTCTTAATGTAATAGATGGTTTTGGAGTTGATTATATATGCGATATAGCTAAACCTTTACCTTTTAGGGATGATACATTTGATTTAATATATGCAAGTCATGTTATAGAACATGTGCCTTGGTATTTACAAAAAAAAACATTTAATGAACTCTTTAGAATATTGAAAAAGGATGGAGTTCTAGAAATTTGGGTACCTGATGGTTTGAAAATTGTACAAACACTTTATGATTATGAAACTAATGGTATTAATAACATTCACAAAGATGGATGGTATAGATTTAATGAAGATAAGGATGTAGGTATATGGGCAAATGGGAGAATATTTACTTATGGTGATGGTGAAGGTAATTTGAATCATCCAAATTGGCACAGAACACTTTTTACACCTCGTTTATTGGAAAATATGTTTCGGCTATCTGGATTTAAAAAAATTAAAATGTTAGATAATAATGAAGTTAGAGGTGTGAGTCATGGTTGGATAAATTTAGGTATAAAGGGGACCAAATAAAAAATCAATGGAATACAAAAACATATCTGATTTAAATAATATTATTATAAAAAAACTTTATTTGGTGCCATCAGATATTGATCTTGTAGTAGGCATACCAAGAAGTGGCATAATACCGGCGGTTCTTATTGCACTTTATAAAAACTTACCATATTGTGATTTTTATTCTTTTATTAGGGGCAATTTAAATGAGGGCGGTGAAAGAACAAAAGATTTTGATTTAACAAATATAAAAAACGTATTAATTGTTGATGATACTGTTTGTTCTGGCAATTCTTTAATTAAAGCAAAAGAGGAATTATCGAAAACTCAAAATAATTATAAATTTACTTTTTCAACTATTTATATTAAACCGGGTAACGAATATTTAGTTGATATTTTTTTTGAAAAAGTTGAAATGCCAAGAGTTTTTCAATGGAATATATTTCATCATCACATTTTACAAAATTCATGTGTTGATATTGATGGTGTTCTTTGTATTGATCCAACTGAAGCAGAAAATGATGATGGGGAAAAATATATAGAGTTTATTATCAATGTTAAACCTTTATATATACCTACTACTGAAATTAACACCATTGTTTCCTGCCGGCTAGAAAAATACAGAGAATTGACTGAATATTGGTTAAAAGAAAATGGGGTAAAATATAAAAAACTAATCCTATTAGATTTGCCAGACAAAGAGGCTAGAATTAAATGGAATAAATATGGAGAATTTAAAGCCAAAATTTTTAGTGAAAATAATTATAGTCTATTTATTGAAAGCTCTCTTAAGCAAGCGAAAATAATATCTGAGGGCACAAATAAGGCTGTTTATTGTATTGAAAATTTTGAAATGATTAAACCTCAAATTAATTTTAAAGGGAAAGTAAAGAAAGTCTTTATAAAAATAGGATTTAATCGACTTGTAAAGTTTAAATTGTTTAAATATTTATATCGTAGTTTAATAAGGTATTAAATATTAATTATAGGATATTAAACGACTATGAAAATGTAATTTTATTAGAAGATTATTTGTTTTTATCAACTTTTTTTTATCAATTTTGTTTAGCATCTGTGCGCTTTTATCAAAAGAACCATTATGTAGCAGGGGTAGTTGTATTGCTAAGATAGAATATAGAGACTAACTTAAAAGATTTCAAAACTACTTTTGAATTTACTTATAATAGTTTGCTTTTATTAAATAAAAAATTTAAATATTTTTAATTTCAAAAAAATGAATATATTATTCATAACACATTATTCAGCTCTTTATGGGGCAAATAAATCATTATTAAATTTATTGGAAGGTCTTGAAAAATACAACATACATCCGTTGTTGGTTGTACCTGAATTTGGAGAAATTTGCGAAGTCTTAGAAAAAAAAAATATTCCCTATATTATTCAAAATTTTAATTGGTGGTGTGGTGTGTTACCCAAATTACCTAAGAATAGATTTAAAAGAATAATTGCCATTGGCAGAAATTGGAGACTAAATCATAATCGAAAAAAAAACAACTTAAAATATTTGAAATTTTTAAATGAAAAAACAGCGAATTTTAACCCCGATTTTATTTATTCAAATTCTTCTGTTTTCAATTTCGGATTGTTGTATGGAAAAAAATATAATATACCTCACATCTGGTATCTTCGGGAAAGTCAGGAACAATACTATTTAAATTGGTTTTATAGGCTTACCTATATAAATAAAACCTTTAATACTTCAGAAATAATATTAGCAGTTTCTAACTTCCTTAAAGAAAACTATTATAAAAAAAATAAGATTCAGAATATTAAAGTATTATATAATGGGGTTTTAGGTGTGCAGGATTTGTTAAAATTAGATCAATTACGGAAAGCAAAATCTGAAAATAAAAGTGAGAATATAGTTTTTGGAATTGTTGGCTTACTTCATCCTAAAAAAGGGCAGGAAGATGCAATAAGAGCCTTTAATGTTGTTATTGAGCAGTATCCTGATTCTAAACTTTTAATTGTGGGGATGGGTGATCAAACGTCTTTAAAAAAATTAGTGAATGAACCAAAATTAACAGGAAGTGTTGAGTTTTGGGGTCATATTTCAGATCCATATAAAGCGTTTTTAGAAATGGATGTTTGTTTAATGTGTTCTAGAATGGAGGGATTGGGTAGAGTTACCATAGAGGCGATGGCTTCAAACATTCCTGTTATTGGCTATAAAGAAGGTGGTACTGTTGAGTTAATTGAAGAAAATATTAATGGATTGTTTTATGAAGCTGATTATAAAGAATTAGCTGTGAAAATGATTTACATGATAAAAAACAAAGAACAAAGGATAAATATGGGAAATAAAGGAAGGGAAATTTTTGAACAAAAATATACTTCCGAAATTTATGCTGAAAATTTTTACAGAATTTTGACTAAATTTAACAAATGATTATTACCATGAAAACAGCACTCATTACAGGAATCACCGGACAAGACGGCGCGTATTTGGCGGAATTTTTGCTAAAAAAGGGTTATGCAGTTCATGGCATCAAACGAAGAAGTTCCTTGTTCAATACAGAGCGCATAGACCATTTATATAAAGATCCCCACGAAAAAGACGTAAAGTTTAAATTGCATTTTGGCGATTTAAGTGATGCCATGAATTTAACGCGCATTATACAAGAAGTGCAACCCGATGAAATATACAATTTAGGTGCCATGTCGCACGTAAAAGTGAGCTTTGACACGCCCGAATATACCGCAAATGTTGATGGTTTGGGAACGTTACGTATTTTAGAATCTGTTCGCCTGCTTGGACTTACGCAAAAAACAAAAATATACCAGGCATCTTCCTCAGAATTGTATGGCTTAGTGCAGGAAACGCCACAAACCGAAAAAACGCCCTTTTATCCGCGTTCGCCTTATGCCGTAGCTAAAATGTATGCGTACTGGATTACCGTAAATTATCGGGAAGCTTATAAGATGTTTGCCTGCAATGGCATTTTATTCAACCATGAATCGCCTTTGCGCGGCGAAACTTTTGTAACCCGTAAAATAACGCGCGCCGCCAGCAAAATTGCCTTGGGCTTGCAGGATACCTTATATTTAGGAAACTTAAATGCCAAAAGAGACTGGGGGCACGCCAAAGATTATGTGGAAGCCATGTGGCTGATGTTACAACAAAATGAGCCGGAAGATTTTGTGATAGCCACCGGCATCACCACATCGGTAAGGGATTTGGTGAAATTGGCTTTTTATGAAGTGGGCATTGAGCTTGCTTTTGAAGGAGAAAATGAACAGGAAACAGGGAAAGTGGCCAAATGCAACAATCCAAATTATCAATTGCCAATAGGCAAAACAGTGGTAAAAATAGACCCGACATATTTCCGTCCGACCGAAGTGGATTTATTAAAAGGAGATGCCACAAAATGCAAAGAAAAACTCAACTGGCAGCCAAAATACACCTTACAGGATTTGGTAAAAGAAATGATGGAAAATGACCTCCATTTGTTTAAAAAAGACCAATTTTTAAAAGATGGCGGTTTTGATACGTTGAATACGTTTGAGTAGTTCTAGAAGTGAAGATAAAATAAATCCTTTACCCCAACCCTAAAGGGAGGGATTTATTTCAGAAAATAAATTTTAATGTAAAACGTAGATTTTTTGGCTCCCTTTAGGGCCGGGGCAAAACAAAAAATCGGTCAATAAAACCCGTCAGTTCGAGTGTTTTTTGTGTAGCGCAGCGCTTCTCGATACATTTTAAACAAAAATTAGCATTTTTATTTAAAACACTCGAAGTGACGAAAGATAAACAAGCAACGACACCCCCGTCAGTTCGAGTGATTTTGTCAAAAAGAAATAAATATTGAAACAAGAAATAAACAGACAAAATTGTATCGAGAACACCTCGAGTGCGAAGCGCTTCTCGATACATTTTTGGTTTCAAATGGTTAGTGCTTTGAAGGTGTGAATACTTAAAACCAAAAACACTCGAAGTGACGTAAATGTGACATAAAAGAAGAATCACGTCAGTTCGAGTGTTTTTTGTGTAGCGCAGCGGAGCAAAAAATGTATCGAGAACAGTTCGAGTGATTTTGTCAAGCAAAAATTAATATTGAAACAAGAAATAAACAGACAAAATTGTATCGAGAACACCTCGAGTGCGAAGCATATCGAGAGGCTCGATACGTTTTTTGCTCCGGAATGGGGTGTTCAGTTTAGCCCGGAATATCCAATAAAACAACAAGAGTTATTCCAATGAAGGATTATTTACTATTTTACGAGATTAATTCAAACAAAATTGAAATAGTTTCTTTTTGGGACAATAGGCAAGTTGTGGCAAATGCTAAAACAGAACTCACGAAAAAATTGTAAATTTGTGTTTAAGATTAATCAGATATGAAAATTTCAGAAAAAAATATAGCGCATATAAAACAACTTTGTAAAGAATACAGCGTTAAGAATTTTTCGGTTTTTGGTTCGGTATTGACAGACAACTTTTCTTCAGATTCTGACATTGACTTCGTGGTTGATTTTGACGAAAATGGACCAATAAAATATACTGATTTGTACTTCCAGCTAAAAGATAAATTAGAACAGGTTTTAAATCGACAAATTGACTTGATAGAAGAACGCGGCATAAAGAATTCATTTTTCAGGAAGGAAATTAACGAGTCAAAAGTTGTAATTTATGGATAATAAGATAAACGCTTGGTTTGAGGATATTTAAGGTCAATTGATGAAATTTTTGATTTTTTGCCTGAAAAAAGAGATTTTTTAGAATTTCAAAATGACTTAAAAACCAAAAAAGCGGTAGAACGAAATATTGAAATTATTGGAGAAGCGGTCAACAGAATAACGAATTACAAAAACACTAAAATCGAAATTCAAAACGTAAGACAAATTATTGGGATCTGAAACAGAATTGCTCACGAATATGACAACATTTCTGACGAAGTCATTTGGACAATAATTGTGAGAGAACTGCCAAAACTGAAAGACGAGATAACAAAACTCAGAGAATGAAGCACTTGCCACAACAGCACCTTGTCGCAAGTAGGGTTTCGTGCCCGACGACAGGAGGAATCACATCAATTAAGCAGTATTTGATGCCAAAAAAAATAAAATTCAAAATTTAAAATTTTTTTGACTGCAAGACTTTAAAAAACACTTTGTACTTTTGAAGTTTAATTAAAAGTATTATTTTTGATAAATATCTTAAAAATTTAAGGATGGATACGGCTTCACAAATAAAAAAAAATTTAATCTCCCGAATTAAAGACTCTAAAGATTTGAGTTTTTTAAGAGCATTACAAACAATTTTTGATGCATCGGAACAAGCATTATATCAACTTACGCCTGAGCAATCTAAATCAATTGAAATTGGGCGTGACGAAATAAAGAATGGAAATTATTTTGAAAATAATGACGTAATAGCTGAAATGAGAGAATGGTTAGAAAAAAAATAATTTGGTCTCCCAGAGCTAAGATTGAATTAAAAATTACACTGGAATATTTTAACAAAAGGAACGGAAGTACTAATTACAGTCTCAGAATATTAAAAGAAATTGAGGATTTGACTAAAACACTTTCTAAAAGTGAATTTATTGGTCGATTAACTTCCAATAAAACAACAAGAGTTATTCCAATGAAGCATTATTTACTATTTTACGAGATTAATTCGGGCAAAATTGAAATAGTTTCTTTTTGGGACAATCGGCAAGATATAAGCAATAGAGTTCTTTAATAAAATACATTCGTCTTACAGTATGCAATTAACAATGATTGCTTAAAAAAAAACAAAAGCTAAAAAAGCTCAAGGCTCAAAGGTGAAAGCTCAAAGTTTATAGTTTTAAATAATTTTATAACTTAACCGAGCTCCCTTTCCTTGGGAAAGTTTACCTGCCGGAGGCAGGCCTGTCCCGTCCCGATAGATCGGGATTAGTGCGGGATGCTGGGGATAGGATACTCCGTTCGCGATGTCGTGTCATATCAAACAATGACGTAAAGAAAAATATTCAATGAACATTTTTAAGTGTAACATAGCGCAACAATATTAAAAATAGTATTCCAGAATTCCAAAACAAGATTATTCTAAAAAAAACATTAAACACGTTGCCGTTCAATTTATGTTTGTATCTTTGTATGGAAACAATAAAAATTCAATGGAAAAATTTATAGTGATTTTTTTGACGGAAGCCAGAGAATTTCTTCTTGAATTAGATGAAAAAAGTCGAGACAAAATCATTTTCAACATTGACAAATCGAAAATTAAAAATAACAATGAGTTATTCAAAAAACTTAAAGGAGAAATTTGGGAGTTTAGAACATTGCATAACAAAACTTATTTTAGAATTTTTGCCTTTTGGGACAAAACGGAAAAAATTGAAACCATAGTTTTAGCCACTCACGGAATAATAAAGAAAACAAAAAAAACTCCTGAAAAAGAAATAGAAAAAGCAGAAAACATAAGAATGAGATATTTTGAACTTAAAAATAGGAGAAATGAAAAATAAAAAAAAAGAATTGGAAATATACACTTTTGATAAAATTAAAGATGAATTTATAGGAGAAGTTGGAACGGTAAAAAGAACACTTTACGAACAAGAACTTCAAATGGAAATTCTTGGTGATCTCATAAAAAAAGTGCGTCTTGAAAGAAATATGACTCAAGAGCAGCTTGGAAAATTAATTGGAGTGCAAAGAGCACAAATCTCAAAACTTGAAAATAATACAAATAATGTAACAATTGAAACAATTTTGAGAGTTTTCAGTGCATTAAAAGCAAAAGTTAATTTTAGTGTGGAAATAGTAAACAGCAACGTGCAAATTGCTGGATAAAACTGCCCTCTGCATAAAGATTCTCAACATTCGAAATAATGCACACCAGGTTCTCTTCGCGCTTCGAAGCCAGAGACTTAGAAGCTTGTTGTTGTATAACTAACCAATTACAATATTACATTAATCAAACTCCCTTTCCTTGGGAAAGTTTACATGCCGGAGGCAGGCCTGTCCCGTCCCGATAGATCGGGATTAGTGCGGGAGGTTGAGGAAAGGAAAGCCTAGTTTCTTGGCATAACAAATGTTTGTCGGTTTGTGCTAAATCCGATTTGAGGATAAATTATATACGGCTTTTGTAATTCTATTCAGTTTTTAATTCAATGATCAATCCCAAAGCATTGGCTATCAAAGCGAAATTCGACAAACGAATATCTTCACCGTTTTCAATCCTCGAGATGTAAGGTCTTTTTTTACCAACTTTTTCAGCCAAATCCTCTTGGCTCAAATGAAGTTCCTTTCTTCGATTTTTAATGATTTCGCCAAAGTAGCAGGAAAAAGCATCTTCTCGGAATTTTTCACGTTCTTTTGTTCCTTCTTTTCCGTATCTCTCTGCAATCAGTTCCTTTGCATTTATTGACTTTCCCATAATTATTGTTGTTTTAGATATTCCTCCAGTATTTTTTCGGCTTGTTTTACCGCTTTCTTATAGTCTTTTGTTGATTTTTTCTGAAATCCGCAAAGACACACGGCTTTAGTGCATTCAGGGAAATTCAGATGGTCAATCGCAAAAATTACAATTCGATATTCATTGCCTGCTTTAATTCGTAATTCATAAAATTGTGTCGATTGCAGTTTTTTCAGAAAGTTTGCGTTTACAACTTTTAACTCAGCCATAACTTCTATGAGTTGGAAGAATTTCAGCGAAACCTTTTCGCCTTGATTGTCTATAAATTTAAGACATTCTTCTGTAATATCGATTTCTCTCATATTACAAATGTAACGAATTAGTTACAATTCTGTTTCAATTCGATTGATTTTTTTTCGAATACGGAATTTTTTAGTGTGAAGCCCAATATTTTTTACCACTCATTTTTGTGCTTGCTTCTCCAGTTCGCTATCGCTCGTGGCCGACGATAAGAGGAATCCCATCAACTAAGCGCCTTATGCGATGCCTCGCACACTTGGCAGGATAAAATAATGCTGTTTACATAAAATTGGGTTATTTGAATCTCAGGCATAAAAAAGTAGGCAAACCTGCCGTGAACTAACGCAATCATGATTGTAAGCATAATAACAAACAGATTGCCCGCTCCACTTTCCGCTCCAAATGCGGATTCAAATAAAAGGCCATTAAAAACAGCAATAGGTTCATGTTTTTTGTATTTTTACTCAAAAACTTTGAACCATTAAAATTGATGTGTTTTTGTTTAGGGGCTTAAAGGTTCCGCAACATAGTTAAAATAGATTTTTACGGTAAAATAATGAATATCAATGACAGTATAAATGTATTTAAATGATTAATAATGATTGGGATGACGGATATTTTAAAAATATACAACAATTATATAATTCTTATAGAAAGTGATACTTTTGATTTTGATAAATTCAATGAATACGCAATTGTTCATCATTCCAATGCTATTGAGGGTTCTACGTTGACTAAGGAAGAAACGTTTTTGTTATTAGAGGAAAAATTAACCCCAAAAAACAAACCTTTAGCATATTCCTTAATGGCGGTGGATCATTTAAATGCTTTAGAGTATGTTATTGCTTTAGCTGATTCAAAAAAACCATTAAATGAAGAAAACATAAAACATATTTCATCATTAATAATGAAGCAAACAGGAGCCGAAGTATCTGCGTTGGGCGGTAATTTTGATTCATCAAAAGGAGATTTCCGGAAAGTAACGGTTAGGGCCGGCACAACCACCTTTATGGACTATAACAAAGTGCCGGCGCGTGTTAACGAGTTGCTTAATTACATAAATACCAACATAAAAGAGGTAAAAGGATTTCAAAGAGTTAATGAATTGGCTTTTGATGCGCACTTTCAAATGGTTTCTATCCATCCGTTTGCAGATGGCAATGGAAGAATTTCAAGACTCATCATGAACTACGTGCAGCAGTATCACAAAATGCCTTTAACAGTGATTTATATAGAAAATAAACAGGAATATTTTAATGCCTTACAAGAAACCAGAAAAAATGAGGATATTACAATATTCAGAAAATTTATGTTTTCACAAACTAAAAAATACTTATTGGAAAAAGTGAAGGAATTAACCGAAAAACAAACCATTAAAAAATCAAATGGCAGTGGCATGTCGTTTCTTTTTTAATTGATAGGCTGCCATTCGATGATACACTGTGAAGCAATCCGAAGAAAAGACTGTGCCGATCCCGATAATTATCGTGACTTCGGTACGGCAACCTGTCCTGGACTACCTTAATCATAATTGTAACAACCCGCAACAGATTGCTTCGCTCCACTGCGTTCCGCTCGCAAAGACGGCCGCAGTCGCCATTTCATTCCGTTGCTCCTTCGCAAAGACGATGTTATAATATAGGTGCGTTCGTCTTTGCGAGGCGTTATGGAGCGATAGCGAGAGAACAACGCGGCAATCTGTCGTGAACTAACGCAATCATGATTGTAAGCACAATAAGTAACAGATTGCCGCGCTCCACTGCGTTCCGCTCGCAAAGACGATACTCTTAAAAAACCGCAACAATGGTAGGTGTTATGTAGCGACAGCGAAATAACAACAGCCTGTGCCGATCCCGATAATTATCGTGACTTCGGTATAGCAACCTGTCCTGGACTACCTTAATCATAATTGTAACAACCCACAACAGATTGCTTCGCTCCACTGCGTTCCGCTCGCAAAGACGTAACCTACTGGAATGCTCCTAAAAAAACCGCGTCTTTGCGAGGCGTTATGGAGCGATAGCGGAAGGACAACAGCCTGTGCCGATCCCGATAATTATCGGGACTTCGGTA
>LNAP01004786.1_pt1 | contig 12292 bp, 2 predicted proteins | sample 602601 | NCBI WGS metagenome assembly LNAP01 (sample SAMN02440304, study PRJNA202911) | soil metagenome | biome: Subtropical and temperate rainforests or woodlands; isolation source: soil samples (1 kg each in a 20% v/v slurry with milli Q water) were... ... | reverse complement strand
CGCAGTGAAGGTGCACCCGGAGAACCTGGCCTATGTGATTTACACGTCCGGCTCGACTGGGCAGCCCAAGGGGGTAATGGTGCGCCACGCCGCACTATCAAACTTTCTGCGCAGCATGACGACGCAACCAGGCCTGAACGACGATGACGTACTCCTGGCTGTGACGTCTCTCTCATTTGATATTGCAGCGCTCGAACTCTACCTGCCATTGGTATGCGGGGCGAGGCTGTTGCTCGCGCAAGCAGACGCGGCGCGCGACGGTGCCGAGTTGCGACAGCTTATCCAGCGGCACGGTGTCACCGTCATGCAGTCTACGCCGTCGGGATGGCAGCTGTTCCTTGCCGGCGGCAACGACAGGCTAGAAATAAAGGGGTTGTCCGGTGGCGAAGCGCTGCCGGCCGAGTTAGCACGTCGATTGCATGACGCCGGTGTGACGCTGTGGAATATGTATGGCCCGACCGAGACGACCATTTGGTCGATGGTGGACCGGGTGACGGGACCAGATATTGGCTTGGGCCACCCGGTTCGAAATACTCATGTGTACGTGTTGGATGCAGGCGGTCAGCTAGCGCCGCCGGGCGTGGCAGGCGAAGTCCATCTTGGTGGGCAGGGATTGGCGCGGGGGTATCAGAGTCGAGCAGGACTGACGGCTGAGCGCTTCGTGCCAAATCCGCTTGACGTCGGAGGGAGCCGGCTGTACCGCACGGGAGACTTGGCGCGGTGGACGGCAAAAGGGATGCTGGAGTACCTGGGCCGAATCGACTATCAAGTCAAGATCCGCGGATTCAGGATCGAATTGGGCGAGCTGGAAGCTCAACTACACGCGCAGTCCGGCGTTCGGGAAGCTGTGGTCACCGCGCTGGAGGGTCCGTCGGGGACGCGGCTCGTGGCCTACGTGACTGCTCAGGCCGGCCACACACTGGAGGCTCAAACGCTGCGGGCCAAGCTTGGCGAGTTGCTTCCTGAATATATGGTGCCATCGGCGATCATGGCTCTGGAGGCACTGCCGCTGACGCCGAACGGCAAGGTGGATCGCAAGCGGCTACCGAGGCCTGAGTTCGCTTCGCAGGACTACGAAGCACCGCTAGGTGAGGTGGAAGAGGCGCTGGCGCGAATATGGCAAGATATCTTGGGTGTTGAGCAGGTTGGGCGCCATGACAACTTCTTCCAGCTTGGAGGCGACTCGATCTCCAGCACGCGCTTTGTCAGTCGAGCCCGCGCTGAAGGATGGAAAGTTCAGTTGAGCGACGTATTTCGGCGACAGACCATAGCTGATCTATCTATGGTCACTGAGGCAGATATACCGATCCAGGCAGCCGACCACACGAATGGAAGCCTGTCATTTGAGGCGTCCAACAGTGTCGTAGACGGGTATCCGCTGTCTCCCATGCAGATGGGCCTAGTGTTTCATAGCCGCTTTGCCCCCAATTCGGCTATGTACGTGTCATCCACCGTTTACGAGATCAGTGCTGAACTGGACGTAGATAGGTTCCAGCTCGCCTGGGATAGTGTGCTTGCTCAACACACGTCCCTAAAGGCGGAATTCTTCGAGAGCCTAGACGGCGAAATCCGGCAGCGTGTCAACGAAGACGCACGCATGCCAGTTCAATTCCTGGATTGGAGTGATGCCGGCGAAGAGGGCATCGACACTGCAGTCGAGAGCTTGCTGCGCGCGGAGCGGTCTCGATCGTTCCATTTGGACAGAGCCCCCCTTATGTGGGCGAGCTTGATCAGACTTCCAAGCCAGCAGTATCGATTCATTCTGCATTTTCACCATATCTTAATGGACGGGTGGTCGGCCCCCTTGCTATTTAGCGCCTTCTGCGAGGCATATGAGTGCGGCGGGGATATGAGGCATTCGACGACTATTGCCCTTAGGGCGGAGCAACCCAGTTTCTGGGACTTCCTAGGATGGATACAGAACAGACCCGCTGCGGAAGACCTGGACTATTGGCGCAAAGTGCTTGACGGTTATCAGCCGGCCACGAGCGGCAGCGGCGTCAGTCATCCCTCCCACGATGTCTATTCCACATACGAGATTCGGCTGCAAGTCACTGTGACGGAGTTAGAGAAATATGCGCGCGATCTGCATGTCACCCGGAATGTCGTCATGCAAGGTGGTTGGGCGCTTTTAGCGTCGGCAATGCAGGGGACCCAGGACGTGGTTTTCGGGGTGGCCGCATCTGGGCGGCCGCCACAACTTGACGGCATCGAGCGGGTAATCGGCCTTTTTATTAACGCGCTGCCAGCCCGTGTGTGGGTAGACCCGGAAGCGCCATTGAGCGAATGGCTATGGGGAATCCACTGCGACCTGGCCGCCATGATGCAACATCAGCACACGCCACTGGCTGAAATTCAGTTGGCATGCGGTATCACAGCCGGCACATCTTTGTTCGACGCGTTACTGGCTTATCAAAACTATCCAAAGAATATCTCGCCGACAGCCACCGAGGTGGCGAGCTCATTGAAATTAAAACAAATACGAATTGTCGAGCAGCCGCACTATCCTCTGAATGTACGTTTTCTGGTCGACGATGATGTGATCCTCAATATCGTCTTTGACCGCACAAAGTTTACCGAAGAGTCCGTAGCCGGTATGGCGAGTCAATTTGAGTCTTTGCTTGTGTCGATGCTGGAAGGGAAAGCCAAGACTGTCGGAGAGATCAACCGGGCGACTGCGCCAAAGCCCGCAGCGGTCCAAGCCCTGGCACATAGTCATCATAACGACACCATGATGAGCCTCCACCAGAGGGTGCTTGCACACGCGAAGCGACGGTCGAAGGCGGTCGCGATATCTCAGGGCGACACGCAGCTCACATATGGTGAGCTAGATAAGGCCTCACAGCATGTGGCATCGCAACTGCGTGCCGCTGGAATTGGCCCCGAAACAATCGTCGGGGTGTCGACGGATAGATCTCCGGCGTTAATCGTCGCCATCCTTGCAATTCTAAGAGTCGGTGCGGCGTATCTCCCGCTGGATCCGAGTTACCCGAAGGACCGCCTGAAATATATGCTCGCCGACAGCGGCGCCAAAATAATACTTTCACAAAGACAGCTGCGCGAGCGATTGCAGAGCCTAGGCGCGAGCCTGATTCTAGTTGATGAGGCCCTGGAAATTGATGTGGGCGATGTGAGCCTCGATGAGGAGAGCTCTATATGTGCGCATGCTGCGAATATGGCATATGTCATATACACCTCCGGATCTACTGGAGACCCTAAGGGCGTAGTTGTTACCCACGATAACGTCTGCCGACTCTTAGACACCACGCAGCCGCTGTTTCGGTTCGATAAAAGGGACGTGTGGTCTCTATACCATTCATACTCCTTCGACTTCTCGGTGTGGGAGATATTTGGCGCATTGACGCATGGCGGCCGACTGGTCATCGTGCCGCAGGATACCGCACGCGATCCCGAGGCGTTCTCGAATCTAATAATCAGTGAAGGGATCACGGTATTGAACCAGACTCCATCTGCTTTTCGCCAAACGATGGTGGCGCTGTTGAATGAGGTGGAGCAATCGGTGGACTTGCCGCTGCGTTACGTTATCTTTGGCGGAGAAGCCCTCGATTTAGGCGTGCTAACCGCGTGGTTCGATAGGCTCGGCTTTGAACAGCCAAAATTGTTAAACATGTATGGCATAACTGAAACCACCGTACATGTTAGTTTTTGCGAAATAGATCGCCCTACGTTTGAGCGAAAATCGCAAGGCAGTCCAATCGGCGGACCTCTTCCGGATCTGAAATGGTATGTGCTTGACGACAGGTTGGAGAAGGTAAAGCCTGGTACGCCAGGCGAGATATACGTCAGTGGGCCGGGATTGGCGCGAGGCTATCTATTAAAGCCGGCGTTTACCGCAGGTCGATATATTCCGGACCCGTATGGTGAAGCTGAGGGTGGGCGCCTATACAAGACCGGTGATCTTGCAAGATGGACGAGCGACAATCATCTAGAGTATATCGGTCGGTCAGACCAGCAAGTAAAGCTGCGTGGATTCAGGATCGAACTGGGAGAGGTATCGGCCGCCGCGCGCGGTCATGCCGCAGTGCAGGATGCTGAAGCGGTAGTGATCGACACCGATGCGAATGATAGGAGACTGACGTTATTCGTTGTGCCAGACCTGCAAGGTATTCGTGAGCAGGCTGAGATTCGCCGACAGTCGGACGACCCACTGGCCAGCAATTTGGCCGAAGACTGGGAGGAGATTTTTGACACCACCTACGAAACGGCGCCGTTCAGTCCGAGCTTTGTTGGCTGGAATAGTAGTTATAGCGATCGGCCTATACCATTCGAGGAAATGAATGAGTGGCTGCTTGGCACGGTGCGTCGCATAAAGGATCTAAGGCCACGCAAGGTATTGGAAATTGGCTGCGGCCTAGGGCTAGTACTGCAGCATATTGCCCCTGCCTGCGAGTCCTATACGGGTATCGATTTCTCTCAATCCGCAATATCAAACTTGACGCAATGGGTTGCAAAAAACGGATACACGAACGTCAAGCTGTTCACTTCGCAAGCGAACCAACTGGCTGACTGCGTGGGCGGCCCCTTCGACACGATCATCATCAACTCCGTTGCGCAGTATTTTCCGTCGTGGGAGTACTTTCATGAAGTGCTTGGTAGCGCGGTCTCACGCTTGACGGAGAACGGAGCGATCTTTCTGGGCGACCTTCGGCCGTACGCGAACCAAGCCAGCTTTCACACGGCAATTCAGATGGCTCGTGCCAGTGGCGACTTGAGCGTGCAAAGTATCCGCCATTTGATTGAAAAGGCGGTAATGGAGGATGACGAGCTTCTCATAGACGCGCAAGCGCTTAGGCTCGTTGCACGAGAGGCAGGCCTTCTCGATGTCGAAGTGCGACTCAAGGACGCACGATATGCCAATGAGCTCAGCGCCTATCGTTACGATGCGCTGCTAACCAAGGGGCATCGCCAGAGTCGAGGCGCGTCAAGTTCCATCGTTGCGATGCCCGACGGCGCGGACTTTGGCTGGGTCCGCGACCTGTTGAGCCGTGCGACACATTCATCGGTCCGCATTATTGGTGTACCAAATTCGAGAGTCATGGCCGATGTAGCGCTGGTGCGTGCGTTGAGTGCAAGTTCCGACGAGGACACGGTGCTAGCGGCGAACCGTGCCAAAATGCGCTTCTCTACAGCCGGCCTTGATCCGTCCGACCTGTACCGGCTTGGAGATGAGCACGGATGGTCCGTCGAGACTGAATGGGGCTCCGACCCGGACAGCGGCTTAATCGATGTTCATTTCTACCGCCCATCGAGCCATGAGGACGGCCAGAATGCTTCAGCAAATTCTATCGAACAAAGCGAATATCTCGCAGCGGGCCGAACGTTTAGCGAACCGGTGGTAGCGAAGTATATCCAGTCGTTGAGTGCAATCGTCAGAGATCATTTACGGTCGCAATTGCCGCCGCACATGGTTCCACCTCATATCGTCGTGTTGCCGCGGATCCCGTTGACGGCGAACGGAAAACTGGACCGGGGGCTTCTTCGCGAATATGGCGCCGGCTCCCGCAAGCATGAGGTCAGGGCCGCCTCGACAGACATAGAGCGGGCGATCGCTGAAGTATGGCGAGAGATACTCGGTATTGACGGCATCGGTGTAGATGAAAGTTTCTTCGAGCTGGGTGGCCATTCAATTCTTGCCGTTCAAATGACGGCAAGGGTACGAAAAGCATGCGGCATAGAACTGCCGCTCGGGGCCGTATTTAGCCATCCCTCGATTGCGGAACTCGCTGCCTTTCTCGAAATTCGACGAGACTCAATGGAGGACGCTGTGCCGCGCCTGCCGTTCGAGTCCATTGACCGGAATGTCGAGATGGCGCTGGCTCCGCAGCAAGTCGGTCTGTGGGTCGCGTGCCAGTTCACTGCGGAGCCGGCGCTTTACAACATCGTGGGAGCATTCGAGATCAGAGGGAAGCTAGACCGTCATGTGCTAAGAGCGAGCTTCGCAGATCTGATGTTTAGGCACGAAATTCTGCGTACGAGATATCCGGACATGCATGGCAGGCCTACCCTATCAATCGATGTCGAATCGGTTGACTACGTCGAGGTGGAAGTCCTAGTGTCCGACGAGATCGACGGAAGAAAACACATCGAGTCGGTTCTCAGCGATTTCGCGAGAATTTCTTTTGATTTGGTGACCGGCCCGCTCTGGCGTGCTCGCGTGTACGAAATCTCGACTGACCGGCACATCATCGCAGTGTCGATGCACCATCTGATTGCCGATGGATGGTCATTGGGAATTCTTCTCGACCAGCTATCCTCATGCTATCGGCTTCGTTTGACGAATAAGGCGTTAGATATTCCACCCTCGGGTGAGCTGCAGTATGTTGATTTCGGTGCTTGGCACGAAAAGCTGCTGAGCGGAGTGAGGGGGATTGCGCTTAGAAAGTTCTGGGCGAACTATCTGGCCGATTTCAAGGGAGTAGCCGCTCTTCCAGGCCAGCAGGCCGGAGGGCAATACACTCCTGCCGCCAATTGCATCGATGCATTAGTACCATGGTCGGAACTGAAGGGGCTGGATAGTCTCTGCATCGACTTGGGTGTAACCCTCTTTACTGTGCTGTTATCCGCACATCTTGCCGTCTTGCATCGGCTAACTGGAGCGCCAGACATTGTGGTCGGCGTCGATGTGGCGGGTCGCGACCATGGAGACACGCAACGAATGGTTGGCTACTTCGTTAACGTGGTACCAGTTAGATCGACACTCGCGAATTCTGCCGAAGTACTAACGTTCAGGGATTTTTCGGAGCGGACCGCTAAATCGCTCCGAACTGTTCTTGACCACGCCGAATTGCCTACAGACCAGATTGTTCAATGTGCCAGAGAGGCCGGCATTCGGCCTGCGGGCGGCTTGATTAATTCGCTATTTGTCATGCAGAACTTCCCCACAGGGAATTTCCGCATTGAGGGACTGGATATCAATTCGGTCGATGTCGCCGCGAGTTATTCGAAGTTCGGGATGGAGTTCTTTCTCACGGAATCCTCCAACGGGCTCAAGTACCGGTGCCATTATTCGAAAGCATTATTTGGTACGGAGTCGATGCCGGCGGTGCTGCGGCAATGGCGTCAACTGATCAAACGTCTCGTGAATTCTCCGGAAACGAAGTTTATGAACGTCTTCCCTGACATTGCTGCGGTCGGGGGTAGGCGCGTCGATGCATCAGTTTGGTAGCGGCCCAGGCTGCGTGCATATCGCTATCGAAAGAATGAATTAACTCAATCAATGGGGTTATCGTGAGTGAGCAAACTATTACTATTGACTCCAAGCAAGTCATACAGCAAGTCTGGCCCACGAGCGGCGCGATATCGCGCCCAGCAGTGGTGTGCGCGGGCGCGCCGACCATAGACGCCATCAGTTGGGCCTCACAAAATCTTGCCTTGATTGACGAACTATTATGCGCTCGTGGAGCGATCCTGTTTCGTGGGTTCGGAATCGGTACGATCGAGACTTTTGAGCGCTTCGCTGGTGCAATGTGCGATGAGTTATACGGCGAGTATGGCGATCTGCCGCCGAAGGAAGGTGCCAAGCGGGCATATCGCTCAACGCCTTATCCCGAAAGCGAGATGATTCTTTTCCATAACGAGAGCTCACACCTCGACAAGTGGCCGAGAAAGCAATGGTTCTACTGCGAGCTGCCATCCGTCAAGGGTGGAGCGACACCGCTCGTCGACTGCCGACAGATCCTGGAACATATCCCGCCCGCGTTCAGTGAAAGACTGGCGATTGAAGGTCTTCTGTACATCAGGACATTCACTGACGGGCTGGATGTTCGCTGGCAGGACTTCTTTCATACGGAGGATAGGCAGACCGCAGAGCAAGTTTGTCGAGCCGCTGGTATGGACTGCCTATGGCTAGGCGATGACGACTTGCAAATGACGAACCTGAGTCCGGCTGTCATCGAGCATCCCATTACGCAGCAACGGGCTCTGTTTAACCAGATCCAGTTGCATCACCCCTTTTTTTTGGCCCCAGACCTGAGGGAGTATCTCTTGTCTATGGTCGGTGAAGACAGACTGCCTCGTAATGTCCGGTACGGCGGAGGCGAGCCTATAGAAGTAGAAAATCTACGGGCACTATCTGAAGCCTATGATGCCTGCGCTGTCCGGTTCAGTTGGGCAGAGGGTGACGTAGTGCTTCTGGACAATATGCTCACAGCCCATGCTCGCGACCCTTATGAAGGGCAACGGAAGATCGTCGTCGCCATGGGAGAGATGGTGCCGTCGAGAGCCTATTGCGCAAAATTCAAGACGGAGGCTATATGAACGATTCGGAAGTGTCTTGCTTGACTGGTAGCACTGTGCAATTCGTGGAGCAAACCTTATTCGACAGGCTTGAGGCGTGGAATGCGTCGGTTCCAGACCAAATCGCGCTTCGAATGGCGAATGTGGAACTATCATACGGTGGCTTAATGGAACGGGTCGCAGCTACGGCCGCCGGACTTGCCCTGGCCGGTATTCGGCCAGGAGATATCGTCGCCGTCCGCATGCCCAGATCGCTCGATTTGGTAATCGCCATTCTTGGCGTCATGCGTACTGGGGCAGCGTATCTGCCGCTAGATGAAGCATGGCCAGTGGAGCGCTGTCAGTACATCTTGGCCAACGCTGCCCCGAAAATGATGCTCGTGTCGAATGTGATGGATCCTATTCAGTGGGGCCTGGCCACCGCCGATGTTAGCCAGCTCGCCGCTGCTGTTAAACATCCGCGGCATGTTCCGGACCTTCCCAGCCCAACAGATGCGGCATACGTCATCTACACCTCAGGCTCGACGGGGGTGCCAAAGGGGGTCGTTGTCGAGCATGCTCAGTTGCTTAACTATGCTGCGGCGATCTCCTTGGCGTGCGGTTTTGACCATAAGCTGCGTTTAGCGCTGTCTTCGGGGGTCGCAGCGGATCTGGGAAACACAACCCTTTACGGGGCGTTGTTCTCCGGCGCGACGCTTGTCGTCGCCACTGAGGGGCAGATGCAAGACCCAGTCGCTTACTCCGCGTTCATTCGTGAGGAGCGCATCGACTGCTTGAAAGTCGTGCCGTCTCAGCTAGAGGTTCTAATCGAGGCTCCGGGGTGCATGATGCCGAAGATAGTTATTCTTGGCGGCGAGCCCGCAAACAGTGCGCTCGTAGGCAAGATTCGCGAAATCCACCCGTCAGCAGTCATCTACAACCACTATGGTCCAACAGAGTGCACAGTCGGTGTTCTCGTACATCGTTTGGGCGAGAAAGAGGCTTTCGAAGCCGGCGAATGGGGCCTGCCCCTGAGCGCTGCTCTATCGAACAATTACATCTCCATCCGCGACCAGGATGGGCGGCTGGTGAAACGTGGGGAAGAGGGTGAAATCTATATTGCTGGTGCGCAGGTATGCCGGGGCTATTTAGGTCAACTCCCCGGCGACGGCTTTGTGCAGCTTCCCGACTCGCCCGGGGAAAGGTTCTACGGAACCGGTGATCTGGCAAGACAGTCCGCTGATGGAAGACTTGCGTTGACGGGACGAATCGACGATCAAGTGAAGATCCGCGGATATCGGATCGCATTGAGAGAGGTCGAACTCGCATGTCTGCGCCTGCCGGGCATACAACAGGCAGTTGTATGCCCGACGCGCGATAAAGGAGAGACCGAACTGGCAGCATACCTGGTAGGTAGGCTGGACTTTTCCGTCGGCGCTCATGCAGCCGCCCGAAGATCGTTGCAAAAATACCTTCCGGACGCTTTCATCCCTAGCTATTTCTCCGTCATTGATGAGATACCGCGCCTTGCCAACGGAAAGATCGATCGACAAAAGCTGTCGTCTATCCTACCCGTACGGCCTGGTCAGGAGGTGGTGGAAATACGTGCCGTTCGCTCAGGTACGTACGTGGAACGATTCATCGTCGACGCGATCGCTGGCCTGATAGGAGGGCGGCGCATAGAAATTGATGACGATTTCTTTGATGTGGGCCTTCATTCGCTCCAAGCCATTCGTCTCGCAGCAAAGATTCGTGAAATCTTACGCGTCGATCTCAAGCCGGGCGGCGTATTGACGAACCGGTCGATTCGGGCGCTGGCAAGCCATATCGACTCAATCGCGCAAGAAAATTCCAACATAGAGAAGCACGCTGCAGATTACCTCCTGCAGGGCTGACGGGGCGATGCGGCTGCCTCGCCTCGGCGACGGTCAGCCGCTTGCGGAGACGCTTTGAGGGCTTCCTCATGATCCATGACCAGCTCGATCTGCTGCCTAATCGCTATCAGTAACGAGGGACAAAATGAATAACCTGCCTGTTAGGAACGTTCGTACTGACTTTGCGACCTATCCGTTATCGTTCGGACAGGAGATGCTTTGGCTCTCTCACAAGTTATCGAATGAGGTCGATCCCTACAATACGGTCCACTCGTTCCTCGTCAAGGGGACGCTGGACGTGACGTGCCTTCAGATCGCGTTTCAAGCGCTCATCGAACGGCACTCGGCGCTTCGGACCATATTTTTGGAGAGTGAAACCTGCCCCGTTCAGAAGGTTCTGCCGGAAGCGCCCTTTGAGCTAGCCCAGATTAGTGCAAGCGGGGAGATTGGTTCCGAGCTGCAAGGCCTCGTTGAGGCCGAATCAATATGCCGATTTGATCTGGGCCGAGCTCCTCTCCTGAGGGTGACCTTGGTCTCCAGCGTCGGGCAGCAATCCGCGCTGGTTATAGCCATGCATCATCTGATTTGCGACGCATGGTCAAATGATCTTTTGCTTCGTGATCTGGCGGTTGCCTATAGCTCGGCCTTGGCGGGCCGTGATGACTTCAAGGCTGGGGCGGAGTCGACGTTCGGACAGTATGCGAAGCTACAGCGAGACCTGAGCGCGGCCGGCGTGTTCGATACTGATGTTGCATATTGGGAAGAATCTATCGGTTCGGACATATCTCGCTTCGACATCCTTCCGGAGGGAACGAGCGATGGGAGTGATGTCGAAATAGCCAGGCGGCAACTCTTCCACTTGCCATCAGATCTAGCGACCAAAGTCCTCAGACGGTCCCAGGATATGGCCTTGTCACCGTTTGTCCTGTACTTTGCCGCGTGGCAATTGGTGCTGTGGACATATTCTGGGAGGCGTCGGCTGATTGTAGGTGTTCCGTATGCCGGACGTGGTGAAAGCTCGCATATGGACGTCGTGGGGTATTTTGTTAACACCCTTCCCTTCACGATCGAAGTTCGGCCTGAGCAAGCAATAGGAGACTTTGTTCGTGATGTAGGCCGGAACGTGATTGCAGCGATTGATCACGCCGGTTGCCCGATGGAACTGGTGGCAGATCGGCTCAGAAAGCGCGGATCTCTTGGCGCGGGACCGCTCTTTCAATCGCTCTTTAACTTCAGGCCGCAATCCAGGTCTCAGGAAATTGCGCTTGGTGAAGCGACACTCGTTCCTTGGATTGCCGAAAGGTCACCGTTGAAATTTGACCTAGGCATCGATTTGGCAGTCTCGGCCGCCTCAGTCGAAGTTGCCGTTGAATACGCTGAGCATCCTGGATCGGCAGCGGTGGTTCCTCGCCTGATTGATTTATTTGCTACGGTTTTAGAGGCAATTTCGAGCGACGACGACCGGTGCGTTTGGAATGCGTGTGAACTTCCGGAGGCTGATGCCCAATATTTGGGAGCCTTGTCGCATCAAGGGCAGGCGCACACGGGTGGAGCCCAAGGGTTAATACACGGTCACATTGAGTCGCAAGCACAACTGGCGCCGGACGCGCAGGCGCTGGTGTACGGCGAAGCGGCCTTGAGCTATGCCGAGCTGAACGCGCGGGCCAACCGCCTGGCGCATCACCTGATCGGCCTGGGCGTGGGTCCGGAGACGAAGGTGGGCGTGGCGCTGGAGCGGTCGGTGGAACTGGTGGTGGCGCTCTTGGCGGTGCTCAAGGCGGGCGGCGCCTATGTGCCGTTGGATCCGTCGTACCCGGCCGAGCGGCTAGCTTACATGATGGTCGACAGCGGGCTGGAACTGGTGCTGACGCACTCGGTTTCGCGCCAGGCGCTGCCCTTGCCCGAAGGCGTGACGGCGCTGGAGGTGGACAGGCTCGATGTCAGCGCGCGGCCGGCGAGCAACCCGGAGGTGACGGTGCATCCGGAGAACCTGGCCTACGTGATCTACACCTCGGGCTCGACCGGCCGGCCCAAGGGCGCAGGCAACCGTCACGGCGCACTGGCGAACCGACTTGACTGGATGCAACAGGCCTACGGCCTGGACAGTAGCGACACGGTGCTGCAGAAGACCCCGTTCAGTTTCGACGTGTCGGTGTGGGAGTTCTTCTGGCCGCTGATGGCGG
>LNAP01012475.1_pt1 | contig 12293 bp, 10 predicted proteins | sample 602601 | NCBI WGS metagenome assembly LNAP01 (sample SAMN02440304, study PRJNA202911) | soil metagenome | biome: Subtropical and temperate rainforests or woodlands; isolation source: soil samples (1 kg each in a 20% v/v slurry with milli Q water) were... ... | reverse complement strand
AAGACCTCAAGGGCCTGTGCGCCCTGTATGCCTCGGACGCGGGCAAGCACATCACCGGCCAGTGGCTGGCGGTGGATGGCGGGGTGAGCGTGATCACCGGCGGATGAGTTGGCGGGCGCCGGCTTTGGAGGGCGGCGCGTTCTGCTTGGGGCTGCCTGGATGGCCTGAGGGCCAGTCCTGCAGCGTGCAATTGCTGGGGGCAATTGCTGGGTGCAAGCGGTCAAGCCCTCAAACCCCCGCAGCAGCGCAACAAGGACTATCCTTTCTGCCTTTTCATGAACCCTGGAGTTGCCTGTGTTGAATTTTGGTGCCGAAATCCCGTTTGTCAGCCATCTTGGCTTCACGCTGCACCGCATGTCGGGGGGCGAGTCCGAGTTGCATTACGAGGCGCGCCCCGAGCACCTGAACTCTTTTGACGTAACCCACGGCGGTGCGTCGATGACCTTGCTGGATGTGACCCTGGCCACGGCCGCGCGCAGCGATACACCCGACTTTGGCGTGGTCACCATCGAGATGAAGACCAGTTTCATGCGGCCCGCGCGCGGGCCGCTGGTGGCCAAGGGCCGGCTGATCCACCGCACCGCCAGCATGGCTTTCGCCGAAGGAACCGTGTTCGATGCCGAGGGCCGCATCTGCAGCCACGCCACGGGCACGTTCAAGTACGTGCGGCGCCAGCCCGCCGAAGCCGCCGACGGGCAGCGGGTGATTTCGACGGATTGATGTGCGCTCCGGCACAAGGATGCACGGGAGTCGATTTTGAGTCAAATCGGGCTCTTGCGCAGTGTTCATAAGCGCAAGCAGCTATTAAAACAGTAGTAACAAGGAGTCTTCCATGCCCCGCAACCAACAAATCGTTCTCGACAACCGTCCCCAGGGCGAAGCCGTGGCCAGCAACTTCAAGCAGGTCGCCACCGACACCCCCGCGCTCCAGGAGGGTGACGTGCTGGTGCGCCACCACTACCTGAGCCTGGACCCCTACATGCGCGGGCGCATGAACGAGAGCAAGAGCTACGCGGCCAGCCAGCCGCTGGGCGAGGTGATGATTGGCGGCACCGTGGGCGAGGTGGCAGAGAGCAGGCACCCCAAGTTCGCGGTGGGCGACAAGGTGGTGGGCATGGGCGGCTGGCAGGAGTACAGCGTGGTGGACGGCAATGCCGTGGGCGCGCTGCGCAAGGTGGACACCACGCACGTACCGCTGTCGCACTACCTGGGCGCCGTGGGCATGCCGGGCGTGACGGCCTGGTATGGCCTGGTGAAGATCATCGCGCCCAAAACGGGCGATACCGTGGTGGTCAGCGCCGCCACCGGCGCCGTGGGCAGCGCGTTTGCCGCACTGGCCAAGGCACGCGGCTGCCGTGCCGTGGGCATTGCGGGTGGCGCCGAGAAGTGCAAATACGCGGTGGAAGAACTGGGCTTTGACGCCTGTATTGACTACAAGGAACACAGCGATGTGAAGTCCCTGTCCAAGGCCCTCAAGGAAGCCTGCCCCAACGGCATCGACGGCTACTTCGAGAACGTGGGCGGCTGGATCATGGACGCCGTCATGCTGCGCATGAACGCCTTCAGCCGCGTGGCCCTGTGCGGCATGATCGCCGGCTACGACGGCGCTCCCCTGCCCATGGCCAACCCCGCGCTCATGCTTATCAACCGCATGAAGATCGAAGGCTTCATCGTCAGCGAGCACATGGAAGTGTGGCCCGAGGCCCTGAAAGAGCTGGGCACCCTGGTGGGCACCGGCAAGCTGCGTCCGCGCGAAACGGTTGCGCAGGGCATTGCCTCTGCGCCCGAGGCCTTTTTGGGCCTGCTCAAAGGCAAGAACTTCGGCAAGCAATTGGTGCAACTGATCTGAGCATGAGCACCTCGCCGTCCGCACTGCGCTGGACCTGGGCCCGCTTTGACGACCTGGGCGTGCACGCCCTGCATGACACACTGGCCTTGCGCTGCAAGGTGTTCATCCTGGAGCAGGGGCCTTACCAGGACCCGGATGGTGCCGACAAGCAATCGTGGCACCTGCTGGGTTACGACGAGGCCGGTGCCTTGCAGGCCGGCCTGCGTGTGGTGGACCCGGGTGTGAAGTACCCTGAGCCCTCCATCGGCCGTGTCGTGACGGCCCGCGAGGCGCGCGGCGGCGGTGTGGGGCGCGCGCTGATGGAGCAGGGCCTGGCCCGCTGCCACCAGGTGTGGCCGGGCAGGGCAGTGCGCATCAGCGCGCAGGCACATCTGCAGCGCTTTTACGGCAGCCTGGGGTTTGCGGCGGTGTCCGAGGTTTACCTGGAAGACGACATTCCCCACATCGAGATGCTGCGGAGCCCGTGCTGAACGGCGGCGCGGTGTCCGAGCCGTTCTTTTTCGAACCTCTATCAGGAGATTGCCCATGACCGCCTTGATCCTGCACCATTACCCCTCATCGCCCTTCTCGGAAAAGATCCGGCTGGTGCTGGGTTTCAAACAGTTGCCCTGGAAATCGGTGGTCATCCCCAGCATCGCGCCCAAGCCCGATGTGGTGGCCCTCACGGGCGGCTACCGCAAGACGCCGTTCCTGCAGATCGGTGCCGACATTTACTGCGACTCGGCGCTGATCTGCGAGGTGCTCGAACATGAGCACCCCGAGCCGGCGCTGTATCCGCCCCACCTCAAGGGCGTGGCGCGCGTATTTGCCCAGTGGGCTGACAGCACGCTGTTCTGGGCCGCCATGGCCTACAACCTGCAACCGCGCGGGGCCCAGGCGCTGTTTGCCAATGTGGCCCCCGAAGCCGCCCAGGCCTTTGGTGCGGACCGCCGCCAGATGAGTGTCGGCATGCAGCGCCTGCGACCCGCCGATGCCACGGCGGCCTACCGCTCGTACCTGCGGCGCCTGGCGCACATGGTGGAAGAGCATGACTTCACGTTCGGGGCCGAACCCTGCGTGGCCGACTTTGCCGCCTACCACCCGCTGTGGTTCACGCGCCAGTGCGTGCCGGTGATGGCCGATATTTTTCAGGCCACGCCGGCCGTGCTGGAGTGGATGGACCGGGTCGCGGCACTCGGGCACGGCCGCATGGAAAAATTCAGCGCGGCCGATGCCATCACGGTGGCTGCGGGCACCGAACCCATGCCGGTGGTGAACGACGTTTTTCAGGACGAACATGGCATCGCGCTGGGGAGTGAGGTCACGGTGTCGGCCGAAAGCTTTGGCACCGAGCCCACGGCCGGCACCCTCATCGCCGCCACGCGCACGCGCTACACCTTGCGCCGCACCGATCCGCGTGCCGGCACGGTGCATGTGCACTTTCCGCGCATTGGTTACGTATTACAAAAGGCAGAGACATGATTGAAAATTTTCAGGGCAAGACGGCGGTATTGACGGGTGCAGGCTCGGGCTTCGGGCTGGAGTGCGCGCGCATTGGCGCCCGCCTGGGCATGAACCTGGTGCTGGTGGATGTGCAGCCGGACGCGCTCGACGCCGCCGCGGCCGAGATGCAGGCCGCAGGCGCCCAGGTGCTGGCCCGCCAGGTGGATGTGTCGAGCGCCACCCAGATGGAGCAACTGGCCGCAGAGGTGGCGCAACGCTTCGGCGCCCCCCACCTGGTGTTCAACAACGCGGGCGTGGGCGCGGGCGGCCTGGTGTGGGAGAACTCCGTCAAGGACTGGGAATGGGTGCTGGGCGTCAACCTCATGGGCGTGGTGCACGGCGTGCGGGTGTTCACCCCCTTGATGCTGGCGGCTGCGAAGAAGGACCCGGCGTGGCGCGGCCACATCGTCAACACGGCCAGCATGGCGGGCTTGCTGGCGCCGCCCAACATGGGCATCTACAACGTGAGCAAGCACGCGGTGGTCAGCCTGTCGGAGACGCTGTACCAAGACCTTTCGCTGGTGACGGACCAGGTGGGCGCCAGCGTGCTGTGCCCTTATTTCGTGGCCACGGGCATCAACGACAGCCAGCGCAACCGCCCTGGCGGCCTGGCGGGCGACCAGCCTACCAAGAGCCAGCTCATTGGCCAGGCCATGATCGGCAAGGCCGTCAGCGCTGGCAAGGTGACGGCCGCCGAAGTGGCGCAAAAGGTTTTTGACGCCGTGGCGACCAACCAGTTCTACATCTACAGCCATCCCAAGGCAATAGGCTCTGTGCAGACGCGCATGCAAGACATTCTGCAGGCTCGCAACCCCACCGATCCCTTTGCCGACAAGCCCGAGCTGGGGGCGCAACTGCGCGCGGCCTTGCGCGTCGAGTGAATGGGGTGGTAAACCGGGGCGCCGAGCTTGGCGCCGTGCAGTGGCGTCTGAACTGATGATGGATCACGTCAACAAAGCCAGCCAGGCCGCCGGCGAGCCAGGCGACGGACTGCCCCAGCCGGCGCGCAACCGCGCCATGCTGGTCATCATCTTGGGTATCGCGATGGCGGTGCTCGATGGCAGCATCGTCAACTTGGCGCTGCCCGGCATTGCGCGCGATCTCAACGCCAGCGCGGCGCATGCGATCTGGGTGGTCAACGCTTACCAGATCGCCACGCTGGTCATGCTGCTGCCGCTGGCGGCGCTGGGCGAGCGCCTGGGGTATCGGCGCGTGTATTTTGCCGGCATGGCGCTGTTTGCTGTGTCGTCCGTGGGGGCTATGCTGGCCGATTCGCTGGCCACGCTGATTGCGGCGCGGGCCCTGCAGGGCCTGGGCTCGGCCGGCATCATGAGCGTGAATGCCGCTCTGGTGCGCCTGACCTACCCGCGCGCGCAACTGGGGCGTGGCCTGGCGATCAATTCGATGGTGGTGGCGCTGGCTTCGGTGGCCGGCCCCTCGGTGGCGGCGGGCATCCTGTCCGTGGCGCCCTGGCCCTGGCTTTTTGCGCTCAATCTGCCGCTGGGGGCCTATACGCTGTGGCTGGGCTGGCGGGCGCTGCCGTTCAATCCACCCCGCGCGGTGCTGCAACCCCGTCCGGCGGTGCTGGACGTGGTGCTCAACGTGCTGATGTTCACGCTGATCTTCGTAGGCGGCGAGCGGCTGGGTGCCGCCACCAGCAACGGGCGGGGCGTGGCCTCTCCCACAGCTTGGGCCTTGCTGGCAGCCGGTGTGGCGGTGGGCTGGGTGTATCTGCGCCGCCAGTTGCGCCTGGCAGCGCCCCTGTTTCCGGTGGATTTGTTGCGCATTCCCGTGTTTGCGCTGTCCATGGGCTCATCGGTGGGGGCGTTTTGTGCCCAGACCCTGGCTTATCTGGCGCTGCCCTTTTTGCTGCTGGAGGGGTTTGGCCGCAGCCCCCTGGAGGCGGGGTTGCTGATCACTGCCTGGCCCCTGGCCATTGTGGTGACGGCACCCATCGCGGGCCGCCTGATCGGCCGCTATGCCGATGGCTTGCTGGGGGCCATTGGCATGGGGGTTTTCGCCTGCGGCCTGTTGCTGCTGGCGGCCTTGCCGGCAGATCCATCCCCCATCGACATGGTCTGGCGTATGGCCCTGTGCGGCGCCGGTTTTGCGCTGTTCCAGTCGCCCAACAACCACACCATCGTTACCTCGGCGCCGCTAGAGCGCAGTGGCGCGGCCAGCGGCATGCTGGGCACGGCCCGTTTGACGGGGCAGACCTTGGGGGCGGTAATGCTGGCCGCCATCTTTACCGTGTGGCCCTCGCACGATGGCAGGGGCGAGTGGGTGGCCTTGCTGCTTGCGGCGGCCTTTGCGGTGGTGGCCGGCGTGTGCAGTTCGCTGCGCATGCGCACGGTGCACTGAGGCATGGGTATGCAACCAGTGTGACCATCGACGAACCTCGCTGCAATCCGGCAATTTCACCTGTAACTTATGAAACGTATGTAAATTGCCATTTTTGGGTGTAGATGTTTGCTGCTGTTTCTTTTAGTGTCGGTATCTGCATTTCGCGCGCAATCGTGCCCCTTCTCGGGGCTTCTGCCCCAATTTGGAGGTTTTATGACTGTTATTCCTGCTGAGCCCCGCATGGCTGGGCTTTCTTCCAGGTCGCAGGACAGTGGCGCCGGTGAGGGATACCTGGGCGGGCAAGGCAGTCCGTCATCCATATGGCCTGATTTCCTGGTCGCCGGTGCGGGTGCTGCTCGTGGATGACGATGCGCACATCCGCCTGGTGATTGCGCAAGAGCTCATGGCAGACCCCCGCACCCTGGTGGTGGCGCAGGCGTCGAGTGTGCGCGAGGGGCGCAAGGCCATCAAACAGCATGAGTTCGATGTCTTGCTGGTGGATTTGCATCTGGGCGACGGCGAGGGGTTTGAGCTGCTGGATTACCTCAAGACCGTGCGCCCGTCGGCCGAGGCCGTGGTGATTTCCGTCATGGAAAACGACGACGAGGTGTTGCGCGCCTTCGAGTTGGGTGCCACCGGGTACCTCAGCAAGAACTCGTGGTTTGGCAACTATCCGCAGGCCGTGCTGCAGGTGGTCAACGGCGGGGCGTCCATCACGCCCAATCTGGCGCGTCGCCTGCTGCAGCGGTTTGACAAAACCCATGCCGATCTCCCCAAGCGCCAGGAGCCTGCCGAGGCCGACCGGTTGTCCGACCGCGAGAAAGAAGTGTTGCGCATGGTGGCTGGCGGTTACACCACTGCCGAAATTGCCTCCCGCATGGAGATCAGCAACATCACCGTGAATACGCACATTCGTAACATCTATCGCAAGCTGCAGGTGCGCACCCGTGCCCAGGCCGTGCGGTTTGCGTCTTTGCGGGGGCTGTTCTAGGCACATCCATGGGTTGCCGGGGCCGCCGCGCAATGAGCTTTCATGTTTCGTAACCACCCGCCCCATTTCGCCCTGGCCTGCCTTGCACTCTGTGGGGTGCAACTGGTCTTGAGCCTGCTGCTGGTTCGATATTTTTGGGCCTCAAGTTCACCCGCCATGCAGTGGCTTGCGGGCACTCTGATCGTCACCCAAACCTTGCTGGGCTTGCTGGTCCTGATGCAGCTTCCGCGTGCCCTGCAGTGGCGCCCACGGCGCAATCCCCGCCCCAGCGCCGAGCTGCAGGCCGAGCGCCAGCGCATCGCAAGGGAGTTGCACGACAACGTCGGCTCGCAGTTGGTCAGCACCATGGGGTTGCTGGACCCCCAGTTGCCCGCCCATTCGCAGGCGCTGCGTGCTTTGGAGCAGTGCCTGCTCGATCTGCGCCTGGTCGTGGATTCGATGGACAGTGCTGCCGACTCGCTGGCCCTTCGCCTGGCGCGCCTGCGCCACCGCATCCAGCCGGTGCTGGACCGGCGCGGCATTCAGATGGCCTGGAATGTCCAAACCGCAGATGGCGTTGAAACCCCGTGTGCCGAGCGCGCCCAGCACATGGTCTCTATCGTGCAGGAAGCCCTGAGCAATGTGCTGCAACACGCGCAGGCCACGCAGGTGAGGGTGAGCGTGGAGCATGACGCCGGGCAGGACGCATGGTGCCTGGAGGTCTGCGACAACGGGCGTGGCCTGCCCGAAGAATCCTCGGCCTTGCGCGCCCGGCCATCGGGCTTTGGCATGGAGGGCATGCACCGCCGTGCGCGGCAGATGGGCGGTGCTCTGGAGCTGATCCGGCCCGTGGACGGCGGCACCTGCATTCGCGTGCTGGTGCCAGACCAGGGCGCGCCTGGGCAGGCGCTGCCTGTGCTGTAAAGCCATCGCCTCTGAGGGGTGAGTTGCGTGCGTGTGCTGCACCTTCTGGCGCCGCAAAGTCTGGTGCGATTTGATGAATAAATGGGCTCAAGCGCTTTCCTGGTAAGCGCTTGTAGCTATCAAAAGAGTAGTGTTTTGCAGCCAATCCCCTGGCGGTTCCGGCCCGGCCTGATCTGCAGCATGTGGCAAACTCGCCGGCTTTTCCAAGTGCCCGCAGGATAGAACGCAATGCAAAAGATCGTCCGGCAGATTGCCGAAGAAATCCGGATCACCGAGCAACAAGTCAAGGCCGCCGTCGAGTTGCTCGATGGCGGTGCCACCGTGCCCTTCATCGCACGCTACCGCAAGGAAGTGACCAACGGGCTTGACGACATCCAGCTGCGTGAGCTGGAGGCGCGCCTGTCGTACCTGCGCGAGCTGGAAGACCGCCGCGCCGCCGTGCTCAAGGCCATCGACGAGCAGGGCAAGCTGACCGACGCGCTGCGCGCTGCCATCGCGGGCGCGCCCACCAAGCAAGAGCTGGAAGACCTCTACCTGCCCTTCAAGCAAAAGCGCCGCACCAAGGGCCAGATCGCCCGCGAGTTCGGCATCGAGCCGCTGGCCGACAAGCTCTTCGCCGACCCCACGCTGGACCCGGCCGCCGAAGCCGCCGCGTTCACCCGCCCCCCCGAAGTGCTGGACGACGGCAAGCCCGGTGCTGATTTTTCCACCGTGCCTGCCGTGCTCGATGGTGTGCGCGACATCCTCTCCGAGCGCTGGGCCGAAGACGCCGTGTTGGTGCAATCCTTGCGTGAGTGGCTGTGGGCCGAGGGCCTGCTGCGCAGCAAGAAGGTCGAAGGCAAGAACGAGAACGACCCCGAGGTGTCCAAGTTTCGCGATTATTTTGAATACGACGAGCCCATTGGCCGCGTGCCATCGCACCGCGCGCTGGCCGTGTTTCGTGGTCGTGGCCTGGAAATCCTCGAAGCCAAGCTGGTCTTGCCGGTAGAGCCAGAGCCCGGCAAGCCCAGCATTGCCGAGGGCAAGATTGCCCTGCACCTGGGCTGGAGCCACGCGGGCCGCCCCGCCGACGACCTGATCCGCAAGTGCGTGGCCTGGACCTGGCGCGTGAAGCTGAGCCTTTCGACCGAACGCGACCTGTTCGCCCGCCTGCGCGACGACGCCGAAAAAGTCGCCATCAAGGTGTTTGCCGACAACCTGCGCGACCTGCTGCTGGCCGCCCCGGCCGGCCCGCGCGTGGTGATGGGCCTGGACCCCGGCATCCGCACCGGTGTGAAGGTGGCCGTGGTGGACGCCACCGGCAAGCTGGTGGAGACCGCCACCGTGTATCCGCACGAGCCGCGCCGCGACTGGGACGGCGCGCTGCACACCCTGGCCCAACTGGCGCAACGGCATGGCGTTAACCTGATTGCGATTGGCAACGGCACCGCCAGCCGCGAGACCGACAAGCTGGCGGCTGAGCTGATTAAATTAATGGCAAAAGTGCCTGTAGCCCACACTGGTAAAGCGCTGACAGCTATCGAAAAGGTAGTGGTCAGCGAGGCCGGCGCCTCGGTGTACAGCGCCAGCGAATACGCCTCGCAAGAGATGCCCGATGTGGACGTGAGCCTGCGCGGCGCGGCCAGCATTGCGCGGCGCCTGCAGGACCCGCTGGCCGAGCTGGTCAAGATCGACCCCAAGAGCATTGGCGTGGGCCAATACCAGCACGACGTGAACCAGAGCGAACTGGCGCGCACGCTGGGCACGGTGGTGGAAGACTGCGTGAACTCGGTGGGCGTGGACCTGAACACGGCCAGCGTGCCGTTGCTGTCCCGCGTGTCGGGACTGTCGGGCAGTGTGGCGAAGGCCGTGGTGCGCTGGCGCGAGGCCAACGGCGCGTTCAAGAGCCGCAAGCAACTGATGGATGTGGCCGGTCTGGGCGCCAAGACGTTTGAGCAGAGCGCGGGTTTTTTGCGCATCCGGGGCGGCGAGAACCCGCTGGACATGACCGGCGTGCACCCCGAAACCTACCCCGTGGTCGAGCAGATCATGCAAAAAACCGGCAAGCCCGTGGTCGAGATCATGGGCCGGGCCGACATGCTCAAGACGCTCAAGCCAGAGCTGTTCGCCAACGAGAAGTTTGGCGTGATCACCGTCAAGGACATCCTGACCGAGCTGGAAAAGCCCGGCCGCGACCCGCGCCCGGACTTCAAGGTGGCGCGCTTCAACGATGGCGTGGAAGACATCAAGGACCTGAAGGAAGGCATGATTCTGGAGGGCACCGTGAGCAACGTGGCGCAGTTTGGTGCTTTCATCGATCTCGGGGTGCACCAGGACGGCCTGGTGCATGTGAGCCAGCTGGCGCACAAGTTTGTGAATGACGCGCGCGAAGTGGTCAAGACCGGTGACATCGTCAAGGTCAAGGTCATGGAGGTGGATGTGGAGCGCAAGCGCATCGGGCTGTCGATGAAGCTGGGCGATGCGCCTGCGCGCCAGAGCGGCGACCGGGGCGCGCCGCGCGACAACCGGTTTGAGGGCGCAGGCCGGGGGTATGCACAGCCGCAGCGCCGCGCGCCCGAGCCGGCGGCGCAGTCGGCCATGGCCTCGGCGTTCGCCAAGTTGCAGCAAACCAAGAATCGGTAACAACCGGGTACATAATCGCCAGCATCTCAACCGGAGGCGCTGTACCCCATGGAGCTGAACGCACTGCTGGCCCACCCTGTGGCTTTGCCAAGTCTTCCGCGCGCCGTGGCGTTGCTGATGACCGAGCTGGCCCATGATGAGCCCAGCCTGCGTCGGGTCAACCAGCTCATTGGCACCGATCCGGCACTGGCCGCCCGGCTGCTGGAGATGGCCAATGCGCCAGCGTTCCAGATGCAGCGCCAGATTCTCGGCATTCCCGAGGCGCTGGCACTGCTGGGCGTGGCCCAGTTGCGCTCACTGGTAAGTTCCGCGCCGCTGGGCACCACATCGCGTTCGGTGCCGGGCATCAACATGCAGCAGTTCTGGCGCTACAGCCTCAACACCGCCAAGCTGGCCCGTTCATTGGCAGGCATCGGCCACCACAACCAGATTGCCGCTTATACGGCGGGGTTGGTGCATGCGCTGGGCGAGCTGCTGATGCACCTGGCCGCCCCAGACATCATTTTGTCGATCAACGCGCTGGTGTCCCCCCTGGATATGCGGCGGGCCAAGATCGAGCAGCGCATTCTGGGCTATTGCTATGGCAACGTGAGCGCTGGGCTGGCGCAGCGCTGGCAGTTTCCGGAAGTCGTGGTAGATGCCCTGCAGCACCAGAGCGCCCCGTTGGACAACAATGCCTACGAGCCGCTGGCGGGGGTGATCCACCTGGCATCGTGGCGCGCCCGTGCCCGCGAGGCCGACATGGGTGAAAAGGAAATGGCCGTGTCTTTTCCCGGCGAGGTGGGGCTGATGCTGGGCCTGGACATCGACATGGTGCTCCAACAAGACCCCATCGACTGGACGGCACGGCCCGAGGCATCCGACTACGTGGTCTGAGCGCTGGAGTGGCTGTAGCGGCTTGATTTGCGCGCCGTGTAGTTCTTGCAGCTTGCGGACACCCACTCCATGCGCAGGCTCAGAGCGACTGCGCCAGCATCGCCCGGTATTCTTCGGGCGTGGCAACGCGCGGGTTGGTCTTGTGGCAGTGGTCGGCCATGGCGCCCTTGATGATGTCGTCAAACATTTCTGCAGTCACACCCATTGCGGCGAGGCCGGTGGGCAGGCCCAGACGGGCGTTCATGTCGCGGATGGCTTCAGGGATGTCGGCGGCGGCGGCCAGGCCCATGGCATGGGCCATGCGCTCCAGACGTTTTTCCTTTTGCACCGATTCGGCCTGTGCATTGAAACGGATCACGGCGGGCAAAAACATCGCGTTGAGCGTGCCGTGGTGCAGGCGCGGGTTGACGCCGCCCAGGCTGTGGCTGAGCGAATGCACCGCGCCCAGGCCTTTCTGGAACGCCATGGCGCCCTGCATGCTGGCGCTCATCATATGCAGGCGCGCGTCGCGGTCTTGCCCCACGCGGGTGGCCTGCTCGATATTCGCCCAGCCACGTTCCAGCCCATCGAGCGCAATGCCATCGGCCGGCGGGTTGAAGGCAGCGGACATGAAGGTTTCCATGCAGTGCGCAATGGCGTCCATGCCCGTGGCGGCCGTCAGCATGGGCGGCAGGCCCAGGGTGAGCTCGGGGTCGCAGATGGCGGCCTTGGGCACCAAGTTCCATGAGTGAAAGCCCAGCTTGCGGTGGTCGTCCACGATGATGATCGCGCCGCGCGCCACCTCGCTGCCGGTGCCGCTGGTGGTGGGCACGGCGATCAGGGGCGCGGCGCGTTCGGTGATGCGCGGCGAGCCGCCTTCGATGGTGGCGTAGTGCGTGAGCGGGCCTTCGTGCGTGGCGGCAATCGCAATGCCCTTGGCGCAGTCGATGGCCGAGCCGCCGCCCACGGCGATCAGGCCGTCGCAGCCGCTGGCCTTATACACCGCCACGGCGGCGCGCACGGCCGCCTCAGTCGGGTTGGAGGGCGTCTGGTCAAACACCGCCACGGTCATGCCGGGCAGGGCGTCGAGGGCCTTTTGCAGCACGCCTGCGGCCTTCACGCCGGGGTCGGTCACGATGAGCGGGCGCGTGATGCCTACGCGCTCGCACTCCTGCTGGAGAAGCTGGACGGCGCCAAACTCGAACTGGATCTGGGTGACGTAGTAGATGAAAGCCATGGCGGTGGGGG
>LNAP01012029.1_pt1 | contig 12293 bp, 15 predicted proteins | sample 602601 | NCBI WGS metagenome assembly LNAP01 (sample SAMN02440304, study PRJNA202911) | soil metagenome | biome: Subtropical and temperate rainforests or woodlands; isolation source: soil samples (1 kg each in a 20% v/v slurry with milli Q water) were... ... | reverse complement strand
CAGCGGCATGATCGGCCAATTCGCGCCGTTGCTGTTGCAGTACCTCGGTCAGCAAGGCGTGGGTAATAGCTTGCTGGGTAACCTCGGCAGCCTGTGGACAGCGAGCAACTAAGCCCGACTTTCAGCTTTCAGGGCACTAAGGCGAAGGTCTTTTTCTGTCCAGCGCTGGGATATCCAGTCCTGCATGTAGTGGCGAAATTGCGCGTCGTTTTGGTAGTCGCCTTGCCACAACGCCGGGTCCATCGACAGGGTTTGGATATCCACCACCACTTTGCCCACGCGCCCGCAGAGTAAGTCCCAGAAGCCGGGAATACGCTTGCCTGGGTAGTACACGGTGATGTCGAGAATGGCGTCCAGTTGTTCGCCCAGGCTGGCGAGCACAAAGGCCACGCCGCCGGCTTTGGGCTTGAGCAGGTGTTTATAGGGTGACTGCTGTTCGGCCTGCTTGGCTGGGGTGCAGCGGGTGCCTTCCAGGTAATTCACCACGCTTACCGGAATATGGCGGAACTTCTCGCAGGCCTTTTGCGTGATCAGCAAATCCTGCCCCGCCCGCTCCGGGTGTTTGGCCAGGTAGGCCTTGGAGTAACGCTTCATAAACGGGTAATCCAGTGCCCACCAGGCCAGCCCCAATAGCGGCACCCAGAGCAGTTCCTTTTTCAGAAAGAACTTGAAGAACGGCGCCTTGCGGTTGAAGGCCTGCATCAGCGCGGGAATATCCACCCAGGATTGATGGTTGCTGATCATCAGGTACGAGCGGTCCATGCGCAGTTCGTTGTCGCCACGAATTTCCCAGACGATGGGCAGGCACAGGGCGAAGATAAATTTGTCGATGTCCGTCCAGGTTTCGGCAATCCACACCACGGCGGCGGAGCAGGCGGCTCTGGGCTTGCCGGGCAAAATCAGTTTGAGCAGGGCAAAGATCATCAGCGGGCCGATCAACACCAATGTGTTGAGTAAAAGCAGCAAGGTGACGGTCATACCGGTGAGCAAACGGCGCATGGGCGCTCCTGGAAATCTGGGCCGGGCAATAATAATCAGCCCTGGCGCGCCTTCCAAGTCGCTGGCTGGAAGTTTGGCAGAGGCTTTCTCTGCCAATTGGCACTACATTTTCTTCACCCTTTCCGGTGTATGAAGTGCGCTTCGTACACCATCCAAGCCTGGAGTGACCTGACGCGTGAAACGTACCCTTGCCTTGCTGGCGCTTGTGGCGCTGCCCGTTTTTGCCGCCGAACCCACCGTGTACGGCCGCTACGAATACATCAAACTGCCCGAGTTGGACCAAACCTTTAAAGCCAAAATGGACACCGGTGCGCTGACTGCCTCGCTGTCGGCCAAGGACATCGAAACCTTCAAAAAAGACGGCGATGACTGGGTGCGTTTTCGTCTGGCCACCAAGGACGCCAGCGACAAACTGTACGAACACAAACTGGCGCGCATCAGCAAAATCAAAAGCCGCTCCGATGAAGAAGATGGCGAGGAAAGTGCCGAAGTGGTCAAACGCCCGGTAATTGCCGTGCGCATGTGCCTGGACGGCACCGACCGCATCATCGAGGTCAACCTCACCGACCGCAGCAGCTTTAACTACCCGCTGTTGATCGGCGCGAAAGCCCTGCGTGAGTTTGATGCCGCGGTTAACCCGGCTCGGCGTTTCACCGCGGGTAAACCCAAGTGCTAGTCCAACGCTGATCCACGTAGGGTGTGCTGCGCTCACAGCGATTTACGCGTGTACGCATTGGTGCGCACAGCACACGCTACGTGTAGCGCCGTAAGCATCGCCAAGGTGCCAGGCAGGGCGTGGGGTGGTAGATTCGCCGCCACGCCCTTTCATGCTGCAGGACGCACATGCCAAACATTCTGCTGGTTGAGGATGAAGCCTCAATCGCCGACACCCTGATCTACGCCCTGCAAAGCGAGGGTTACACCACCCATTGGCTGACCCTGGCCGGTGAAGCGCTGGCGTATCAACAAAACACGCCCGCCGATCTGCTGATTTTCGATGTGGGCCTGCCGGACATGACCGGCTTTGAGGCGGTTAAACAGCTGCGTAAGTTTTCCGAAGTGCCGGTGATTTTCCTCACCGCGCGCAACGCCGAGATTGATCGCGTGGTCGGCCTGGAGATCGGTGCCGACGATTACGTCACCAAGCCCTTTAGCCCCCGCGAGGTGGCGGCGCGGGTCAAGGCCATTCTCAAACGCGTGCAGCCGCGCGCGGCAGCGCCCGCCGCGCCAACTGCAGTGTTCGCCGTTGACGCCGAGCGTTTCCAGATTCACTACCACGGGCACCTGCTCAACCTCACTCGCCACGAGTTTCGCCTGCTGCAAACCTTGTTGGCACAGCCACTGCGGGTGTTTAGCCGTGAGCAGCTGCTGGACGCTGCCGGCGTGCCCGCCGAAGCCGGTTACGAGCGCAATATCGACAGCCATATCAAAAGCCTGCGCGCCAAGTTGCGCGCGGTGGCGGCGGATGCCGAGCCGATCCAGACCCATCGCGGTCTGGGTTACAGCATCAAGGTGGACTGATGCCGCTCGGGATTCGGATATTTCTCGTCTATTTCGTCTTTGTCGGCCTGTCCGGCTGGTTTGTGCTGAGCACGGTGATGGACGAAATCCGCCCGGGCGTACGGCAAACCACCGAAGAGACCTTGGTCGACACCGCCAATTTGCTGGCCGAGCTGCTGCGGGACGATTTACGCAGCGGCCGCCTCGATCAGCAGCATTGGCAGGAGCAGTTTCAGGCCTACGGCCAACGCCAACCCCACGCGCAGATTTGGGGCCTGACTAAAAGCGAAGTCAGCCACCGCATCTATGTCACCGACGCTCAGGGCAAGGTGCTGGTGGACTCCAGCGGCGCCGCAGTGGGGCAGGATTATTCGCGTTGGAACGATGTATTTCTTACCCTGCGCGGTGAGTACGGCGCTCGCTCAACCCGTGAGGTGGAAGGTGACCCGGAAACCTCAGTGATGTACGTGGCGGCGCCGATCAAAGACCAGGGCAAGATTATTGGCGTGGTGTCGGTGAGCAAGCCAAGCCGCACCTTGCAGCCCTATATCGAGCGTTCGCAACGACGCCTGGCCTGGTTTGGCGCGGGATTGATTCTGCTCGGTTTGCTGGTCGGCGGCCTGTTGTCGTGGTGGCTGAGTGCGTCGCTACGGCGCCTGACCGACTACGCCCAAGCCGTCTCGGCTGGCGAACGCAGCCCCTTGCCGGCGTTGCAGGGCGGCGAGCTCAAGCAACTCGCGCAAGCGCTGGAACATATGCGCAGCGAGTTGGAGGGCAAGGCCTACGTTGAGCGCTATGTGCACACCCTGACCCATGAATTGAAAAGCCCATTGGCGGCGATTCGCGGCGCGGCGGAATTGTTGGAAAGCGATATGCCAGCCCAACAGCGTCAGCGCTTTGTGGGCAATATCCAGACCGAAAGCGCGCGCTTGCAACAGCTGATCGAACGTCTGCTCAACCTGGCCTTGGTCGAGCAGCGCCAAGGCCTGGATGAGCGCGTGCCGTTGCCGTTGCACGCCCTGGTGGAAGAGCAGTTGCAGGCGCAGGCGGCGCGAATTTTAAGCGCGAATTTGCAGGTGGAAAATTTACTGGCACCAGAGTGGCAGGTGCGCGGCGAGCGTTTTCTGCTGCAACAGGCGTTGGCCAATCTGCTCGACAACGCCCTGGACTTTACCCCGCCCGGCGGCCAGCTGCGCTTTAGCGCCGAGCCCCATGAGGACTTGCTGACCCTGAGTGTGTTCAACCAATGTGCAGCGATTCCTGACTATGCTTTAGAGCGTCTGACCGAGCGTTTCTACTCCCTGCCGCGCCCTGTCAGTGGGCGCAAAAGCACCGGGCTTGGCCTTAACTTTGTGCAGGAAGTGGCCAGCCTGCATGGCGGTGCTATAACCATTGGCAACGTCGACGGCGGGGTTGAGGTGCGCTTGAGTCTGCCGCGGGTGCACTAGCAGAAGCCGTTTTCAGCGCTGTAACCGCTCTGCAAAGCCTGTTCAATAGTGTCAGCCCAAGCACGCCAGCCCCACGGCCGTGTAGTTGGCACTAAACGTCACCGTGGGCAGCAACAACAAAAAAAGCCACAGGAGTCAGGGTATGAAAACGGTTGCGGAAATCCTCAAAGCGAAAACCCGGAACAGCATTTTCAGCGTCAGCCCCGAGACCTCGGTGCTCGAGGCGGTGAAGCTGATGGGCGAACTGGGCATCGGCGCCTTGCTGGTGACCGACGGCGGCGAGCTGGTGGGCATCGTCAGTGAACGCGACTACGTGCGCAAAATCGCCATGCTTGAGCGCGACACATCGGCCACGGTCAGCGAAATCATGACTGCCAAGGTCATCACCGTCAGCCCCAAAGAAGGCAACCGTCACTGCATGCAACTGATGACCGACGGCCATCTGCGGCACTTGCCGGTAATGGAAGAGGGCAAGTTGATCGGCCTGCTGTCTATCGGTGACTTGGTGAAAGACATCATCTCCGAGCAGGAGAGTTTGATTAACCATTTAGAGCAGTACATTCGCGGGGAGTAGGCGTAATGGTCGGCCGTCACACTGGCCGCCGACTCCTCTCCCCTTTCCGGGCGACCGCAAGCAGGCGAGGGGAGCAGAGCGGTTGAGTTTGTTTTGCCGATCGCGAATTTATCCCCTCGCCCGTTTACGGGAGAGGGTGCCCGAAGGGCGGGAGAGGGGCTTTTGCTTTTAGCGGATACCGGGTCGGCCCCGGCCCTCTCCCCCGGCCCCTCTCCCCTGTCCGGGCGACCGCAAGCAGGAGAGGGGAGCAGAGCGGTTGAGTTTGTTTGGCCGTTGAGTTTGTTTCCACACACTCTCCACATTCCCCCCATAAAACCCCCACCCGGCAACCCCACACTCTCTCCATCCCACCCACATGGAGAGCATCGCGATGAATCGCAGTCTGGGCATCAAACTCGGGGCCATCGGCCTTTTGATTATTCTGTTGTTAATTCCCCTCCTCATGATCGACGGCTTGATCAGCGAGCGGCAGTCGGCGCGCAATGGCGTGTTGGATAACATCGCCCGCAGCTCCAGCTACAGCCAACAAATCACCGGCCCGATTCTGGTGGTGCCGTACCGGCAAAAAATCCGCGAATGGAAAGTCGCGGAGAAAACCGGTGTGCGTTATCAGGAGGAACGGCAGATCAGCAGCCGCCTGTATGTGCTGCCAGAGAGCTTCACCTTAAATGGCGAAGTCGGCACCGAGCTGCGCGCCCGTGGCATTTACCAAGCGCGGCTGTTTAAAAGTGACAACCAAATCAGCGGTCACTTCGAAGTGCCGGCCAACTACGGCATCACCGAAGACCTGGCCGACTATCAATTTGACGAGCCCTTTCTAGCCGTTGGTATCAGCGATATTCGCGGCATCAACAACGCCCTCAAGCTCGACCTCAATGGTCAGACGCTGGACTTTGAACCGGGCTTTGGCGACGACATGCTGGCCAACGGCGTGCACGCTCCGCTCGGCGCGCTCGACAGCAGCAAGCTGATGAAACTGAACTACGCCTTCAACCTGAAGCTGCAAGGCACTTCCAGCTTTAGCGTGGTGCCGGTCGGGCGTGACAGCCAAGTGCAGGTGCATTCCGATTGGCCGCATCCAAGCTTTATGGGCGAGTTTTTGCCCACCGAGCGTGAGATCACCGAGCAAGGGTTTAACGCCACCTGGCAGACCAGCTTTTTCGCCACCAACATGGAGCAAGTGCTGCGCGAATGCGTGAATGTGTCCGGCTGCAGCAGCTTTGACGCGCGCACCTTTGGCGTGAGCTTTGTCGATCCGGTGGACCAGTACCTGAAAACCGACCGCGCGATTAAATACGCCATGTTGTTTATCGCCCTGACCTTTGCTGGCTTCTTCCTGATGGAAATCCTCAAGCGGTTGGCCGTGCACCCGGTGCAATACGGCTTGGTGGGGCTGGCGTTGGCCATGTTCTATCTGTTGCTGCTGTCGCTGTCGGAGCACCTGGACTTTGCCCTGGCCTATGCGGTGTCGGCGGCGGCATGCGTGGCGCTGGTGGGGTTCTATGTATGCCATGTGCTGCATAGCTGGGTACGCGGCGCGGGTTTTACCGTGGGGTTGGGCGGCTTGTATGGCGTGCTCTACGTGCTTCTGAGCGCCGAAGATTACGCGCTGCTGATGGGCTCGTTACTGGTATTCGGCCTGCTTGCCTGCGTGATGCTGCTGACGCGCAAACTGGACTGGTACGGCGTGGGTAAAACCCCGGCGCCGGAACCGCACCTGACCCTTGAACCCGGCCTGTTGGGGGAGTAACCGCCATGCGTATGCTCCTGCAACTGGGCGCCTGTTTTGCCTTGGGCTTATTCGTCGCCCTGCTGATTCTGGCCGGCCTGATGTTTGCTCAGCAACCTTATCGTCATCACCGGCAAGCCCCTGGCGCACCTCGCGCTGGTGGTGTTGCCGGAAGGCTTCTGGGTCAGCCTGACCGGCGCCCCGGATGCCGTGGACAATCCCTCGGTGCGCTCGTTTCTGCAAATGTGCACCGCCATGGGCCAAGTCGCGCTGCTGGTCGGCGCCGGCTTGTACCGCGTGAGCATGGCCAAGTGAGTGGGCATGTAGGGCTTCGTGAAGATGCTCAGATTGGGCACCGCTTGGCCGAGCAGATCGCGATGCTATTCGTAGGGTGTGCTGCGCGCACCAAGGGCTGTCTCGTTACCAGCCGGTGCGCACAGCACACCCTACGGGCGAAAACGCCATGGCAACGCTGATGCAAAACGGCGAGCGCCTGCTGGGCTTTATGTGCGGCACCACCTTGGGCTATCTGGCGGCCGTCATGCTCAACCTTGGCCTGCGTTCATGGCCGGTCAATGGCGTGATGATGTTCTTCGCCATCATCATGTTGCTGCTGCATGGCCCTGATTGGTGGCGGATGTTTCAACGCGGTGGAGCGTTTTTGCGCCACGGCCTGGGCGCGGGTTTGCTGCTGATGGGGGCGCTATGGCTGCTGTACTTTCGCTGATGACGGCCATGGGCCAAGTGCTGAATGTTCTGCGGATACTGGTATTGCTCAAGCTGTGGCTGATTTTGCTGCTGTACATAACCTACAAAATGAGCGAACGGCCCTTTATGTTTCGTGCGTTGCCGGCCGCTGTCGAGGTGCAAGGGGTGGAGTGGATTGCCGGTGACAGTGGTCTGCGTGAAGGCTGTGGCGTGGCGGTTTTTCGTCTCGCGCCGGGCATGCAGCAACGGCTGCAAGCACGTGGCTTGGCTGCGCTGGACGGCGCCCGCCAGGCTCGCGGGCATAGCGAGGCCTACTATCACTACCAACCGTGGCAAGCGACCCCGGTGCTGAATAACCTCGGGTCCGATGGCTGGTTGGCACTGTCCTGCGGAGATCTTCCGCAGGCCTTGGAACAGCGCATTAACAATGCTCTGGAGCAGCCCGGCAGCTATTTCGCCCGCAAAGATGAGGGTGTGCTGCTGGTGCTGCCAGCAGCAGGTTTGGTGGTCTATGGCTACAACGGCTAGGGCTTAAACCGGCGGCTGCGTGGCCAACATCGACGGCCGCTGACTTACGTCGGCATACCAGGCCGCCAGCTGTGGAAACTGCTCGCGCCAGGCCACGTTGGGTTGGCGGAAATCCAGGTAACCCAGGGCGCAAGCGACCCCAATGGATGCCACATCAAAGCGGCTAGCCAACTCGGCACTGGCGGCGGCTTCAAACTCACCCAAGGCGCGGATGATTTTCTCCTGTTGGCCATCAAGCCAATCAGCCCAGTGCTTTTCTTCGGGGCGGGAAAAGGTTTCGTAGCGAATCAGCAGTGCGGCATCGAGCAGGGCGTCGGCCAGCGAGGCCAAGGTCAGGCGCCGCCAGCGGCTGGCGCCATCGCGGGGAATCAACGGTTCGCCAACATGCTGGTGGTCGATGTAATCGACGATCACCCGGCTGTCATGCAGCAGCGCACCATCGGCTAAACGCAGTGCAGGAATTTTACCGGCAGGGTTGTTGGCGATAACCGCAGCGTTGGGGCTGGTAGGGCTGAGGGCTACGGTTTCCAGAGTCACGCGGTCGAGCTGGCCGGTTTCGTGGAGAAACACCAACACCTTGCGCACGAAGGGCGAGGCAGTGTTGTGGAACAGGGTCATGGTGGCGGTGGACATCAGCAGTTCTCGGCTGGGGGCGGTGGCCATAACCCTACAGGGCATGAGCGGCTGCGCAAAGAGGGCCGCTTACAGCGACGGCCTTTGTTGCCGGCGTTGCCAACGGGATAAGGCGTCCGCCAGTGCTGCGGGGGTTTCCAGCCCTTGTTTGCGCGCGCGACTAAAGAGAATCAGCGCCAGTTCGGCGGTAACCAAGGCGTCGGCGCTGGCGTGGTGGCGTTGTTGCACTTGCAGGCCGAAATGCGCGGTCCAGTCGTCCAACCCGGCCTGGCGCAAGGTCACCTCCGGGCACAGCAGCGGGGCCAAGTCGGCCACGTCGAGAAAACGATGCTCCAGCTTGTAACCGAGGTCGTCCTTAAGCGCTTTGCCCAGCATGTGTTGGTCGAAGGGCGCATGAAAGGCCAGGATTGGGCTATCGCCGACAAACTGCATAAACGCCAACAACGCCTGTGCCGGCGCCACGCCAGCGGCGAGTTCGCTGGGGGCAATCCCGTGGATCAACACACTGGCGCTGACCTTCTGCGCGCTGCGCTGCAAGGTGCATTCGAACTGCTGCGCCAGGTCGATGGCGCCGTCTTCAATCACCACCGCGCCAATCGACAGCAATTGATCGCGCTGCATATTCAGCCCGCTGGTTTCCAGATCCAGCACCACAAAGCGTTGCTCACGCAGCGGCAACTCGCTCCACGGGCCAGGCTTGGGCAGTTGCTCGCAGGCGCGGGTCAGTTCCGCGTCGGGCGCCACAGCAGGGCTGCGGCGTAGCCAATCAAACGGCCTCATAGCTGATACCTGAGGGCCAGGCTGCTTTGCAGCCGCTGCGCCTGGCGAAATGACTCACGCAAAATGCGCCGGTCCAGATGGTTCAGGCTGTCCGGGTCGAGGCGGTTGGAGTAGCGCGCTTGCTGCTGGTGCTGCTGCATGCGGGTCTGCTGAATAAAGTGATAGGCCTCTTCATAGGCGGCGCCATCGAGTGGATCAATCACCTCTTTGGCGATCAACTCGCGTAGGCGCTGCAAGGTATTGCCAGCGCTGATGCCATGCGCCAAGGCGAGCAAACGGGCACCGTCGACAAAGGGCGTGAGGCCCTGCACTTTCAAATCCAGGGTGTGTTTTTCCGTGCCGCTGCGGGCCACCACAAAGTCGCGGAAACGCCCCACCGGTGGGCGATTGCGCAGGGCATTGGCGGCCATCAGCCGCTGGAAAATCTGGTTGTCCGCCACCTCGATAAGAATCTGCTGACGCAAGTGTTCGCAGCCTTCCACCGGCCCCCACACCGCACGCAGGTCAAAGTAGATGCTTGAACCGAGCAAATTCTCCGGGCTGGCATCGCGGATAAAACTGCTAAAGCGCCGCGACCATTCCAGCCGCGACAAACACAGCTGCGGGTTGCTGGCCATGATGCCGCCCTTGCACAGGCTAAAGCCGCATTTATCCAGGCTATGGTTGATGCGCTCGGCCAGCGGCAGCAGCTTGCCGCGCTTGAGGGCGGCGTCGGCGGCATCGCTGGCCTCGAACAACATGCCGTTGTCCTGGTCGGTGTGCAGCGTTTGCTCGCGACGCCCTTCACTGCCAAAACACAGCCAGGTAAACGGCACGCCCGGGTCGCCCAACTGCTCAATGCTCAGCTCGATAACCCGGCTGACGGTGTGGTCGTTGAGCAGGGTGATGATCTGGGTGATCTGCGTCGACGACGCGCCATGGGCGAGCATGCGTTCGACCAGTTGATGAATGTCACTGCGCAGCGCCACCAGGGTTTCCAGCTTATTGGCGTGGCTGAGTGCACCAGGTCGACCCGTTGCAGGGAAAACAAATCGCGCTCGGACACCACGCCGCGCAGTTGCCCATCTTCCACCAGGCAGACATGGGCGATATGCCGCTCAGTCATGGCGATGGCGGCGTCAAACGCGCTGGCCTTGGGCGGTAAGTAAAACGGCTTGGCGATCATCACGCTGGCTATCGGCGCGCTGAGGTTCTCGGCGCCGGCCGCCACCACCGAGCGCAGATCGCGCAGGGTGAAAATCCCGGTCGGTCGATTGCCGTCGTCGACAATCACAATGCTGCCCACTTGCTGCTCATGCATCAGCCGCACGGCGGCACTGATCGGCGTGTCAGCGCTGCAAGTCACCGGCTGGCGCATGGCCAATTCGCGCAGTGGCGTGTCCAGCGAATATTGCGCGCCGAGGGTAGCCACGGCCTGGCGCTGCACTTGCTGATTGACCTGATCGAGCAGGCTGCTGACCCCGCGCAAGGCAAAGTCACGGAACGGCGCTGACAGGGCAAACACCTTGATAAAGGCGTCTTTGGCCAGCAGCAGACAGAACGTGTCTTCACCGGCTAAATGCTCGGTACGCGTGGCCCGCTCGCCGAGCAACGCCGCCAAGGGAAAACACTCGCCGGTGGTGATCTCAAAGGTAGTTTCTGTACCACGGCGCGCCGAGTGCGGCCGCTCACCGACCACCAGGCCCTGCTTAACGATATAGAAATGCTGCACCGGCCCGCCGCTGGGCTTGAGAATGCTCTCGCCGGCGCCATAAAAACGCAGCTGGCAGTGCTCCAGCAGATAGCCCAAATGGGCGTTTTCCATCTGATTGAACGGGGGGAATTTCTGCAAAAACTCCATCAAGCCATGGATGTTCTGCTGCACCGCCGTCTTGCCCGCTTGGGCGAATTCGTTGGCCTTGCTCATTGTGCTGATCCGGACCTTGAGCCCTGAATTTGTTTGAGGCCCATGGTCGGAGAAGTCGCAGCCAGGGCAAAGTGGACCTAAGTCTAGTCTGGTGAACAAAGACTGCTGGGCTGCAAACCGGTGGATTGTGAGATCGCCGTCGTCCCCGCGAAGGCGGGGACCCAGGTGTGGAGATCGCCATCCAAAGGTGATTCCCCTGCGCGATTCTGGATTCCCGCCTGCGCGGGAATGACGGTGGATGGTGAACTTGCCGTCGTCCCCGCGCAGGCGGGGACCCAGGTGTGGAGGTCTCCATCCAAAGGTGATTCCCCCGTGCGATTCTGGGTCGCCGCGTGCGCGGGAACGACGGTGCGGAAGATAAATCGGCGCATAAAAAAACCGCCCCGGAGGGCGGTTTTTTCTGTCCATTACAGGCCGTTTTTGGCTTTGAATTCACGACGACGACGGTGCAGAACCGGCTCGGTGTAGCCGTTCGGTTGCTTGGCGCCTTCGATCACCAGTTCCAGAGCAGCCTGGAAAGCGATGTTGCTGTCGAAGTCGGGAGCAAGCGGGCGGTACAGCGGGTCGTTGGCGTTTTGACGGTCAACCACCGGTGCCATGCGTTTCAGGCTGGCGACGATTTGCTCTTCGCTGGCAATGCCATGACGCAACCAGTTGGCCAGCAGTTGGCTGGAAATACGCAGGGTGGCGCGGTCTTCCATCAGGCCGACGTCGTTGATGTCTGGCACCTTGGAGCAGCCGACGCCTTGGTCGATCCAGCGTACGACGTAACCGAGAATGCCCTGGGAGTTGTTGTCCAGTTCGTTCTGGATCTCGTCAGCCGACCAGTTGGTGTTAGCCGCCAACGGAATGCTGAGGATGTCGTCGATGGACGCGCGTGCACGCTTGGCCAATTCGGCCTGGCGGGCGAACACGTCGACCTTGTGGTAGTGCAACGCGTGCAGAGCAGCGGCCGTTGGCGACGGTACCCAGGCGGTGTTGGCGCCAGCCAGCGGGTGAGCGATTTTCTGCTCAAGCATACCGGCCATCAGGTCGGGCATCGCCCACATGCCTTTACCAATTTGCGCACGACCTTGCAGGCCGGTGGCCAGGCCGATATCGACGTTCCAGTTCTCGTACGCGGCAATCCACTTCTCGGCTTTCATGGCCGCTTTACGCACAACGGCGCCGGCTTCCATGGAGGTGTGGATTTCGTCGCCAGTGCGGTCGAGGAAGCCGGTGTTGATAAACACCACGCGCTCGCTGGCGGCTTTGATGCACGCCTTGAGGTTAACGGTGGTGCGCCGCTCTTCGTCCATGATGCCGACTTTCAGGGTGTTGCGCGGCAAGCCCAGCACGTCTTCAACGCGGCTGAAGATTTCGCTGGTGAAAGCGACTTCTTCCGGGCCGTGCATTTTTGGCTTAACGATGTACACCGAGCCGGTACGGGTGTTTTTGCGGCTGGTGTTGCCGTTGAGGTTGTGCACCGCGATCAGGCTGGTGAACAGC
>LNAP01004785.1_pt1 | contig 12293 bp, 13 predicted proteins | sample 602601 | NCBI WGS metagenome assembly LNAP01 (sample SAMN02440304, study PRJNA202911) | soil metagenome | biome: Subtropical and temperate rainforests or woodlands; isolation source: soil samples (1 kg each in a 20% v/v slurry with milli Q water) were... ... | reverse complement strand
CGGGCACGAGGGCCGTAGGCACCTCGCGGCCCAGCGCGGCCAGGAAGCCCTCGCGGCGCATGCGGGCGCGCAGGTCGTCGCCGCTGGCGACGCCGATGTGCTGCCACTTCTTTCCCATGAAATAGGCGCCCACGGCCTCGCCGACCTTGCGGTGCGAGAAGCCGACGAGCATGTCGATCGGTTGGTCGGTCAGGTCCCAGGTCTCGACGACCGGAATGCCGGAGCGACGCAGGCGGTCCCGCGCCCGTTGCGATCGCACCAGGCCCGTGATCACGATGCCGTCGGGCTGGCGTCCGATCATGGTGTTGAGCACCGACTCCTCGACCGCGGGGTCGTACTGCGTCTGGCCGAGGATTAGCTGGTAGCCGGCAGCGGCCAGTTCGTTCGTCAGGGTCTGCACCGTTGGCAGAAATTGCAACACGCTCAGCGATGGGACGATGCCGGCGACCATCAGGCTGCGCTTGGACTTGAGCCCGCCTGCCAGCAGGTTGGGGATGTAGCCCGTGGCCTCGGCAGCAGCCTGCACCTTGGCGATGGTCTTGTCCGAGACGATGCCCGGATTGCTCAGGGCGCGCGAGGCGGTGATGAGGGACACGCCCGCGGCCTTGGCAACGTCGTGCAGCGTCGCCGGCTTGGCGGGGGAGTCAGCGTTCATGGGAGGTTCTGGAAGGGCGCGGGCCGTCGGCTCGACACGCGCTGGCGACAACGATAGCAAACCCCGCAAGGCCCGGGAAAACCCCGAAGAAAATCGCCTTGACCACCAAAATGACAACGATATCATTTCTCCTCCACAGAGCCGGGGTCGGCTGCGAATGCGGCGGGTGACCCGGTCGTCCGTGACTTCCAGCCGCTGCCGGCGTCCCTCGAACAGGAGACATCATGAAGAGACTTTTGACCGCCTTCGCGCTCGGCGTTGCCGCCTTGGCCGCGCAAGCTCAGACCTGGCCCGACAAGGCGGTCACGCTGGTTGTTCCGTTCCCGCCCGGCGGCTCGACCGACCAGGTGGCGCGGGCGATCGCCCCCCGGCTCACCGAGAAGTTCAAGCAATCGTTCCTCATCGACAACCGCGCCGGTGCCACAGGGACCATCGGCGCCACGCTGGTCAAGCGCGCAGCCCCCGATGGCGCGACCTTCCTCGTCACGTCGCTGGGCCCGCTGGTCATCGTGCCGCACCTGCTCAAGGGCCTGCAGTACGACGCGCTGAAAGACTTCGACCTGATCACCGTGGCGGTGGCCTCGCCCAACATCCTCGTGGTGCCGGCCAATTCGCCGCACAAGAGCGTGGCCGACGTGATCGCCTACGAGAAGGCCAACCCCGGCAAGATGACCTTCGCGTCGGCCGGCAACGGTTCGAGCGACCACCTGACGGCCGAGCTGTTCTGGCAGCAGACCGGCACCCAGGGCATCCACGTGCCGTACAAGGGCGGCGCGCCGGCCCACACCGACCTGATGGGCGGGCAGGTCGACGCCTCGTTCCAGAACGTCAATTCGGTGGCGCAGTACATCAAGGGCGGCAAGATGCGCGCGCTGGCCATCACGAGCCCGAAGCGCTCGCCGATCTTCCCCGACGTTCCGACCCTGGCTGAAGCCGGCGTCAAGAACGTGGAGGTGGCGTCCTGGCAGGCCATCGTCGCGCCCAAGGGCCTGTCGCCCGCCGTGCGCGACAAGGCCCACGCGGCCTTCGTCGAGGCGCTCAACGACCCGAAGGTCAAGGACCAGTTCACGTCGATCGGCTTCGAGATGGTCGCCAACACGCCGGCCCAGTTCGCCGAGTTCCAGCAGAAGGAATACGCCCGCTGGAAGCAGGTGATCGACACCGGAAAGATCACGATCGAGTGAGTGAAAGAAGGGGGCACGGCGTGCCCCCGTTGTCCCATCCCGCGCTTCCGTAAAGACCACACATGACGACCGCATCTGCGTCCGGCGACAGCATCGCCTGGGTTCGACTCTCTTCCTGCTACCTGCCGCTGGCCAACCCGATCAGCGACGCCAAGGTGCTCACCGGCCGGCAGAAGCCGATGACCGAGATCGCGATGCTGTTCGCCGAGATCGAGACCAAGGACGGGCACCGCGGGCTGGGCTTCAGCTATTCCAAGCGCGCGGGCGGCCCCGGCCAGTTCGCGCACGCCAAGGAGATCGCGCCCGCCTTGATCGGCGAAGACCCGAGCGACATCTCCAAGCTCTGGACCAAGCTCAGCTGGGCCGGTGCCTCGGTCGGCCGCAGCGGCATGGCGGTGCAGGCCATCGGCGCCTTCGACGTGGCGCTGTACGACCTGAAGGCGCGCCGTGCCGGCCTGTCGCTGTCGAAGCTGCTGGGCTCGCAGCGCGACTCGGTGCGCTGCTACAACACCTCGGGCGGCTTCCTGCACACGCCGATCGAGCAGCTGGTGGTGAATGCCGGCGCCTCGATCGCGCGCGGCATCGGCGGCATCAAGCTCAAGGTCGGCCAGCCCGACCGCGCGCTCGACATCCGCCGGGTCGAGACCGTGCGCAAGCACCTGGGCGATCAGGTGCCGATCATGGTCGACGCCAACCAGCAATGGGACCGTCCGACCGCGCAGCGCATGTGCCGCGTGTTCGAGGAATTCGACCTGGTGTGGATCGAGGAGCCGCTGGATGCCTACGACTTCGAAGGCCACGCCGCGCTGGCCGCCACCTTCGACACGCCTATCGCCACCGGCGAGATGCTCACCAGCGCCGCTGAACACGGCGAACTGATCCGTCATCGCGCCGCCGACTACCTGATGCCCGACGCGCCGCGTGTCGGCGGCATCACGCCGTTCCTGAAGATCGCCGCCCAGGCTGAGCACGCCGGCCTGAGCCTGGGCCCGCATTTCGCGATGGAACTGCATGTGCACCTCGGCGCGGTCTACGCGACCGAGCCTTGGGTCGAGCATTTCGACTGGCTGGAGCCGCTCTTCAACGAGCGCCTCGAGATCAAGGACGGCCGCATGCTCGTCCCGACACGGCCGGGCCTCGGCCTGAGCCTCAGTGAGCAGGCCCGGACCTGGACGCGCGAGACCGCCGAAACCGGAAAGCGCCCCTGAGCCGGCACCCCAGGGCGACCACCGTCCTGGGAAAGGCCATCCGGCGCATGACGCTAGACCTCGCATGACCGGCGTTCAACCGGGAGATCGCCATGAATGAAATAAATGCTTCACCGCCACTGCACATCAAGATGCATGCGGCCGACAACGTCGCCATCGTCGCCAACGACGGGGGCCTGCCGGCGGGCACCGTGCTGGCGTCCGGGCTGACGTTGGTCGACAAGGTGCCGCAGGCGCACAAGGTGGCGCTCGAGGACATCGCCGAGGGCGGTGTCGTGCGGCGCTACAACGTGCCGATCGGCTATGCACTCAAGCCCATTCCCGCCGGCAGCTGGGTGCACGAGCGCCTGCTGCAGATGCCGGCGGCGCGCGAACTGACCGGCCTGCCCATCGCCACCGTCAAGCCGCCCGAGATGCCGCCGCTGGAGGGCTACACCTTCGAGGGCTACCGCAACTTGGACGGCTCGGTGGGCACGCGCAACATCCTGGCGATCACGCAGACGGTGCAGTGCGTGGCCGGCGTGGTCGACTTCGCGGTGCAACGCATCAAGGCCGAGCTGCTGCCCAAGTACCCGAACGTCGACGACGTGGTGGGCCTGTCGCACAGCTACGGCTGCGGCGTGGCCATCGACGCGCCCGACGCCGTCATCCCGATCCGCACGCTGCGCAACATCAGCCTCAACCCCAACTTCGGCGGTGAGGTCATGGTCATCAGCCTGGGCTGCGAAAAGCTGCAGCCCGAGCGCCTGCTGCCGCCGGGTTCGATCCCCCTGGTCGACGAGCGCAACGTGGCCGACGTCGGCGTCAGCGCCGAGAGCCCGCTCGACGTGGTCTGCCTGCAGGACGATGCGCACGTGGGCTTCATGTCCATGATCGACTCGATCATGCGGCAGGCCGAGGAGCACCTCGAACGCCTCAACGCGCGTAGGCGTGAAACCGTGCCCGCCAGCGAGCTGGTGGTCGGCGTGCAGTGCGGCGGCAGCGACGCCTTCTCGGGCGTGACCGCCAACCCGGCTGTGGGCTTCTGCACCGACCTCTTGGTGCGCGCCGGTGCCACCGTGATGTTCTCGGAAGTGACCGAGGTGCGCGACGGCATCGACCAGCTCACCTCGCGCGCCACCACGCCGGCCGTGGCCGAGGCCATGATCCGCGAGATGGCCTGGTACGACGCCTACCTGGACAAGGGCCGCGTCGACCGCAGCGCCAACACCACGCCCGGCAACAAGAAGGGCGGGCTCTCGAACATCGTCGAGAAGGCGATGGGCTCGATCGTCAAGAGCGGCAGCGCGCCGATCTCGGGCGTGGTCTCACCGGGCGACAAGGCGAAGCAGAAGGGCCTGCTCTACGCTGCCACGCCGGCCAGCGACTTCATCTGCGGCACGCTGCAACTGGCCGCCGGCATGAATCTGCACGTGTTCACCACCGGCCGCGGCACGCCCTACGGCCTGGCCGAGGTGCCGGTCATCAAGGTGGCGACGCGCAGCGACCTCGCGCGGCGCTGGCACGACCTGATGGACATCAACGCCGGGCGCATCGCCGACGGCGAGGCCAGCATCGAGGACGTGGGCTGGGAGATGTTCCGGCTCATGCTCGAGGTGGCCAGCGGCCGCAAGAAGACCTGGGCCGAGCACTGGAAGCTGCACAACGCCCTGGTGCTGTTCAACCCCGCCCCGGTGACCTGACATCGTCCCTCGGGGCTTGCGATCAAAAAAAGGAGACATCGATGTACAGCGAAGCCAGCCAACCCCGTCGTCGCTTTCTGGCGGACAACTACGAAGGCAAGCGTCCCAACGCCCCGAATGATGTCGTGGTGCTCTCCGATGACACTATCTGGTTGAGCGACCCGACCTTCGGCATCAATGGCGAATGGGAAGACGTCAAGGCCACGCCCGAGCAGGCCACGACGAACGTCTACTGTATCGCCAGAGGTGCCAAGCTCACCGCGTTGATCACCGATCTTGTCAACGTACGGTCTGCTTCTCGCCGGACGAGAAGAAGCTGCACGTAGTCTAGTGGAAGGGCACGCCTGACCGCAGCATGTGAAGCTATGACGTGTCGGCCGACGGCGCCAGCGTCATCGACGCGGATGGCACGGACGCCTTCGACGGTTTCCGTGTGCACCGCGCCCGCAACCTCTGGTGCGGCTAGGGCTCCACTGTCGGCTTCGCGCCGGAGCCCACCGATATCGGCGGCGGTATGAAGGCGCACCTCCCCGTGGGCAAGTCGTCGGAGATGGATGGCGTAAAGATCTTCAATGCGCAGGGCCAGCCGATCGGCTACATCGGCCTGCCTGAGCTCTGCCCGGACCTTGCATTCGGCGGCCCGAAGCGCAACCGGCTGTACAGGGCCGGCTCGCACTCGCTCTACGCGCCGTACGCCGAGGCCGTGAGCGCGGTCTAGACGCGCTGGCAACGCAATGAAGCAAAACCTCGGTGTGGGGGAAGGCCGGAACCACCCGGACGACCCGGACGACGACATGCCGATCGCCGGTGGCACCAGGGCACGGTCGGCGCGTGGCTCGCTCGCGCTGTCGCTGGTCGACGAACTCGGTCGTCGAATGCGACTGGGCCCGCTGCATGCCGGCGACAGGCTGCCCACGGAGGCGGCTTTGAAAAAGGAGTTCGGTGTCAGCCGGACGGTCGTTCGCGAAGCGCTGTCGCGCCTGCAGGCGGCAGGCATGGTGAAGACGCGGCAAGACGTCGGCGCCTTCGTGGGCGGTGCCACCCGTGCCCCTTCGCACCCGACACGGGGCCGGACGATAGCTTGGCGGAGGCGCTGACCATGCTGGAACTGCGCGCCGGCCTCGAGTCTGAAGCGGCGGCGCTGGCTGCTCAGCGGCGTACGTCTGACAACCTGGCCGCTCTCGACACATCGCTTCGGCTTTTCCGGGAGGCATTGGAAGAGGGTGTCGACACGGCACCGGCCGACTTCCAGTTCCACCTTGGCATTGTGTGGGCGGCCCACAGCCCGCATTGGAGTCTTCCAGGGTGTCCACCTAAGCTGTGTTGGTTGACATCATCCTTGCCGCCGCCGCCGCCGCATTCAAGATGGGTTTGCCGAACGCTTACGGATAGGCTTACCAGCGAACGCTTCGGCCTGCTGCCATTGCCTGGGCGGAAGCCCTTCGGCCGTGCGGAGGCTGGCGAACTGCCAACCCACGGTAATGGGGTGTTATGGTGGGTACCCAACACGGTGTAGCTCAGCGAGCAGCGGCGTGTTGACGTGGTCCGCTCCACGCGATCAGGTGCGTGGCGGTTGATGGTGCACTTATCTGCTTCACGGCTAAGCCCGACGAAACCGCGGTCATGCGCAAATCAACGGGTCGATCATTCGCAGGGTCAATGGTGCCTGCGCCACGCTCAGGCCACTTCAGCGGCGAAGGCAGGGGGCGTGCTCTTGGCTTGAACAACGCATCGTGGTCAGGCCAGCTTGAACAACGCGCCAACCAATCCGGCAAGCGCCGCGACGACGAGCAAGACAATGATGTCGTTCCGGCGCTGCCGAGGGGACGCATCGTAAGAAGTGGGGGGCTCACCGAGCCATCTCTTCATCTGGCGTCCTGGCGTCAAGCCTGCATAAGGCAGGGGTCGGCTCGGCGTCGGAGCATAAGGACCTGCGATCTCATGAGATGGTGCGTTCAGGCATGTCTTTGCAGGGGCTTCAGCGCAGCAGGGATCGGATCCAAGCGCTCCCAGTTCACAACACGCAGCCATTCAGCGGTGACCGAAACCTGGGCCAGGCCCTGCACCACCATGACCCAACATGGCGGCAAGGAAAGCCGCCGCGATGATCCCCGTGGCGACGGTCGCCAGCACGTACTGCCCATCGACGTAGCTCCAGCGGTAGCCCGGCGGCGGCGCATATAGGCCGCGCGCTTGCCAGTCTGCGACGGCATAAGCCTCTCCCTGATAGCCGGGTGGCAGCGGTTGGCCCGGTGCCAATGTGACCGTGGCGTACGGAGGGGCCACGACGCACCCGCTCAAAGTGGTGGCTGAAAAGACGGCCACGACCGATGCAACGGCAAGCCTCTTGGCGACGAATCGCATGTTGATATTTCCTGGCACTGAAAGAGCTGCGAAGGGTAGACGTGAATCGAGGGGAAATCTGGGAGCCAAGAAACTGTCTGACCACGTCAGACCTCGACCTCTTTCATGCGCACCTCGATCTTGTCTAGGTGTTCGATGAAGAGGCGTTCCCGGGCCGAGGCTCTGGCGCGCGACAAGCAATCCGATTGGATGCGGCACCGCCGTTCCAGCAGTTCATTGGGCTCGGGCTCAACCCAGTGGGTAGCTGCACCGAATCTTTCGTTCCCAAGCGAGGCAAGGGCGGCCAGTTCCGCCCGCATGTCCGGGGTGTCGTTCTCCCACGGCAAGCTCCCTTGATCGACGTGCTCGAACCGATTCCAGTGACGCGTCACGATCCAGTGCAGGCGGATCTTCTTTCGAGGTAGCGCAAACATCATCAGCGCGATCGTGTGAGCAGATTTCGGAGAAATCTGGGTGATGACTCCCCAACTTCGCACCTATTCAGCGGGTTGGGCTGGGCGCTTGGGATCAGCGGCAAAGCCCTCACGACGCGCGCGGGCCGGCCAAACGCCTGGACCGTGCGCGGGTACATGAATACCGCCGAGTCGCTTCGATAAGCTCAGTGGGATGCGAGAGATTCGAGTCTGCTGGAGCCCCGACGTTGAACATGAAGAGCGAGGCGTCTTTCGTGATGGGGGCGTCTGGTACTTCGACTCCCCTGAGATCCGAGCGGGCCTGCGGCTGATCGTGATGTCCGAGAACTTCATGCACGGTGAGCACACCCACTGGCTCGCGGTGCGCGACAACCCCTTTCTCGATGAAGCCCCCTGATGGCAACTGGGGCGTTACGGCGGTGGTCGGTTGCGCACGCCTGTCGACGACTCTGATGCGCCATGCGCGCAACCCTAGGAAGCACGATCAGGTTCCGTGCTCGCATGGAGTGAATCGCCCCGGCTTTGACGTCATCCTGAACACATCATGTCATTCGATGTGTCCGGGAAACAAGGGGAAGCCCACAGCGCCGCGTGCCGACGATAGCCCGATCCGCAATGCCGCATTGACGGCCGAGCGCTGGACGTGTCGCAACGAGTGCTTCGTCATCCCCTGGTGTAGGCTGCACCAAATCGACTTTAATGATTTTTATGGTGATCTCGCATTCAGCTCCTCAAACTTCGAACGGTCGCTCGGCCATGGAAACCCGCACACGCGGCCGCCGGCCAAACGGCGTGCTTGGTGGCAGAGAAGCCTTGCTGAAGGCTGCCCTGATCTGTTTTGCAAAGAGTGGCTACGAAGGGACTTCCTTGCGGCAGCTGGCAGCTAAGGCGAGCGTGGATATGGCGCTCGTCGCCCGGCTCTTTGGATCGAAAGCCCAGTTGTGGGTCGCCTTGGTAGAACACCTTAAAGAAGTCCAAGAAACGCACTTGGCGAAGATTCGAATCTTTGCGAACGGCGCGTCTTCTGATCCGACTGGCTCGTTCGTGCAATTGGTCAATGAGGTCGCAGAGCTTGGCCTTGTATTGCCGGAATTCCCTGCGTTACTAATGCATGAGGGCGCACTGAAGGGCGCGCGCCACGACCTATTGGTCGACCGTTTGGTCAGGCCTCTGCGCGACGCTAGCCGCCCCATCCTGCAGGCGGCAATCGATGCCAAGATCATCATGTCGGTTAGCCCGGATCTTTGCTTTGGGTTGCTGATCAGCGCTGTGGCGGTACCGATCATGTCGCCTCAGCTCTTCGGTCACACCGATCTGTCATCAGAACAGCTAAGCAAGACCCTTGCGGCTGAAATGCTAAGGCTGATGTTGCGCTCATCTCTGGCTCCAGGGTGTGCAGCCCCAGCGCCTGGCCAGTCATGAGCGCGCCCGCATGTGCGCGTTGCGAAGCTCGTAAGTAATGCTCTTCTCGATTGGAGAAAATGGTTTGGGTCGTCCGAACTCAGCGAGCAAGGCAGATCTTGCCGAAGCTTGTACGCACGAAGCTTGAGCGACAGATAGCAGATCGAGCAAGGCCTCTTTGACATGGAGTCGTTTGCAGGCGTCGAGCAGCGCATGCGTCTCGGCCCACATTTGTGCGGCTGTCCCGTAAAGCCTTACTCGTGGCTCCTTATAGCCGGCCGCCGTTGCGCCGAGCACGCCCGCGACGAATCCGAGGGGCGCCGATGCGCTTTTTTCATGAAATGCGACGTCGACGGTGCCGATCGCATACGCATCTTTTTCACACGTGGTCGTAACGGCATCGGAGACCAATCGCATAGTGTTCAGATCCCCAAGTTCAACCATCAGCTTGAAAGCACCCGTCGAGAGGTAGTCTCCTAACAACACCTTGGCGCCGGTGCCGCAGTCAAAGTCCTGAGCGTCCGCACGGTCAACGGACGTGTGCAATCGCCTGAACCCCACGCGAATAAGGTCGAGAGCCACCCCCGTCATGACCATACGCTCGGACTTATGCATGCAGTTGCACAGTGAGGCGAGTGGAAAATCGTTCATCGACGAAAAGAGCGTCTTTGCTGCAAAACGTATTGGCGGTGCCGTGCTTGGCAGTGCTCTCGCCAGCACGTACTGGAAAGCTTCAAAAAGAGGCTGATCCTCGAAGTTCATAGAAGCGCTTGCGCAGGCGCGGCGGTTCGACGATTTGACGTCGATCTCCCATGCAGTTTGTGGTTGCCGAGTTCGCCCGTTGGCCTATTGCGGCTGATAAATAGGAAGATCCGAAGAAGGGGGTGTACGTCCTTCTTCTCGAGAGAGCCGTCGAGAAGTTCCGCTATCAGCACTTGGACTGACATATACAACAGGCGTGAATCAACACTTTCCTCGCCATCACCGTCGTTTGTTGACGCAACGGTGGGATCCGCATAGTCAGCCAACGAGCGCCGAATGTTGTCAACTTTGCGCGCAATACACGCTTGGTCTGGAGTGGGGTGCGGGTGCCAGACCAGGATCTTGGCGATGGGCCCGAAGATGGGATTGCGGACAGTCTCCATGACTGCCTCGGCTAGGCGGTCGCAGTCATCGTCAAAATTCGACCCCGCACGTAGTGATTCCAGCGGGAGCAATACGTCATCGAGGAGCGCGGCGAGCATTGATGCCTTGTTCTCGAAATGCCAATGCACGGCACCGCGCGTCACACCCGCCCTTTGTGCGATCTCTTCAAGAGAGCTGAGATTGAATCCCCGGCAGGCGAGCACGTCAGCCGCCGCAGCCAAGATTTTTGCACGCGTTTTCTCGGCTTTATCTCTCTTCTTGCCCATTTGTTCCTTTCCAACGCAGGGGTTAGGCCTGCGCGTCCTGTTGGCATTTAGATGCCTTAGCCCCGACCTGAATCCTGGCCGCTCGACGTGCTCGCCCGTTCGTCGAGGCAGGACAAGCAAATACCGGATATCATCGACCGATGATATACCAGTTATCAACCTGTTGCTGGACGGCTAGGAAAGGGGCCGTCTCAGCGCTCGGGCGCGGGTTTCAAACCGCCGAGCTCAATAGATGAGCGCGTGCATGTCGCTCGCGGCAGCGATCTCCATCGGCTTCATGGCTGGCTTGATCGTTCGCGGACTCCTCTTTCGACGACTAACGCGGAGCGCGCGGGCAGACTCCGTAAGGTTGGCTTTGGACTTCTTTTGGACGACCGTGTTCGGTATCACGGGTGCATTGGCAGGCATGCGCCTTTGCATCAATCCAGGGAACTGCGCGGCAGGCAGCGGTGCTGGCCTCCTTGCGTCAGCAGGGGGGGCGTCAGTCGCCTTGGCGCTGTATAGCGTTCACTTGAAACGGAGGCACAGGGGGCGCTGGATGGGCCCTCGTGTTCGTGACTACCACCAGCGTTATAGGTCCGATGCATCGTTTGCACGGCACGACGCCGCCGGCCAAGCTTGGTGCTGCAGCACCTGCAGCACCTGCAGCACCTGCGGCACCTGCAGCACCTGCGGCACCTGCGGCACCTGCAGCGGCCGGCTGCGGCAGATCGCCAGGCGCTTTCGGGCCCGCTAAAAGTCAATGAAATCAACGACTTGCAGCGCTTGCTAACCCCGAAAAACGCCTGTTTGAGGCACAGTTATGGCACAGCAAATCTGGGCGCAGACACAAGCCAGTGTGAGGGGTCTCGTCATATCTTGACGGGGGTCGCTGTCCTATCGTGTTCGCGAAATGGAGCTGTGTGCGTTCTCGCGGCCGTATAGCGCAGGCCCGGCCGTAGAACCATGCAGTCCGCGCGCCACCGACCGCCTGCATGCGGCCAAAAGCGGAAGTTCGCCACGGCTCCCCGTTTGTATCGGCCAAGCAGTTTCGAGCTTGCGCGGCACGCGTATGTCGGGAACAACTTGGCGACCAGGACATGCGCTTTGAAGCCGTTGGCCGATACCCACGAAGACAAACATCGAACTCATCGCACGCGTCGTGATCGGTTTCGCTAGCAAGCTGTTCTCGCCGAAGCACATCCTCGGGAAGACCGGCTCTGGCTCGGCGTTCAGGATCTGCCGTCCAGCCTTACAAATTCACCGGCAGGCTGCTGTAATTGCTTGAGAGCGAGATGCTGACGGCGACTTAGCAGCTGGGCCTTCATCCCAGGCCAGCCTCACGGTGCTTCGCTCGCCTGCACGGCAAGCAACGCCGCAACGCTGCCAGGTTCGCGTTTGCGAACCAGGTAGACCGCACCGCTGTCCTCGGCGCCCAGTGCCGTCGTTGTCTCCCGGGAGACGATGGCTTCCATCTGCACAGCCTCGCGGGTCGTGCTGCTGCGCAGATGGTGCGTCGGCTGGTAGCCGATCGACCAGGGGTTGACGCCACTCTTCTTGAACGCAGCCAGTTCGGCAAGCACGTCCGCACGCGTGCGCGAAGAGACGAATGCCTCGGTGAGTGTGCCGGGCGATTCGGCCAGGGCCGAGCCGGTGCTCACGGCGAGCAGCAGGGAGAGGGTGCAGGCCTTGGCCTTGTGGCGTGCGGTGATCCGGGTGTCTAGATGGGTCATGGGAGTTCCTTTGAATGACAGGCAGGGAAGTCGGTCAGGTGCGGCGCCTGTCATGCCGCGCGACCGTGGGTGATGGCGTGATGAAGTCGCGTTGCTAGCGCCGAACTTCGAAGACGAGGTTGAACGGCGTTTCGGCGGCGCGTCGGAAGTGCGTGAAGCCGGCTCTGCGGAAGCCGTCGGCCAGCCGTGCCTGGCCCGCCTGCGCACCGAGGACCAGCGTGCCGCCTTCCGAGATCGCATGCGCGCAGCAGATCAGGCAGGA
>LNAP01004754.1_pt1 | contig 12298 bp, 13 predicted proteins | sample 602601 | NCBI WGS metagenome assembly LNAP01 (sample SAMN02440304, study PRJNA202911) | soil metagenome | biome: Subtropical and temperate rainforests or woodlands; isolation source: soil samples (1 kg each in a 20% v/v slurry with milli Q water) were... ... | reverse complement strand
ATGCGCTGCCGCGGTAGTGCAGCGCATGCAGCCCGCTGAAACCGACGCCGGGCTTGGCGGTGAGCGCCGCCGCCGGGCTCGGACCGCCGGCCACGTCGATGCTGAACGAGGCACCGGGCAACGGTGCCAGCGGCGCCGGCTCCGCGCTTTCGAACGAGCGCAGGAAGCTCGTTCCCGAGGCGCCGGCCGCGAGGCACGGCAGCAGGCAGGCCAGCCATAGACCCCGGCGCAGCCAGCCGGCTGCGTGCAAGTTCCCCATCCACCCCGATCCGATCATGCCGCGCCTCTGGCTTGCCCACGGTGATGGTGCGCATTCGTCCGTGGGCACCCGCTCTCCAGGCAATCGCGCCGGCGTTCAGCCCGCCGGCACGGCCGCGTCCGCCACCGCATTGAAGCGCGTGGCGATGTAGTCGTCGGTGTAGCTGGTCATGCCGTAGCCGCGGATGAAACCGCAGTGGCCGCCGTACGACGCGATGTCCAGCTCGACGTTGGCCGGCAGCTCGATTTTCTCGAAACTGCTGACCGGGATCACCGGATCGTCCTTGGCGGTGAGGATGGTGGCGGGAATCTGCATCGTCAGCATGATGTCGCCGGCCACCGAATAGCCGTCCAGATACTGCTGCAAGGTGTTGAAGTCGGTATGCCGCAATACCAGCGACTCGGTCAGCCCGCGCAGGTGCTGTTTCAGTTCGGACATCTCGAAGTACTGGTGCTGCGGGAACGCCTTCTGCTTGGCCAGCAGCGAGTGCCGCCACTTGCGCATGAAGTACGCCTGGTAGAACCACGGCGCGGATTCCTCCAGCGAGAACAGGCCCTCGCCGGGATCGATGATCGGACACACCGCCAGCACGTAGCTCAGCGGGATGCCCACACGCGAGGTCTGCATTGCCGCGCGCAGCGCGAAGTTGCCGCCCAGCGAGAAGCCGGCCAGCGCCATCGGCCGCGCCGGCCAGCGCTCGGCGATGTCGCCCAATGCGTGCACCACCTCGTCGAGGCGGCAGGAGTGGAACAACGCCTCGTTGAGCCCGTAGCTGTCGCCGTGGTCGCGGAAGTTCAGCCGGAAGATGTCCCAGCCGTCGGCAAGCAGGCGGCTGCCGGTCTGCAGCACGTAGGTGGAATCGACGCTGCCTTCCCAGCCATGGAACAGCACGGCCAGGCCGCGCGATCGCGGCCGGGTTTTCTGCGCGGTATACGCGCCGGTGAGGCGCACACCGCCGCCGCCGTCGACCACCACCGCCTCGGCACCCTGCAGCACGGTTTTCGCCGCGCGCGGCAGCAGGAGGCGGCGCACGCCGCTGGAGGACAGCATGGTCTGGATATGGCCGCTGCGCAGCGGCCAGGGCGGTCGGAAATCCTTTCCGTGCAGCAGGCTCATCCGGGGCGGTCTTCCAGTGCGGCGGCGATGCGTTCGCGCGACAGCTCGGCCATGCGTCGACGCGCATCCGGGGTGGCCGGTACCGGCACCAGGAAGTGCACCTCGGCATCCAGCGGTGCCTCGCCCAGCATGCGCACGATGTTGTGCACGAAACTCTCGTCCTCGCGGAAGCCGGCATCGATCACCCGGCGTCCGTCGCGGGCAAAGCGCAATGCCACCGGCTGCACCGGCACTTCGGCATCCAGCGCGGCCTGGAAGATGCGCGCGTGGAAGATCTTCAGCACGCCGTTGTAGCCGGTGCCGCCTTCCGGGAACACCGCCACCGAACGGCCGCTGCGCATCCGCTCGACCATCGCCTGCATCACCGTGGACAGCGAATGGTTGTTGCCGCGGCGATGGAAGATGGTGCCGCCGTTCCGGGCCAGCCAGCCGACCAGCGGCCAGCCGGCGATCTCCGCCTTGGCCACGAAGCAGGCCGCGCGCTGGCTGTGCAGCATCACGATATCGATCCACGAGGTGTGGTTGGCGACGAACAGCACCGGGTCGCGCTGCGCCTCGCCGATACGCACCGAACGCAGGCCGAAGACACGCAGCAGATTGACCGACCACCAGCGGATCATGCGGTGCGCGAACGGCTCGCGGCCGTCCTTCATCACCACGTGCTGGTTCCAGCTGAGGAGCAGCGAGCACAGCCCGATGCCCAGCACGATGTGCAGCAGCAGCAACGGTACCCGCCACAGGTAACGCAGCGGGCGCAGCAGGTCGCGGTCGGGCTCGGTGGTGGTGTCGATGCTCATCAGTCGGCTAGTTTAGCGTCAGTTGATGCAGGCGCGGAGGCGCTCAACGTTCCAGCTGCGCGAGCGGCAGCGACGGCGAGCGCTTCACCGTGCGCAGCACGAAGCTGGAATTGACATCGGCGACACCGGCCGCGTTCAACAGATGATCGAGCAGGAAACGCGAGAAGTCCTTGAGGTCGGCCACATACACATGCAGCAGGTAATCCATGTCGCCGGTCAGCGCGTGGCAGGCGACCACCTCGTCCCAGCCGTTGACGTGCTCGACGAAGCCTTCGATCGCCGCGCTCTCGTGCTTGGTCAGCTGAACCCGCACGAACGCCTGCAGGCCCAGTCCGACTGCCTGCGGATCGATCTGCGCGGCGTAGCCGGTGATGACCCGGTCGGTCTCCAGTCGCTGCAACCGGCGCAGGCAGGCTGACGGCGACAGTCTGACCCGCTCGGCCAGTTCCGCGTTGGTGATGCGGCCCTCGCTCTGCAGCACGGCAAGCATGCGCAGGTCGGTGCGGTCGAGTGTCGTCATGCGCAATAAGCCTCACATCATATCCATTAACGCGCAAGAATAATGCATTCATCGCGCCGTTCAAGGCAACAAAACAACCTTAGTGTGGCGAAACCGCCATATGCTGTGGCTTGCCCCAGGCCGCACCGGAGTCGAGCCCATGGACACGCCCCGCAAAGTCGAACACCAGCAGACCGATCGTGGCTACGTGCCGGTGTACGCCACCGGCGTGGTCGAGCAGCCGTGGGCCAGCTACAGCCAGACCGACCACGAGGTGTGGAATACCTTGTTCAAGCGCCAGCGCGAACTGCTGCCCGGGCGGGCCTGCAAGGAATTCATGGCCGGCGTGGAGCGCTTCGGCTTCGGCGACGGCGGCATCCCGAAATTTGCCGAACTGAACAAGGTGCTCGGCGCCGCCACCGGCTGGGAAGTGGTGGCGGTGGAAGGCCTGCTGCCGGACGAGGTGTTCTTCGACCACCTGGCCAACCGCCGCTTCCCGGTCAGCTGGTGGATCCGCAAGCCCGACCAGCTCGACTACCTCAGCGAACCGGACCTGTTCCACGACCTGTTCGGCCACGTGCCGCTGCTGCTCAACCCGGTGTTCGCCGACTATATGCAGGCCTATGGCCGCGGCGGCATGAAGGCATTCGCGATCGGCCCCGACGCGCTGATGAACCTGACCCGGCTGTACTGGTATACGGTGGAATTCGGCCTGATCAACACGAACGAAGGCATGCGCATCTACGGCGCCGGCATCGTCAGCTCCAAGGGCGAGTCGATCTACTGCCTGGATTCGCCGTCACCAAACCGCATCGGCTTCGGGCTGGAGCGCGTGATGAGCACGCGCTACCGCATCGATACCTACCAGCAGACCTACTTCGTGATCGACGGCTTCGAGCAGCTGTTCGAGGCGACCCATCCCGACTTCACGCCGATCTACGCGAAGCTCAGGCAACAGCCCGCACATGCGGCCGGCGACGTGCTGGACGGCGACCGCGTGTTCACCCGCGGCGATCGCGTGGGCTGGGCCACCAACGCGGATACCTGAGCCGCCGGATCAGCGCAGCGTCGCGTCCAGCCAGGGTTTCACCACCCCGATCCACAGCGCATAGCCCTGGCGGTTCATGTGCAGACCGTCGGCGATGAACCACTGCGACTGCGGCTGCCCGTCCTTGCCCAGCATGGGCGTAAAGACGTCCAGATAAGCAACACCCGGCTGGGTCGCCGCGTACGTTCGCGCCAGCGCATTCGTCTCGCGGATCTTCGGCAACAGCGCCCTGCGCGCCACGCTCGGCTTGATCGCGATGAAGGCGATCGGCACACCGGGATCAAGCGAGCGCGCCTTGCGCACAAAGGCCGCGAAGTCGTTGCGCACCTGCGCCGGACTGTCGCCGTCCTGCAGGTCGTTGTCGCCGGCGTAGATCACGATCGCGCGCGGATGGTACGGCGCCACGATGCGATCGGCGAAGAAGGTGGCATCGTCGATCTCCGAGCCGCCGAAGCCGCGGTTGATCGTGCGCACGCCGGGGAAATCCGCCGCCAGCGATGTCCACATGCGGATCGACGAACTGCCGATGAACAGCACCGCGCCGGCCGCTGGCGGATGTACCTGGTCCCCGGCCTGGAACGCGGCGATCTCCGCGTTCCACTGCGCGTGGTCGTTCTCGCGGTTGTCGCGCGCCGTCGCCAGCAACGGCCACAGCAGCAGGAACAGCAACAGGTTGCGCATGCTCTTCATCGGCTCGCCTCGAGCTTGTCTGCCCACAGGCTAGCGCGGCCGCGCCAGTTCCGAAACCGCCAGCACCTGCGCGATGCGCTTGCCATCCCAGCGGTACACCAGATGCTGCGCCTGCGTGCACGGCGCCACCGCGTCGGGCTGGAACGCAGCCAGGCATTCGCCGCCGCGGTGGCGGGCGCTGTCGTAGACGATGCCGTTGGAGCCCGCATTGCGCAGCTCGCGCGCCAGTATCATGCTGGCGGCATAGCTGGCGGGATCGTGCGCCGCAGCCCAGCCGCCGCGGATATCGTGCAGCCTGCTGTCGACGCTGGTGCGGTAGCAGCGCATCTCGATGTCGCAGGCCGGTTCGGCGGTGGCGGCCAGGAAGCGCTCGCGGTGGTACACGGTTTCCTCGACCGCGGTGGCGACGCTGTGCGCGGCGTAGAACACGCCCCACGTGCCGTCGGAGAAGCGGCTGCCTTCCGGGTTGAGATGGGTGAACGCGGCCATCACCGGGGTGGAACCCGGCCCGCTGATGCGATGTTCCCGCGGCACCTGCTTCAGCGCGCCGGCTTCCTCGCGCAGGCGCGGATTGGTCAGCGCCTCGATCGCGAACAGCGCGTCGAGGTCGGCCGGATCGGCGATGCGGTCGTACACCCCGACCGGCGGGAAGCGGCTGGGCACGATGCGGTAGGCCTGATTCCAGCGGATGCGTTTGATGGGTGGCATGAGGTTCGGCATGACGGGTCCTGATGGGCACCGAAGGCAACCCGCACTTACAACCGTTCGCCCTGAGCGTAGCGCAGCGAAGTCGAAGGGTGCCTCGGCTGCCCTTCGACTTCCTCGCTCCTCAGGACTGCGGCCATCCATGGCCGCTCCCCGCGTGCGGCCCTGCGGGCCTACGCTCAGAGCGAACGGTTGGAGAGAGTACTGGCGAACAGGATGCGGGATCGCCTTATCGCCGCGTGCGACGCGCAGCACAGCACCATTCAGCCGCGCTGCGCATCCAGATACTGGCGCACCACGTACAGGTCGGCGACGTTGCCCGACAACATGCGCTCCAGCGCGGAATGGCCGCCGAACAGCAGCGCCGTGTTCGGCTTGTGCAGCCAGGCATCGGCCTGGGCCGGGTCGGGAAACAGGATCTGCAGCGACTTCCAGATGCCGAGCAGGTAGCTGATCCGCTCCAGCGTGTCGCGCCCCAGGGCACCGCCCTGCTGGCGCTTCCACTTGTAGAAGGTCGACTCCGGCGGATCGCCGAGCAGCTTGCGCTGGTCGGCGATGCGCAGCTTCCAGTGCTCGGCGAGGCGGAAGAACGCGCGCAGCGCCGGGTCGGCGAGCGTATCCGGCGACGCATAACGAGGCGCGACTTCGGCGATGCGGGTCGAATGAGCAGTCATGGCGCTTACTCTCCCTGTGAAGTTGTTTGAAATAATACTCCACGAATGCAGTAAAAGCCAACGAGCCGCCGCCCCGGGTTCAGTGCCCTGAACCGCCCTTTGCCTTCACGCAATCGCAAGCGTAGTCCGGCTCCGGGCCGCCGTCGGCGATGAAGCGGTCGATGCGCTGCTGCAGCACCGGCAGCGGCACCGAGCCCAACTGCAGCACGGTGTCGTGGAAGTGGCGCAGGTCGAACTTCGCGCCCAGCGCCTGTTCCGCCTTCGTGCGCAGTTCGCGGATCTTCAGGTAGCCCAGCTCGTACGACAGCGCCTGGCCCGGCCAGCTGATGTAGCGGTCCACTTCGTTGGCGATCTCGCGCGCGGACAGCGCGGTGTTGACGGTGAGGTAGTCGATGCCCTGCTGGCGCGTCCAGCCCAGATGGTGGATGCCGGTGTCGACCACCAGCCGGCAGGCGCGCCACATCTGGTAGGTGAGGTAGCCGAAGCGTTCGTACGGCGTCCGGTAGATGCCCATCTCGTTGCCGAGGTATTCCGAATACAGGCCCCAGCCCTCGCCGTAGGCGGAGATGTAGCTGTTGCGGCGGAACGCGGGCTGGTCGTGCTGCTCGTCGGCCAACTCCAGCTGCAGCGCGTGGCCGGGGTAGCTCTCATGCAGGGTCAGTGCCGGCACGTTGAACAGCGGCCGCGACTTCAGGTCGTAGGTGTTGACCAGGTAGACGTCCGCGCCACCGCGGCCGGAGGTGTAGTACGGCGCGATGTCGGCCGGTACCGGCTTGATGGTGAAGTGCGCGCGCGGCAGGTGGCCGAAGTATCTGGCCATCTGGCCGTCCACCTGCTTGGCCACCCAGGCGCTGCGCATCAACAGTTCGTCCGGCGTCTTCGCGTAGAACTGCGGATCCGTGCGCAGGAACTGCAGGAAGTCGGCGAAGCCGCCCTTGAAGCCGGTGTCCTGCATCACCTCCAGCATTTGCGCGTGGATCTTCGCCACCTGGTCGAGGCCGATCTGATGGATCTCGTCAGGTCCCAGGTCGAGCGTGGTGTATTCGCGGATCTGCTGGCGATAGAACGCCTTGCCGTCCGGCAGCGCCTCGGCCGCCAGCGTGGTGCGCGCCTGCGCCACGTATTCGTTGCGGAAGAACGCCAGCAGCTTCGCGTAGGCGGGGATCACCTCGTCACGGATGTGCCGCAGCGCCTGGCCCTGCAGCGCCTGCGCGCGGTCGGGCGGGATCGCCGCCGGCAATTGCTTGAACGGCTCGTAGAAGCTGCTCTGGGTCGGGTCCTTCAGCTCGGCCACCGCGGCGATCGACACGTCGCGCCCATCCAGCACCGCGCGCGGCACGCTGAAGCCGCGCTTGAGACCGGCACGCATGTTCGCGATCTGCTGGTCGAAGTAGGCCGGGATCTGGCCGAGCCGGTCGAGGTACTGGTCGTAGTCGCGGGCCGTGCGCAGGCGGTCGCCGCCCAGCACGTAACCGAGGTCGGACCAGAACGCGGAGTCGCTGTTGAACGGCATCTGCCAGGCCTGGAACTTCTGCCCGGCGACGAAGTTGCCGATCTGTTCGCGATAGATCGCGTAGTTCACCCGGTTCGCCGGCGACAGTTGCGCCGCGTCGACGCCGTCAAGCCGCCTCAGCACGCCCTGCCAATAGTCCAGCCGGCGCTGCTGACTGGCCGCGTCGACCTGGTCGAGCCGGCCGTTGTTCGGCTGCGGCTCGCCGGAAGTGCTGATCCCCGCCTGGCCGGTGCGCCAGGCCCACTCGCTGCTGTAGATGTCCTTGAAGCGCGCATCGGCGCTGGCGGCGGCGCTGGCCGGGGGCGTGGTTGCGGCGTGCAGCGGCACGACGCTGCAGGCCAGCGCGAGCGCGGCCAGCCGCGCCATCATCAGGGGCTTGTTCACACGGATTCCTTGTTGCGGGACGACGTCGGCATGCATCACGCGAAGTGGCATGGACGCCTATCCTCGCCTTCATCCCGCGGCATGGCAACGTTGGGCCGGCCACACTGCTCAGCCGAGATCGAGCTTGCCCACGCCGACCGCGCCCAAGTAGGCAGCCAGGTTGCGTTGCTCGGTCTCGACGAAGACTTCGTCGCTCGGCACGCAGGCGGCGATCCGGTCCGGGCGGAAATTGCGGAAGTCCTGGCGCAGCCGACACCACGCACCCAGCGTCCACTTGCCGCCCCAGAACGACAGGCACAGCGGCTCGACCTCGCGCGTGCTGGCGTTGCCGCTCTCGTCGCGATATTCCAGCTGCAGCACCCGGTTGCCCAGGATGGCCGCATGCAGCCGGTCGATCAACGCGGCGAAATCCTCGCGATGCTGGTCGCGCCACACCGGCGCGAAGATCCGCGTGCGCGTGGCGCGCTCGCGCAACTCCGGCGGCAGCACCGCCTCGATCTTCAGCAAGGCGGACTGCGCGCTTTCAGCCAGCTGGGTGCCGGCGAACGCGCGCACGAAGCGGGAACCGACCACCAGAGCCTCGAGCTCGTTCGCGGTGAACATCAGCGGCGGGATGTCCGAACCCTTGCGCAGCACGTAGCCGACGCCGGCCTCGCCCTCGATCGGCACGCCGGACAATTGCAGGTCGGCAACGTCGCGATACACCGTGCGCAGCGAGACGCCCAGGGTCTGCGCCAGCGCGCGCGCCTGCAGCGCGGTACGGCGGCCGCGCAGGGCGTGGATGATGAGGAACAGGCGATCGGCTCGGCGCATCCGCGCATCATCGCCGAGGCGGACGATGGCGAACAGCGCCGAACGTCACGCACGAAGAGCCCTCTCCCCTGGCGCAGCCGGGGGAGAGGGTTGGGTGAGTGGGGCTTTTCATGCGTTGATCGGTATCCAAAACGCCAGAGCGCCCCCTCACCCCAACCCTCTCCCCCAACGGCTTTGCCGTTGGGGGAGAGGGAGCAGAATGCGCTGCCGCTCATCACCTTCGCTCATCATGCCGTTTGCGCAGCAACCAACTCGGCGTCCTTCGCCGCCGCACGCTGCATCGCCGGGCGCGCCAGTACGCGGTCGATATAGGCACGGATCACCGGCAGCTCCGGCACCAGCTTGAACATGGTGGTCCAGTTCAGCGCGGTACCCCACAGCACGTCGGCCGCGCTGAACGTGTCGCCGAGCAGGTAGGGACCTTCTTCGAGCTGGCCGGTCAGCGTCTTCAGCATGGTGTCGTAGTCGCCATAGCCGCAGGTCGATGGCGGCGCCGGTTCGCGCTGCATCGACTTGTCGGTCACCGCCGGCTCGAAGCACGAGCCGTAGAACACCAGCCAGCGCAGGTACGGCCCGCGCAACGGGTCGCCGAGTGGCAGCGCGCGGGTGCCGGCGGAGCGGCTCTGTGGCGAATGGAAGAAGGTGACGCGGGGTGCCGTGTCCATGCCGGATGCTCTTGGCTGATGCGGTGATTCAGTCCTGCGGAAGCTGGCAGACCGCCTCGATGTTGTGCCCGTCCGGACCGATCACGAAGTGATAGATCCTGGGCCTCACCGGTCGCGGGGACGGAAGACGATGTGGGTCAGCGCGGCCAGCAGGGTGCGCTGACGCGACCGCGGCGAACACGGGGGTCCCGCCGGGCCATCCGGCGGATCGGTCTTGGGCAGCTTGTACTGCCCGTCCAGCAGCAGGCCATTCAGATAAAGCGGGCGGTAGGCCATCAGGGTGCGTTGCAGTAGCGGATGCATGGTCTTCTCCTCACGCGGCCACGGCTTCGCCGACGCACCAGGGCGGCAGCTGGGCGTGTTTGAACAGGCGGTACCAGTGTTCGCGATCGCTGGGGCTGTACAGGTCCAGCGTGCGGATCACCTCGCGGGCGAACTCCACGCTGCCGAGGTGGCTGGCGCTGATCACGCCGCCGTCGCTGACCGCCAGCACTTCGCTGTCGTACTGCTCGACGCCGGCATAGGCGGGCACCTGCGCCGCGATCTGGCCATGCCAGTTGCCGGTGTGGCGGCAGTGGTCGAGCAGGCCGGCGCGGGCCAGCGCCAGCAACCCGGACAGCGGCAGCCGTTCGGCCGCCGTGGGCTCAGGTGCAAGTGCACACGCGCCGGCCTCGCCACTCATGCCAGCGCCGCTCATGCCCACCTCCCGCCGCGGCAGGCGGGGGCGGCAGGCAGTACGGCATCAACGGCGGCCAGCCGCAGCGGGGTAAGCAGAGGCGCATCAAGCACGGAGGACATGGCGGCATTCCAGCAACAGGGGGAGCGCCATGCTCGGCCTTCGACGGCACGCCAAACACCCAGTCAGCGGTCCACACATTCCGGACACTGCATTCCGCAATCGGCGCAGACCCCGTACCAGCAAGGGATGCAGCCGATGCCAGCGCGGCACGCACCAGTGCATCCCACCGGCCGTGCGCCATCGCTGCGCCGGGCCGCTAGAGTGGCGCCTTTCCCCTTGGGTTCGGCCATGTCGGCATTGGACAACATCGGCAACCTGCAGACGTTCGTGCACGTGGCCGACACCCGCAGCTTCGTCGACACCGGGCGCCTGCTCGGCGTGTCAGCCTCGGCCACCGGCAAGACCATCACGCGCCTGGAGCAGGTCCTGGGCGTGCGCCTGTTCCATCGCAGCACGCGCAGCGTGACCCTCACCGCCGAGGGCGAGCGCTTCCTGCTGCGGTGTCGGCGCATCCTCGACGAGCTGGACGCCGCCCGCACCGAACTGGCCCAGCAGGCCGCCGCCCCGTGTGGCGTGCTGCGGCTGAGCCTGCCGCTGGTGGGTGACCTGTCGCTGCCGATCCTGTCCGCGTTCATGGCCACCTACCCCGGCATCCGCCTGGAGCTGGATTTCGACGACCGTCTGGTGGATGTGGTCGAAGAAGGCTTCGACGCGGTGCTGCGCGTGGGCGAGCCGTCCGACTCGCGGCTCAGCGCGCGCCGGCTGGGCGTGTTCCCGCGCTACCTGGTGGCCTCGCCGGACTACCTCGCACGACGCGGCACGCCCCAGACCCCGCACGACCTGCTGCAGCACGACTGCCTGCACTACCGCTTCCCCAGCAGCGGCAAGCTCGAACCGTGGCCGCTGCCACGCGCGCCCGGGGAACCGGCGTTGGAGCTGCGGGTATCGATGGTGGCCAACACCATCGAGGCGCGCCTGGCCTTCGCGCTGGCCGGGCGCGGTATCGGCTATATCCCCGAGCACTCGGTGCGGGCTGCGCTGGCCGATGGCCGCCTGGTGCGCGTGCTGCCCGAGCAGATCCACGCCTGCGGCACCTTCCACCTGCTGTGGCCGTCGGGCCGCCACGTGCTGCCCAAGCTGCGGGTATTCATCGATTTCGTCAGCGCGCGGCTCACCGGGGTGAGCTGTTGAACAGCGTGCATTCACTCCCTTGGCCCGGTGCAAATCTATACTGGCCGCGCGACAGCCAGTCGCCTGTGTAATGAGGTATGCCCGCATGCGCCAGTGATGCCCCGCCGTCTGTTTGACGGCCTGTGTCCTTCCCGCCCCGTGCGTGAAGGGAACCCACGGCATCCCTGGAGGTCGCATGACCGCATTTTCTCTCACGCTCGACCGCGTGACCTGCACCCTGCCCGATGGGCGGGTCCTGTTTTCCGATATCAGCACCCACATCGACACCACCCCGACCGGCCTGGTCGGGCGCAATGGCGTGGGCAAGAGCGTGCTGGCCCGTGTGTTGGCGGGCCAGCGCGCGCCCAGCGCCGGCCAGGTGCAGCGCACCGGCCGTGTGCATCTGCTGGCCCAGCACAGCGGCCCCCCACCGGGCAGCATCGCCGCCTTGGCCGGCGTGGCCCCGCTGCTGGATGCGTTGGCGCGCATCGAGGCCGGCAGTGTCGACCCCGCCGATTTCACCGTGGTGGGCGAGCGCTGGAACATCCGCGAGCAGCTGCAGGCGCAATGGCAGCAGTTGGGATTGCCGGCGCTGGATCCGGCGCGGCCGGCCGCGTCGCTCAGCGGTGGCCAGGCCATGCAGGTGGCCCTGGCCGGTGCGCTGCTGTCGCAGGCCGACGGCTTGATCCTCGATGAGCCCAGCAACCACCTCGACGCCGGCCACCGCACGCGGTTGCTGGATGCGCTGGCGCAATGGCGCGGCGGCCTGCTGGTGATCAGCCACGACCGGCGCGTGCTGCGCGCGATGCAGCGCATCGTCGAACTGTCGCCGGGCGGGCTGCGCAGCTACGGCGGCAACTACGACCTGTACGCGGCGCAGAAGCACGACGAGCACAGCGCCGCCACCGAACTGCTGGCGCTGCGCAAGCGCGAACGGCGCCACCAGCAGGATGCCGCGCGCGAACAACGCGAACGGCTTGAGCACCGCCAGTCACGCGCGCAGCGCACTGCGCGCACGGCCAACCAGGCGCCGATCCTGCTGGGCGGCATGAAGAACCGCAGCGAGCACAGTGCCGGGCGCTGGCAGGCCCAGCAGCTGGAGCGCAGCGCGGCGGTGGACGCCCGCGTGCGCGACGCCGCTGCGCAGTTGGACGATGCCACCGGAATTGCCCTGCTGCCCCCCCGCCAGGCAGAGCCCGGGCCGCAGCGCGTGGCCGAGCTCGTGG
>LNAP01007591.1_pt1 | contig 12302 bp, 9 predicted proteins | sample 602601 | NCBI WGS metagenome assembly LNAP01 (sample SAMN02440304, study PRJNA202911) | soil metagenome | biome: Subtropical and temperate rainforests or woodlands; isolation source: soil samples (1 kg each in a 20% v/v slurry with milli Q water) were... ... | reverse complement strand
GGAACGCATCTTCACGGATACCACCGCCGCGCTGCTGGAGCTTCTCCAGCATGTAGAAAGACAGCGAACGGTCAATCACCGTCGGCACGGAAATCGCGAACATGTAACCACCGAGCATCCAGATCAGTAAGAGCTGCACCAACTCTAAGCCGGAGAAGTCGCGGAACCAGCGCAACAGCGCCAAGCTGCCGGCTACCAGCACCATGGCAATGAATGCGTCAAGAATGCTGGCGTACAAAACAACATCAACTCGAAAATGGCGCATGTGAAGATAGTAGGTCAGCAGCAGCACCACGGTGAAGATGACGGTTGCCAGAAACGTCCGCAGTATCTTGTTCACTTGAACACCATGAATTTGTTGGCCGCGAAGCTGAAAGCCATCTGCATGCCCGTGGCCAACAGAAAGCCGATGCGATAGTCAAAATCGAGATGGTCGGCCCACACATACATGACCAGCGCGTGGAGCGCAGCGATGCAGACATAAATCAGCACAAACAACAGGCCCTGGTGCAGTAGCCGTCCGCCGCTGCCCCGGAACACGAAGTAGCGGCTGCCGATGAACGAAGCGGTGATACCGAGGACGGCTGCGACGCCGTTGGCTAAACCTGCTGATGCCATGCCCAGCACTTCCAGGTTGAATTTCAGCGCCGAAAAGTGGATCACCGTCGCAACCACGCCGTTGACAAGGTAACGAACAAACTGACCCTCTAGCGCTGCGTCAGCTCGGACGGGCATGCATGACCTCTTGCACGAACTCGCGGTAGCTTCCCGGCACCAGCACGCCGCCATTGCGGATCATGCCCGAGAGCATCAGGATGATCAGGGTCAGTGCAGCGGTCTGCAAAAACACCAACAACAGGATGCCCGACGCTAGCGAGAACCAGCCTGGTGTGGCGAAGCCGATCGCTTTGAGTACCAGCGCCAGTACAACACCGACCACAGAAAGCCCGGCCACCAGCGTGCAGGCGATGCCTACCCGAACAAGCACATCTTCGGCGAACACCATCAAAGCACGGAAACCATGCAGCGCCAAGCCAACAAAGTTCATCTTGCTGCGGCCAGCATAGCGTGGGCCGCGGTCCAGTGGGCAGGTCGCCACGCGCAACTTTGAACTGAGCACGCTGGCAGCGACATGGATCCACAATTCCTGCATGACGGACAGGCGCCGCACGGCCGGCATCTTCGCCGCCATGAAGTTGCCGAAGCTGATCTTGCGACCACAGAGCATAGCGAACAGCCACTTGTATACCAGATAGAACGTGCGGAAGCGCAGTGTCTCTACTCGGCTCTTGCGAACCGCCACCACAACGTCCACGTCGGGCGAATCCAGGCCCCGTACAAGCTCGCCAATGCTTTCGGGCGTATCCTCGCCATCGGAGTCCATCACCACTACACGCTGGTCGTCGCCGAAATGCTCGGCTACGTAACTCAGGCCAACGGCGATAGCGCGCTGATGGCCGACGTTGCGCTTTAGCTTGACCACGACGCCTTCCAGCCCGGCGGCAGCGATTGCCGCGGGATCCAGTGGCTGGCGGACCGAGCCGTCGTCCACTGCGACCACGTAGATTTCTGCCACGCGCGTACGTCCCAACTCCTGGAACAGCCGGCTCGAGGCCTCCACGTCTTCATAGACTGGCATCACGACTACAAGCGCATCTGCTGCCATTACTGCTCCAAGCGCTTGCGGAAGTAGGCGATGGTCTCCTTCAGGCCATCCTCGAGCGCAACCTTCGGCTCCCAGCCCAGCTTGTCCTTGGCCAGGCTGATGTCTGGTTGGCGCTGCTTGGGGTCATCCGAAGGCAGTGGCTCGAATACAAGCTTCGACTTACCGCCCACCAATCGCAGCACAGTCTCTGCAAGCTGGAGCATGGTGAACTCGCGCGGATTGCCGATGTTGAGCGGACCGGTGAACAAAGGATCGCTTTCCATTAATCGCAACATCCCCTCGATCAGGTCATCGACATAGCAGAAGCTGCGCGTCTGCGTGCCTTCGCCGTAAATGGTGATCGGCTTGCCGCGCAACGCTTGCACGATGAAGTTGCTGACGACGCGGCCATCATTGGGGTGCATGCGTGGGCCGTAGGTGTTGAAGATCCGCATGACCTTGATTTCGAGCCGATGCTGGCGCCAGTAATCGAAGAACAGGGTTTCGGCGCAACGTTTGCCTTCATCATAACAGCTGCGGATACCCACCGGGTTAACACGCCCCCAGTAACCCTCGACCTGTGGATGGATTTCAGGATCGCCGTAGACCTCGCTGGTACTCGCTTGAAGGATGCGCGCGCCGACGCGCTTGGCCGATAGCACCATGAACGCTGGTCTTGGTGGTCTGCACCGGGTCCGCCTGGTAGTGCACCGGCGAGGCTGGACAAGCGAGGTTAAAGATGCGATCCACCTCGACATAGAGCGGAAACGTCACATCGTGGCGCATCAGCTCGAAATTCGGCTTCGACAGCAGCCCCCCAATGTTCTCCTTGCGGCCCGTGTAGAAATTATCCACACATAGGACGTCGTGCCCTGCCTCGATCAAGCGATCGCATAAATGCGACCCCAAGAATCCTGCACCCCCAGTAACGAGTACCCGGCTCTCTGTCATTTGCATGTTGTTCCTTGGCTAAAAATTCCAAAAACGGGCCCTGGTCTCGTGCAGCTTCACAGCGATGCGTACCGAGACGTTGCTCACGTATTCTACCAGCGTGACATCGAAGCAAGGTCTGTCCCCCGATTTCAGCGACGGTCGCTTGACCCTGGATTACCGTTCCCTTGTCCGACGCCACATCCAACGTAGCAGCAAGTGCCGGAGATATCCTCCACTTTCCATCGATTTCACCTTGTAGCTGGCCGGGCCCACGGCACATATGCCCCGAACATCAGGTAGCCGCCTTTCCCGGTGCCGTCAACACACCGTCTTGAACTCGGCCACCACCATCCTGAGTGTTGGACGTGTCAACTCCGAAGTTTTTCGCCAATGAGCGTGCCGTTATCGCAGCAACTTGTTCAGGAGGGTTGCCAGCCGGCGCAAGCTCTGAGGAAGGTGACTGCCGGCCACTGCTGCCCGGTTCGCTCCCCTGGCAAGCACTCACCGCCCCGGCGATCAGGGACATCCTTACTGTAAAAACATGCTTGGCAGTTTCAATGTGCTCTCTCCGGGTGAGTTGTAGCGCTTTTCTTCAAACATTCGAACCTTCAAGCGAAGACATTGTGAAGCCAGGCATCCGGCCGCGTTTCGAGCTGCCGCTCGCTAGACAGCATACCCACTGCGCACCTCCCATGGCCCCTGCAACAGCAAATCACGCAGATGGTGTCCGTAGTCCTGCCAACTCAGCACGGACGCAGCCAATGCGTCCGACCTCGCCGGATTCAAGTCGCTGAGCAATGCGGACAGCGCCGCGGCATCGTGCACCGGAAAGTAGCGTGCATGCACATCTGCAATCTCACGGAATACATCAATGTCCGACAGCAACAGTGGAGTACCATAGCGCGCGGCTTCCACAATGGGCAAACCGAAGCCTTCCGATACCGAGGCCTGGACTAGCCCCGCAGCAGAGCGATAGGCCAGATCGAGTTCGTCATTGCTGACCTTCTCCGGCCAGAACAGGCGATGATTGAAGTGACGGCTCTCGCGGATTCTAGCGACCAGCGCGTCCGAGCCCCAGCCGTTCTTTCCGATGATCAGCAGATTCGCCCGCAGCCCGCAATCCCACGCCGTTTCGAACGCTTTGAGAATGGTGGCGTAGTCCTTACGCGGTTCGAGCGTGCCGACCGCGATAAAGGTCCGCTGATCGGCGGCGAATAGATGCTTGACCTCGTCCCGCACGCCGGATTCGCCGTGCGGCTCGACCACATCCGATCCAAGATGCACGAATCCGAAACGTTGGGAATGCCGCCGCGGTGGCTGGTTTTCTTCGATCCAGGACGCCAGGTCATCGGCGGTTGTACGCGAGTTGCAAATGAACAAGTCCGCCTGCGCCACAGCGAACTCGGTCCAGGTGCGGAATGCCTGCGCCATGCCTTCCCCGCAGGTGTGCGGAAACCGCAAGGGGATGATGTCGTGATAGAAAATGGCCACCTCACCGCCATGTCGGCGCACTTGTCCGATCGTGCGTAGGAAGCGCTGGGGACTCACCCACGCCGAATCCGCCAAGAACAGCAGATCCCGGGGGCGGATGCCCTCGGCCTCATCAAACAAAGGGCAATCCACTCCGAGCATCCGCTTGACCAGTGCATGAGCCGAGCGGATGGTCTCGCCTTCGTGGTAGATCGGAACGAACAGCAGTCGACCGTCGGTATTGCGAAGACACAGTTCCCGTACCAAGTTGCGTACCACGCGCTGGATTCCCGTCCCATAGTCGACGCGGGCCAATTCACTCATGTCTATGAGTACACGTCGCACGCCACCAAAGCTGCCAGCTGACACTAGAGCTTCTTGGACGGCAAATGCGATGCTACGCGCCATAGGTGGCATGCATGGCCTGAGTAGCCCGACCACATTGGCTGTGCTGATCGAAGCGTAGCGCGCACGCATGCCTTCGATCCACTCCAGCGCCGTCCCGGGATCTACGTCGGCCACCTTAACGACAAGCGGAGAGCGCCGCAACATGGGCGCGATCGCGGCGACGATATCCGGACCGTCCTGGCATGCATCCAGCACACCCAGACACTCGGACAGCAGTTCGGGCAGCGCTTGATTGCGGACCGGAAGCACCGCTTGGGACAACAATCGAGATAAGCCCGGCCACTGATCTCGTAGCCGCGGTTCACTGGTCCCGGGAAACGCCAGGCCACGCATCACCATGCCTTCTCCACCCACATGCAGCAATATGATCAGGTCCAAGCCCGCATCGACCGACAGAGGCTCGCCAGGAAATCGCTGCACATGCATATAGGCTGGCCACTGGCCCGGATCAGACGAAGCTAACTCGATATTGCCGCTTCGCAAAAACAACGAGACCCTATCTACCCAATGCTTGGCCGTACCCGGGGCAACGCGTTCTGGCATCACGATGGCGATCTTCGAGCTACTATCGTGCATATGCGCTGCGCGATCCCTGCGCTCGATGGCCGTCCTCCATGCATGAATGCTCAGCTCGGCAGTGCGCTTCCACGAGAACACCCGAGCGCGACGCAAACCGTACTCTCGAAGCTGATTACGCCACCCGTCGTCGTCGAGCACTCGTTGCATTGCGGCGGCCATAGCCTGAGTACTGTCCGCATCAAAGCGGGCTTCATCCAACTCGACGATCTCCTTCAGACTGGAATTGTCCCCGACCAGCACGGGGGCACCGCATGCCATGGCCTCTATCACCGGCAAGCCAAAGCCTTCATAACGCGACGGAAAAACAAACGCCTGACAGCAGGCATATAGGTCCGTCAGCTCGCTATCGGTCACATAACCCGTCAACATCAATGATTCGGTCTCCAGCCCGCACTGTTGTGCAAACCGTCTTAGTTCCTGCTCGCTCTCGGTCTGGTTGAGGACTAGCGTCAGTCCTTTACGTGCAGCGCGTGGAATAGCGGCAAAGCCGGAGATCGCACCACGGGTGTTCTTTCGATAGTCATTGTTTCCGGTATAGAGCACGAATGGCGATGACAGCCCGAACCGGTGCGACAAGCGGGCCCGCGCGGCATCCGCTTCTGCCGGTGGGCGAAATCCAGCCGAATAACCCGCATAGACCACATGGACACGCTCCGGATCCACATCTAGGAGATTGATCGCGTCGCGACGGCTAGACTCCGAATTCGCCAGCAGCACATCAAATTCGCGTAACTGGGATATCTTGTGTTCATACCACTCGCGGACGCGCCACTCCGCCAGGTACCGGTCGCTCATGACCAAAGGAATCAAGTCATGCAACAGGCAGCTTGAAACACTTCCGCGCGCGCGCGCAATCCTGCCCAGGCTGGCGCACTGTTCGACGGCGCCTTCAAACAGGCTCGGCACATGCACCACACTTGGCGCCATGCTCTCCACGTGCAGGCGAATCAGTTCCTCGGCAAAAACCGTCTCGGGCTCCTGCGTGGGATAGGACTTCCACAGCCCCGAGGGGTAACGGTACCCATGCAAGCGGTCGGACGACACCAAGCATGAGACTTCCGCAAGGACCTCCTCAGCCTGGGTCTGATATGTCAGATCCACTGAGCAATGCAACTCGAACGGCGATTCAGGGTGCGCCGCCAAAGCACGCAGATGCTCTCGCGTATAACGTCCGATCCCTCGAGTACTAGACCCATTCTGCAGAGACTGCAGGTCGAAAAGCAGGGAGAGCTTCCGATGATCCATTTTTCTCTCAAAAGGGACCCTGACAGCGCCGCGGATGTGGCTCATCGTGGGCGGCTGGCAATGATCGCGTAATCGGGTGAGACGGAAAGCCAGTCGACGAAGCGGTTGATCGGGTCTGCACCCACTGCGTCGTGCGGGACACGTACGGTTTCCGGAAAAAAGCGACCGTCCTCAAGCATATCGACCTTGACTTCGACGAAGCCGCGATCCTCTGCCATCCACACAAGCAGCGGGGGAGGCAGCGGATTGCGATGCGTCGGATCATAATAGAAATAATAGACGCTAGTGCGCAGATTCTGAGGATTGGGGGTCTCGAGGACCAGTTTGCCACCCGGGCACAGCGCAATCTTGGCCAAATCCAGCAGACGAACCAGCACGTCCATAGGAAGATGCTCCACCAGATGCAAAGAAGTGATCACGGCCAGCGACGCCGGCTCGCAACGTTCCAGAGCGGCGATGGCATCGATCTGCACCACGTCATGACCAGCCTTCTGATTTTCCGCGACGAAGATCGGATTGAGGTCTACACCGCGCGCTTCGTAGCCATGCTCTTTAAACAGTGTGAGCAATTCTCCACGTCCACATCCCAAATCGAGCACCCTGCGGCTACCGGTCAAGGCCACCGCGTCAGCAACATAAGGAAGATAGATTTCGCCCCGGCGCTTGATCTCTTCTTCGCTGCCGCGAAACCGCTGCTCCAGCCGAACGTAGATGCCCGCCAAGTCGTCCTCGCTCGCACCCACCGGACCTGAACCAGTTGACAGCTTCTGCTGCAGCTCATCGGTCGCCAGCGCGATGCGGGACTCAAAGCGCGCGTCAATCTCGCTGAGGTGGTCAGTCAGCTCATCCAATCGACGGGCTGCGTCGCCTTCGCTACGTCCAATCGACTTGCGCAACGCGTGCAGCGAGTTCGCAAGCTGTGAGCGCAACTCTTCTCGCAGTTCAGCCAATGATTGAGCCGCGATACGCTCGCTGCGGTCATCACGTGAAGCGAGCCGCGCTTCCAGCTCTTCAAGTCGGCGCTCGATCCCGTCCATCCGTGCGATCGCGAGCAACCAACGCAACGGCCGTCCGATCAGGCGGAGACGGCCCAGTCGATACAGCCGGTTGCGCAGCCGCAAGCCATGCACGTTCACTCCAGCATTGAGCCCCTCGGCAGAGGACCGCAGCTCCGCAAGCAATTCGATCTTCGACAAACGCCCATTCTCGAGCGCAGCCAAGTAAGCGCGCCGCCCACCGTCGTCAGGCAGCCTTTTTAATATGGCTTGGTAGGCCACATCGACGAAATCTCCACCTGAATGGCGCAGTAATTCAGGCAGCACGTACTCCGCTTTTTGCTCGAACTGCACTGATGGACGGACGTCCCATTCCTTTCCGGGATAGGAGTGGGGCAACTGGAGTTCCTGCATCACGGCACGCGGGTCGATCAGCATCATGTCATCCCACCGAAGAAGCGCCAACGCGATCACCGCTGCGCTCAACTGAAATCGAGGGAGCCAGCCAAGCCAAACCATCGAAGCGCGGTTTCCCAATATTGGCCACTTTGAACACCAATGCCAGATCGCGCCACTCATAGTTGTTGACCAGATGCGTTTCCGTACTCGAAAGCGCCACCGAGACCGAATAGCTTCCGGCGCCGAGATTAGCTTCGAACTCAGCGATCAGCCTGATCGACTCGCCCGCTCCAGCATGCTCGATCACCTGCCGCGTATGATCGGTGTTGATGCCGAATACCGCCTGCCCAAGCCGGTCCTTGATTAGGTAACCGATGACCAGTCGGTCGATAGCTTGTGCGCAGCGCAATTCCACGCACAATCGAATCCGCTGACCAACGCTGATGAATTCGACAGGTTCGTTGCGCTCGTCGAGCACGTACACTCTTTCGACGGTCGCCTCGCCTGTGCCGGACACGGTCACCAACTCCCCATTGTCGTTTACGTGCTGCAGGATGTCCGCGTCATCTTCCTTCTGAGCGATTAAGGCGTTGTAATAATCCATGACGCCTGCCGCATCACCATCCATCAGCAATCGTCCCTTTTCGATCAGCAGCGCCCTGTCGCACAGCGAGATTACGGCCGAGGGATCATGACTGACGATCAGCAGCGTGGTCCCGGCCGCCTTGTACTCTCGAATGCGCTTGAAACACTTGTGGATGAAATATGTATCGCCGACCGAAAGCGCTTCATCGACGATCAACAGATCCGGACGGAATGCCGTGGCCACGCTGAAGGCCACGCGCATCTGCATACCGCTGGAATAAGTACGCACAGGCTGGTCAAAGTAGTCGCCAATCTCGGCAAAGGCCTCGATGCCGCCCATCGCCGATGCGATCTGGTCCTGCGAGTATCCCATCAGGCCTGCGGCATGCCAGACGTTCTCCCGACCAGTCAGGTCGGAATTAAACCCCATCCCCAACTCAAGGATCGCCGCCACTTTGCCGGTACGCTCGATAGCGCCGGACGAAGCCAGCGTCGTGCCCGTGATGAGCTTGAGCATGGTTGACTTGCCGGCGCCATTCTGCCCCACGATGCCCACCGTCTCTCCGGCTCCGATCTCGAAGCTGACGTCACGTAGCACCCAGTGCTCTTCCAGAGGTCGGACAGGCAAGCCGAACCAAGACGCCACCCGTAGCCATTCGCTGCTCCATTTCCTGTAGGCCTTTCCCAGCCCCTTGACACTCAGGGAACCGCTCACAGGACGTCCACCATTTCCGCATTTGCACGCCGAAACATCAACAGCCCAACAATCAACATCACCAAGGACGCACCCGCCAATAGTAAAAGCTCATGGAACAATGGCGGCTTGTCAAAGACCAGCACGTTCTGATAGCTGGTGATCAGCGGGTACAGGGGGTTGTAGGAAAAGAGCCTTCGGTAGCTTTCCGGTAGGATCGATAGCGTGTAAACGACAGGAGTCATCCAGAACAACGCCTGGAGAACGACAGGCACCACTTGACTTATGTCACGCATGAAAACATTCAACACTCCGAGAACCATACCGAGCGACAGGCCAACCAGCAACGTGACCAACATCAATAGCGGCAACCACACCACCTGGTATCCAGGCATATGCCCGAGCGCCGCAAAGACGCCGAAGATGGCGGCCAAAAGCAACACGTTGTTAACCACCATCGTGCCGGCGGCGATCACCGGCAAAGAAATGCGCGGGAAAGCCATCTTCTTGAGTATATTGGCGTTGTCCACGAACAACCCCACGCACTTGTTAATGGTTTCCGAAAAAAGGGTCCAACCCAAGGTGCCCGCCATCAAGTAGAGTGAATAGGCGAACTTGCTATCCACGCCTGGTAGTTTCGCGGACAAGACCTCGGACAGAATCAACGCAAATATGAGGACCTGCGCGAGAGGATGGATGATCATCCACAGCGCGCCCAACTTACTCCGGATAAAGCGCGAACGCAGTTCGTTCTTGATCGATGAGAAGACAAAGTACCGATAACTCCAGATCGCCCTCAGCATGCTGAGCATATTGGGGCTCCGTAGCTCACGCTTGCAAACTTTATCGACTGATTCATTGCAACTCCAGATGGCGCAGCCTAGCGATCATCGCCGCTGCAGCGGTTTGATGATTCATAGACGCCATGACGTCCCGTTGCGCGGCCTGTCCTTTCTTTCGGACCAGTTCCGCCGAGCCAGCAAGACGCACCATCCAATTCGCGGCTGCTTGCACGTCGGCTTGCGCCCAGTGGCCCGCCTGGGCATGCAAATACTGCTGATCCTGCACGGGGATCAGCCGGCATGGCACTAAGCAGCTGTTCTCCTCAGTCATGAAATCCAGATTTCCTGACCAAGCCGTACCGATGACGGCCTTGCCGAGTGCCATGCTCTCGGCCATGCCCAGGCCGAGCCCCTCCGCGCGATGAAGCGATACGTACGCATCTGCCGCCTGTTGTAGGGCGGTCACCATGAAATTCTGCAGAATCTGATCCCGGATCAGAATACGTGAATCATCTCCCGCATGATCTCGCAACAGCTCCAATGCCTCTAGGTGGCGATGCCCATTGCTAGTCTTGATTAAAAGCTGGACTGCCCGCCCGCGATCAGGGAACGCAATTTTAAACGCGTCCACCACCGCAAATGGATTTTTGCGGTGAATGGAAGAATTGAAGTCAAAGCTGCACAGGAAGACAAACGCATTTTCATCCAGATCGAAACACGCGCGAGGCAGTTCCTGGGTACGTTCGACATCGACCGGATGCGGGATGCGCACCACTGGTTTGCCAGTGGCACGACGGAAAGCTTGTGCAACAAACTCGGTAGAAACCCAGACCTCGTCCACGAATGAAAGCGCCTCATTCCAGGCCTCGGGAACGGTCTCCAGCTCCCAGAACCAAAAGCCGATGGTGTAGGTGTCGCGACGCAGTCGCGGTAAAAGCTCCGAGAAATGATCTGGATTCACGAATACCAAATTCACTGGATAGGGCGCCTGGCCACCCACCAACCCAGCCAAGCTGCGGTCACCGGATGCGTGGGGGATTTCAATATTAGCGTCATTTAACGCCACCGGGTAACCCGCATGAAGCAGTGCGCTGGCGTACCTGCGCGCACTCTGTCCCAAGCCAAATTCTGCTCGCATGTAACCATATAAATTAACGCCGGGTCCGAGAGACGGGTCCACGCGCGGGAACCGGGATTTCGGCTGAACCTCGGCAGTTGAAGCATCGGGCTGGCATTGCGCCAACCCCGAAAACTGCACTTTCCTCATTTTATTGGCGAGCTTCCATTGCTGCACGCGCGTATAAGGCACACGTAGCAGCCAAAACAAGTTCCGATCCCTATCAACCGACGGCCGGATCGTTACCTGTGCCTTGCTTTTTTCGTTGCCCTCATCTGCTTGATTCACTGTAGCGCCTGCTCCAAATCAAACTGGAGATCCCGGACATCCTCCACCCCCACACTCAACCGCACCAGAGCCGCGCGCGCCGCGCCGGCGGTACCGACGCATGCGTCATCAGCGCAGGAACGTTGACCAGGCTTTCCACACCGCCAAGGGACTCGGCCAGGGTGAACAGCTCGGTTTTCTCGCAGAAGCGCTTGGCCGCTTCGGCGCCGCCTTTGAGTTCGAACGAGATGATGCCGCCGAAGGCGCTCATCTGCCTGGCAGCCAGTGCATGCTGCGGGTGCGAAGCCAGGCCGGGATAGATCACTTTCGACACGGCCGGCTGGGTTTCCAGCCATTGCGCCAGCGCCAGGGCGTTGTCGCAATGCGCCTGCATGCGCAGGTGCAGGGTCTTGAGGCCGCGCAGGGCCAGGAAGCTGTCGAACGGGCCTTGGACGGCCCCTGCGGAGTTCTGCAGGAAGGCCAGCTGTTCGGCGCGCCGACCACGGCGATGCCGCCGACCATGTCCGAGTGGCCGTTGAGGTATTTGGTGGCCGAATGCACCACGATGTCGGCGCCCAGCGACAAGGGCCGCTGCAGCATCGGCGAGGCGAAGGTGTTGTCCACCACCACCCGCAGGCCGTGCTTGTGCGCGATCGCGGCGATCGCAGCGATGTCCACGATCTTCAGCATCGGGTTGGTCGGGGTCTCGATCCAGACCATCCTGGTCCTGGCCGTGATCGCCGCTTCGAACGCACCCGGGTCGGTCAGGTCGACGAAGCTGAAATCCAGCCCGGCACTGCGCCTGCGCACCCGCTCGAACAACCGGTAGCTGCCGCCGTAAAGATCATCCATCGCGATGATGTGATCGCCGCTGTCCAGCAGCTCCAGCACGGTCGCGGTGGCGGCCATGCCTGAGGCAAACGCGAAAGCGCGGCTGCCGCCTTCCAGCGCGGCCACGCAGCGCTCGTAGGCAAAGCGCGTGGGGTTCTGGGTGCGGCTGTATTCGAAGCCGGTGTGCTCACCGGGACTGCGCTGGGCGTAGGTCGAAGTGGCATAGATGGGCGGCATCACCGCCCCGGTGCCGGGATCGGGGGACTGCCCGCCATGGATGGCGAGCGTCGCCAGCGCCAGGGGACGCGCGCCTTCCTGGCTGCGATTGCTTGGGTCCGACATGACGACTTCC
>LNAP01004782.1_pt1 | contig 12302 bp, 10 predicted proteins | sample 602601 | NCBI WGS metagenome assembly LNAP01 (sample SAMN02440304, study PRJNA202911) | soil metagenome | biome: Subtropical and temperate rainforests or woodlands; isolation source: soil samples (1 kg each in a 20% v/v slurry with milli Q water) were... ... | reverse complement strand
TGCTAAGCTTATCCACAATTGCTGATGCCAAAATCAGCAATCCGCCCTGGGTCAATTTTCAATCGGCAGGGTGGGTCAGTTTTCAATCAGCGCCGACAGATACAGGTGAGCTTGAAAGCCAACGCCAGTTATCGAGGGTTTTCTCCTTTGGAGCGACGCAAATTTGTTAAAGCGTCCGATGGAACTGGCGGTGGGCTTGTCGTTGTTGCTCCCCGGCGCTGTTTGGTGATCTGCACGAGAACGGCTGCGTTCCAACGGTTCATCGCGGCGCCAGTCTACGGTAGAACGAAGGAGTCATATTTTTCATAGCCTGGAAGCGGCGGTTGAAGTTGGAGATGTTCGTGAAGCCCACCTCGAAACAGATCTCTGTGATGGGCATCTGGCTGTGGGTCAGCAGATCGCAAGCGCGCGTGATACGCATGCTATTTACAAATTCGACGAAGCGCCTTCCGGTCGCCTGACGGAAGAACTTTGAAAAATAGGCTGGCTGCATGCCGACATGCTCTGCCACGTCTTCTGCCGTTAAATCGCGGTGGTAATGCTCGCAGATGTAGTTGACCGCTTGGTTGACGCGGTAAGGATTGCGTTCACCGTCAAGATTCAGGTAATGGCCACTCGACAGTAATTGATACTGCTCGCTTTCGGCCAGCAGGCTCATCATTTCAAAGAAAGCTGCCAGTCTGCGCAGACCGTTACTGTGGATGATCTTCTGCATGAGCTGGCTTGCCTCACTCACCATTTCCTGGCTCTGAAACTCGATACCGAAACGCGCACGCTGCAGCAGATCGTCCAACGTGGTCATTTCAGGAAACATCGTCCGCGCCGATTGGAGGAGTTCGTCGGTGAACGTGACGACTTGATCCCGCTGCGGAAAGCACTCATCTGCTTCTACTTGGCTGATCCAGTTGTGGGGCAGGTTGGGACCGGTGAGGATCAGGTTTCCAGGATAAAAATTGCCGATGTAATCACCCACGAAGACTTTGCCTGTGCTGTGAGTGATGAGATGCAGTTCGTATTCCTTGTGATAGTGCCAACGGACCAATGGGCTCGGAAAGCCATGCTCGCGGGTGAAAATCGAGCTGTACTCCTGCGGGTTAATCAACTCGTAGGAGGGATCTGAAAGGCTAAGGGCTGGGCGACTCATCATTATTATCTCTTTGAATTCGCGGCTTCACACACCTTATCCAATTCGAGAAAACCTGTACACATTGTGCAGTGTCTAAACACAGTGTTTATATGTCAACACGTTGATGTGTAGAGAGTTTTAGTTATTTTTCGCAGGATTAAGGGCATTGTTATGCAGTGATCAAGGCGAAAAAGTACATGTTTACTACGGATATTGCATTTGTTTTACAGCGGTTAGGGCAGTGTAATTGGGTCAACCTTCGCTCCCCGCTGTACTCGTCATGAAGCACGGGAGGGTAAACAAAAACGATAACAACCCGCTGATCATTCAGGTCGGCAACGGAGTGCAAAGCCAATGATGACAAGACTGCTCCCCGCCATACTTTCCACTACGCTCACGATGTTCATGTTCTCCTCGCAAGCCGCCACCACCGTGACCATCGGTACGGTCAACAATGGCGACATGATCCGCATGCAGAAACTGTCGAGTGAGTTCGAGAAAACTCACCCGGATATCAAGCTGAACTGGGTGGTTCTCGAGGAAAATGTGTTGCGTCAACGTTTGACGACCGATATCGCCACCAAGGGCGGTCAGTTCGACGTGATGACGATCGGCATGTACGAAACGGGTATATGGGCGGCGAGTGGTTGGTTGGCCCCCATGGACGACCTGCCGACTGACTACGACGTCTCGGATCTCTTTCCATCGGTACGCGACGGGTTGTCGGTGAAAGGCAAGCTCTTTGCGTTGCCGTTTTCTTCGGAAAGCTCGATGACGTATTACCGTAAGGACCTGTTAGACAAATCGGGCTTGACCATGCCGGCTCAGCCCACCTGGGCACAGGTACGTGATTTCGCCAAAGTACTAAACAAGCCGGATCAGGAGCAGTACGGCATCTGCCTGCGCGGCAAGGCTGGCTGGGGTGAAAACATGCCGCTTGTTACAACGCTTGCCAACACCTTCGGCGCTCGCTGGTTCGATGAAAACTGGAAGCCGGAATTCACCGGCAAAGCCTGGAATGACGCTATCAATTACTACGTCGATACGCTGGGCAAATACGGGCCTCCGGGTGCCTCGTCCAACGGCTTTAACGAGAATCTGGCGCTCTTCAATTCCGGGAAGTGCGCCATATGGGTCGATTCGACCGTCGCGGGATCGTTTGTCACGGACCCAAGCCAAAGCAAAGTTGCGGAGTACGTGAGTTTTGCGATGGCGCCCAAGGAGGTGACCGACAAAGGTAACGCCTGGTTGTGGTCCTGGGCGCTGGCGGTGCCGGTCAGCTCCAATTCAAAGGATGCCGCAAAGGAATTTGTAATTTGGGCGACATCGAAACAGTACAGTCAATTAGTCGCCGAGAAAGACGGCGTTGCTGCCATGCCTCCGGGGAACCGCACCTCTACCTATGCCAATGAGGCCTACATAAAAGCGGCGTCCTTTGCCCAAATTACGCTGGCATCGTTGAACAAAGCCGATCCGCTCAACGCGACAGTAAAACCCACGCCGTATACCGGCATCCAGATAGTGCCCATTGCTGAGTATCAGTCGATTGCGACCCAGGTTGGCAAGCTGATCTCTGGAGCACTGGCGGGTCAGATGTCAGTGGATCAGGCGATGAAGAGTGCACAGTCGATCACCGAGCGTGAAATGAAGCGTGCCGGGTACAAATGATGTGAGCACGCAACCAGTCATGTCCGGTTCAGGGCAACAAGCGGGATCTGCGTATCTCTAAGTAGCCGATCGGTGCACCCTCGGTCACCTCTTCAAATAACGACAACAAAGAGTCTGTCCCATGAGTATCTCTACTGTGCAAGCAGGGGCGAAGCCTGTCCCGCAGACAGGCACCCATAGTGTGAATGCCGGGATTCGAAAGCGGCACCGTGTCGGTCTGATGACGGTGTCACCGTCGGTACTGGTTCTGCTGGTATGGATGATCGTGCCGCTAGCGATGACCATCTATTTCTCGCTCATCCACTACAACTTGCTATACCCGCTAGAAAACAAGTTCGTCGGCCTGGATAACTTCTACTACTTTCTCACTGATGAGGGTTTCATGGCCGGGGCGTTGAACACGCTCTGGCTGGTGGGATCGGTACTGGTCATCAGCGTGGTAGCCGGTGTCCTGATAGCAGTGCTGGTGGACGCGCCGTTCTGGGGGCGAGGGATAGTGCGCGTCATGCTTATTTCGCCATTTTTCATCATGCCGACCGTGAGCGCACTGGTCTGGAAAAATCTTCTGCTAAACCCGGTGTCAGGCGTGTTCGCCGCGGTGTGGAAGTTTTTTGGTGCGACACCCATCGACTGGTTCTCTCAATACCCGCTACAGGCAATCATCATGATCGTCTCCTGGCAGTGGGTACCTTTCGCCGTGCTGCTTTTAATGACGGCATTGCAGTCAGTAGACCAGGAACAGAAGGATGCTGCCCGTCTCGACGGCGCCGGTCCGATCGCTATTTTCTGGCACATCACGCTGCCTCATCTGGCACGTCCGATCGCCGTCGTGGTGATGATCGAAACCATTTTCCTGCTGTCGATTTTCGCCGAGATCTACACCACTACTGGTGGCGGTCCAGGTTACGAAACCACAAATCTCGCTTACCTGATTTTTAGTCAGGCCCTGCTGCAATTTGACGTCGGCATGGCATCGGCTGGTGGTCTCGTCGCCGTTGTGATTGCCAATATCGTTGCCGCCATCCTGATTCGGATGATCGGTAAAAACCTGACCGCTAAAGTGTAGGAGTGGGTGATGTTGACGCTAAAACAGAGCCGCAGATTGCAGACCGTTCTACTCGGCACCTTGGCCTGGCTTGTAGCCTTGATCGTGTTCTTTCCGATCTTCTGGATGGTGTTGACAGGCTTCAAGACGGAGATCGAAGCCTTTTCTACGCCGCCCCAACTGTTCTTCACACCGACCCTGGAGAACTACATCCATATCGACGAGCGCAGTGACTATTTTCACTATGCCTGGAACTCGATAGTGGTGTGTTTCGGTTCTACCCTGCTCGCCATGTTGCTCGCAGTGCCGGCGGCTTATTCGATGGCGTTTTTTGAAACCAGGCGAACCCGGTCGACCCTGCTTTGGATGCTGTCGACCAAAATGCTGCCGCCCGTTGGGGTCCTGGTGCCGATCTATCTGCTGTTCAAGAGCACTGGCCTGCTCGATACCAAAACCGGCCTGATCATCATCTATACCCTGATCAACCTGCCAATCATGGTCTGGATGATTTACACCTACTTCAAGGAAATCCCCAGGGAGATTCTTGAAGCTGCCCGTCTCGACGGGGCCACAGCCACTCAGGAAATCATCCGGGTGCTGTTGCCAATCAGCAAGGGCGGTCTGGCATCGACAGTCCTTCTTTCACTGATCCTGGGATGGAACGAAGCGTTCTGGTCACTCAATTTGACCGCATCATCGGCTGCGCCTCTGACCGCCCTCGTTGCCTCGTATTCAAGTCCCGAAGGTTTGTTCTGGGCCAAGCTGTCGGCGGTCTCGACACTCGCCTGCGCACCGATTCTGGTATTTGGCTGGCTTAGTCAGAAACAGCTGGTCCGCGGTCTTTCCTTTGGCGCGGTGAAATGACCGGCACGGTCAAATAATAAGAGGTTTTCGGCATGTCCAATCTGACCATTCGCAATCTGAAAAAGGGCTTTGAAAGCCTCGAAATCATCAAGGGTATCGACCTGGACATCAAGGACCACGAGTTCGTGGTTTTTGTGGGCCCGTCCGGCTGTGGCAAGTCCACATTGCTGCGTTTGATCGCCGGACTCGAGGAGGTCAGTAGCGGCGCCATCCATCTGGACGGCCACGACATTACCCACGTGGCCCCCGCTAAACGCGATCTGGCGATGGTGTTCCAGAGCTACGCGCTTTACCCGCACATGAGTGTGCGCAAGAACATGTCCTTCGCCCTTGAACTGGCTGGCATCGAGAGGAATGAGATCGATCGCAAGGTCAACGAGGCAGCGCGGATCCTTGAACTGGGTCATTTGCTGGACCGTAAACCCAAAGCATTGTCCGGCGGTCAAAGGCAACGTGTCGCTATCGGCCGCTCCATAGTGCGACACCCAAAGATTTTTCTGTTTGACGAACCGCTCTCCAACCTTGATGCGGCACTAAGGGTTCAGATGCGCCTGGAGTTGGCTCGCCTGCACCAGGAGCTCAAGGCAACGATGATCTATGTCACCCATGACCAGGTCGAAGCACTGACACTGGCTGACAAAGTGGTGGTTCTCAACGGCGGTCGAATCGAGCAAGTGGGGCCGCCACTTGAGCTCTATCACCACCCGGTCAACCAGTTCGTAGCGGGTTTTATCGGCACCCCGAAAATGGCGTTTCTCAACGGTAAAGTCCGCAAGGCTGATCGGACGTCGGTGACTGTCGCCCTGGATTGCGGTCCTGAGTATCAGCTGCCGTTGGATGGAGATTGCCTGCAGGCGGGTGATGCTGTGACGCTTGGCGTTCGGCCTGAACACATGGCGGTGACCACTGCGCAGGCGAGCCCGTTTCGAGTAACGCTTGATGTCGCTGAACACCTGGGGGCCGACACCTTTTGCTACGTGAAGGCAGACAGCGGCGAGATGTTGACCGTGCGTGCCGCAGGCGACTTCGGTGGTCGCTTCGGTGAGATCGTAGGGCTTGTCCCTGATCTCGCGCAGTGCCATCTGTTCGGCAAAGACGGGTGGGCCATCCGCAAGCCTGGCGCGTCAGTACAGGTCGCCTGAGGTATCGCGGCCTGGGCGCCGCGAACTGAAATCTCCCTACATAACACCGTCTCACCGTCCCCGGCGGCCTTCAGTCTGAAGGGGGAGGGACTCGCTATGGCTCCAATATGGCCAAGGTAACGATAGATGAAACTCAACAGTGACAATCTGACTGAACTGCGTGCAAATATTTTTCGACCCCGGTATGACCGAAGTAACGTGCGTCAGGGGGTCGTCCATATTGGCGTTGGCGGCTTCCACAGGGCCCATCAAGCGATCTATATAGAAAGACTGCTCAACCGGGACGAGGCGCATGAATGGGGGATCTGCGGTGTCGGCTTACGGGAGGAAGACCGGGCGATGCAGCAGGCGTTGGCCTCTCAGGACTACCTTTACACGCTTTATGAACTCGGCGCCCGCAGCTCCAATCCAATCCAGGTGGTCGGCGCTATCGGCGATTATCTGTTGGCATCGGACAGTGCTGAGGCGGTCATCCTCAAGTTGGCCGACAGCGAGACTCGTATCGTCTCGCTGACCATCACCGAAGGTGGCTATTGCACCGACGACAGCACCGGCGAGTTCCTGGCGCAGCTCCCTCAAATTCGTCATGACCTGGAGCATCCCCATGCGCCGATTACAGTCTTCGGTTTTCTGGTTGAGGCGCTGGCGCGCCGGCGTGAGGCTGGAAGCGGTCCTTTCACTGTGATGTCCTGCGACAACCTGCTCCATAACGGGAATGTGGCGCGCCACGCGCTACTCAGCTTCGCGGCACTGCGAGATGTCGGACTGCGGGACTGGATCGCCGACAACGTGACCTTCCCGAACGGTATGGTCGATCGCATCACGCCGATGACGAGCAATGCCCACCGGCGGCAACTGGAGGATGAAACAGGCATCCAGGATATCTGGCCTGTCGTTGCCGAACCCTTTATACAGTGGGTTCTGGAGGACAAGTTCTGCAAGGGTCGTCCCGCCTGGGAGTCAGTCGGTGTGCAGTTCACCGACGACGTCACTCCCTACGAAGAAATGAAAATCAGATTGCTGAACGGGGGGCACCAGGCATTGGTGTACCTCGGCGCATTGCTTGGGCATCGATTCGTCCACGAGGCCATGCAGGACACTCAATTACGCGGATACGTCCGTGCGTTCATGGACCTTGATGTCACACCGTTGCTCAAGGCCGTTCCCGGCATCGACCTTGAAGCCTACAAGGATTGCTTGCTAGAGCGTTTTTCCAATGGCGCGATTTGCGATCAGATCAGTCGTATCGGCTACGACGGTTCCTCTCGGTTACCGAAGTTCATTGTTCCAACACTGCTGGAACGAATTGAGGCCGGTGCGCCGTTGCATCGACTTGCGCTCATTCTCGCGGCCTGGTGTCACTACCAGCAGGGCATTGATGAGAGGGGCGATGCTTTTGAAGTGGCCGACCTGCGATTGGATCAGGTGCAGCGGGCGGCCCGCCCCGGAGCTGATCAGGTGGAGCGCTTTCTTGGGCTGGTGGAGGTTTTCGGTCCAGTGATCCCGAAGTCTCCTTCATTCGTTGAGGCGTTCGGACTTCAGTTGGATCGTCTGCAGCGCTTGGGTGCGCGTGCGACTTTGGCACTGACGATGGCGAATGAGCACTGATCCAAAATGCAATTCCAACAATAAACTGGACCGGACCCTGGAGACACTATGCCCAACCTGCTCGAACAATTGAAAACACTTAGCACGGTCGTTGCCGATACTGGTGATCTGGACGCGATCAAGCGCTTCTCGCCACAGGATGCCACGACCAATCCTTCGCTCATTCTAAAGGCTGTGCAGTCGGGTCAGTATGATGCGCTACTCGACAAAATCCTGGCTGCTCGCGATCGCAACGCCAGCCTCGAAGACGCAGTTGATGACGTCTGCGACCGTCTGGTTGTAGCGATGGGGGCACTGATTCTCCAGCATGTGCCCGGCCGGGTTTCGACCGAGGTCAATGCTCGGCTCTCCTTCGATACACAAGCCAGCATCATCAAGGCCCGCCGGCTAGTGTCGCTGTATGACGAGGCCGGTATTTCTCGTGATCGCGTACTGATCAAACTTGCGGCGACGTGGGAGGGTATACGCGCCTGCGAGGTGCTGGAGAAGGACGGCATCGAGTGCAATCTGACGCTGATTTTCAGCTTTACCCAGGCACGCGCCTGCGCCGAAGCCGGCGCCTTTTTGATATCGCCCTTTGTGGGGCGGATTCTGGACTGGTACCGCAAAGCCAATCCTCAAACGCAGTACGATACGTACGAGGAACCCGGGGTTCTGCAGGTCCGCGACATTTACCGATGGTTCCGCCGTCACCACTACTCAACCGTGGTAATGGGGGCGAGTTTTCGCAACAGCGGTGAGGTTCTGGCGTTAGCCGGCTGCGATCGCCTGACGATCAGCCCGGCACTGCTTGAGGAGCTGGAGCAGAAAACGGGGGACATCCGACAGGAACTGACAGACAACGGCGAACGGTCCGAGCGTCCGGTTCCGATTAGTGAAGCCGAGTACCGGTGGCAAATCAACGAACAGGCAATGGCCACCGAAAAACTGGCCGAAGGCATTCGCGGCTTTGAGGCCGATCAGCTCAAACTGGAAGCGCTTGTGCGTGAGCGGCTGGTTGGGGGTGCCGAATGAGCGCTGTTGAAATCACCACCGTTGCGACTCGCCGTACACTGGCGAATGCCGTCCGCGCACTGAGCATGGACGCAGTACAACAGGCTAACTCAGGACATCCAGGTGCGCCGATGGGCATGGCGGACATCGCCGAGGTGCTATGGCGCGGCCATCTACGGCACAACCCGGCCAATCCGAAATGGCCTGACCGCGACCGATTCGTCCTGTCAAACGGCCACGGTTCGATGCTGCTCTACAGCTTGTTGCACCTGAGTGGCTACGACTTGCCGCTGGACGAGCTCAAACGCTTTAGGCAGTTGCATTCGAAAACGCCGGGCCATCCGGAATACGGCTATGCGCCTGGCATCGAGACCACCACGGGGCCGTTGGGGCAGGGGCTGGCTAACGCGGTTGGCATGGCGTTGGCTGAGCGAACGCTTGCGGCGCACTTCAACCGCCCTGGACACACCATTGTCGACCATCATACGTACGCCTTTGTCGGCGACGGCTGCCTCATGGAAGGCATCTCCCATGAGGTCTGCTCGCTCGCGGGTACGCTGGGGCTACAAAAGCTTATTGTGTTCTACGACGACAACGGCATCTCCATTGATGGCGACGTCAAAGGTTGGTTCAGCGATGACACCCCGGCGCGGTTCCGGGCATACGGTTGGCACGTCATCGAGGCCGTCGACGGGCATGACGCTGGCGTTGTCGATGCCGCTTTGCGCGACGCCCGGCGCAGCGATAGGCCGAGCCTCATTTGCTGCCGTACCACCATTGGTTTCGGTTCACCGAACAAGGCAGGAAGCCACGATTGTCACGGTGCGCCACTGGGTATCGAAGAAATCGCCGCAACCAGAAGCGCCTTGGATTGGCCTTACGCCCCCTTTGAAGTGCCTGAGGCAATTCGCGCCGCCTGGGACGCCCGCGCGGTTGGCGATGCGAAGGAGTGCGAGTGGACGCAGCGGTTTGAGGCGTATCGCAACGCATTTCCAGGATTGGCCGCCGAGTTTGAGCGTCGACAAGTTGGCGAGCTCCCTGCGGACTGGGAAACGATCTCTGAGCAATTACTCAAACGCTGTCAGCAGCAGGGCAACACGCTGGCCACTCGCAAGAGTTCGCAACAGGTGCTGCAAGCGCTGGGAGAGTTACTGCCGGAGCTGCTCGGCGGCTCCGCAGATCTGGCGCCTTCGAATCTGACGCAGTGGTCCGGGTCGGTATCGGTATCGGCAGAGAAGGCGGGCGGCAACTACATCCATTACGGCGTACGCGAGTTCGGGATGAGCGCCATCATGAACGGCGTGGCGTTGCACGGCGGCTTCATTCCATACGGTGGTACCTTCCTGATATTCATGGAGTACGCACGTAACGCAGTGCGCATGTCGGCGCTGATGGGCATCCGAAGCATCTTCGTCTACACACACGACTCTATTGGCCTGGGCGAGGATGGTCCAACCCATCAGCCGATCGAGCAGTTGGCCAGCCTGCGCCAAACGCCTAATCTTGAAACTTGGCGTCCTTGCGACGAGACGGAAACCGCCGCTGCGTGGTGCGCAGCCTTGGCGCGAGCACAAGGCCCAAGTGCGCTGGTTCTTTCGAGGCAGAATCTGCCGGCGCAAGCGAGGTCTGAATCGCAGCTTGAAGCGATCAGCCGCGGCGGTTATATCCTTCGCGACTGTGTCCTGGAGCCGCAATTGATTCTTCTCGCCACCGGCTCCGAGGTGGCGCTGGCGCTGGCGGCAGCTGACCAACTGACGGCTTCAGGCCTGGCGGTTCGAGTGCTGTCTTTACCCTGCGTCGAGCGCTTTGCCAAACAGGAGCAAGCGTATCGTGACGCCGTACTTCCACCGAATGTCCGAGCCAGATTGGCAGTAGAGATGGCTCAACCCGATGGCTGGTACCGCTGGGTAGGCCTTGATGGTGCGGTGATCGGCATGGAAACCTTCGGTGAGTCCGCACCGGCAGCAGAACTGTTCGAACACTTCGGTTTTACGCCTGGGCGAGTTGTGTCCGAGGCACAGAGTGTCTTGTCACGTCTGAACGCAGCATAGGGAAGAACCTTTTCCACAACCCAAGGGCGGGCGAAGCCATTGATATGCTCAGTGACCGACGTTTTGCGCCCGTTGCCCCCCCAGACAGGAAGCGCCATCTTGAATAAAGAATGCCCCAGCACCTTGCCGGAATTAGCAAGACACCTCACGGAACGTGCCGTCGAAGGCCGCATCCTGATTGCATTGGTAGGTCCACCAGGAGCGGGAAAATCCACCTGTGCCGAGCAACTGTCGGAGCTGATTAACGGGGCTGGAGTCCACATGGCCGCAGTCTTCCCAATGGACGGCTACCACTTCGACGACATGATCCTCAATGCGCGCGGCTTGCGTTCGCGCAAAGGAGCGCCGGAAACCTTCGACGTGTCGGGCCTGCGCCATATGCTCGAACGCCTGCGGCTGAATGAAGAGGATGAGATCGCGGTTCCTGTATTTGATCGCACGCTTGAGATTGCCCGCGCCGGAGCGCGCATGATCTCACGCGAGGTGAAAGTACTCATCGTGGAAGGCAATTATCTACTTTTGAACACCGTTCCTTGGTCCGCGCTTGCGCAGTATTTTGACCTGACCGCGTCGATCCGGGTGTCGGAGGAGGAATTACGTCGACGGCTAATAGATCGCTGGCAGGTTGCGGGCATGGACACCCGTGAGATTCAGGCCAGGGTCGAAGAGAACGATCTGCCAAACGGGCGCAGGCTACTTGCCTGTTCCTTTGCTGCGGATTTTGTGCTCGAAACGACCGCCCGTTGAGGGCAGGCCATTCAATCAGTACCGTGGTTCAAAAAAACGGCATCGGGTTGAGCCGACGATGTGTGCATCAGAGCTCACCTCGTCGGCTGTCCAATCGGCCCTTTCAGAAAGAGGCGTTATCCCAATAATGAAAGGAAATTGGGTTGTCCGTTGGATGCATTCAGACCACCGTCGACCGGTAGATTCACCCCATAGCCTTATGTCTGCTCAGCCCCGCTCGAAGGTCTGCTACGGAATTTTTCGCGGTCCAGTTCCTTCTTCAGTTCATCAATCGCCTGGCTTTTCTTCATCACCACAGCACCGACTACCAATCCAATGGCAAAGCAGACCAACTCTTTCATGGGGAACTCCTCGCTGGTTGACTGGGATGTTGAGGGCTATCTTCCACCAGCCATGCGACATTCTGTGTCGTTTGCTGCATGGCGCTGTACCTAATCGACAGCGGCTGTGTGGCGCTCCTCTTCACTTGGTACACCTCTATAACTCGCCATTTACTCGAGGTCATATTCGGGCAAATGCAGTGCAGTGCAGCTCTACGGTCGCATAGCCGCCCCGGCTCGCCATAACGTTGCCAACCGTGGCAGCACTTGGTCGGAATTCCGAGTAATCCTTACCACCACTTAAATTGCGACGACCTGGTTGGGCAGCTGTGTTCTTCCACCGAACAAGTTTTCTCTACAAGTCTGCTACCAAGCGCTTTGTAGATCGCGGCCATGGCTTGGACTGAAGCCGAAGTTAAGTGCAACCGCCGGATCACAACAAAAAATAAGTGATAGGGTACCGTGCCGATGACTGCCCAGGCGTCAACCAAGGGCAGTCTAGTCGGGCGGTGTGAGCCTATGGGTTACAGATAACCCCGTTCCGCCAACGACACGCAGCCTTCATGGCCCACTACCACATGATCCAATATTCGTGTGCCAATCATGTTCAGAGCGTTCTTGAGGGTGGTGGTGAGCGTTCGGTCGGCTTGGCTGGGCTCCGGATCACCGGAGGGATGGTTGTGAACCATAATTACGGCCGCGGCATTATGTTCTAGAGCGATCTTGACCACTTCCCGT
>LNAP01004781.1_pt1 | contig 12303 bp, 11 predicted proteins | sample 602601 | NCBI WGS metagenome assembly LNAP01 (sample SAMN02440304, study PRJNA202911) | soil metagenome | biome: Subtropical and temperate rainforests or woodlands; isolation source: soil samples (1 kg each in a 20% v/v slurry with milli Q water) were... ... | reverse complement strand
ATCACCAATACGTCGCGCATCTGGAAGCGCTCCCAGGCGAATATCGGTTGCTCGCGCAGGGATTTGAAAAAGCGTTGCAGCGGATGCTCATGCATGTGCCACGGTCCTGTAGATCACTATCGCTCACCTCTTTGGTGAACCTGTGGGAACTGGCTTGCCAGCTCCCACACGCGTTATGCGCACCCGCTCAAAAAAAAGCGGATAGCCATGGCTACCCGCAAAATGCGCACAGAGGAAGGAGCTTATCGCAACCGCGTTAGAACACCGACTGAATTTTCAGACCGGCGACCAAGGCGTTGTCGACTTTATCCACGCCACCTGGGTGGGTGACGTATTGCAGGTTGGGACGCACGGTCAACCAGTTGGTGACGTGGAAGCCGTAGTTGATTTCGTAGTTGTACTCGGTGCCGCGCAGTGGCGCATAACCTGCCTGGCTGTAATCGGTGAAACCGCCCGCTTCGTTCAACAGCTGGGCGTTCTTGCGCACGTCATCGTTGACATGCAGGCGAGCGGCGCCAATGCCGACGTCATCTTTTGGACGCGCATCGAATGGGCCTTTGTACACCAGCATGATCGACTGATAGTTGTCGACCGTGTTGGTTTCCTTGTCGTGGAAGGTGGCGTTGGCCGCGATGTTCAGGCCGCGGGAAGCGTCGCCGTTATGGGTGGTGAGCTGCTGCTGGGCAACGAACCAATAGCCTTTTTTGCTGCTGCGGGTACGGTAGTCTGCGCCAGTGGTGGCCGCATTGTCGCCGTTGACGTCTTCACGTACGTCGGGAGCATCGGCGGCGCTCTTGTAGTAACCCACACGGTATTCGCCCGGCAGGTTATTGACCTTCGGCGACCAGACCAGCTCCACCGGAATCACGGTGCCCTTGGTGCCACTGCCGCTGAGCTTGAAGCCGTTGCCGTGCTCCAGCTGCGAGGGGTTCTGGTTGTACGCGCCGATCTGCGCATACAGCTCAGGCGTGATGTGGTACTTCACGCGGATCGCGGCCTGGCTGACCGGCCAGTTGTACCAGGTGTTGACGTAGTTACCCACTTGGGAGCCGCAGAACGAGAGGTTCTGGAAGTCGCACGGGAAGGTGTTGAAGTCTTCGCCTTCACCGAAGTAACCGAGTTTCACATCCAGCTTGTTGTCGAACATCTGGTGCTGAATCCAGAACTGGGTCAGGCGCACCATATGGCCACGGCCGTACACTTCTTGAGACGAACTCAAGGTGCCGGCACGCGGGTCGCCAATGCGGTCATTGGAGATGTTGCGGCCATTACGGCTGGTCATCTGGATCTTGGCCTGGGTGTTGTCCCAGCCCCAGAGTTTTTGCAGGTCCAGCGCTACGCCGAGGCCGAACTGGTCAGCATAACGACCGGTCTTGTCATCGTTGTAGCCGCCGTGGGCGTTGTAGCCCGCTTCCCCAACGTAGTCGGCCTTGATGTCGATACCCCGCTCGATCAGCTTGGTCCGCTCGCCGCCCCAATCGCCGGTCATCCATTTGGAATCGGCACTGAAGGCCTCGTCTGCCATCGCATTGGCGGACAAAACCAGCGCTGCCGCTGCTGACAGCTGGCAGATCAAGCGAGTGTTGTTGTGTTGCTTTTTCATCCCTACATCCTCGTCTTTATTGTTATTAACTGTTTTTATCTAACGCGGTTTACAGCTATTTCCGAAACATCCACATCGAATGTGTGGGAGCGGGCTTGCTCGCGATGGCATCACTGCGGTGTGCCTGGTAGACCGAGCGGCCTGTATCGCGGGCAAGCCCGCTCCCACATTTTGATTTTCAGCGGCCTTTAAATTGGGTGACGTTGTCGGCGTGTGGCACTGGCACTGACGCGGCGGTGCCCAGGCGTTCGCCGGTCTTGGCGTCGAACAGCAGCACCTTGGCCGGATCGAACTGCAAGGTCAGGCTCTCGCCCACTTGCGGCGCCACATCTGGCGCCAGGCGGCAGCAGACCTTGGTGTCATTGAGCTGCACGAACACCAGGGTGTCCGGGCCTGTGGGCTCGGTCACCTGGACTTCGGCACGAATGCTCGGCAGGCCATTGCCCTCGCCGCTGGCCAGGACAATTTGCTCCGGGCGCAGGCCGAGGATCACATCGCGGTCTTCAAGACCCGCATCGTTCATGCCCAGTGGCAATTCGCAACGCGCCTGACCGCTGTCGAGCAGGGCCAGCAGGCGGCCCTCCTTGCGTTGCAGGCGCAGGGGGATGAAGTTCATCGGCGGCGAGCCGATAAAGCTCGCCACAAACAGGTTGGCCGGATCGTTGTAGATGTCTTTCGGCGTGCCGAACTGCTGGATGATCCCGTCCTTCATCACCGCCACTTTGTCGCCCAGGGTCATCGCTTCGATCTGGTCGTGGGTCACGTAGACCGTGGTGGTTTTCAGGCGCTGATGCATCAGTTTCATTTCGGTGCGCATCTCGACCCGCAGCTTGGCGTCGAGGTTGGACAGGGGCTCGTCGAACAGGTAGATCTTCGGCCGCCGCGCCAGTGCCCGGCCCATGGCCACGCGTTGTTGCTGGCCGCCCGAGAGCTGGCCCGGCTTGCGATTGAGCAGGTGCTCGATCTGCAGCAGCTTGGCCACCCGCGCCACTTCCTCGTCGATGTCGGCCTGGCTCATCTTGCGGATTTTCAGGCCGAACTCGATGTTCTCGCGCACGCTCATGGTTGGGTACAGGGCGTAGGACTGGAACACCATGGCGATATCCCGGTCCTTGGGGCTCATGCCGCTGACGTCCTGGTCACCGATCATGATCGCGCCGCCGCTGATGTTCTCCAGGCCGGCGATGCAGTTCATCAAGGTCGACTTGCCGCAGCCCGAGGGCCCGACAAGAATCAGGAACTCACCGTCCTTGATCGACAGTTCGATGTTCTTCAGGGTGTCCGGCAGGCCGGCACCATAGGTCTTGTTTACGTTGCGAAGTTCGAGCGTAGCCATGATTACCCCTTGACCGCGCCAGCCGTGAGGCCGCGCACGAAATACTTGCCTGCGACCACATAGACCAGCAGGGTCGGCAGCCCGGCGATCATCGCCGCCGCCATATCAACGTTATATTCCTTGGCCCCGGTGCTGGTGTTGACCAGGTTGTTCAGCGCCACCGTGATGGGCTGCGAATCACCGCTGGAGAACACCACACCAAACAGGAAGTCGTTCCAGATCTGGGTGAACTGCCAGATCAGGCAGACCATGATGATCGGGGTCGACATCGGCAGAATGATCCGACGGAAGATGGTGAAGAATCCTGCGCCATCCAGGCGCGCAGCCTTGACCAGCGCATCCGGAATGCTCACGTAGTAGTTGCGGAAGAACAGCGTGGTGAATGCCAGGCCGTAGACCACGTGCACGAACACCAGGCCGGTGGTGGTGCTGGCCAGGCCCATTTTGCCGAGGGTGAACGAGGCCGGCAGCAAGACGGTCTGGAACGGCAGGAAGCAGCCGAACAACAACAGGCCGAAGAACAACTGCGAACCGCGAAAACGCCACATCGACAGCACGTAGCCGTTCAACGCACCGATGGTGGTGGAGATCAGCACCGCCGGGATGGTGATCATGAACGAGTTCCAGAAGTACCCGTTTACCGTGGCCCAGGCCTTGACCCAGCCGATCCCGGTAATCACCGTCGGCCAGCTCAGCAGGTTGCCGGTGCTGATGTCTTCCGGGGTCTTGAAGCTGGTCAGCAGCATCACCACCAGCGGCACCAGGTACAGCACCACGGCGAGGATCAGCACCGCATGGATCGCCAGGCGGCTGAAGCTGATGGAAGGTTTGGCGAGACTAGTCATGGCGCTTGGTCCTCAGCTCGGAGTACAGGTAAGGCACGATGATCGCGAGGATCGCGCCGAGCATCAGGATCGCACTGGCCGAGCCCATGCCCATCTGGCCGCGACTGAAGGTGAAGGAATACATGAACATCGCCGGCAGGTCGGACGAGTAGCCAGGGCCACCGGCCGTCATTGCCGCCACCAGGTCAAAGCTCTTGATGGCGATGTGCGCAAGGATCATCACCGCGCTGAAGAACACCGGGCGCAGGCTGGGCAGCACCACGCTCCAGTAGATACGCGGCAGGCTCGCGCCGTCGATCTGTGCGGCACGGATGATCGACTGATCAACCCCACGCAGGCCGGCGAGGAACATCGCCATGATAAAGCCCGAGGCTTGCCATACCGCCGCAATCACCAGGCAATACACCACGCGGTCCGGGTCGATCAGCCAGTCCAGCCGGAAGCCTTCCCAGCCCCAGTCGCGCAGCAGTTTGTCCAGGCCCATGCCGGGGTTGAGCAGCCATTTCCAGGCAGTACCGGTGACGATCATCGAGAGCGCCATCGGGTACAGGTAGATGGTGCGGATAAAGCCTTCGCGGCGGATGCGCTGGTCGAGAAAGACCGCCAGCAGCACGCCGATCACCAGGGTGATGCCGATAAACATGCCGCCGAACAGCGCCAGGTTTTTGCTCGCCACCCACCAGCGGTCGTTGTCGAACAACCGTGCGTATTGCGCCAGGCCCACCCATTTGTAGGTGGGCAGGAAGGTGGAGTTGGTGAACGACAGCACGAACGTCCACAGGATGTAGCCATAGAAGCCCACCAGAACGATGAACATGCTCGGGGCCAGCACCAGTTTGGGGAGCCAGCGCTGCAATGCATCGAACGGCGAGGCCTTGCTGAACACAGCAACAGAACTCATGGGGAAATCCAGGGCAGGGAATAAGGGACTAATGGATAACCTTGTGGGAGTCGGCTTTGGGTGGGGGCTGGTTTGCCTGCGATGGCATCACCTGAGTGTCACTGCTACACCGAGGCGCCTGCATCGCGGGCAAGCCCGCTCCCACACTGAAACCGATTGCCCCTAGGGGTTACTTGGCAGACTTGATCGCCGCGCCAAGTTTCTTGGCGGTGTCGGCCGGGTCGGCTTTCGGGTCGTTGATGAAGTTGGTCACCACATCAAAGAACGCGCCCTGCACCGCCAGCGTGGTCGCCATGTTGTGCGCCATGCTCGGTTGCAGGCCGCCGGACTTGGCATCCACCAGGAAGTCCTTGGCCGCCGTCTGGGCGCAGCTGTCGAAGCCGTATTTGGCCATGTCGCCGAGCATGTCGTTGCGCACCGGGATCGAGCCCTTGTTGATGCTGAAGACCTTCTGGAAGTTCTCACCCAGCACGACCTTGGCGATGTCTTGCTGACCGGCCGAGGTACCGGCATTTTTCTGCTTGAACACCGCCAGGGAGTCGATGTTGTAGGTGAAGGCCTTGTCGGTGCCCGGGAAGGCTACGCACTCGTAGTCCTTGCCGGCGATTTTCTTGGCGGCTGTCCACTCGCTCTTGGCCCAGTCACCCATGATCTGCATGCCGGCCTTGCCGTTGATGACTTTGGCGGCTTCCAGGTTCCAGTCCTGGCCCTTGCCGTCGGCGTCCATATAGGTCGCGACCTTTTTCAGCTCGGTCAGCGCCTTGACCATGTCCGGGCCGGTCAGGGTCGCGTTGTCGAGGTCGACCAGGGCTTTCTTGTAGCCGTCCACGCCCATGACCGAGAGCACCACGGCTTCGAACACCGTACTGTCCTGCCAAGGCTGGCCACCGTGGGCGAGCGCAATGAAGCCGGCAGCCTTGAGCTTGTCACCGGCGGCATAGAATTCTTCAAGGGTCGTAGGGTTTTTGCTGATGCCGGCTTTCTTGAAGACTTCAGGGTTGATCCACAGCCAGTTGACGCGGTGGATATTCACCGGCACGGCCACGTAATCACCTTCGTACTTCACCGTGTCGGAGACTTTCTTGTCGAGCAGTTCGTCCCACTTTTCGGCCTTGGCCACGTCCTTCAGGACGTCGGTGTCGAGCAGCCCGGTGGACGCCCATTCCTGGATGTCGGGGCCTTTGATCTGGGCCACGCCTGGCGGGTTGCCGGCGACCGCGCGGCTTTTCAGCACGGTCATGGCCGTGGCACCGCCGCCGCCTGCGACGGCCCCGTCTTTCCAGGTAAAACCGTCTTTCTCAACTTGGGCCTTCAGGACATCCACCGCCGCCTTCTCACCGCCCGAGGTCCACCAATGCACAACTTCAACCGTCCCTTTGGAGTCGGCGGCAAATGCACTGAGGGGAAACAACGAGGCAATGGAAATAGCAACGGCGAGGCGATTAATCGCGTTCATCTGAGTACCTTTTTCTTGTTGTTATGCATGCAAGTCTGGAGCTTGCGCTGCATAGGATTCTAAACAGGGATTTTTGCCAGGCACGTAACAAAGGGACGGGCAAATGTCACCACTTGGTGACATAGCAACCGGCCCCCAGCGCACTGGCCATGCTTGGGGATAACGGCAGGCCCGGCAGCAATACGGCCTGCCAGGCATGGTACAGGTCCGGCTTGCCCCCCCAGATTTTGCTGGCGGGCAGGTTTTGCGGGTCGAGTTCGTGGTGCCAACTGCCCTGGACCCGGTCGATCAGGTGGGTTTCACAGAACTCCCAGAAGCGCCGGTACCAGACCTCGTAATGCCACTCGCCGGTGCGCTTGAGCAGGGCCTGGGCGGCCGCGCTGGCTTCGGCGTGGGTCCAATGCAGACGCTCGCGCACCACCGGGCGGTAGTGCCAGTCCAGGGTGTAGACCAGGCCCGGGCCACCGTCCACCGACCAGCCATACTCGCAGGCGCTGGCGAACAAAGCCTTGGCATCCTCCAGCAACCACGCTGGCGTGACGAGCCCCGCCTGCTGGCGTGCGGCTTCAAGGTGCAACACCAGGCGCGCCCATTCAAAGCCGTGCCCGGGAGTGATGCCGTAGGGGCGAAAGCCGTCGGCCGGGTTGTCTTCGTTGTAACGGTGCAGGGGTTGCCAATAGCGGTCGAAATGCTCGATCACCATAAATTCATTGGCGGCGGCGTGCCGATGGATCACCCGTTCGACAATACGCAGCGCCCGCCCCAGCCAGCGCGTGTCGCCGGTGACATCGGCCAGGGCCAGAAAGGCTTCGGTGGCGTGCATATTGCTGTTGGCGCCGCGATAGGCTTCTTCACCGCTCCAGTCCCGGGCGAAGGATTCAAGCATTGCGCCCTCCTCCTCGCACCAGAAATGCTGGTCGATGATCTGCATGGCATCCGTCAACAGAGCTTGCGCCCCAGGGGCACCCGCCACCACGGCGGAACTGGCGGCCAGGGCGACAAAGGCGTGCAGGTAGGCGGCCTTGCCCGTATTGCCATCACCCGCGCCGGCGACGGCAAACCAGCCGCCATGCTCGGCATCCCGCAACGGGCCGCCGAGGCTGGCCACACCGTGCTCCACCAGCTCGGCATAGCCCGGCAGCCCTTGGGCGTGAGCCATGGCGAAGCTGTGGGTCATGCGGGCGGTGTTCATGGTTTCGGCGTGGGCATCGACGGGCAGACGGCCCTGTACATCGAGGTTGCCGAAGCCTTCAGGCAGCCGCGAGGCCTTGGCAAAACCCAGCAGGCGCTGGCCTTCGGCGGCGAGCCAGGCGTGATGGGCAGGGGCGTTCAGCCAACTGCTGGCAGGCAGTGGTTGCATGATCATGGGTGGCCCTTTTTGTTTTTATGGGATGACCGCAGTCTAAACAAGGGTCGGGAGAGGGCATGTAACGAAAGAGCGAGGAAATGTCACCGATTGGTGACATTGGCAAGAGCCGGCAAGCCGGCCCCAAGAGTAACAATGGCGTCACTGGCCCAGGGGCGTGACCTTGGCCGGCGCACTCACTTCCCGTTGCAGGTTCTGCATCTGGGTTTGCAAGGTGGTGATGTTGCGGGTGGTCTGGATACGGAACACGTCGAACTCTTTATTCGACGGCCCTTCGGTGGCGGCGCGGTTGTCCAGTTCGCTCTTGACCACCAGCAGGTCCTGTTCCAGGCGTGCAATGGCCGTGGCCGGATTGCCCTGCTTCTTCAAGGCGGCCACCTCCGTGCCCAGTTCCTTGACGTCGGCATTCAATTTGGCGGCTTCGGCCTGTGCGGCCTTGAGGGCGGTCAATTCATTGACCAGGCTCAGCACCTGGGCCTGCAACTGGGTATTGGCGGTGGCCAGGTCCGTGGTGCTGGCACTCATCTGCGCCAGGCGCTTGTCCAGGTCGGTGGCCTGGCCCGCCACGCCCAACTGCTGCTTGCCCTGCTCCAGCAATTGGCTTTCCAACTGCTTGATCTGCAGCTTGAGCGCTTCGCTACCGGTATTGACGATGGCCTCACTGGCCACCACCTTGCCGGAAATGTCCTGCAAGCGGCCGGCGGCTTCTTCGCTGATGCGTGCAAAGCTTTCCTGGGTGGCCACCAGTTGCTGCCCCATCAGGGAGATCTGCTGGAAACTCCACCAGGCCAGGCCCACGAAGGCGAACAGCAGCGCGCCGACCAGGGCCCACAACGGCCCGGTACTGGCACTCTTGACCTTGACCACCGGCGCCGGGCGCGAGCGGATGGAGGTGGCAGCTGTCGGCACAAAATCATCGTCATCGCCAACGTCGGCCCGCAGGCTCGGCACATTGTCGAAGTCGTCTTTAGTATCGTTACGCATGAATCAACCTTGAGATAGCCACATAAAAAACCAAGCGGCGGGAGTATAAACCCCTGGCCCGTCGCCTTGGTCGAGCGGCAACCGAAAAATCGGTTCCCGGTGTTGCGAAGGCTACTGGGAGCCCGGTTCCTGGACTTTCCACCAGTGGCAAAATTCGTCGAGCGCTGTCCACAGGCTGACCCTGGGTTGGTAATCGAGGTAGTGCTGCGCGCGGCTGATGTCCAGGGTGAAATCCTTGTTCATCACCTGCATGCCCAGGCGTGACAGTGACGGCTCCGGACGCCCCGGCCACATCGCGCAGAAGGCTTCATTGAGCGCCGCGACGCTGTAGGACAAGCCGTAGGAACGGTAACGCGTGACCTGGGGCATTTCCATCTGGCGCATCACGTAGTTGATCACGTCCCACACTGGCACCGGCGTGCCATTGCTGATGTTATAGGCCTTGCCCAACGCCGAGCCAGTGGCCAGCAGGCTGCTGAGCAGGGCCTCGTTGAGGTTGTGCACACTGGTGAAATCAACCTTGTTCAGGCCGTCGCCGACGATGGCCAGGCGGTTTTTGCGCTGCATTTTCAACAGTCGCGGGAAGATGCTCATATCCCCGGCCCCGGTGACAAAGCGCGGGCGCAGGGCCAGCACTTCTAGGCCGAACTCCTGGGCACCGAAGACTTTTTGCTCGGCCAGGTACTTGGTGGCCGCATAGGGATGCTTGAAACGCTTGGGCACTTGCTCTTCGGTCAGCCCCAGGTGATCGCGGCCATCGAAATAGATCGACGGCGACGACAAGTGCACCAGGCGCCCGACCCGCTGTTTCAGGCAGGCTTCGACCACGTTTTCGGTCACCTGCACATTGCCCTGGTAAAAGTCCTGGTAACGCCCCCACAACCCTACGGCACCGGCACAATGCACGACGGCTTCGACGTCGCGGCACAGGTTGCGCACCAGATCCGGATCATTCAGATCACCCTGGATAAACTCGGCGCCGCGCCGTACCAGGTGCTCGACACCCTCGGCCCGCCGCCCGTTGACCCGCACGTCCAGGCCCTGCTCCAGGGCGAAGCGCGCAAAGCGCCCGCCAATGAAGCCGCTTGCGCCGGTGACCAGAATTTTCATGAATTGCTCCGAATATTTCGTTTTACGTTTTGCGCTTTGCATATTGCGTAGGGCGTAGGGCGTGAGGTCTTGACGCTGCCCGTCAGTCCAACGGCACCAGCCATTGCTTCGACGAGTGCACCAATTGATCGGTTAGTAACCCCAACAGCTGACCGCCGTTGCGCCAATGATGCCAGTACAGCGGCACATCGATCGGCTTATCTGGCAAAAGCTCCTGCAATTGGCCGCGTTCCAGTTGCTCGCGCACCTGCAATTCAGGCACCAGGCCCCAGCCAAGCCCCGCTTCCGTAAGACGAAGAAACCCTTCGGACGATGGGCATAAATGGTGTTCGAAACCGCCATCCACACCGAGGGAGGCGAGGTAGCGATGCTGTAGGAAATCATCCGGGCCAAACACCAGGGCCGGGGTTTTGGCCAACTGGTCGGCGCGCACACCTTCGGGAAAATGCCGGGCAATGAACGCCGGGCTCGCCATCGCACGGTAACGCATAGCCCCCAACAGAACGCTGCGCGCGCCGGCCACCGGCCGCTCACTTGCACAGACACACCCCGCCACTTCGCCTGCGCGCATGCGTTTAAGGCCGACGGTCTGGTCTTCTACCACCAAATCGAGCAGCAAATGTTGTTCCGCACAAAAGTCGCCCACCGCCTCTGCCCACCAAGTGGCAAGGCTGTCGGCATTCAGCGCGATACGCAGGCGTTCCGGCAGGCCTTCTTCGTCCAGCGCCGGGACCAACGTTTGTAGATCCCGCTCAAGCAATCGCACTTGCTGCACATGGTTGAGCAAGCGCCGGCCAATCTCCGTCGGCGCCGGGGGTGTGACCCGCACCAGCACCGGTTGGCCGACCCGTGCCTCCAGCAGTTTGATGCGCTGGGAGATCGCCGATTGGGACAAACCCAGCACCTGCGCGGCGCGTTCGAATCCGGCCTGCTCGATTACGGCGGCGAGCGCAGACAGTAATTTGTAGTCGAACATCAGTTTTCCTAATGGGCGATCAGCACTATTGGTTTTTCTTATACAGCCTTCAACCGGAGAATGGCCAGCAAGAACTCTTGAACAAGGATCACCGACATGGCTGGCGAAACGTCATTGGCAACCCTGCTGCGCAGCATGAGCCCGCAACTCAACGACGGCGAATACGTGTTCTGCACGTTGCGCGACGGCAAGTTGCCCGCCGGCCTTGAGATTGTCGGCAGTTTTCGTGAACGGGAAGGCCTGACGGTGATTCTGGAACGTTCCCACGCTGAAAAGGCCGGTTTCAGCTTCGACTACGTCGCCGCCTGGATCACCTTGAACGTGCACTCAGCCCTCGAAGCCGTCGGCCTGACCGCCGCGTTCGCCACGGCACTGGGCAAGGCCGGCATCAGTTGCAACGTGATCGCCGGGTATTACCACGACCATTTGTTCGTCGGCCAGGCCGATGCCGAACTCGCCCTGCAGGTACTGCGGGATCTGGCGTCCAACGCGGAGTAATACATATGTGGCAAAGCTATGTGAACGGCCTGTTGGTGGCCGCGGGGCTGATCATGGCGATCGGCACCCAGAATGCATTCGTGTTGGCGCAGAGCCTTCGGCGTGAACATCACCTGCCGGTGGCGGCACTCTGCGTGACCTGCGATGGGCTGCTGGTGGCCGCCGGAGTGTTCGGGCTGGCGACGGTGCTGGCGCAAAACCCGACCCTGTTGGCCATCGCCCGTTGGGGTGGCGCGGCGTTTTTACTGTGGTACGGCAGCCTGGCGTTGCGTCGGGCGTGCTCGAAACAAAGCCTGCAACAGGGTGAAAATCAGACGGTGCGCTCGCTGCGGGCGGTGCTGCTCAGTGCGTTGGCGGTGACGTTGCTCAACCCGCACGTTTATCTGGACACCGTGTTGCTGATCGGCTCCCTCGGCGCTCAACAGACCGAGCCCGGTGCTTATGTGGTGGGCGCGGCCAGTGCGTCATTGCTGTGGTTTTTCACTTTAGCCCTTGGCGCGGCATGGCTGGCGCCGTGGCTGGCACGGCCGAGTACCTGGCGAATCCTCGACCTGTTGGTCGCCGTCATGATGTTCACCGTAGCGTTCCAGCTAATCAGCGCCGAATGATTTATTCCAAAAGGCTCTGGAACCTCTATTCCACACAGTTGTTGCGTGGTTATGCCGCACCCCCGGTGCTATGATCCGATCCCTGCGCCGCAAAGAGTACAAACTCCCCGGCGCTTGTTTGGCCGCCCGTGATCGGCCTTGCGCTCACCGCAACAGACCTGATTAGGAGAATCATCATGGCTTTCGAATTGCCGCCGCTGCCGTACGCACACGATGCCCTGCAGCCGCACATTTCCAAGGAAACCTTGGAATATCACCACGACAAGCACCACAACACCTATGTCGTGAACCTGAACAACCTGGTGCCAGGCACCGAGTTCGAAGGCAAGACCCTGGAAGAGATCGTCAAATCCTCTTCGGGTGGCATCTTCAACAACGCCGCCCAGGTCTGGAACCACACTTTCTACTGGAACTGCCTGGCGCCAAACGCCGGCGGCCAACCGACTGGCGCACTGGCCGAGGCGATCAACGCCGCTTTCGGTTCGTTCGACAAGTTCAAGGAAGAGTTCACCAAGACTTCGGTCGGCACCTTCGGTTCCGGTTGGGGCTGGCTGGTGAAAAAGGCTGACGGTTCCCTGGCCCTGGCCAGCACCATCGGCGCCGGCAACCCGCTGACCAGC
>LNAP01004780.1_pt1 | contig 12304 bp, 11 predicted proteins | sample 602601 | NCBI WGS metagenome assembly LNAP01 (sample SAMN02440304, study PRJNA202911) | soil metagenome | biome: Subtropical and temperate rainforests or woodlands; isolation source: soil samples (1 kg each in a 20% v/v slurry with milli Q water) were... ... | reverse complement strand
AGAACCGCTGCGATCGACCACCAGGAATTCATCCCGCTTTTCGATCGTCAGCACCGGGTGGTGCCAGACGCCGCGGTGGTAATTGACGCCCTGCCTGCCGTTGCTGCGGAAGGCGCGGACGTGGCCCGGTACAGGCGCATCGCCAAGTGGCGCGACCACGACCAGAAAGGGGTTGCCGAGCAGCGGGATGAAGGCCTGGCTGCCCAGCGGATGACGTTCGAGCATGCGGATGACCAGCGGCATCTCCAGCGCCTCGGCGGCGAAGATGCTGATGATCGCCTGGTCATCGGGCGCGGCGGTCTTGACCGTGGCCAGCTTGTGATAGCGGCGGGTCGAGCCGTTGTTGATCATGAAGTAGTCGCTGCCTTCGGTCTCGATGACGTCGCCGAAGGGGGCGAAGGCTTCCTTGGTCAATGGCTCGATGGTCAGGGTGCGCATGGTGTGCTCGTTCTTTGTTGAAGGATCGGTATTCGCTTGGGGCTGCTCCCCCTCACCCTAACCCTCTCCCCGGAGGGGAGAGGGAACTGGCACGGAGAAACGGCTGACCTCGTTCCTCCCTCTCCTCTCGGGGAGAGGGCCGGGGAGAGGGGAAACCGCTTGCTACTTCGCCACCTTGCCAAACAACCGCAGCCGGCTCACACCGCCATCCGGGAAGATGTTCAGGCGCACGTGGGTGATCGGGCCGAGCTTGGCGATCTGCTCGCTGAACTCGTGTTCGGCGTGCATCGACAGCTTCTGGCTCGGCAGCAGCTCGCGCCAGAACAGGCTCTGGGTCTCGATCTGGCTATCGGTGCCGCCTTTGACGTAAGCCGCCTGGATCGAGCAGCTGTCCGGGTAGTTGCCCTTGAAGTGCAGGGTATCGACGACGATGCGCTCGATTTCGCCCGGATGGCCGAGGGCGACGATGACCCAGTCGTTGCCGGGCGTGCGGCGGCGGGCGGTTTCCCAGCCGTCGCCCATGTTTTCGCCGCGGTTCGGGTTGAGGATGTTGCTCATACGGCCGAAATGCTCGTCCGAGCAGGCCAGCGCGCGACCGCCATTCAGCGCCGCCGCCAGGTCGATCTGCTCGTTATCGCCGACGCTGCTCCAGTCGCGGAACGGGATGCCGTGCACGCGCAGACGCGCCACGCCGCCGTCCGGGTAGATGTTGAAGCGCAGGTGGCTGACCGGCTTGCCGAAGGCGATCTCGTGGTAGTGGTGGCTGTTGCCCTGGAGCTCGACGGCCGGGAGGATTTCCGTCCAGACGGTGTCGTCGCTCGGGTCGCCGTCGGCGACGAAGCAGGCTTCCAGCGAGGCGGACGGCGGGTAGTTGCCGGTGAAGTGGCTGGTGTCGATATCCACGCCCTTGATCTGACCCGGCACGCCCAGGCGGATCACCGCATGGTCGTAACCTTCGAAACGCTTGCGGCGCGACTCCCAGCCGTCCATCCACTTGCCGTTGTCATCGAAAACGCCCTCCTTCCATACGGCCGGTGTTGGCTGGAACAACCGGTTGACGTCGGCGAACCAATCGTCGGTGACGGAGATGGCGCGGGTGCCCAGGCGGGCATCGGCCAGGTTGACGTATTTTTCGAAGGGTACGGCGTAAGCTTTCATGGACTCGTCTGCCTTGGATGAGAAGCGGTTTCTGTCATTACTGCCTTTGTTGCGGTTGGTGCTCGTTACATCGCCTGCAGGCGGAACAGGGCGATCTTGTTGATTTCCGCCAGCGCCCGGGCGAATTCCTGTTCGGGGCTGTTGTGGATGCGTTCTTCGAATGCGGCGAGGATCTGGTGCCGGTTGCTGCCCTTGACCGCCATGATGAAGGGGAAGCCGAACTTGGCCTTGTAGGCCTCGTTGAGTTCGGTGAAGCGGGCGAACTCCTCCGGCGTGCATTCGTGGATGCCGGCGCCGGCCTGCTCCGAGGTGCTGGAGGCGGTCAGCTCGCCACGCACGGCGGCCTTGCCGGCCAGGTCGGGGTGAGCATTGACCAGTGCCAGCTGAGTGTCATGGTCGGCGGCGAGCATCGCCTGGGACAGGCGGGTATGCAGCACCTCGATGTCGTCCAGCGTCTCGTCGACGCCCGCCTGGTAGACGGTTTCGGCAACCCAAGGCGAGTGCTCGTAGACGTCGGCAAAGGCGGCGACGAAGGCGTCGCGATCCAGCGTCGAGGGTTTGATCGTCTTGAACGGGGTCATCAATTGCGCTCCGCGGTAAAAGGGTGGGTGGCGTGCCAGTGGCGGGCGATGTCGACACGACGGGTGCACCAGACCTTCTCATGACCCTTCACGTACTCGATGAAGCGGGCCAGCGATGCCAGGCGCGCCGGGCGCCCGAGCAGCCGGCAGTGCATGCCGATGGACAACATTTTCGGCGCGCCTTCGCAGCCTTCGGCGTAGAGCACGTCGAAGGCATCCTTCAGGTAGGTGAAGAAGTCATCGCCGCTGTTGAAGCCCTGCACCTGGGTGAAGCGCATGTCGTTGGTGTCCAGCGTGTAGGGGATCACCAGATGCGGCTTTTCCGGCGTCGACTCGGGGTCCCAGTAGGGCAGGTCGTCGTCGTAGGTGTCGGAGTCGTAGAGAAAGCCGCCTTCCTCGCGTACCAGGCGCCGGGTGTTCGGGCCGGTGCGGCCGGTGTACCAGCCCAGCGGGCGCTCGCCGGTGATCTCGCCGAGGATGCGGATGGCTTCCTGCATATGCTCGCGCTCCTGCGCCTCATCCATGTACTGGTAGTCGATCCAGCGGTAACCGTGGCTGCAGATTTCGTGTCCGGCGCCGGCCATCGCCTTGATCAGTTCGGGGTGACGCTGGGCGGCCATGGCGACGGCGAAGATGGTCAGCGGGATGTCGTGCTTGTCGAACAGCTTGAGCAGGCGCCATACGCCAGCACGGCTGCCGTATTCGTAGAGCGACTCCATGCTCATGTGGCGCACGCCTTGCAACGGTTGCGCGGCGACCATCTCGGAGAGAAAGGCCTCGGATTCCTTGTCGCCGTGCAGCACGCAGCGTTCGCCACCTTCCTCGTAATTCAGCACGAAGGACAACGCGATACGCGCATCGCCCGGCCAGTGCGGGTGCGGTGGGTTGCTGGCGTAACCGATCAGGTCGCGTGGGTAGTCGGCGCTCACTGGGGTGCTTCCTGTATGGCAGGTCGTCATGGCACGACCGGATGGCTGGATTGTATACAAATTGAATGAGGCTTTGTAAATAGCAATTTTCATCCTTTCGCTATAGCTGGTATCTGCCGTGTCGCGATCAACCATGCTCAGAGGCATCTGCAGCTTGCAGGTAACGGGCCAACCGATGCTTGAAAAACTGTATACAAAAATATCTGCAGATTGTCTTGAGCGATGTGGGGAGGATGGTTATGCTCGGGGCAGTTTCCATTCAACAGAGCGGAGGTGCCCGTGGGCCGATTGACCACACACGTACTCGACGCCGCCCACGGTTGCCCGGGCAGCGGAATCAAGGTGGAGCTGTATCGCGTCGAGGATCAGGCGCTGACCCTGGTCGCAACCCGTGAGACCAATGCCGACGGGCGCTGCGACAGTCCGTTACTGGAAGGTGCGGATTACCTCTCCGGTGTCTATCAGCTGCAGTTCAGTGCCGGCGACTATTACCGCCGTCGCGGCGTGGTCCTGGCGGATCCTGCGTTTCTCGATGTGGTGGTGCTGCGCTTTGGAATCGATTCGGCGCAGGAGCATTACCACGTGCCGTTGTTGGTATCGCCGTATAGCTATTCGACGTATCGGGGGAGCTAGTCGTTTTTCCCTTTAGTGCTGACTCTTGTGGAGTCCCTTTTGCCCGCCGTAATGGCGGGTTTTTTGTGGGTCGAGTTTGGTTGGCGTGAGGCGCTCGGCGCTGGTTTGTAGCCTGAGTGCCCTAGGCATCTGTGGCGTGAGGTTCGTGCGATGGCGCCGCGCTTTCCTCGGCCCGACCGGCAGGTTGCGCCTCTCACGGCGCGTCACTTTTTCTTGCTTGGCCAAGAAAAAGTAACCAAAAAGAAGGCCACCCCGGCATCCGGCCCTTCGCTGCGCGAAGGGTTCCCTCACTCCATCGCCATTGCAGGGGCGCGCTGCGAAGGGCCATCCATGGCCCATCACAGCTCTCGCGGCATCCATGCCGCTCAACCCCTTCCATGACGATTACGCTCGGCCTACTGACGGGGCCCAGTGTCCGAGTCGCCTATGACTTCTAAGCGACAAAGAAAACGCGCATTGCTTGCTCCTACTGCACGGCCTGGCGGGCAACGTTCATCTTCCGCGACTGGAAAAAGTGAATTGCCCAGCAGGGCGGAACCAATGCCTCAGCCAGGAGCCTGGCTAAGGGGCTAGCTGCAGAGCGCTACCGACTCATCAAAGACGCCGCCCCTGCGCCCCCAAACAGCGCCGCGCTGGCCCGGTTGAACCACACATGCCCCTTCCCGGTGCGAAGGTAACGTGCCGCCCCCTGCGCGCCCAACCCGTAGGCCAGCTTGCAGAGCAGATCGAGCACGGCCCAGGTAAGGATCATCACCAACAGCTGTGGCAACAACGGCTGGCCCGCGCTGAGAAACTGCGGCAGGAAGGCGGCAAAGAAGAGGATGTCCTTCGGATTGCTGCCGCCAAGGATGAACGCCCGGCCGAACAATCGACTGAAACGTGGGGCGAGGGCGGGGCTTTCGATCTCGTGGGCGGCGGGTGTGCGACCGGCTTCCTTCCAGCTCTGCCAGGCGAGGTAGAACAGGTACAGCGCACCGACCAGCTTGAGCGTGCTGAACAGCCGCTCCGAGGCCATCAGCAGCGCGCCAAGCCCCAGCGCCGAGGCGCTGAGCAGGGCGATGGAAGCTGTCACGCCGCCCAGGAAGGCCGGCCAGGAGCGGCGTACTCCGTAGTTCAGGCTGTTGCTGATCATCAACAGCGATAGCGGCCCGGGGATCAGGATCACCACCAGCGCCGCACCAGTGAACAACAGCCATATTTCCAGGGTCATGACGGCCTCCTTCAGCCAATGCAAAAGCCCCACTGCGGAGCAGTGGGGCCGTAGGTGAGCCGGGCGCTGCCGGCCCGGTTCAGAGAAACGCGAACTTGGCGATGAATATCACGCACAACACATACAGGCTGATCGATACTTTGTCGCGCTGGCCAGTCAACAGCTTGAGCGTCGCGTAGGTCAAGAAGCCCAGGGCGATACCGTTGGCGATGGAAAAGGTCAGCGGCATCATCACCACGGTGACGATGGCCGGGATGGTGTCGGTGTGGTCCTTCCAGTCGATATTCGCCAGGCCGCTCATCATCAGCATCGCCACGTAGATCAGCGCGCCGGCTGTGGCATAGGCGGGAATCATGCCGGCCAGCGGGGCGAAGAACATGGCAATCAGGAACAGCACGCCGACGGTCACTGCGGTCAGCCCGGTGCGGCCGCCGGCGGCGACGCCCGCGGCGCTTTCCACGTAGCTGGTCACTGGCGGGCAACCGACGAAGGCGCCGACCACGCTGGAGCTGCTGTCGGCCTTCAGCGCGCGGGAGAGGTTCTCGATCTTGCCGTCCTCATTGACCAGGTTGGCACGGTGGGCGACGCCCATCAGAGTGCCGGCGGTGTCGAACATGTTCACGAAGAGGAAGGCGAGGATCACGCTGACCATCGCCACGTTGAGCGCGCCGGCGATATCCATCGCCAGCCAGGTCGGCGCCAGGCTCGGCGGCATCGACACCAGGCCGTTGTACTCGACCAGACCAAGCGCCCAGCCGATACCGGTGACCACCAGCATACTGACCAGGATCGCGCCGAAGACATTGCGGTGGCTGAGTACGGCGATCATCAGGAAGCACACCGCGGCCAGCAGCGCCGACGGCTCGGCGAACGAGCCCATGGTCAGCAATGTCGCCGGGCTATCGACGACGATGCCGGCGGTCTTCAGGCCGATCAGGCCGAGGAACAGGCCGACGCCAGCGCCCATGGCGAAGCGCAGGCTCATGGGGATGCTGTTGAGCAGCCATTCGCGGATGCGCGACAGGCTCATGATCATGAAAAGCACGCCGGAGATGAACACCGCGCCGAGCGCGATCTCCCAGCTGTAGCCCATCTCGCCGACCACCGTGTAGGTGAAGAAGGCGTTGAGGCCCATGCCTGGCGCGAGGCCCACCGGCCAGTTGGCGTACAGCCCCATCAACAGGCAGCCGAGCGCCGCGCCGATGCAGGTGGCAACGAAGGCAGCGCCGTGGTCGATGCCGGCGTCGGCCATGATGTTCGGGTTGACGAAGATGATGTAGGCCATGGTGACGAAGGTCGTCAGGCCGGCGAGCAGTTCGGTGCGGATACTGGTGCGGTGTTCGCTGAGCTTGAACAGGCGGTCCAGCCAAACGGGGGCGGTGCGCTGCAAGGGTGCTGCCTGGGGCTTGCGCTTGATGCTTTCCACTGGGCGTTCCTCATCGTTCTTGTTGTCGATCACCCGGAGTGTGAGTACTCCCGAGGGGCGGGTGATGGTGGGCCATCTGCATCGGTAGTTGACCGAAAGGTCAGAAAGGCTTTCCGGATTATGCTTTTGTATACAAGAATTGCAAACAATAAATCGGTGGTCTCGCTGAATTTGCGTGGCCTGTGCGCGCTGACGGATTTGCGCGTAGGAAAACTTGAGGCTGTGAATTGTGCACAAGGTTAACGGCGTTTCAGCGTATTTATTTGTCCAGCGAACTGCCAGTAGCGGCGCGAACCCAGTAAAGTTCGGCGTTGCCGACACCTCATTTGCGAGCCATCGATGAACGAACAGTTGCAGCCCCTGAAGAAGCCGACCAAGACCGGCAAGACTCGCACCGGGACGCAGGACGATATCGTTTATGCGCACATCTTCGATGCCATCCTCGAGCAGCGTCTGGCGCCGGGGACCAAGCTCAGCGAAGAGGCGCTCGGCGAGATATTCGGCGTCAGCCGCACCATCATCCGCCGCGCGCTGTCGCGTCTGGCCCATGAAGGGGTGGTGCTGCTGCGGCCCAATCGCGGCGCGGTGGTGGCCAGTCCGAGCGTTGAAGAAGCGCGGCAGATCTTCTTCGCCCGCCGGCTGGTGGAAAAGGCCATCACCGAGCTGGCCGTGCAGCACGCCAGCGACGCGCAACTCGCCGAGCTGCGGCAGATGGTGACTGATGAGCGTGATTGCTTCGACCGCGGCGATCGCGGGGCGGGCATCCGCCTGTCCGGCGAATTTCACCTCAAGCTGGCGGAGGCGGCGAAGAACGCGCCGCTGGTGAGCTTCCAGCGCAGCCTGGTTTCGCAGACCTCGCTGATCATCGCCCAGTATGAAAGCGGCAATCGCTCGCACTGCTCGTACGACGAACACAATGAACTGATCGACGCCATCGCTGCCCGCGACAGTGACAAGGCGGTGCGCCTGATGATGCACCACATGGACCACATCGACAGCAAGCTCAACCTCGAGGAAGACAGCGCCTCGGGTGATCTGCATGCGGTCTTCTCGCACCTGGGCCTGGCGAAGAAGAAGCCTCGCACGGCTCGCTAGCGTTGCCCCGCGCGCTGACTCGTTCTGAGTCGGCGCCGTCAGTCATCACCTGCCGCGGTGGCGGCAGAGCCATGCCGGCCTGCCAGCGCCGATCGCCCGCCAGGACCGCACGCTGCAACCCGATTCAGCACTGATCACGGCATCAGTGCGCTTCCCGCCTCCGATCCGATGCGCATAGCCGCGCTGTTCAGTGAATCGGCTTGAATTTATCTCATTAGTGTTATGTTATAACTATTATATGTTGCGCGCTGGCGTCTCTCGTTCCTGTTCACCGGAGGCCTGAGCGGTGCGCATTGTCTGCATTTGAATGCTGAGAACACCGAGGTAACGATGATCGAATGCCACAGCCTGCAATGGGGCTCGGGTAGGCACCCGCTTACGCCGCCATTGGATCTGCAGTTGGCTGCGGGCAGCCTGACCGCTGTCATCGGCAGCAACGGATCGGGCAAGAGCAGCCTGATCAAGGTGTTGGCCGGGTTGGATCGGCCGCTGGCTGGGCGGGTCGATATGCGCGTACCGCGCATGGGCGGGGTGGCTTATCTACCGCAACAGCAGCATGTGGATAGGCAGTTTCCGATCCGACTTGCCGAACTGGTGAGCGCCGGTTTCTGGCGCAGCCGGCTCGGGCGTGACGAGCGTCGGACGCGGCTGCGCCAGACGTTGGCGGATTGGGGGCTGCTCGATCTGCAAACCCAGGGGCTGCATGCATTGTCCGGCGGCGAGCTGCAGCGCGCCTTACTGGCACGGCTGAGCCTGACCGATGCTCAGGTGCTGTTGCTCGACGAGCCCGAAGCGGCACTGGACGATGTCGGCCTGGGCTTGCTCTGGCAGCACATCGAGCGTTGGCAGCGCGAAGGGAGGACGCTGGTACTGGTCAGCCATAACCTAGTCGGGCTGACTCATCACCACTGTGATGGGTTGCTGATCGCTCGCAGCGGCTGCATCAAGGCGCCGATCCGGCAGTTCGCAGCCGAGCGGCAACGGCTCGAGCAGGTCGCGTGATGCCGGACCTGCTCTGGGCGCCGTTCGGCGAGTTCGCCTTTATGCGTCGAGCCTTGTTCGGCGGCGTGGCGCTGGCATGCAGCGCGGGGCCGCTGGGCGTATTTCTGATTCTGCGTCGAATGAGTCTGATCGGTGATGCCATCGCCCACGGCATCCTGCCCGGTGCAGCATTGGCGTTCTGGCTGTTCGGCTTGAGCCTGCCAGCATTGACCGCGGGCGGCTTGGTCGCCGGTCTCGGTATGGCGGGCGCAGCGGCCTGGGTCACACGGCGCACCGGGCTACGCGAGGACGCGAGCCTGGCCGCGCTGTATCCGATTTCGCTGGCCAGCGGCGTGCTGCTCCTTGGCCTGGCCGGGCGCAAGCTGGATCTGCTTCACCTGTTGTTCGGCTCGGCGTTGGCGGTCGATACCGCGACCCTGTACGGCATGCTCGGCACCTCGGTGTTCAGTCTGGTGGTGCTTGCGCTGAGCTATCGCGCCCTGGCGCTGGACAGCCTCGATCCGCTGTTCCTGCGCAGCATCAGCCGCTTCGGCCCACTGGCGCATGCCGCCTTCCTCACGCTGGTGGTACTCAATCTGGTGATCGGTTTCCAGGCCATCGGCGCGTTGATGGTGGTGGGGCTGATGATGCTGCCGGCTGCCGCCGCGCGCTTCTGGAGCCGACGGTTGCTGGTCCTGCTACCGCTTGCCGCGCTGATCGGTGCGGTGTGCGTATGGCTGGGGCTGGTTCTTTCCTTCTACGCCAGCTTGCCCAGCGGGCCGTGCATCGTGCTGCTGGCCGGCGCTTTCTATCTGTTCTCGCTGGTGGCGGGTCCGGTAAATGGCCTGCTGCGCTCGCCCCCTTTCCCCGTCACCGTTTGAGGTATACACATGCGTTACCTGCTTATCGCGCTGGCCCTGTGGCTACCGCTCTCACTGCAAGCCGCTGAAAAACTGCAGGTGGTGACGAGCTTCAGCATCCTCGCCGACCTGACCCGCGAGGTGGGTGGTGATCGTATCGAGCTCACCAATCTGGTCGGTGCTGACGCCGACGCTCACCTCTACGAGCCCAGCCCGGACGATGCCAAGGCTCTGCTGCGTGCCGACCTGATCATCGCCAACGGATTGGGTTTCGAGCCTTGGCTGGAGCGCGTACTTGCCAGCAGCGAGCCCAAGGGCAAGCGCATCAATGCCAGTGCGGGCGTCGTTCCGCTGATGCTGGATGAAGATGGCGAGCGGGTGCCCGATCCGCACGCCTGGCAGAGCCTGACCAATGCCGAGATCTACGTGCGCAACATCGCCAAGGCACTCGGCGAACTGGACCCGGCCAACCGTGATCGCTACAACGAGCGCCGCGATGCTTACCTGACCCGTCTGCATGCACTGCTGAAGAAAGCCGATGCCAGTATCGGCAGCCTGCCCGCAAGCCAGCGCAAGGTGGTTACCAGCCATGACGCCTTCGGCTACCTGGGGCAGGCCTGGCAGCTGAAGTTCATCGCGCCGCAGGGACTGTCCACCCATGACGAGCCCTCGGCGGCGGAAGTCGCGGCCTTGATCCGGCAGATACGCAGTGAAGGGGTGCGAGCGGTGTTCGTGGAGAACATCCGCGATCCGCGGCTGATCCGACAGATCGCCGACGAGGCCGGCGCCAAGGTCGGCGGTACGCTGTATTCGGATGCGCTGGCCAGCGCAGGGCCGGCCAGCACCTATCTCGGGATGTTCGAGCACAATCTCGACACGCTGATGGCAGCGCTCAAGCCGTAAGGTGGACGCCAAGCATTGATCCACGCGCTCATCAAGCATGGAGACGACCGTTGATGATCAGGTTTGCGATCAGCTGTTCAGCAACCCTTTCGGTGCACTGAAACCCCGGCGGCGAAGGTCTCCTTCACCGCGCGGTCGTCGCCGAGGATCATCAGGGCGAAGAGCTTTTCCTGCAGGGTCGTCGCCTGGCTCAGGCGATAGTCGATCAGCGGCGTTGCCTTGTAGTCGAGTACGACGAAGTCGGCATCCTTGCCCGGCTGCAGATTGCCGATCCTGTCGTCCAGATAGAGCGCGCGTGCGCCGCCAAGGGTGGCGAGATACAGCGCCTTGAACGCATCGAGCTTCTGGCCCTGCAGCTGCAGCACCTTGTACGCCTCGTTGAGGCTGGCGAGCTGCGAGAAGCTGGTGCCGCCGCCGACATCCGTACCCAGGCCGACACGCACGCCAAAGCCTTCCACCTTGGCCAGATCGAACAGGCCGCTGCCGAGGAACAGGTTGGAGGTGGGGCAGAACGATACCGCCGAGCCGGTCTCGCCGAGGCGTTTGCACTCGTCATCGCACAGGTGAACGCCGTGGGCGAAGACCGAGCGCGGGCCGATCAGGCCGTGGTGGTCGTAAACGTCCAGGTACCCCGTGCGTTCGGGGAACAGCTCCTTGACCCACTCGACCTCCTGCTTGTTCTCGGAGATGTGGGTGTGCATGTACAGGCCGGGGAATTCGGCGAACAGCTTGCCGGCCAGGGTGAGCTGCTCCGGCGTGCTGGTCGGGGCGAAGCGTGGAGTGACGGCGTAGTGCAGACGGCCCTTGCCGTGCCAGCGCTCGATCAGCTCGCGGCTGTCGGCATAGCCGGACTCGGCTGTGTCGGTGAGGAAGTCCGGTGCATTGCGATCCATCAGCACCTTGCCGGCGATCATCCGCAGATTGCGCTTTTCGCAGGCCTCGAAGAAGGCGTCTACCGATTGCTTGTGCACCGTGCCGAACACCAGCGCGGTGGTGGTGCCGTTGCGCAGCAGCTCGCCAAGGAACAAGTCGGCCTGCTCGCGAGCATGTGCCATGTCGCTGAAGCGGCCCTCGTTGGGGAAGGTGTAGGTTTCCAGCCAGTCCAGCAGCTGCGCGCCGTAGGAGCCGATCACGCCGACCTGTGGGTAGTGGATATGTGTGTCGATGAACCCAGGGGTAATCAGCGCATCCGGGTATTCGACTATCTCTGTGCCGGCCGCCAGGGTCGGCAGCAGCTCGGCGGCATGGCCGATGCGTGCGACCTTGCCGTCCTCGACGATCAGCAGGCCGTCCTCGAAGTATTCATGGGATTGCTCGATGCCCACTTCGCGCGGGTCGGCAAGGCAGTGGAGCAGGGCGGCACGGTAGGCTTTGGTGCTTGGCATGGTGACTCTCGAAATCGTTGTATGAGCGTGATGCGTCGACATGGCAGGCCGCCGCCGAAGGCGTGCCTGCCATAAGGCCGGTCAATTTGTCTGGGCGCGGCGCGAAGCGGGGACCAGCATCGGTACCGGCTTTTCACCGTCGGCGGTCTTCTCGCCGCCCTTTTCACCGAAATGCGCGTTGTAGGTGGCGATCACTTCGCCGGCGATGGACACGGCGATCTCCACCGGCAGCTTGCCCTTCACCTCGGCGATGCCCATCGGGCAGCGCATGCGTTGCACCGTTTTGGCCCCGAAGCCACGGTCGCGCAGGCGGTGTTCGAACCTGGCGCGTTTGCTCTTCGAGCCGATCAGCCCGTAGTAGGTGAAATCGTTGCGCGAGAGGATCGCGGCGGTCAGCTCCAGGTCGAGCTGATGATTGTGGGTCATGACGATGAAGTAGCTGCCGGCGGGCATGTTATCCACTTCCTCGACCACATCGTCGTTGACCACCTTTTCCACGCCGCGCGGAATCTCGGCGGGGAATTCGTTATCGCGCGAATCGATCCAGCGCACCTTGCACGGCAGGCTGGCCAGTAGCGGCACCAGCGCGCGCCCGACATGCCCGGCACCGAACACGGCGATATGCGCCTGCGGCTGGCCCATGGGCTCGAATAGCAGCACCGTGGCGCCACCGCAGCACTGACCGAGGCTGGCGCCGAGGGAGAA
>LNAP01020699.1_pt1 | contig 12305 bp, 12 predicted proteins | sample 602601 | NCBI WGS metagenome assembly LNAP01 (sample SAMN02440304, study PRJNA202911) | soil metagenome | biome: Subtropical and temperate rainforests or woodlands; isolation source: soil samples (1 kg each in a 20% v/v slurry with milli Q water) were... ... | reverse complement strand
CGAGATGTTCAAGACCGCCGAAGGCGTGCGCAACGAGTTCTGCGTGCAGGTCAAGGGCCTGGTGCGCGCGCGCCCCGAAGGCACCACCAACGACAACCTCCAAAGCGGCAAGATCGAAGTGCTGTGCCACGAGCTGAACGTGCTCAACCCCTCGGTCACGCCCCCGTTCCAGATCGACGAGGAAAACCTGTCGGAAACCACGCGCCTCACGCACCGGGTGCTGGATCTGCGCCGCCCCTACATGCAGAACAATCTGAAGCTGCGCTACCGCGTGTCGATGGAAGTGCGCAAGTTCCTCGATGCCAACGGGTTCATCGACATCGAAACCCCCATGCTCACCAAGAGCACGCCTGAAGGCGCGCGCGATTACCTCGTGCCCAGCCGCGTGCACGACGGCCATTTCTTTGCGCTGCCGCAGTCGCCCCAGCTGTTCAAGCAGCTGTTGATGGTGGCGGGGTTCGACCGCTACTACCAGATCACCAAGTGCTTCCGCGACGAAGACCTGCGCGCCGACCGCCAGCCCGAATTCACCCAGATCGATATCGAGACCTCGTTCATGGACGAGCAGGAAATCCGCGACATGTTCCAGGGCATGATTAAGACGGTGTTCCAGAACACGCTGGGTGTGGACCTGGGCGAGTTCCCCGTCATGACGTACCAGGATGCAGCCCACCGTTTTGGCTCCGACAAGCCCGACCTGCGCGTGAAGCTCGAATTCACCGAGCTGACCGATGTGATGAAGGACGTGGATTTCAAGGTGTTCTTGGGCGCCGCCAACATGAAGAACGGCCGCGTCGTGGCCTTGCGCGTGCCCGGTGGTTCCAAAGAGAACGGCGGCATCAGCCGCGGCGAGATCGACGCCTACACCGAGTTCGTCAAAATTTACGGCGCCAAGGGCCTGGCCTACATCCGTGTCAACGAGCTGGCCAAAGGGCGCGAGGGCCTGCAATCGCCCATCGTGAAAAACATTCACGACGTGGCCTTGGCTGAAGTCCTCAAGCGTACGGGCGCCCAAGACGGCGACCTGCTGTTCTTCGGTGCCGATAAGGAAAAGATCGTCAACGACGCCATCGGTGCGCTGCGCATCAAGATCGGCCACAGCGAGTTCGGCAAGAAGAACGGCCTGTTTGACGACCGCTGGGCACCGCTGTGGGTGGTGGACTTCCCGATGTTCGAGCACGACGAAGAAAACGACCGCTGGGTCGCCGTGCACCATCCCTTCACCGCGCCCAAGGACGGCCACGAGGACTACATGGTCACAGCCCCCGAGAAGTGCATCTCCAAGGGCTACGACATGGTCCTGAACGGCTGGGAAATGGGTGGCGGCTCGGTGCGTATCCACCGCGCCGACGTGCAGCAAAAAGTGTTCGACGCGCTCAAGATCACGCCCGAAGAGGCGCAGCAGAAGTTTGGCTTCCTGCTCGACGCCCTGCAATATGGCGCGCCCCCGCACGGCGGCCTGGCGTTTGGCCTCGATCGCATCGTCACGCTGATGACCGGCGCCGAATCGATCCGCGACGTGATCGCCTTCCCCAAGACCCAGCGCGCCCAGTGCCTGCTGACCCAGGCGCCGTCCATCGTTGACGAAAAGCAGCTGCGCGAGTTGCATATCCGTCTGCGCAATCCGGATGCCGTGAAGGGGGACTGATCGCATCATGCCTTCGGGCAGAATCAAAGGCGCCTTCGGGCGCCTTTTTTATTTTCCATCAGAAGGTTAAAACCACCGGCTTCCAGCCGGTCAGCTTCAGCTAGGAAAATGAAGAGGCTGGAGGTGTGCGATGGACTACAGATACGGAAGCCATACGGTATTTCAGATTGAGTACCACTTCGTGTGGGTGACGAAATATCGATACAAAGTTCTGACAGGGGAAGTGGCAGAACGGGTGCGGGAGTTGGTGCGTCAAGTATGCGCGACGTTCGAGATCAGGATTGTGCGAGGGGTGGTGAGCAAGGACCATGTGCATATCCTGGTGAGTGCGCCGCCCAACCTGGCGCCCAGCGAGATCATGAGGCGGATCAAAGGCAATACGGCGAGCCGGATGTTTGAAGAGTTCCCGCATTTGAAAAAGCGTTACTGGGGACGACACTTTTGGGCAAGAGGCTATTTTTGCGCCACAGTGGGACAGATGACGCAGGAGATGATCAAGCAGTATTTGGAGCATCACTTTGAACCCAGCGCAAGCGACGATTTCAAGATGGAGCCACCCTAGGACGCGTCGTCCAGGCGACGCGTATCAGGACTTCCAGTCCGTAATACCAACCCACCAGCTTTAGCTGGTGGTTGTTTAGTGGAGAGACGTTTGTGAACAAGCCTCTGTCGAAGTCCAACGCGCTGGCGAGCAAAGTGATCTTTGCTGCGATGACCATATTGCGAGATGGTGGCGGCCAGATGAAAGCGGCTGACATCTTCGATGCCATTCCGCAGAAATTGACGTTGGACGACTGGGCTCAGGAAGTCATTGAAAGCAATGGTTTGGCCCGCTGGCGAACCTACGTGCATTTCTTTTCGGTAGATGCGGTAAAGGCGGGATACCTGCTCAAGACGAAAGGCATCTGGCAGATTACTTCTTCGGGTGTACAGGCGCTCTCGCATGGAGAGCTGGGCTATTTTTTGACTGCCCGCGAGGGCTACCGTGCCTGGAAACGGCAGCAACTGAATTCGCCTGAAACTGCAATGCCGCCGGGGAGCGACGCAGATGACGCTTCCGTTACGCAGGAACCACCGGAAGACCAGTTCGAGCGCTTGCGCAAGGAGGTCAACTCTGTGCTGGCGGCGGAGATTCTGGAAGTTGTCAAAACCAACTCCTGGCAGTTCTTCGAACGACTTGTCGTTCAATTGCTGCTTGCGATGGGTTATGGGGGAACCGGAGGCATGGGGCTGGCATTGCAGCGCGGCGGCGATGGCGGTGTCGACGGGTTTATCAATCAGGACAAGTTGGGGCTGGACATTGTGTATGTGCAGGCCAAGCGTTGGGCCGATCAGACGGTGGGGCGGCCAGAGATTCAGCAATTTGTGGGTGCGCTAGCCGGACGGCAAGCCAACCGCGGTGTGTTCATCACGACGTCAAGATTCAGCGCGGATGCGCGCGACTACGTAAAGGCATTGCATGTCCGGGTGATCTTGATTGATGGCGAGTTGTTGGCCCAGCTCATGATTGAGCACGGCGTGGGCGTGTCGACGTGGAAGTCCTACGAACTCAAACGCATCGACTCCGATTTTTTCAGCGAAGAGTGATTCATGGCGCTGGTGCAGGGCGGGGCGATGGAACCCCATGCGTTCAAGATCCCGCAGTCGGTGCTGGTCGTAATCCACACGCCCGCGCTGCAGGTGCTGCTGATCCGTCGCACGGTCGATGCCCCCGATGGCCAGGCGTTCTGGCAATCGGTCACCGGCAGCAAGGACAGCCTGCAGGAAGACTGGCACGAAACGGCCGCGCGCGAGGTGCTGGAGGAAACCGGTCTGCGTGCGGATGCACCGGGGTGCACGCTGCGCGACTGGGGGCTGGAAAATCGGTACGACATCTACCCACAGTGGCTGCACCGCTACGCACCCGGCGTGCGGCGCAACACCGAGCGCCTGTTTGGCCTGCAGGTGCCCGCTGCCGTGCCGGTGGTGCTTAGCCCGCGCGAGCACACCGCATGGGCCTGGTGGCCCTGGCGCGAGGCGGCAGACCGCTGCTTCTCGCCTTCCAATGCCGAGGCCATCCTGTTGCTGCCACAATTTGTCTCCTCATGACCCCATCCCACACCGCTTCCGACATCCTGCGTATCGCCACCTACAACATCCACAAGGGTGTTCAGGGCCTGGGCCCGGCGCGCCGGCTGGAGATCCACAACCTGGGGCTGGCTGTGGAGCAGCTCGATGCGGACATCGTCTGCCTGCAGGAGGTGCGCAAGCTGCACCGCCGCGAAGCCGCCTATTTCCAGCGCTGGCCCGATGTGCCGCAGGCCGAGTACCTGGCGCCCGACGGCTATGAGGCGGTGTACCGCACCAACGCCTTCACCAAACACGGCGAGCACGGCAATGCGCTGCTGTCGCGCTGCACCAGCATGAGGACATTTCCGACCACCGCTTCGAGCAGCGCGGCCTGCTGCATGTGGAAGTGGATGCGCATGGCCGCCGCGTGCATGTGATCGTGGTGCATCTGGGGCTGATTCCCGGCAGCCGGGTGCGGCAGGTCGAGCGCCTTCAGCAGTTCATCGAGCGCGAGGTGCCCGCAGGGTCACCGGTGGTGGTGGCCGGCGATTTCAACGATTGGGGGGCGCAGATCAAGCGCATGCTCTCGGGCTTCGGCCTGTATGAGTTTGATGCGCCGCGCGCCTTCACCTACCCCGCCCGGCTGCCGCTGGTGCAACTTGACCATGTCTATGTGCGCGGGTTGGAACCGCTCGGGCTGCATGTGCCGAGGGGGCGCATCTGGTGGCGCATGTCCGACCACCTGCCGCTGATTGCCGAATTCAGGCTTTGACTGGCCAATGAAACGGGTGGCTGATTTCGCCAAAGACCACCGGGTGCGCCTGCTGCAGGGCGCGCAGGAGCTGTTTCCCGCCATGACGGAGGCGATGGATGCGGCGATGTCCGACATCCAGTTCGAGACCTACATCTTTGATTTCACCGGGGCGGGGGCGCAGGTGGCCGAGGCGCTCATTCGCGCCGCACAGCGTGGCGTGCGCACCCATCTGGTGGTGGATGGCGTGGGCACGGGGCCGCTGCCCAAGACCTGGCGGCAGCGCATGAAGGCGGCGGGGGTGCAGGTTCGGGTGTATTCGCCGCTGGGGCCGCTGGGGTTGCTGCTGCCCCACCGCTGGCGCCGCCTGCACCGCAAGCTGTGCGTGGTCGACGGCCTGCTGGTGTTCTGCGGTGGCATCAATGTGCTGGACGATCTCTACGACCCCAACTACGGCGAGCTCGATGCGCCGCGGTTTGATTTTGCCGTGCAGGCGACCGGCTCGCTGGCGGCGCAGGCGAGCCAGACCATGGAGCTTTTGTGGTGGCGCATGCAGGCGGTGCGCGACGTGCGCTTGCACCGATTGCCGCAAGCCGTGCGCGACCTGCGCGCCGCCAGCGCCACCCGGCACGCCAGACAGCAGGACCCGGACGCAAGCGCCATGCGGGCCGCGCTGGTGCTGCGCGACAACGTGCGCAACCGCAGCCGCATCGAAAAGGCCTATCGGCGCGCCATTGGCGCGGCACGCCACGACATCATCATCGCCAATGCGTATTTCGTGCCCGGCCGCAAGCTGCGCCGCGCGCTGATTCTGGCGGCAAACCGGGGCGTGCGCGTGCAGCTCTTGCTGCAGGGGCGCTACGAATATTTCATGCAGTACCACGCGGCGCGGCCGGTGTATGGCGCGCTGTTGGCCGCTGGCGTGGAGATCCACGAATACGAGCCCAGCTTCTTGCACGCCAAGGTGGCGGTGATCGACGCCCACAGCGACAAGCCCTGGGCCACGGTGGGCTCGTCCAACCTCGACCCCTTGAGCCTGCTGCTGGCGCGCGAGGCCAACGTGGTGGTCGAAGATGCCGCCTTTGCCATCGACCTGCGCCAGCGCCTCGTGCATGCCATGCAGCACGCCGGGCGGCGCATGGACCCGGCCCACTATGCCGGCCGCCCGCTGCGCCAGCGCGTGCTCGACCGCGTGGCCTTTGGCCTGATGCGCCTGGCCTTGTGGGTCACGGGAAACCGGTACTGAGCGCGGGCGCAGGGTGGTGCTATTAAATAAATAGCTATTGGCGCTTGTTCCATAAGCGCTAGCGCCCTAAAACCCTTGGAATCATTGGCCGGGCATTCACTGGTACGATGCAGCCATGTCCAGTCAACCAGTCGCCGATATGACGCCCATTCCGCCGGATGAAGGCACGCCCGTTTCCGTGAAGATCCGCGAGCGCATCGCCGCCGCGCGCAAGCGCTTCAACGCCAATGACAACATCGCCGACTTCATTGAACCCGGCGAGCTGGAGCGGCTGCTCGACGAGGTCGAAGACAAGATGCAGGGCGTGCTCGACAGCCTGGTCATCAACACCGAGGGCGACCACAACACCCGCAACACCGCGCGCCGCGTGGCCAAGATGTACCTCAACGAGGTGTTCAAGGGCCGCTATGTGCAGGCGCCCCCGATCACCGAGTTTCCCAACGCCGAGCACCTCAACGAACTGATGATCGTGGGCCCGCTCACGGTGCGCAGTGCCTGCAGCCACCACTTTTGCCCCGTGCTGGGCAAGATCTGGATCGGCATCATGCCCAACGAGCACACCAACGTGATCGGCCTGTCCAAATACGCGCGCCTGGTCGACTGGGTCATGGGCCGCCCGCAGATCCAGGAAGAGGCCGTGGTGCAGCTGGCCGACTTGATCATGGAAAAAACCCAGCCCGACGGCCTGGCCATCGTCATGGAAGCCAGCCACTTTTGCATGTCCTGGCGCGGCGTGCGCGACATGGACAGCAAGATGATCAACTCCGTGATGCGCGGCGTGTTCCTGAAAGACAGCGCCCTGCGCCGCGAATTCCTCTCGCTCATTCCAGGAAGGAACTGACATGCTCGTACGCCTGCTGTATGCCAGCCGCGCGGTGGACACTTCGCCCGCCGCCATCGAAGCCATCCTCACCCAGTCGCGCCAGCACAACCCGGGCAGCGGCATCACGGGCATCCTGTGCTATGGCGGCGGGGTCTTCCTGCAGGCCATCGAGGGCGGGCGCTCGCCGGTCAACGAGCTGTATGGCCACATCCAGCGCGACCCGCGCCACAAGAATGTGGAGCTGCTGCACTACGAAGAGATTGCCGAGCGGCGCTTTGGCGGCTGGACCATGGGGCAGGTGAACCTGTCCAAGATCAACCACTCCATCCTGCTCAAATACTCCGAAAAACCCGAGCTCGATCCTTATGCGGTTTCGGGCAAGGTGTCGTTTGCGCTGCTTGAAGAGCTGATGGCGACAGCCTCCATCATCGGCCGTGCCTGAAAGGCGGAGCGCTTTGCTACTGCGCGGCCTGATCTTGCGCCTGCGGTACTCGCCGCACGAGAGTGCGGCTGCGTTCCTCAACGCAAGCTGAGGCCGCTCGCTACGCAAATCGCCCCACCTTTCTGCTTCGGTGATTTTTCTCTGGGTCGCAGGCCGTCGTTGCCGACGCTGCGGCTTTTTGCATTCCAGCGCTCTGATCTGTGACCACAGCCCATGACGACCGATATGGCCGAACCATCCTTGCTGCTGGGCTGCGACTTCTCCAGCAGCCCCGGCCGGCGCAAACCCATTGTGCTGGCGCTGGGCCAGCGCGTGGCGGCGCGGGTGCAGTTGCTGGGCCTGGAAACCTTTGACAACCTTGATGGCCTGGCGCGCTGGCTGGCCGCGCCGCGCGCCTGGGTGGGCGGCTTTGACCTGCCCTTTGGCCTGCCGCGCGAGCTGGTGCAGGCGCTGGGCTGGCCGCTGCAGTGGCATGCGTGCATGCAGCATTACTGCGCGCTCTCGCGGGCGCAGATCCGCGACAGCTTTGCCGCCTTCTGCGCCGCGCGGCCCGTGGGCGGCAAGTTCGCGCACCGGGCCACCGATGGGCCGGCGGGCTCCAGCCCCTCCATGAAATGGGTGAACCCGCCCGTGGCCTACATGCTGCATGCCGGCGTGCCGCTGCTGCTGGACGCGGGGGTGCACCTGCCCGGACTGCACCCCGGCGACCCGCAGCGCGTGGCGCTGGAGGCCTACCCCGGCTTGCTGGCGCGCGAAATCCTGGCGCGCCGCAGCTACAAAAGTGACGACCGCGCCCAACAGACGCCCGAGCGGCTGATTGCCCGCAAGGATCTGGTGCATGCGCTGGAGATGGGCCAGACCCGCCTGGGCCTGCGCCTCAAGCTCAGCCACGCCCAGCGCGATGCCCTGGTGGATGACGCCAGCGGCGACCGTCTGGACGCCGTGCTGTGCCTGCTGCAGGCCGCCTGGGCGCAGCAGCGCCATGAGGAGGGCGATGCGCTTTATGGTCTGCCGACGGGGTTCGATGGCTGGATTGTCACGGCCTGATTTCGCCGGCCCCGGTGTTGGCACAATGGACGGCCCAGCCCTTGCCAATGTCCACCGCCATGCCTGCTTTCGAAACTTTGCTCACTTTTTTTGGCGTGTCGGTGCTGCTGGGGCTCACGCCCGGCCCCGACAACCTGTTCGTGCTGCTGCAATCGGCCCAGCGCGGCTGGCGCGCCGGCATGGCGGTGGTGGCGGGCCTGTGCGCTGGCCTGGTGGTGCACACCACGGCGGTGGCCCTGGGGCTGGCAGCCGTGTTTGCCGCGTCGGCCATGGCGTTCACGGTGCTCAAATATTGCGGCGCGGCCTATCTGGCCTATCTGGCATGGCAGGCCCTGCGGGCGCCCGCCGCCACGGCGCAGCAGCCCGCCTCCACCCAAGGAAACCAGGGCAAGCAAGGCGGCCGCAGCCTTTGGCGCATGGTGGGGCGCGGCATGGTCATGAACCTCACCAACCCCAAGGTGCTGGTGTTCTTTCTGGCCTTTTTGCCGCAGTTCGCTGATCCGGCGCGCGGCAGTGTGGCTTTGCAGCTCATGGTGCTGGGGGTGGTGTTCATGCTGGCCACGTTGCTGGTGTTTGGTGCCATCGCCTGCTTTTCCGGCGCTTTTGGGGCGCTGCTGCAACGCTCGGCGCGCGCCCAGACGGTGCTCAACCGGGTGGCGGGCCTGGTGTTTCTGGGGCTGGCGCTGCGGCTGGCCACGGCGGAGCGGTAGCTATAAAAAACATAGCTGTAAGCGCTTTGTGTATAAGCGCTAGAGCCCTAAAAGGCTTGAAGTGTCATGCGCAGGTTTCACAATGAATGCATGACCGAACTCCTCCTCATCCGCCATGGCGAAACCGACTGGAACCAGACCCGGCTGCAGCGCAGCGAAGGCGTCACGCGCCCTTGATTCCCCTGTCGTCCTTGCCGCCCTTGACCAGGGCCAGATAAGCGCTGCGGGTTTGCGGCGACACCGAATCCACCAGCTGCTCGTAAGGCGTCTTATGCCGTGCCAGCATGCGCGCCGTGGCGATGGTCTTTGATTTGCAGAACCAGTGGCAGGTGTGCTGCATCAGGAACAGCTCGGCCGACATGGTGAAGGCCTTGTCGCGGGGTGTCAGGTGCGCCGCATTGCGGGCCATGGCCTCGATGCCCCGGGCGTGGATCGCCAGGGCCTTGCGCATGTCGAAGGTGGTGCCAGGAAACAGCTGGCTGGCAAAGGGAATCGCCATGGCAAAGCGGCTGACGCGGGCATCGGCCTCGTTCACCTGGGCAAACTCTGCAGCGAAGCGGTTGAACTGCTCGCTCAGCTGCGATTCGGTGGTGGCGAGCAGGCGCCAGATCTGCTCGCGCCGCTCGGGCGTGCTTTCACCCAGCGCCCGCAGATAACCCTCGGTGAGGGTCTCCATGAGCTTTTCGATCTGGTAGTGGCCCAGGTGGCTGGCCAGCAGGGCAATGCGCTTGCGTTGTTGCCGGTGGTTGAGGATGTAGCTGCCGATGGCGATCAGAAGGGCGAGGGTGAGAATGTCCATGGCTCGTTTATAGCTGCGGCTTTTTGAGGGGGGCGGATCTGCTCGAACGCATGCGCCACCTGCAGCACGCCCAGGTCGTCGAAGCGCGGCCCGGCGATCTGCAGGCCAATTGGCAAGGGATGCAGGCCGCTGGTGTAGCCGCAGTTCACCGAAGCGGCGGGCTGCTCGGACATGTTGAAGGGCACGGTAAAACCAATGTGCTCCAGCGGTCGCAGCGGGTCGTTGGTGGGCGAGGGCAGCTCGGCCGCAAACGCCGGCATGGGTGCCACGGGCGAGATCACGTAGTCGAACGCGCTGCAGGCGCGCACGGTGGCCACACGGGTCAGGTGAAACTGCTGGCTGGCGTGGAACACCTCGGTGCCGCTCAGGCCAGCGGCGCTGTCGGCCCATGCGCGGATGTAGGGCAGCACCCGGTCGCGCTGCCGGGCGGGCAGGGCCAGCAGATCGGTGTGCGAGCGCATGCGCCAGAAATGGTCCATGCCGTCGAGCATGGTCTGCGTCATGAACGGCTGCATGGGCACGATGTGGGCGCCGGCCTGCTCCAGCCAGCGGGCGGCCTGCTCGATGGCGGCGCGCACCTCGGGCTCTACCGGCAGGCCGCAGCCGGCCTCCAGCAGCAGGCCAATCCGCAAACCACGCAGGCGCTCGGCCCCTTGATTGAACTGGCTCCAGGCAATGTCCTGCGCGGGCAGGGCCATGCTGTCGCGCGCGTCGCTCTGGCTCAGCACCTGCATCATCAGCGCGGCGTCTGCCACCGTGCGTGTCATGGGGCCGGCGGCGCGGCCGGTGTAGGGCGGGTCGATGGGGATGCGGCCCAGGCTGGGCTTCAAGCTGAAGATGCCGCACCAGCTGGCGGGCAGGCGCAGCGAGCCGCCGATGTCGGTGCCGATGTGCAGCGGGCCATAGCCGGCGGCGGCCGCAGCGCCCGCACCGGCACTGGAGCCGCCGGGGCCTTTGGATAAGTCCCAGGGGTTGCGCGCCAGCGCGTGAAAGCTCGACAGTCCCGAAGACAGCATGCCGTAGTCGGGCATGGTGGTTTTGGCCACGATCACCGCGCCGGCTTCGCGCAGGCGTGCAGCGGGCGGGGCGTCGGCAGCGGCGGGCATCAGCGCGGTGGCGGCGGTGCCCAGCGGCATGGGGTCGCCGAGTGTGGCGATGTTTTCCTTGATGGTGGCGGGTACTCCGTCGAGTGCGCCCAGCGGTTCGCCGCGCAGCCAGCGGGCTTCGGAGGCCCGCGCCTGCGCCAGGGCGGCTTCGGGGCGCAGCAGGTAGGTGGCCCGAATGTGGGGCTCCCAGCGCTCGATGTGGGCCAGCAGGTCAGCCAGCACATCGACCGGGGACAGCGTGCGCTGGCGGTAGGCCGCGAGCAGGGAGGTCGTGTAGCGCGCTCATGGTGCGGGTTCGCCGGTTTCAGGACCAGAAAAGGGCCGACAGGTCGTTCACAAAGATAGGCATGTCTTTCCACAGCCCCCTGAGGTTCTTGTTTGCCACCGTGACCCATTGCGGCTGGTAGAGGAAAGCATGCACGGCCTCTTCGGCCAGCAGGCGCTGCGCATCGCCCAGCAGGCGCGCGCGGTCGGCCGGGCGCGGGGTGTTCTTGATTTTTTCGAACAGCGTGTTGAACTGCGGCGAGTGGTAGCCCCAGTAATAGTCGGGCTTGGCAAAGTTGCCCAGGTCGAAGGGCTCGACATGCGAGATCAGGGTCAGGTCGTAGTTCTTGTTGCCGTAGGTGCCGCTGAGCCACTGGGCCCATTCCACGTTCTGGATCTTGCACACGATGCCGATCTTGGCCAGCTGCGCGGCGATCACCTCGCCCCCCTGGCGCGCATAAGGCGGCGGGGGCAGCGTGAGGGTGAGCGTGAGCGGGGTCTTGACGCCCGCCTCGGCCAGCAGCTTTTTGGCCTTGTCGATATCGAACGGGTTGATGCCCGTGGTGTCCACATAGCCGAACGCGCCCGGCACATAGTGGCTGCCAATGGGCACGCCAAAGCCGTCGCCCGCGCCTTCGATGACGGCCTTGCGGTCGATGGCGGCGGCAATGGCACGGCGCACGCGCACGTCGTTCAGGGGCTTTCGGCCGTTGTTGATGGCCAGGATGGTCTTGGCGCGAGAGCCGCTCACCACCACCTGAAAGCGCGGGCTGGCCTTGAACTGGGCCACGCTGCGCGGCGTGACGCGGGCAAACAGGTCCACATCGCCGGCCAGCAGTGCCGCCACCTGCGCGGCAGGGTCGGAGATGAAGCGGAACGTGGCCCGGCGCATCTTGATGGCGGCGGGGGCGCGAAAGCCCGGCCAGGCGGTCAGCGTGACGGATGCGCCCTTGTTCCACGCGCCCAGCAGGTAGGGGCCGGTGCCCACGGGTCGGGTGGCGTTGGTGGCGGCGCTTTGGGGCTCGACGATGATGGAGGTGGCCTGGCCCAGCACGAACAGGAAATCGGGATCGATGTCCTTGTGGATCAGCACCACGGTGTGGTCGTCCACCACCTGCGTGGTGAGGTTGGCAAAGGTGCGCTTGTCCTTGTTGGTGCTCTTGTCGCTGCCCGCGCGGTCGAACGAGAACTTCACCGCGTTGGCCGTGAAGGGCACGCCGTTGCTGAACTTCACCCCCCGGCGCAGGCGCAGGGTGTAGGTCTTGAGGTCGGGCGATACCTCCCAGCTCTCGGCCAGCAGCGGCGACACGCTGCCGTCGGGGTTGATCTTGGTGAGCGTCTCGAAGATGTTGTAGTGCACGATCTCGGCAATGGCCGAGGCGGCGCCGGCCGTCGGGTCCAGCCCGGGTGGCTCCAGCGT